>Ga0208081_1000085_pt1 | contig 21458 bp, 17 predicted proteins | sample NGESurshal092012_6_FD_184479 | JGI IMG/M metagenome (GOLD analysis project Ga0208081, IMG submission 184479) | Arctic peat soil microbial communities from Barrow, Alaska - NGEE Surface sample 415-1 shallow-092012 (SPAdes) | ecosystem: Environmental > Terrestrial > Soil > Wetlands > Peat ...
CCACCCGTTGGCGGGCGTGGCTGGGTTCGACCGGATGATCGAGCTGTGGCTGCCGCTGGCCTGGTCGCTGAACATGGTCAACCGGTCGATGGGGCACAATGACCTCTACCCGTTCGTGCTTCCGCCCGCGGTGCTGAACAAGATGCGGCTGGTGCACAAGCTGGTCGTGGCGAGCGACGCCGCGGTCGAGGTCAACGCCGCAGTGGTCTAACAGATGCTGACCGCGCTCACGGCAGCGGCACGGCGGTGCCGGAGACGGCGATGCCACCCGTTCCGACCGGGATGTCGACGGTCAGCACCCCTGGCCGGCCGACGTGCCGGCCCTGTTGCACGGTGATCGTGGTCGGTGGTTCCACCAGTCCGAGGGCGCGCAGGTAGCCACCCAGCGCGGCCGCCGCCGATCCCGTCGCCGGGTCCTCCCGCACCCCGCCCGGTGGGAACGGGTTGCGGGCCTCGAACATCGACGGCGCCAGCCGGCTGACCACCGCGACCGTCGCCCCCCAGCCCTGCTCGGCCATCAGCGCCGCCAACTGGCTCTGGTCGTGGTCGAGCGCATCGAGCACGGCCGGGGAAACCCCGACGATCGGATGCGAATTGCCCGAATAGCTGACGCGCAATGGGAGGGCCGGGTCGAGGTCGTGCCGGGTGACCCGCAGCGCCGCCAGTAGCCGGGCGGCGACCAACGTCTCGAGCTCACTCACCCGGATCGGGACACTGACCAGCGTCGCCACGATGCCATCGGGTCCGGGGGCGGTGCTGACCTCGATCACCCCGGCGGGGGAATCCAGCGTCAACGCGCCGGTCCCGGACCGCTCCGCCCAGGCGACCGCGGACGCGATGGTGGCGTGCCCGCAGAACGCGACCTCGGCGATGGGCGCGAAGTAGCGGACGGCGGCCATGTTCGGTCCGGTCGGGGTGAGGAAGGCCGTTTCGGAAAAGCCCACGTCCGCGGCGATCTGCTGCATCTGCGCGGCATCGATGTCGCCGGCGTCCAGCACGACGCCGGCCGGGTTGCCGCCGGACGGGCCGGTGGAAAACGCCGTGTAGCGCAGGATTTCCATCACCGCACCCTACGTGTCCCGGGCGGAGCAGGCTGCCGCCGAAGCCGTGAGGGAAACGTGCTCCGCTCCGACGAACGGCACGCCAACTGATGGTCGGCCCCAGGTGCGGTCCTGCCGTCGCCGCCCGGCGCGGTAGCGTCGGCCCGGTGAGTCCGAGTGATCCGGGTCTGTTTTCCGTCGGCCCCGCGGCCGACGACGGCCCGTCGGCGAACGCCGGTGCCTGGTCACCCGACCGTCCCGTCGACCCGCATGCCCCGCTGGCGGCCAGGATGCGGCCGCGCACCCTCGACGAGGTCGCCGGTCAGCAGCACCTGCTCGGTCCCGGCGCTCCGCTGCGCCGCCTGGTCGAGGGTGGGTCGCCGTCGTCGATGGTGCTGTACGGGCCGCCGGGCACCGGCAAGACGACACTGGCCATGCTGGTCGCCGGCGCGACCGGCCGGCACTTCGCCCAGCTGTCCGCGGTGTCCGCCGGGGTGAAAGAGGTTCGTGCGGTCATCGGCGATGCCCGCACGCGGCTGCGCTCCGCCGGCGAGCAGACCGTGCTGTTCATCGACGAGGTGCACCGGTTCTCCCGCACCCAGCAGGATTCGCTGCTCGGCGCGGTGGAGGACCGGACCATCATCCTCATTGCGGCGACCACCGAGAATCCCTTCTTCTCCGTCGTTTCTCCACTGCTGTCCCGGTCGCTGGTGCTCCAGCTGCAGCCGCTGACCGACGCCGACATTGCCGTGCTGCTGGACCGGGCCGTCACCGACGAGCGCGGGCTGGCCGGCGGCTACAGCCTTACCGACGACGCCAAGAGACATCTGGTCGCGCTCGCGTCCGGCGATGCCAGGCGTGCGCTGACGGCGCTGGAGGCGGCCGCCGATTCCGTCGACGCCACCGCCACGTCCCCGGCTGGTGGGCCGTCGACTGGGGACCCGGCCGTCATCGACCTGACGGCTGTGGAGCGTGCCATCAACCGAGCGGCCGTCCGGTACGACCGCTCCGGTGATCAGCACTACGACGTCACCAGCGCCTTCATCAAATCGATCCGTGGCAGCGACGTCGACGCGGCCGTGCACTACCTGGCGCGAATGTTCGAGGCCGGTGAGGATCCCCGGTTCATCGCCCGCCGCTTGATGATTCACGCGTCCGAGGACGTCGGGATGGCCGATCCGACCGCGCTGCCGGTGTGCGTGGCGGCCGCCCAGGTGGTCCAGCTGGTCGGCTTGCCGGAGGCCAGGATCGCGCTGACCCAGGCGACGATTCACCTGGCAACGGCACCGAAGTCGAATGCGGTGGTGACGGCCATCGACGCCGCGCTGGCCGACGTGCGGCAGGGGCTGGCCGGCGGGGTCCCACCACCGCTGCGCGACGGGCACTACCCGGGTGCGGCCAAGCTGGGCAACGCGCAGTCCTACATCTACCCGCACGACCGGCCGGGAGCTGTTGTCGCGCAACAGTATCCGCCGGACGAGCTGGTCGGCCGGGATTATTACCGGCCCACCGGCTACGGCGCCGAACGGGCGTTGGCCGAGCGGGTGCCGCGGCTGCGCCGGACGATTCGCGGTGAGGCGGCGGCCGAGAACGGCTCGGCCGCGGCGTCGACATCTCCACCATCGGAAGGACGGTCATGAGCGAAGGCAAGGTTCACGCCATTCAGGTTCACCGCACCGGGGGTCCCGAGGTCCTCGAGTACACCGAGATCGATGCTCCGGAAGCGGGTCCCGATCAGGTGGCGATCGAGATCGAAGCTGCCGGGGTCAATTTCATCGACATCTACGAACGCTCCGGGGTGTACAAGCTGGACCTGCCGTTCGTGCCGGGCACCGAGGGCGCGGGTCGGGTGGTCGCGGTCGGGCCGGACGTGGAGGATGTGAGCCCCGGCGACCGGGTCGCCTGGGTGTGGGTCCGCGGGTCGTACGCGGGGATGACGGTCGGTGCCCCCGCCGGCCTGATTCCCGTGCCGGATCCCGTGTCCGACGAGCAGGCGGCCGCCGTCGTCCTGCAGGGTGTGACGGCGCATTACCTGGCCACCGATTCCTACCCGATCAAGCAGGCGGACACCGTCCTGGTGCATGCCGGCGCCGGGGGAGTGGGTCTGCTGCTGACCCAGATCGCCAAGATCAAGGGTGCCCGGGTGATCACCACGGTCGGCAGCGAGGACAAGGCGGCATTGTCCCGCGATGCCGGTGCCGACGAGGTGCTGGTCGGATACGACGGATTCGCCGCTGCCGTCAGGGATTTCACCGGCGGGGAAGGGGTCGCCGCGGTGTACGACGGGGTCGGCAAGACGACCTTCGACGGCTCGCTGGAGTCGCTGGCGGTGCGCGGCACGATGGTCCTGTTCGGTGGGTCCAGCGGTCAGGTGCCGCCGTTCGATATCCAGCGATTGAACCGGGGTGGCTCGCTCAGCCTGACCCGTCCGACGATCGTCCATTTCACCCGGACCCGGGAGGAATTGCTGGGCCGAGCCGCGGACATCTTCGGCTGGATGGCGGACGGCCGGCTCACCGTGCGGATCGGCGGCAGTTACCCGCTCGCGCAGGCGGCGAAGGCGCACGAGGACCTGGCGGCCAGGCGCACGACCGGCAAGTTGGTGCTGCTGCCCTGAATCGCGCGGTGAACGCGCCGCTCGCCCCAATGCTCATCGATGGCCGCAGCCGAATATCTTGAGAACGAAGCCACGTCACGTCGCGTCGGATCCGACGGTATGCCGATCGAGTTCGTCAACCGCAACTGGCCGCTCGGATGGCGCCGCGGTACCAAAGCCGCAGGTCAGTCGACCTCGGTTTGTCTTGGAGTTCCCTGTGCCGACGACAGGGCAGTTGTGCAACGCTGCGCTGCACAACTGCAGCGCTCGCCACGCTGCAGCGTTGGCATCCTACCCTTGAGGTCCGCGGCGAGTAACCGATGACATAGGGTCGGCGGCCCACGGCCGCGAGGAAGGCGATCACCCAGGCGGGCAGCGTCGCACGGAAGAGCATCTCCGACAACGTCGATGGCGCGAAGAGGTTGCTCTCGGACGAGATCCATCGGCTCGTCGGCGGCGAGCATCCAGAACTCCTCACCAGGCTCGCCCCGCTGCTGGAGAAGTTCGGTCGCGACCTTGATGAACGCTCCGACAAGCAGACCTCGGCGCTGATCGACAGGGTGGTGCGGCAGTTCGACCCCGCCGATCCGACGTCGCCGATGTCCAAGCACGCCAGCGAACTTGCCCGCCAGCAGGCATCGCTGACGGCGACGCTGGATACGAACCACAAGGCGTTGGAGGCCAAGGTCGACGAGCTGTCGAGGGCGATCAAGGTGGCCAAGTCCGCCGCCGCCATCGCGAGCGTGACGACACTCAAGGGTGAGACCTACGCCAAGGGCATCCATCGGGTCATGACACAGCTCGCCGCCGGCTTGGGCGACGAGTACTCCGACACCTCCTCGACGGCCGGGCTCATCTCCCGGTGCAAGAAGGGTGACGCCGTGCTGGCCATCGACGGCGGACGGGTCAATGTGGTGCTGGAGATGACCGACTCGACGCGGACCGTCTGGAACCCATACCTGGACGAGGCGGAGCGGAACCGCAACGCGCAGGCCTCGCTCGGCCTTGTGCGCAGCCCGGATCAGTTGCACGGCAACGGGTTGCAGAGCTACGGGTCCCGGCGGATCGTGCTGGCGTTCGATCCGGAGAACGATGACCCCGATCTGCTGCGCACGGTCGTGCAGTTGCTCCGGCTCAGTGCCCTGTCCGCGGCAGCCAGGCAGGACTGCGGCGAGATCCAGACCGCGCAGGAGAAGGTCGCCGAGGCGCTCGCGCTGCTGAGCAAGATCGACGGCATCAAGACCACCGCCGGTCAGATCAAGAAGAGCGCCACGAAGATCGACACCGAATCCGACTCGCTGGCGACCGATCTGGCTCGTTTGCTCTCCCAGGCCCAGTCCGCGCTGGCCGGCGCGACCGCGAGCAGCGCCGCGGCCGAAGCCGCCTGACATTCGGGCGAAGCCATATCGATGGGACCGCTGTCGCCCGTGAGCCGCGGAGGGCTCGGCTCACGGGCGACGGCCGCCGTTGTCACCGTTCAAGAGGTACCCAAGGATGTGAGTATGGACAGGAGTGCCGCGGCCGCTCAGGATCGGTTCGACCCTGGCTGTCCGTCGATGTTGCAACCTGGTCACACGATGAAGACGAAGAGCCGCTGGGGTCGAAGGAGAAGTTCTGGGTCAGGGATGCGTCCCGCGCCCGTTGGCTGTTCAAGTTCGCCCGGACATCGAAGGACGGGTTCGTGAGCGGTGAAGACTGGGCAGAAATCGCTGCTTCATCAATTGCCGCTCTTCTCGGCGTACCAACGGCCCCAGTTCGCCTTGCCCATTGCGACGGTCGACGCGGAACGCTTTCATGCTCCATCGTCCCGGATGGTTGGACCCTGGTGCTGGGCAACGAACTCCTGTCCCGGAACAACTCTCACTACATGGGTGGGCAATCGACCGAGAATCCTGGGTACTCGGTCGCAGCCGTTCATGCCGAGCTGCGCGGTATGCCGCCGCCCCTGGGCTGGGTGGGCCCCGAGGACTTGGACGGCTTCGATGTCTGGGCGGGCTACTTGTTCCTCGATGCGTGGGTTGCCGGGTCCGACCGACACGACGAGAACTGGGGTGCGGTGACGGATGGAACCGTCGTTCACCTCGCGCCTTCGTTCGACCACGGAAACGCGTTGGGCTTCCAGGTCCGACCAGCAACACACGAGCAGATGGTTCAAGATGTCAAGCGTCTGCACAGCTGGGCTCGCCGCGGCCAGTGCCGGTACTTTGCTCACCAGCCGAGCCTGATGGTGTTGGCTCGTCAGGCACTCGAGCTGGCGTCGCCCTCGGGCCGCCGGTTCTGGGTGCACCGGCTGGAAGCGGTGACTGATCGCGCTGTCGAGTCTGCGCTGATCAGGGCACCTGACGCTCTACTGTCGGTACCGAGCCGTAGGTTCTGCGTGGAACTACTCTCGAACAACCGGAGGAGGTTGCTTGATGACCAATGACGTCCTGGCCGCGGGCGCCCCACCAGCCGTTGAAACTGCGCGGCGGCTGCTGCTGATCTGGCAGGACCCTGATTCTCGGCGGCTCATCCGGGTCGGTGAACTGGATGAGCTCGTCGATGGACACTTCGCGTTCCGGTACCTGCGAGAAGCCCGGGAGCCGGGCTTCTCGCCGCTCGTTCAGTTTCCGGACCTCGATCAGCTCTACTGGTCGTCACGCCTTCCGTCCTTTTTCGCAAATCGGGTGATGTCCCGATCACGCGGACGGTACGGAGAGTTCCGACACTGGATTGGGCTGGAGGAGGATGGCGCCGACACACCCTTCGAAGTGCTGATTCGCACTGGGGGACCCCGCGCCACTGACACTTTCCACGTGGTCGACGACCTCTCCCGCAGCGACGACGGACGGGTCATCAGTCGCTTCCTCGCCTCCGGCGTGCGACACATTCAGGGCGCGCACAGCAGGCTCGCCTCCCTGAATGAAGGTCAGGAATTGTGCCTGCGGGATGAGCCGGACAACTGCGTGAATGCGCGAGCAATCCTCATCGACGTGCGCGACGGAGAGCCCGTCGGATATGTGCCCGATTGGCTAGTCGAAGACCTGCATTCACTTCGTGCGCTTGCGACCGATTTTCGAGTGCGGGTCGAGCGAGTAAATCCCGATGCGCCTTCGCACCTGCAACTCTTGTGCAGGATCGAGGCGGCGGTCCCTGTCCGCGCGAGTTGACCTCAATCGGTGCTGCCCAACTGCTCCGGGGCCGGCTCGCCGATGCACTTGCAGTGCAACACGTCCTTCAGCTTCGGGCCGGGCCGACTTCCATCAGGCACGGCGAGAATTCGTCCAGGTGCTACTGCACCTGGCGTAACCGCTCTGCGGTGGCCGTCAGAAGTCGGCCACTTTATGGCCGGGTTAGGTCCCGCTGCCGGCAATCGCACCCGGACGCGGAACCGTTCGGTCGATAGGCTGATCAACAAGGTGGCCTCACCGGCGACCACAGGATGGAAGACTGCCTGTCCTTACGAGCGAATCACGGTCGACCCGGACGTCATCAGTGGGTTGCATCCGAGGATCCGAGGATTACGAATTCCGGCCGCAAGTGTGGTCGCGATGGTTGCCGACGGAATGTCGTCAGACGGGATCGTCGCCGAAACGCCTCACCTCACTGGTGAGGACGTCGTCGAAGCTTTACGCTACGCCGCCCACCGTCTCTTGAGCGGGACTCCAACTGCGTAGACCGCGTAAAGTTCTTCGTAGGCGAGAACCCATCGGCGCGGCCAGGTGCACCTTGCACGTACGCGTGTACTGGATCGTTGCTTGAATCAAGTCAGATTGGAACATCAACTGGCCCAACGGGATTGCGCAGCTCGGCGAGCTGTCAAGAGCAAGCGACCGGGCCGGGTTACCTGGGTGTGCTCGACTCCTTGGCCTTTCCGACATTGTGGTACCGAAAGCAACCTGGCAAGCGGGGATCCGTCGCCGGTTGATCACGAGCAGCAGCAAGCTCAAGCGGAATGCCGTTCGGGCAGAAGCTTGTCGTAGATGTCCTCCAAGAGCGGCAAATCGCTGAAGGCGGCGGCGATCTCGGCACTGGCGTTGGCGTAACCGGGATCGCCGAGGACCTGGAGAATCGCGGTGCGGAGCGAGGCAGCGTCACCGCTCTCGATACTCCGCTGCGCAGCCGCTGCATCACGCGCCTCGACGGCCACTCCGGCGCCTGCTTTGTCGACGCAGGCAGCATTGGCCGCCTGGTCAGCGAACAGCGGGAAAACAACCATGGGAACTCCCGCTGCCAGGGCGCCGAGCGCGGTACCCGCACCTCCGTGACAGACCACCAGGACCGCCTCGGCCATCACGTCGGCCTGATCCACCCACCGCTCGATGCGGACATTGCTCGGCGGGAGTCCGAGCTGGGCGGTGTCAAGTTCCCGTCCGACGGTGAGCAGCACCCTTACCGACAGCCCCGCGACTGCGTCAAGCACGGCGCGGTACAGCGCCACCATGCCGGGCATCGTCGGGGCGACCGTCCCGAAAGTGGCATAGACAAGCGGATCCGAGTTGCCGGGCCACCAGTCGGGTAACCCGCCAGGCTCATGTTGCGGCAGCCGGTAACGCCGGGTATCGGAGAACGGTGACTCGTCCAACACCTCGGGAAACAACGTGAGGTAGGTCGACTCGGCGATCCGCTGGTCGGTGGCAGGTCGGAAGTCCTGCAACGGTGTGGCGGCGACTCGCAGGCATTCCGCTTCACTGGAGGCGAGGCCGAAGCCGACGCGGAGGTGCCTGATGCCTCGCTCCTCGGCTGCAACAGCGGAAGCAAACTCGATCGGATCCCGGAGCACCAGGTCGGGCGCCCAGTCATCGCACGTCGCACGCATCACCGGCAGCAAGGCCCCAGAATTCAGCCGGCAGCAGATCTCGCCGATGACAATGGCGGCTGCGTCGTCGTGCCTCATGGTCGCCACCTGCGCCCAGATCGGCGCTACTTCTTCCGCCGGCGCGGACGCCCCTATTCGCGAGGGGTACTTCCATCGTTCCACCGTCGGCGCAAGCCCGGGCGGACCCACCACGAGCACCTCGTGGCCGCGGCGAAGACTCTCATCAATCCATGGAACTAACGGATTGAAATGCCCCGCACCCCCCGTCGACGCGAAGAGAATCTTCATGATTGGGGAGTGTAGAGCCCGCAGACCGGATTGGCCGATATCTCTGAAATGCCCAAATATGACTTGATTCAAGCAGCTACCCAGTACGCGTGTGCGAGCTCAGCTGTTCTGCGCAGTATGGTGATCGACCCGAAAGCTGCTCGGGGACGTGAACGCGTGTCACCGGCGCCGTCGTTCGGGCTGAGCCGAACTGGTTGGCGCCTCACCCGGCTGGTCCGCACAGCGCGGCAGTTCATCCGCTGTGGGTCAGCCGGCATGATTCGCGAGCATCCACACGGTGGTGTCCACCGGCAGCGTCCCGTCGCGAGGAATGTCGCTGCTGGCCATCAGCACCTCACCGGGCGGCAGCGCGACGGGCGCCTGGCCCATGTTGGTGATCACGCTGACCTCGCCGTTGACGAAACCGACGACGTTATCGCCGAGACCGGCAATCCACTCCAGCGAACCGGCGCCGAGCTTGAACGCCCGCCGCAGCGCCAGCGCCGACTTGTACATCTCCAGCGTCGAGCCATCGGTGTTGGACTGCCGGTCCCGGGCCAGTTCGGTGTACGACGATGGCTGCGGGAGCCAGGTCGCACCGGTCGGGCCGAAGCCCAGCCCGGGCCTGTCGGCCTCCCAGGGCAGCGGCACCCGGCAGCCGTCACGGCCGGCCTCGGTGTACCCCGACCGCCACCAGGTGGGGTCCTGGCGCAGGTCGTCGTCGAGCGCGGTGTGGTCGGGCAGGCCCAGTTCCTCGCCCTGGTACAGGTAGGCCGAGCCAGGCAGGCCGAGCATCAGCAGTGTTGCGGCGCGGGCGCGGCGCAGGCCGAGAACATGGTCGGGCTGGTCGTCGAGCGCCCTGATGCCGTTCGGCCGGGGCCGGGCCTGCGCCAGGCCGAGCCGCGAGACATGGCGCACCACATCGTGGTTGGACAGCACCCAAGTCGTCGGTGCGCCCACGATCTCGTTCGCAGCGGTCGAGGTGGCAATGGTCTTGCGCAGCTCCGCGGCGTTCCACTCGGCCTCCAGGTAGTCGAAGTTGAAGGCCTGGTGCATCTCGTCGCGCCGTACGTAACGGGCCAGCCGGGACAGCGGTTGCACCCACGCCTCGGCGACCAGGATGCGGTCAGGCGAGTAGGTGTCCAGCAGCGCGCGCCAGGACCGGTACACCTCGTGCACCCGGTCCTGGTCCCACATCGGGCCGGTCTGGAAGAAGCTCTCCGGGTCGGCGTCGGGGCCGGCCAGCTGCCGGGTGTCGAGATCGGGCAGCCCAGGGGCCTTGATCAGCGAATGGGCCACGTCGACCCGGAAGCCGTCGGCGCCGCGGTCCAGCCAGAACGCCAGCACCGACAGGAATTCGTCGCGGACCTCGGGGTTCTCCCAGTTCCAGTCCGGCTGCTTGGTGTCGAACAGGTGCAGGTACCACTGCCCGGGGGTGCCGTCCGGGTTGGTGATGCGGGTCCAGGCGGGGCCGCGGAAGCACGACACCCAGTTGTTCGGCGGCAGTTCCCCGTCCTCGCGGCGGCCGTCACGGAAGACGTAGCGCTCACGCTCGGCGGAACCGGGCGCCGCGGCCAGCGCCTGCTGGAACCACACGTGTTCGTCGGACGAGTGGTTGGGGACCAGATCGATGATGACCTTGATGCCCAGCGCGTGGGCCTTTTCCAGCAGGGCGTCGAAGTCGCTCAGCGTGCCGAAGACCGGGTCGACGTCGCGATAGTCGGCGACGTCGTAACCGGCGTCTGCCTGCGGGGACTTGTAGAACGGCGACAGCCAGACCGCGTCGACGCCAATCTCGGCCAGCGAGCCCAGCCGCGAAGTGATGCCGGGCAGGTCGCCCACTCCGTCCCCGTCGGAGTCGGCGAAGGACCGCGGGTACACCTGGTAGACCACGGCCGTCCGGCGCCAGTCGTCGGCGGCGTGCGATTCGTTGTCCGAACGTGCGTCGGTGACGCTGCCGGCGGCGTGCGTGACGGCGGGGTTGCCGGCGGGTTCCACGGCGAAGTCGGTGATCAGATCGGTGGCAGCGTCGCGGGTGAGGGTCTCTCCGACGGACATCGAAGACGCCTTTCTGTGGGTCATGGTCAGGTCGTGGCCTCGGGTCAGGTCGTGGCGGGTCAGGTCAGGCAGGTGATGGTTGCCGGGTGTGGCACACAGTTCAGCAACAGCGCCGGACGAGACTGGTTCTTGACGTTCTCGGCTGCGTCCGGTTGGCCCTGATTCGGCCGCGTGGCGCGGATCACCCGAATCGATTCGATCGAACCCGGATCGCACCACCGTACGGGGCCGGCGCGCATTCGTGAACCCCGTGCCGGCGAGCGCTTGATGTGATCTCCGACGCGGTGCGGGCGAGTTCCCAGATGGTCGACCCGGTCGCCAACTGCGTGACCGCCCCGCCGGCCGAGACAGTTCCCACCGCGATAGGTGAGTCCAGGCGGACGAGTTTGACAAGTGCACGGCGCGAGTGTTGTCTCAGGAGTGCTGAATGCAACAGCCGGCTGGGGCCGACGCGGCCGCCCGACAGGGCCGCGACATCGCGAGAGTGCTTCCCGCCCAGACTCGACCTGGTGAGTCCTCCCGAGAGATCTCGGGTCGCAATCTGCTCTTTCCACCGCGCATGCGCTCGGGCTTACGACACGCCGGCAGTGACCGCGCAACCCGCGGTGACAAGACGTTTCCATCGGTTCGACCACCACACGCATGCGCTGGGCTACAGCCTGTGCTCGAGCGGTTACCCGGTCTGAACCATGTCCGCATGGGTGGCTGAGCGTGTGAACGTTCTGCACGAGGAAGGGTAGGCACCGTGACAGTCACGCCAGTCGGGACCGCCGTGGTCGGAGGCCCCGTGAACCCGTGGTCCGGGAGTCCGGGACGGTCCAAACAGGCTACCGCTGCCGTCCCCGGCCGCAGTTGTGCCAAAGAACTCGAACCCCAGCACGACCCGGCACGTGACGGTCTGCCGCCAGCAGTTCCGGGTCGACGTCAGAGCCGGGGACGGCACCGGAACGCCGCTGCTGATGTGCGGCGGCATCGGAACCAGTTTCGAGGTGCTGCAGTCGCTGGTTGATGCCCTCGATCCCGGCATCGACATCATCCGGTTCGACGCCCCCGGCGTCGGCGGGTCTCCGGTCGGCGCGCTGCCCTACGGCTTCCCGCAGCTGTCGTGGATGCTGGCACGGATGCTCGACGAGCTGGGCTACCACCAGGTTGACGTGCTCGGCTTCTCCTGGGGCGGCGCGCTGGCGCAACAATTCGCCGTGCAGCACGCCGGCCGGTGCCGCCGGCTGGTGCTGATCAGCTCCAGCACGGGGGTGTTGTCCGTGCCGGGCGCTCCGTGGCTGTTCGCGAAGATGGCAACACCCCATGGTTTCCGTGACAACGCCATGGCGATGATGGCGGGCTCGATGAACGGCGGCCAGTCCCGGGCCCGCACCGACGACGTCGGGCGCCTGTTTGGGGACACCCTCGTCGTCTCGGGCCGCGGTTACCTTTACCAGCTCGCTGCCGCCGCCAGCTGGACCAGCCTGCCGTTTCTGACGCTCATCCGGCAACCCGTGCTGGTGATGGGCGGTGAGCATGACCCGATCATCCCGGTCACGAACGCGAGGATCCTGGCCGCGCTCCTCCCGAACTCCACCCTGTATGTCTACCCCGGCGGCCATGTCGAACCACTCACCGCGGCCACCGACTCCGGGCCGCGGATCACCCAATACCTGACCAGCCCACGGCCATATAGCTGCTGCCGGGTAGAACCTCTTCCCGGCCGGCCAGAAAAATGACCGAGTCGGCAAAGGTCGCCAAGGCGATGCGCGCGGGCATCCTCTGCTGACCCGGCGCCGGTTCGAAACGACCCATCACGACAGGGCCGTGGACATCCTCCGCGGTGGAACGCGGCGACCGGCCCCGGTCGTCACGGCGTTGCCGGCGCGTAGTGACCCAGGGCCAGGAATCCGGCGCCGAAGGAGTTCTCTTGGACCCGCAGGTCGGGGACGAACTCGGCCAACAGTCGCCACGGCTTGTCGAAGCCGGTGAAGTCGGCAACGAACGGTGCGTGCAGGGCGTGGACCCACCCTCGCATGTGCCGCAGCCACGGTCCGGGCGATTTCCCGCCGCCCGCGGCCACGGCCGCGCCTGGACGCAGATGCTCGAAGACGCGGCCCAGAGCGGCTCGGGATTGCAGCACGTCGTGTACCGCGCAGAACAGCGCAGCGTCTGCGGGGCCTTCGATCGGTGCCCGCTCGGCCGGGGCGGCGACGAGCCGGACGTTGTCCCAGCCGTGCGTGGTGACCCGGTCGGCGGCGACCTGCAGCATATCCTCGGAGGCGTCGATGCCCACGATTCTTCCGGTGGGCCCGACCTTGTCGTGCAGCAACGGCAGGCACAGCCCGGTACCGCAGCCAACGTCCAGGACGGTGTCCCCGGGTCGAACCGGCAGCCTTGCGACCAGTCGTTCACGCCAATGCTGGAAGGCCTCGGTCCGCCGGTCATAGCGGCCGGCCTGGCTGCGGTAGGCCTCGGAAGCCGCGGGTTCGACGTGTCCGCGGTTCACAGCTGATGAGGACCGCCGTGGCCCTCGGTCCGGCGTTGTCGGTTCGGCATCTGGTCCGGGTGTGATCGCCATGTGGTTGTCCTTCTCCGGGTCGACGTGCGCGAGAAGCGGTGGGCGGAGCGCGGCACTGCGGGGCAGGACGTGAGGTTCGGTGAGAGCCAGAAGTGAGCACGCAGGTTGGGTACATGGAAGAGGGACAAGGTGTCGCCATCTTGAACAACGACTGTCTTGGGGCAGTACTGGCCCGCCGCGGACCCAGCCTGATTGGCGGCGAGCACCCCCTCGGACGACCGAGGTGGGCGTCGTCATTGTTATCGGGCCGATCGAGCAGGACCTCGCTGACCTTCGCGCGCCGAACCCAGGTCGAACCATCCCCCGGCGACCGTCGAAGCGAACTCCTTACTCATCGCCCGCGGTTTCTCTGATCGGGAACACTGCGTACCCCCCGCTGACAGTGGGCGAGCCTACCGTCAAGAACTGGTGCTGTTGAACCACGACCACGTCGTTGCGATTCCACCCGCGCGATGATGCGCATCCCACCCGGCAATTTCGGGCCGGGACCGGTAAGCCAGCCGTCGGTGGCTGTGATCAGCGCAGCCGGAATCAGCCGGTCGCCGGGCAGAGACCTTCGGCGTTGACCGGGACCTGGCAGAAGTTGCCTTTCCAGACGGCCGCCGAGCCGGAATCACCGACGCGGTACACCTGGAACAGGCTCGCTCCGGCCACCACGACCGCGACGATCGCCACCACCACACCCACCCATGGCGGGGCGCCGCCCGACCGGCGCGCCATCATCGTGGGCACCCCCCAGGCCAGCAGCGCGGCGAGGAAAAGCGCGGCCGAGAACCACGTCATGGTCGAGCCCAGATCGACATGGGCATTGATCAGCGGCGTGGGATGCAGCCGCGCCTGCAGCCATTCCCCGGCCTCGACGGCGACCGGCGTCATGATCAGCACGCCCAGCGCGACCAGCGGGGTGAAGATGCCCAGTCGCCGGCGCGCGGCCGGCCACAGCGCCGAGAGCACCGTCAGCAGAGCCGCCAGCGGCACGCCGACCACGATGAAATGCACGAGCAGCACATGCAGCGGCAGACCATTGACTTCGTACTCCATCGCAAGATCATCACCCTTCGGGTGGAGTTTCGTTGTCAGGACCCGCGCAGGGGATGTCAAGAACACGAGGCACAACCCTGTTGGGTTCACCGTTCATCCGTTCCAGCGAGGTTCGTGGGCGGGCACGCCCGGACGGGTACCCTTTCCCGAGGCGGCGGGTTGCTCGTCGGCCCACCCCGCCACCATCGATCCAATGGCAGGTCAACAGCTGGGAAAAGACGGCGATGCCGGCACGCGAGCCACCTCGCGGGCACCTCACCGCCCGAGTTCTCCCGACTCAGCGAAAGGGATGTCGGCTCAGGTGAAGCGCATCTACTACTTCGGCGCCGGGCTCGCACTCGGCGTCGCCGCGACCCGTCGCACCCGCCGCGCCAAGGAAGCCGCCCGCGAGGCGCTGAAGGCCAAGGTCACGCCTTCGGCCATCGCGGCTGACGTGGCCGACGCGATCGCCGAACTGGGGAACGCGGTGGGGTACTTCGCCGCCGACGTCCGGCAGGGAGTGCTCAACCGCCGGGCCAGCTACCGGCCGATGATCGACAACGCCACCGGCGCCGTCGTGCTGGTCGGTCCGGAGGGCGCCGGTCCGGTGAGCATGACCAACACCGAGCCGGGCGAGGCACGCCGCGGCAGGGTCAGCGATCAGCCCGCCGACCTGCCGCACCGCCGCGCCCCCGGTGCCCCGCCGCCGCGCCGCCCGGCCCGCCGGTCCGCCTGACGATCCGGTACGGGCACCACGAACGCGTTGCCGTCACCGGCCGGACGGGGCTCGTTCGCGCCCCGCGCTTGCGCGGGCCTAGCAGGAGCAGCGCCGCCACAGCTCAGCACGGCCGTCACCACCCACCACCAGTGAGGACCCATGGAAACCCACGAGATCCGGCGTCGCTTTCTCGGATACTTCGAGAAGACCGGTCATACCGTTGTGCCGTCTGCCTCGCTGATCAGCGAGGACCCGACGCTGCTGTTCACGGTCGCCGGCATGGTGCCGTTCAAGCCGTATTTCCTCGGCCAGGAGAAACCGCCGTTCCCGCGTGCGACCAGCGTGCAGAAATGTGTGCGGACCCTGGATATCGAGAATGTCGGGGTCTCCCAGCGGCACAACACCTTCTTTCAGATGGCCGGAAATTTCTCCTTCGGCGACTACTTCAAAGAGGGTGCGATCAAGCACGCCTGGAATCTGCTGACCGGGTCACTGGACGAGGGTGGTTACGGGCTGGACCCCGATCGGTTGTGGGTCTCCGTGTACGAGACCGATGACGAGGCCGAACGGCTGTGGCAGAGCGTGGCCGGCGTTGCGCCGGAACGCATCCAGCGGCGCGGCATGGCCGACAACTTCTGGTCCATGGGGGTTCCCGGTCCCTGCGGACCGTGCTCGGAGATCTACTACGACCGCGGCGCGGAATTCGGCATCGAGGGTGGTCCGGTCGCCGACGAGGACCGGTACCTGGAGATCTGGAATCTGGTTTTCATGCAGGACATGCGCGGGGAATCGACGGGGGGCGGCGACGGGAAGAAGGCCGATTTCCCGATTCTCGGTCCGTTGCCGCAGCAGAACATCGACACCGGGCTCGGCGTCGAACGGTTGGCATTCCTGCTGCAGGGCGTGGACAACGTCTACGAGACGGACCTGCTGCGCCCGATCATCGGCCGGATGGAAAAGCTCTCCGGGCAGGAATACGGCGCCGACCACCAGTCGGACGTGCGGATGCGGATCATCGCCGACCACGCCCGTTCGTCGATGATGCTGATCTCGGACGGGGTCAGCCCCGGCAACGAGGGCCGTGGCTACGTGCTGCGCCGGTTGCTGCGCCGCACGGTGCGGTCGGCCCGGCTGCTGGGCGTTACCGACCCGGTGCTGCCCGGGTTGACCGAGGTGGTGCGGGACCTGATGAGCCCCTCGTACCCCGAGCTGGCCACCGACTTCGCGCGGATCCAGCGGGTCGCCGTCGCCGAGGAACAGGCGTTCCTGCGGACCATCGCCAGCGGCTCCAAGCTGTTCGACCAGGCCGCGGCCGAGACCAAGGAATCCGGCAGCAGCACAGTGCCGGGCTCGACCGCCTTCGTGCTGCACGACACCCAGGGCTTCCCGATCGACCTGACGCTGGAGATGGCCACGGAGGCGGGGCTGACGGTGGACACCGACGAGTTCCGTCGGCTGATGGAGGAGCAGCGGCAACGCGCGCGGGCCGATGCCAAGGCGCGCAAGGGGAAACTGGCCGACCTGAGCGTGTACCGGTCGCTCGACGCCGGCCGCACCGAATTCACCGGGTACTCGGAACTGCAGACCGAGGGCCATGTCCGCGGGCTGATCCTGGACGGGGTGCGGGTGCCGGCCGCCCATTCCGGCCAGCAGGTCGAGGTGGTGTTGGACCGCACGCCGCTGTACGCCGAGTCCGGCGGCCAGGACTCCGACGCCGGAACGATCGTCGGCGCAGACGGCACATCAGCGGAGGTGCTCGACGTACAGAAGGTCGACAAGAAGATCATCGTGCACAGGGTGCGGGTCACCGACGGCGAGCTCGTCGAGGGCGCCAAGGTGCTGGCCACGGTCGACCCGGAGTGGCGGCTGGGCGCCCGCCAGGCGCACTCCGGGACGCACGTGGTGCACGCAGCGCTGCGGCAGGTGCTCGGGCCGGAGGCGCTGCAGTCCGGGTCGTTCAACAAGCCCGGCTACCTGAGACTGGACTTCGCCTGGAACCAGGCGCTGTCGCCGGAGACCCGCAGCGAACTTGAAGAGGTGTCCAACCGGGCGGTCCGCAAGGACCTGCCGGTCCGGGTGCAGTACGGCTCGCAGGCCGAGGCCCAGGCGATGGGCGCGATCGCGCTGTTCGGCGAGACGTACGACCAGACGGTCCGGATCGTGGAGATCGGCGGCCCGTGGTCCGTCGAGTTGTGCGGCGGCACCCACGTCGAACACTCCTCCCAGATCGGCCCGATCGCGCTGCTCGGCGAATCCTCGGTGGGCTCGGGCCTGCGCCGGGTGGAGGCCGCGGTCGGCATCGAGGCCTTCCACCGGCTGGCCGCCGAGCGGGCACTGGTCAACCAGCTGGCGTCCTCGCTGCGGGTGCAGCCCAACGAGCTCCCGGCCCGGATCGAGGCCTTGGTGGAGCGGCTGCGGGCGGCGGAGAAGGAACTGGCCGGTCTGCGGTCGGCCGCGCTGACGGGCTCCGCGGCGACGCTGGCCGCCGAGGCCGTCACGGTCGGCGGCGTGGCCGTGGTCGCGGCGTCCGCGCCGGAGGGCACCGCCGCCGGTGACGTCCGCAACCTGGCCACCGACGTTCGCGGCCGGTTGGGCGCACGCCCCGGTGTCGCCGCCATCTTCGCCCCGGGCGAAGGATCGGTCGCGTTCTCGGTCGCGCTGACGCCGACCGCGGTGGCCGCCGGTTGGTCGGCGGGTGATCTGGTGAAGAGTTTCCTGCCCGAGATCGAGGGCCGCGGCGGCGGCAAGAAGGACATGGCGCAGGGCGCCGGGACGCGTCCGGAGGGTATTCCGGCGGCCGTCACGGCGCTGCAGGCAGCGGTGGCCAGAGGAAACCGGTGACATCGGCCAGGCCCCTGTCGACGACCAGAACTGCCTCTGGACCTCAACCCCCCGCGGCCTTGCGGGACGTACGGAGCAGTCGGAACGGTCAGGGTTGAGCGCCGACAGGCCGCCGAAAGGCGTGCGTCTGGGGGTCGACGTCGGTACCGTTCGGGTGGGAGTCGCGGTGAGCGATCCCAACGGCGTTCTGGCCACTCCGGTGACCACTCTGGCGCGGAACGCGACGGGTGCGACCGACCTGGATCAACTGGTCGCGCTGGTCGAGGAACATGAGGTGGTGGAAGTGGTCGTCGGCCTGCCCAGGACCATGCGGGGCACGGACGGCGCGGCGGTCGCGGCTGCTCGCACGTACGGCACGGCGCTGGCCGGCCGCATCGCACCGATTCCGGTGATCTACGTCGACGAACGGCTGACCACGGTGTCCGCCGAGAAGATTCTCATCGAACGCGGCGTGCGCGGGCGGCGACGCCGGCAGGTCATCGACCAGCTGGCCGCGGCCCGCATCCTGCAGAACCGGCTGGACGCCTTGGCCGGTGGCCTGTGACCGACGACCACCTGATCTTCGGACGGCACGAACCCGGCGAGACCGGCGATGTCGATGTCGACGAGCTCAGGGCCGCGCTGGCCTCCACCCCGGACACGCCGGACGCGGCCACTGTCCCAGCTCCGCCGCCCCCACGCCGCGACCCGGAGATCGATCGTTCGGCGAGCCGGCGGCGGCATCGCGTCTGGCTGATCATCGCGGTGCTGGTGCTGGTCGTCATCATCGCGGGACTGGCTGCCGGATTCGTCATCTGGCGGTCGACGGCCGGCCAGGTCGCGGACTACCAGGGCACCGGCGACACCGAGGTGGTCGTCCGGGTGCAGGGCGGTGACGGGCCGGCCGACATCGCCAGCACGCTCGCGGATGCCGGCGTGGTGGCCAGCGCCGAGGCGTTCGAGGCGCAGGCGGTCAAGGACGCCGACGTCCAGGCGCTGCGACCGGGCTACTACCGGGTGCGGCAGAACGCCTCCGCCCAGGCCGCCGCGGATGCGCTGGTGGCCGCCGAGAACCACGTCGGTCACGTGCGGCTGATCCCCGGCCGCCAGCTCGCGGACGTCACCGCGACATCCACTGACCCCAACCAGCCACCGACCGTCGTCCCGGGCTACATCAGCGAGATCACTGCTGCCGCTTGCGTTCCGCTCAACGGGCAGTCGAATTGCTTCACCACCGACGACCTGTGGGAGGTCGCGGAGACCGCCGATCCGGCGAAGCTGGGAGTGGTGGAGTGGGCTGCCGACAGCGTGCGACTCGCGCCGGACCCCCGTAAGCGGTTGGAGGGCATGATGCTGCCCGGCGACTTCGACATCCCGCCGGGAGCGACCCCGGAGCAGGCGTTGCAGGCCGCGGTCAGTGCGTCGGCGGCGCTGTGGAACGGGACTGAGATCGTCAGGGATGCGGCCGCGAACGGCGTCACGCCCTACCAGGCGGCGATCATCGCGTCGCTGGTGGAACGGGAGGCGATCACCGCCGACATGCCCAAGGTATCCCGGGTGACCTTCAACAGGCTGGCCAAGCCGATGAATCTGGAATTCGACTCGACGGTCAACTACGCGCTGGATCGCGCCTCGATCGCCACCACGGCGGTGGATCGGGCGAACCCCAGTCCCTACAACACGTATGTGAACCCGGGCCTGCCACCGACGCCGATCTCCTCACCAGGTCCCGACGCGGTCGCGGCCGCGCTGAACCCGGTTCCGGGATCGTGGCTGTACTTCGTCAAGGTCGATCAAAGCGGGCAGTCCTGCTTCAGCGACACCGTCGAGCAGCACAACGTCTGTGTGGACCGGGCCCGGGCCAACGGTGTCTTCGGCTGAGCCGGCGCAGGGTCGGCGACGCGCGGCGGTGCTCGGCGCACCGGTGTCCCATTCGTTGTCCCCGGCGCTGCACCGGGCGGGATACGCGGCCAGCGGGCTCACCCAGTGGACGTACGAGGCGATCGAGTGTGACGGCGACGCGCTGCCGGCGCTGGTTGCCACGCGCGGACCGGAGTGGGCCGGTTTTTCCGTCACCATGCCGGGCAAGGCGGCCGCCGCGGCGGTGGCGGACGAGGCGAGCGCACGAGTGCGCACGCTCGGCGTCGCCAACACGCTTGTCCGCCGCGACGGAGGCTGGTTCGCCGAGAACACCGACGTCGACGGGATCATCGGTGGCCTTCGTGCCGCCGGCGCTCGCCCGCCCAGGACCGCGTTGATCCTCGGCGGCGGTAGCACCGCGGCCTCCGTCGTCGCGGCCCTGGCCGAGCTCGGCACCAGCACGCTGGTGATCGCCGGGCGGCGCCCCGAAAGCATGGCGTCCGCGGTGGAACTGGGCCGGGCGCTTGGCATTCCGACCACCGGGATCGTCTGGGACGCCGAGCGCATCGGCGCCGTCGCCGAGACCGCCGATCTCGTGGTCTCGACCGTCCCGGCCGGTGGCGCAGATGCACTGGCCGACCGGCTCAGCGCGGTTCCCGTGCTGTTCGACGTGGTCTACCACCCGTGGCCGACGCCGTTGGCCGCGGCCGGCGGACCGGACCGGTTGACGGTCACCGGCCTGGACATGTTGCTGCACCAGGCGTTACGGCAGTTCGAGTTGATGACCGGGCTGCCGGCGCCCGCCGAGGCGATGCGCCGGGGGTTGCGCGAGGCGTCGGGAACGGATCTGCCGCTGCCGGTCGGCTGAAACCCGGCGACTGCTGGCCAGCCGTTGTGGACAACTGCGCCCTCCCGTCGCTGCCGTGAGACTGTCGTGACGTGCCCGACTTCTTCTGGCTACCCGCGATGTGTGGCGTTGCGGTCGGCGCTGTCGTCGGGTGGGTCATCCGGCGGTTGCTTGCGGTGCTCGGCCGTGGAGCCGTGCTGCGCCCGGGAATCGCCGAGGCGACTACTGCGGTCATGACCGGTGTCGGGGTCGGGTTGGCGTGGGGCAGCCCGCTGATCGCCCTGGTGGTCTGGGCCGGCTGGTTGGGTGTCGCGCTCGGGGCGGTGGACGTCATCCATCATCGTCTGCCCGATGCGCTGACCCTGCCGGCGATCCCGATCACCATGCTCGTCGTCGGATTCACCGAATGGCTGCGCCCGGAGTCCGGGAGTGCGGTCACGGCGCTTGTCGTGGCGGCCGTACTGTCGGGGTTGTTCTTGCTGCTCGCCGTGGTGGCGCCGCGCGGGATGGGTCACGGTGACGTGAAGCTCGTTCCGTCGCTCGCGCTGATGACGGGGTACGTCTCGGTCGCGGCGGCGGTGCTTGGCGTTCTCGTGGCCTTCGTGCTGGGTGCCGTGTTGGCGGTGGCGGGCTTGGTCTCGCGGCGGATGACCATGAAGACGGCCATTCCGTTCGGGCCGTTCCTGCTGGCCGGGTGTTGGCTGGTGCTGGCGTTTCCGGAGCTGGTGACGAGGCTGGTGCGCTGAGCGAGCGGCGCACACCCGTTGGCGACGGGCGCCGGGTCTGATCTGCTCTGATCTGCTCTGATCTGCTCTGATCTGCTCTGATCTGCTCTGATCTGCTCTGATCTGCTCTGATCTGCTCTGATCTG
>Ga0208081_1000088_pt1 | contig 21240 bp, 20 predicted proteins | sample NGESurshal092012_6_FD_184479 | JGI IMG/M metagenome (GOLD analysis project Ga0208081, IMG submission 184479) | Arctic peat soil microbial communities from Barrow, Alaska - NGEE Surface sample 415-1 shallow-092012 (SPAdes) | ecosystem: Environmental > Terrestrial > Soil > Wetlands > Peat ...
GAGTCGAAGTTGGTCTGCACCAGGTACCCGGTGAACGCGGTGCCGATCGAGGCGAGGAACGCCACCACTCCGGTGATCCAGGTCATCACCCGGCGGCCGCGCCACGCCGCCATCCAGAACTTGCCCCACAGGTGGACGACCATGAACACGAAGAACAGCTGCACGCTCCAGAAGTGCATGCTGTTGGTGAACAGGCCCAGCGAGGACGTGTGGTACCAGGCGGGACCGGTGAAGGCGAGGACCAGACCGGTGGCGATGATGACCAGGAACGCCGCGAGCGTAGCCACCCCGAAGATGTAGATCCAGGACGCCACGTACGCGGGCTGTCTTTCCGGCAATAACTTGTCCGGTGGAAGCTTCGCCGTCCACGCCCGGCGCAGGCCGCCGGTCCAGGTGCCCGCGTTCTCCTCGCGGTCATCGGGGACCTCCGTGGCCGGCGGCGGGCGGACACCGGCGGGGGACTCGCCGGGAGTGCTGTCGGGCTGGACAGCGGGAATCGGGCTCGCCGGGGTCATGACTTGTCCCGGCCGTTGGGGAACGGAAGCACGATGGCCAGCACGAACAACGCGATCATCACCAGGATGACGATCAGATTGGGAATCGAGACGGACAGCCAGCCCCAACCGACATATGTTGCGGGATCGGACACGCTGGCCAGATAGATCGGGTCCATGGGACCTCCTCGGCGCGGCGGGCGCGGGAGCGCGCCGCCTCTTGGAGAACTATCCGTCTTTCGCCGTCCTCGCCAGTAAGGGCCGTCGGGCCCGGCTGAACGGGACCTTGGTCCCAAAAAGGGGAAAAATATGCAGAAAGATCTGCCGCCGGGCGAGGACCCCGGCGTGCGGCGGTCCGCGGGAAACCTATTCTCGCTCAACGGATTCACAGCTCATGCACAGCTTCTCTACGCGGACGCACGAATTCGCTCGGTGCCATGGTGGCAATGGGGATGACTCACGGACGGGAATGTCGCGAAGAGACTTTCTGTATGGCGGTACGAAGATCTTCGCGTGCCTTGGCACCGAGCCGACACCAAACGCACAGCACGGCCACAGGCAGATCGTGGACAGTCGTCGTAGGAGTGCAGCGATCACCTCGACCGTCAGATCGGTCGGGATCAGAGCGGGATTTCGCGGTGGAAGGACGGCTGTCGTCATGGTGGTGGGTGGCCCGGTCACTTCCGGATCCGCGCTGCGGCGCAGGGTTCGGCGGGCGACGGTGGCGGTCGTCGGGGTGGCGGCGGTGTCCTCGATAGGCATCACGGCAGGGTTGGCATACGCGAACGGAACAAAGGACGACCCGGCGGCCGATGCGACGTCCTCGCCGGTGGCGGGCAACTCCGGGAACGGCACCTCCGGGAACGACACAGGTCAGTCGGAGGACGACAACGTCGCCCAGGCCCCGACCACCCAGCAACGCGCCGCCCCTCGGGTGGTTCCGCCGCAGCAACTGCCGTCGTCGGGGAACGGCCGCACGCACGCCAGGTCCGGTGGGTCCTGACCCTCCGTCAGCCCTGCGGAGTAGGCCCTGACCTGCCAGGATGGCGCGCATGGTCACCCAGACGCCCTTCGCGGGCCGGGAGTTCGGCATCCTGCTGCACCCCTCCAGCCTGTTCGGTCGCGAGGACATCGGCACCCTCGGCGCCGAGGCGTACCAGTTCGTCGACTGGCTGGCCAGCACCGGTGCCGGTATCTGGCAGATCCTGCCGCTCACCCTGAACGGGCAATACGACTCCCCGTACTTCAGCTATTCCGCGTTCGCCGGCAATCCGTGGCTAGTCGACCTCAGCCACCTGCAGCGCGCGGGCTTGCTGGCGCAGCCAATGCTGCACGAGGACGCCACCGACGCACGGGTGTCGTTCGCCGAACTGGTGCGGACGAAACGCCCGCAGCTGCTGGAGGCGGCCGAGGTGCTGCTCGCCGACGACGGCCATCCCTGGCGGGAACGGCTGGGGCAATTCCGGACCGAGGAATTCTGGCTCGCCGATACGGCGCATTTCTTCGCGCTGAAGGAGGAGCTCGACGACGCCCCGTGGTGGAAGTGGCCGGAATCGTTGCGTACCCGCGATACCGCGGCGTTGAGCGAATCGCGCCAGCAACTGGCCGACCGCATCGCGGTGTGGGAGGCGTTGTTCTTCTTCTTCGACCTGCAATGGTCCTCGCTCCGGGCGCACGCAAACCTCAAGGGTTTGCGGGTGCTGGGGGATCTGCCGATCTACGTCAATCACGATTCCGCTGACGTCTGGCTCAACCAGAAGCAGTTCCGGCTGGACGGCGACGGTGCATTCCTCGCCCAGTCCGGCGTGCCGCCGGACTATTTCAGCGAAACCGGTCAGTTGTGGGGAAACCCGCTCTACCGCTGGGATCTGATGGCGCAGGACGGGTTTCGATGGTGGGTGCAGCGTCTGCGGCGGTGCCTGCAGCTCACCGACATCGTACGAATCGACCATTTCCGGGCACTGTCGGCATACTGGGAAATTCCCGCCGATGCGCCGGACGCCCGCGGAGGCCGCTGGGTCACCGGACCTGGCCAGGCCTTTTTCGACGTGCTCAAGCATGAGTTTCCGTCGCTGCCCTTCGTGGCCGAGGACCTTGGCACCCTCGATGAGGACGTGCACGCCTTGCGGGACGCCAACGGGTTGTTCGGGATGCGGATCCTGCAGTTCGGTTTCGACGGCTTGCCGGACAACCCGCACCAGCCGCACGCCTTTCCGACGTCCTGCATCGTTTACACCGGCACACACGACAACGAAACCCTTGCCGGCTGGTGGGCGGGCCTTGATCCCGGGCTTCGCGTGGATATCGCTCGGTATTACCAGGTGGACCCGGGCGCCGACATCGGCCGGGTGGTCTGGTCGTTCATCGAAGCGGCGATGGGGTCGCGGGCCGACGTCGCTGTCATCCCGATCCAGGACCTGCACGTGCTGGACAACACCGCCCGCATGAACGATCCCTCGGTCTTCGTCGGCAACTGGTCCTGGCGGATGTCACCGGAAGGTCTGAGCCCGGAGCTCGCGCAGTCGCTCCGGTGGCTCGCCGAGCGCTACGGGCGGTTGCGGCCGGAGCTGAACCCGGCCCCGAGCGGCTGACGCGTGGCGTGCAGGTCGGCGGCGCAGGGTTGCTCCGGCGTCGACGGACGGGCTCCCGTGTTGACGCCCGGACTCCGGCTCTGCCGCTCCGGCTCTGCCACTCCGGCTCTGCCACTCCGGCTCTGCCGCTCCGGCTCTGCCGCTCCGGCTCTGCCACTCGGCTCCGGTTGTGCGATCTGAGCGCCACCATGTGTTGGCGCCCAGATCCCAATACCGGCGCTCAGTGAAGCTCACCTGCGCCGCCCGCCAGCAACCGCTGCCCGCGCTCGAACCTGGCCTGACTCGGCTCCGCTTTCCGGTCTCGGCTCCGCTCTTCCGTTCTCGGCTCCACCATGTGTTGGCGCCCAGATCCCAAAACCGGCGCTCGGTGAAGCTCACCTGCGCCGCCCGCCAGCAACCGCTGCCCGCGCTCGAACCTGGCCTGACTCGGCTCCGCCTTCCGGTCTCGGCTCCGCTCTTCCGTTCTCGGCTCCACCAGGTGTTGGAGCCGAGACCACAGAAATGGCGCTCAGTGGGAGTTGTCGAGCCTGCGGCGCAGCCGGGGCGGGGGCGGACCACGGCCGATAGGAATCAGCGCGGCAGCCCTCCCCGGTCCGGCCGTCCCACAGCGTCCGGCTGTGCTGGTGCTTGAATGCGGAGCGTCAACCACCATGCCTGTCGCCAGGCGACGCTGGTCGGTGCGCCTGCGTTGGTATCACGCCGTGACGAAGTCTGTGGACAACCCTCTACTGAGGCGTGAAATCCGTGCTCCATTGTGGTCGCGGAACCCGGTTGACACGATCGTGCATCCGCTGATTCATCACAATGGCGGTATCGCGGGCTCCGGGACGAAGACTACAAATCAGACGTTCGTTGGGGGAATATTTCGCGGCGCCGCGAAATCCGGTTGTCTACGTCCTGGTTTCATCGCCTGCACAGAGGAGCGAATCAGATGAAAATGAGAATGAAGGTTGCGGTGGGCGCGGTGATTGCGTTGGCCGCCACCAGTGCCATTGGCACTGCTGCGCTGGCGACGCCGCCATCGGGCCCTCCGCAATTTGAGTCGCTACCCGCGCCATTCAAAACGCCCGCCGGTGCGACAACCGGCGATCCGGTAACCACCGGAACCCTGGATGGTCCAACCAAGGCGAAGAACGACGGAACGCAACTCAAGACCAACGGCGACGTCGATGTCACGACCTTCGAGCTCAACTACCCCCCCGGAAGTTTTTCGGGCTGGCACAAGCACCCGGGCATCGTGATCGCCGTCGTCAGATCGGGGGCTGTGTGGCGCCAAGTCGGTTGTACTGCAACAAAATTCTCGCCGGGTGAGTCCTTCACTGAAATCGCGCCGCATTATGTGTCGAACGTTGTCACCGACACCAACGCGAAGGATGCGAATGCGGTACTCGAGATCACCCAGCTGTACCCGGCCGGCACCAAACCCGCCGATCTCCGCGTCGACCAGCCAGCCCCGCGGTGCCCCTACGGGATCCACTACGTCGAGTAATACTCGACCACGGGGGGACTACACATTATGGTGACGGGTGTCCCTGGCCGCCCCTGGAACACGTCTATTGCGGCCCGCGGCCTATACAGGGATGACTGCCGGGTGGGCCAGGCTCATCATTGATGAATTGCAGCATCTATCCCATGCGATGGTCGATGCATCGAATTCAAAGGGCCCCGGACAGCACGAGGGACGCGGCCGACGCGCCGTGATGAGCCGAGCCGAAATACGCCGAACGGGAGTGTGCCGACAGTCCCATGTTCGCGTCTTGTTGATTCAGCGCCGGGGGACGTCTATCGCGCCCGAAGATCCTGTCGGCGGACCTTCCCCCTGCGTATGGCCTTCGAAGGTCAGATGGCTGCATTTCTGACATCGGCCTTTAGAATCAGCGCACTATGCTCACCATCTCGGTGCTCGGTCCCACCGAACTCCGTCGCGACGGTACGCGGATTCCGCTGGCGTCCGGGAAGACCAGCGAGCTGTTGGTCCGGCTTGCCCTCGACGCCGGCGTCACCGTTCGGGCGGATCGGCTGATCGAGGATCTCTGGGGCGCCGACGTGGACGCCACCGCCAGAAACACCCTGCAGGCCAAGGCATCCATCCTCCGCCGCGCCCTCGGCGATGCCGCGGTGCTGTCCGGCGGCCGCGGCGGCTACACCCTGGAGGTCGACCCCGGTGCCGTCGACGCCGTCGTCGTGGTGGAGATGGCGACCGCCGCCAACGCACAGCGCGGCGCCGGGGATCCCAGGGCCGCAGCCGAGGCGTGCGCGCGGGCGCTGGCACTGTTCCGCGGGGAGATCCTCGCGGATGCCGGCGACGGCGAGTGGCTGCTGCCGCACCGGGCGCGTCTGGAAGAAGTCCGGCTCGGGTTGATGCAGGACGGCCTCTCGGCGCGCATCGACCTCGGCGCCGCCGCGGAGGTGGTCGGGGAGCTCGAGGCGCTGGTCGTCCAACACCCGCTGCGGGAAGGGCTGTGGGCGCTGCTGATCACCGCGTTGTACCGCAGCGGGCGGCAGGGCGACGCCCTCGCCGCCTACCGCAGCATCAGGGAGAAGCTCGCCGACGAGCTGGGCCTCGACCCGGGTCCCGAGCTTCAACAGCTGGAGCAGCGGGTGCTGCTCCGCGATCCCGCACTCGATGGCCCGGTCGATCTCGATCCCCGCCGCGCCCATCCCCGTGCCGATCAAACCGTTCGAGACTTGTCGGAGCGATCCGCCGCCACCGATCTGGCGCCCCAAACGCGCCCGCTGCCCGGCAACCTGCCGACCCTGTCCGCGGGACTGGTCGGACGGCACGGCGAACTGGACGAGATCAGGGATCTGTTGGCAGGGCACCGGTTGGTGACCCTGGTCGGCCCGGCCGGCGTCGGCAAGACGCGGTTGGCGATCGAAGTCGCCCGTGGGCAGCACCAACCGGACGGCGGCTGGCTGGTCCGCCTCGAGAATGCCGGACGGCGGCCGCGCTGCCGCTCGCCGTGGGCGAGTCGCTCGCCGTCGCAGGCGCGTCGGAGGCGATGCTGGTCGATCGGCTTCGAGGCAGCGACCTGCTGCTGGTGCTGGACAACTGTGAGCACCTCGGCAACCCGGTCGCCGACCTCACCGACCGCCTGCTGAACGCCGCGCCGGGTCTGACGGTGCTGGCCACCAGCCAGATGCCGCTCGGAATCGACGGCGAGCGGGTGTACCAGGCGGAGCCGTTGCCGATCGCCGATTCGGTGGCGCTGTTCACGCAGCGCGCGAGCGAGCGCCGCAAGTCGTTCGTCCTCGATCCCGACGCCGCCGCCACCATTGAGGAACTCTGTCGGTCCTTGGACGGGCTACCGCTGGCCATCGAGCTGGCCGCCGCCAGGACGAAGGCGCTGTCCGTGCAGGAGATCGCCCGCCGGCTCGACGACCGCTTCGGCCTGCTCAGTGACCCCGGCAGCCGGCGGCCCGAGCGGCACCGCGCGCTTGGCACGGCCATCTCCTGGAGCTACGACCTGTTGTTCCCCGATGATCAACGGGGGCTGTGGGCGCTGGCCTGCTTCTCCGGTGGAGCGCCGCTGGCGGCCGCGGAACACGTGGTGTCCGCACTGGGTGTTCCGGCCGCATCGGCGGTCGACGTCATCGGCCGCCTTGCGGACCGCTCACTGGTCGCCGTCGAAATCGACACCGCCGGCGCGGTCCGCTACCGACTGCTGGACAGCGTCCGGGCGTTCGCCCTGGCGCGGCTCGCCGATTCCGGTGACGCGGCGCTCGCACGGGCCGCCCACGCCGGCTGGCTCGGTGAGGCCGCCGATCGCGCAGTCGCCGAGCAGCAGGGACCCCGTCAGGTCATCCATCTCAGCATCGCGACGCAGGAGCGGGCGAACATCGACGCCGGGCTGGCCTGGACGGCCGAGCACGACCCGTTGCTGGGCCTCAGGATCGCCAGTGCCTTCGGCTGGACCTCGGTCGTGCTCGGCGAGGGTGCGGCGGCGGCCGAGCGGATTCGCGGTGCACTCGGGGCGGCCGATCACCTGGCGCCGCCGGAGCAGCGCGCCCTGGCAATGGCGTTCATCGGATGGAACGAGGTCGGCGCCGACATCGAGCGCGCCAGGACGGAAGCCGAGCGCGCGGTCGACCTTGCCGACACCACCGCTGATGCGCAAGTTATTGCGGTGAGCAGGTTTTCGTTGGCCTTTGCGCTGTTGCACTCCGGCCGACCGCGGGACGCGATCGATCTGCTGCGCCGGTGGCGCGCCGGCGCGGGAGACCACATTCGAGCGTGGGATGTTGCGATGGGCGACGTCATGGTCGGCTACTCAGGCTTCGCCGCGGGTGACGTGGCCGTGGTCAGGGCGGCGTGCGAGGAGGCCGTTCCGCTGCTGCCGGCCATCGGTGACGACTGGCTGACCAGCCACGTCGAGGCAATTCTCGGTCAGCTCGCGCAGGCCGAGCAGCGTCTGCCGGACGCTGCCGATCATTTCCGGCGGGCCGCCGACGCTGCCCACCGCGTCGGCGCGTCGGCCGCCGAAGGATTTCATCTCGCCAATCTCGGCCGGGTGCTGCAGCTGTCGGGCGATCACCGCGCCGCCATCAGCACCTTGGAACAGGGCATCGAGATCATCAGGGCGATCGGGCTGATGCGCTCGCTCGCCCTGTCCCGCGTGCACCTCGGCCGACTGCAGCGGGAGGTCGGCGATCTCTGGGCGGCGCGGTCGACCATCGAGGCCGCCGATGCCTGGTTCCAAGCGTCCGGCGGTGGCGACGAGGCCGCCGTGGCGCAGTGCCTGCTCGCCGCGATGGACGCCGAGGACGGCGTGCCCGGCGCCGCCGGCCGGCTCGTCTCGATACACGAGAAGGCAGAAGCAGCAGGCGATCTCGAAGTCCAGGTGCTGGCGTTGGATGCACTGGCCGGACTGCGGGCCGATGCCGGGGACATCATCGATGGCAACGAACTGCTCGAACGCGCGGATGCGCTGATGGCCGCTGCCGGTCACAGGCTGACCGAGGGCGATCGGCTCGACGGCCACCGGGCCAGGGCGCTGCTGGACGCTGCTGACGTTGCCCCGGCCTCCTGATCTGGAGGACCGCGCGGCCGGACGATGAAGTGAGCTGCGATCGACGTCCGTCATCCTGCGGGGTGGGGCGCATCCTGCGGGATGGGTGGGGCCGGCCCCGGGAGACCGCCCGCCGACGCGGTCGTCATCGATCGATGAGCCGGTTCAGCCACTCCGGGCCGGCGACGATCGCGGCGGGGGGTAGTCGCCGTCGAAGCCCGCGGTCGGCAGTCACCACGAGCACCGCATCCACCCGGTGGGTGATCTCGGGGGATAGCGCGAGGGAGCTGATGAGTTGGTCGGTCACGGCGACGATCGCCGCATCACCGTCACGCTCGGCCTCCACGAGTTCCACCGACGGCCGATCGATCGGGTCCGCACGGACTGCGGAGGTCATGAACCCGGACGCGTCCGTGACCCCGACCACGCCCCGGGCTGCGGCCCCGCGGGCCGCGCCCTCGAGCACCGCGACAACCCGCGCGATGCGGAGCCTTCCGCCATCGGGTCCGGTCGTCTCCATTCCGATCACCTGACCGAACGCCGTGAGCAACCGGGTCGCCGCCGACTTGCGATCACGCCACCAGCCGTCCGGCCGGGAACCCATGACGTTGGCCACGTCCACGATCACGATGACGTCCGGTATCAGCGCAGGATCGGCGCTGGCGCTGCTGGCGCTGCTGGCGCTGCTGGCGCTGCTGGCGGTGCCGTCGGCGCCGTGGTCGGTCGGTCGCGACCGTCTCCGCTCCACCCGTCGAGCGTAACCAGTACTCGCGGCGTATCCCCGGTCCGGCACCTGTGGCGCGCCCGGCCCCACTGGGCGCCGGTTTTGAGGTCTGGGCTCCCAAACATGTTGGCGCCGAGTACAAGAACGCGGCGCCGAGTACCGAAAAGGCGCCGAGTACCGAAAAGCGGCGCAGTAGGCGCTCGGCGCCGCCATCGGGCCCGGTGGTGACGATCTCGGAGAACCCGACGGCTGTGCGGACCCTGACGGCACGACCAGGTCGGCCGTCAGCGCAGCATCAGGCCTGCGTCAGCACGCCCTTCGATAGTTTCTGTCATGCCCGAACACACCGAGTACCTGCTTCACCGGCTGATCGGCGGCGATACCGAAGCCCGCACGGACATCCTCGAGACTGCCGCCACCAGCACGTCACCCACGCTGCTGGTGGCCGCGGCCCTCGTCTGCGCAGACCCGGAACCGTGGTTGAGCCGCGCCGCCGTGCACGCCGCGACGACCCGCGACCGCCAGCTCGTCGCCATCACGGTCGCCCACTTCGGTGCCGACGAGGACCTGCTCGACGCCCTGGTGCGGGATCACCTGGCCGACTACCCGGACAGCCTCCTGGTCGGGTGGATCGCCGCTCAGCACCGCCCGTCGAGCCCGCCCGCTCAGCGCGCACCGTCCGGCGCACCCGCTCAGCGCGCACCGTCCGGCGCGCCCGCTCAGGACGCGATTTCCCGGCGACCAACCCAGCACAGTCCTTCCCGCCCGCCCACCCAATTCGCACTTTCCCGCCTGCCCGACCCGCCGACCTCCGGGAGCCACCATGTCTGACCCCACCGCCGCCACCGTCCTGCACGCTGGCACCGGATCACCCCCCACCGCCCGCGGCCACTGGCTGCGCAGCACAGCCCGCTGGATGGTGACCTTCCTCGGCTTCCCGGCGGGCGGACTCGCCGCGATGCTCATCGTCGGCCCGGTCGACAGCACCGCGGCGGCGCTGGCCGGCGGCCTGGTCATCGGAGCAATCATCGGCGTCGCCCAGGCCTGGGGCCTGCGGCTCGGCGTCGGTCGCGGTAGAGGACCGGCGGTCGCTTGGGTCGCAGCCACCGCCATCGGCTTCATGGTCGGACTCGGGATCGCAGCCACCGCAGTCGATTTCGGCACCAGCCTGACCGCGCTCGTCACCCAGGGCGCCATCTGCGGGCTCATTGTCGGTGCCGCCCAGGCCTTCGCGCTCCGAGGGCGGCTCGGGCGCCTCGCCCTCCTCTGGCCTCCCGCGCTCGCCGCGATCTGGGCGATCGGGTGGGCGGTCACCACCGTCGGGGGAATTCAGGTCGAGGACCAGTTCACCGTCTTTGGCTCGTTCGGAGCCATCACCGTCACCGCCATCACCGCAGTCCTGCCCGCGATCGTCAACCGCCGGTCCGTCAACCCCACCGAAAAGAGCGCATCATGACCCGCCACGTCGTCTTCGGCACCGGTCAGGTCGGCCGGCACGTCGTCGAGCAACTCGTCAGCCACGGCATCGAGGTCACCGCCGTCAACCGCAGCGGACGCGGCGACATCGCCGGCGCCCAAATCGTTGCCGGTGACGCCACCGACCCCGCGTTCACCAGCAAGGTCTGCAGCGCTGCCGACGCGGTGTACTTCTGCCTGAACGCCGCGAACTATGCCGAGTGGGCGAGCGAGTTCCCGCCGCTGCAGCGTGGCGTGCTCGCCGGGGCCGAGGCCGCCGGGGCCCGACTCGTCGTGCTGGACAACCTGTACGCCTACGGACCGACCGGCGGCCGGCCACTGGTCGAGACCATGCAGGAGCGGCCGAGTTCGGCCAAGGCAGCCACCCGGGCAGCGATGACCGCCGAACTGCTACAGGCCCATGCGGCCGGGCGCGTCGAGGTCGCAATCGGCCGGGCCTCCGACTACTTCGGCCCGGGCGCCGCGCATTCGGCGCTGGGCGAGACGGTCTTCGGCACCGCACTGACCGGTCGCACCGCCCAGATCATGGGCGACCCGGACCAACCGCACAGTTATTCCTACACACCGGATGTCGCCGCCGCGCTGATCATCCTGGCCACCCACCCGGAGGCCACCGGATCGATCTGGCACCTGCCGGTCGGCCAGACCCGGACCACCAAGCAGATCATCGACACCGTCTACCGGCTTGCCGGCCACAAGCCGCGCAGCTTCGCCGCCGGGCACACCACCCTCACGTTGTTCGGACTGGTGAAGCCTGCGATGCGCGAATACCTGCACACGCTCTACCAGTTCACCGACGCGTGGGTGGTGGACGACAGCAAATTCCGTGCCGCGTTCGGCGATCACAGCACGCCGCTGGACGACGCGCTGGCCGCCACCCTGCGCTGGTACCGGGAGCGTGCGAACGCCGTAACCGCCGCACCGGCGTCCCGCTGATCGGGCGGCGCAGCTGCCCGTCCTCCAGATCCGCCAACCCCTCCAGACCGCAAACCAGACCCCGCGCCACCCTCAGCCAAAGGACACACCCATGAGCACGCTCACCACCCGCCGCCTTGCCGCCTCCGGAATGGCCGGTGCCGCGCTGCTGGCCATCGCCGGCTTCACCGCCCTCGGCTCGATCTTCGATTACCCCAAGATCCTCAAGGAGCCCACCGACAACATCCTCGAAACCTTCCGCGAAAACCAGATCGCAGTCACCAGCTGGTTTCTCGTCCTGGTGATCAGCGCCGCCCTGCTCGCCCCGGTCGGCGTCCTGTTTGGCCGGATCGCCGGCGGAACTCTCGGCCGGTGGATCGCGGGGGTGGGCATCGCGGCGGCCGCCGTGCAGGTGATCGGGCTGTCCCGCTGGGTGCTGCTGGTGCCCGGCGTCAGTGACGACGCCACTGTGGCCGGGCACACCGACGACGCGCACCGCACCTTCGAGACGCTGCATTTCTGGCTCGGCACCGTCGTCGGCGAGACCATCGGCTACGCGCTCACAGCCACCTTCACCGTCCTGGTCGTCAGGTCCGTGAGCCGACCGGCAGCCCGGGTGATCGCCCCCCGATGGATCGGCTACCTCGGCTACGCCTCCGCCGCCCTCAACGCCACCGGTGTGCTGGTCCCGTTCGGCGTCGGGCCCGCGACGATGACCAACTTCATCGGCTACGTGGCCTGGTGCGGGTGGCTGATCGTGATGGCCGTGGTTCTGTGGCGCTCCGCGCACACGGCGGAGGGTGAGTCCTCACGGGCGGACGCCGCCGGGTCGGCCGTCGCGGCCGGATCCTGATCGACGAGTTCTGAGCGCGGGTGGGCGCCACACGGTGCTCGACGGTCCCCACCCGCCGGATGGGAAGGGCCGGGGCGGCGATCGCCGCGGCCCTTCGGCGACCCTCGGCACGCCGCCCCGGTACACCGGGCGGCCTATGGTCTGATGCAGCAAGATCGTGATCGACGGCAACCAGGGTCCTGCCAGCCTGGAGGGGGCATGAATCTCGAGAAGGTGATCTTCGGTTTCTTCATCCTGCTCGCGGCGGCCCTGAACTTCGGCTTCTTCATCGGCGATATTTCCGATCCCGCGTTGCACAACGTCTACGAATTGTTCGCCGCCCTGGTGGTCAGCCTGATCGCCACGGTGCTGAAGTTCGGCGATCGGACCCAGCTCGGCGCGGTACATCTGGCCACCAGCCTGGTAGCTGATCTGCAACTGCTGTCCGCCGGTGTTGTCTGGGTCGTCGCGACGCAGGTCGCGGACACCGGGCTGACGGCCCACTCCACAGCAACCATCGTGTCCCTGTCCGGTGGCGCTCTGCTGGCCAATCTGGTCTCGGTCGTCCTGCTGGTCACCGAGACCGCGTCCTTCCATCGAGGCTGAGGCGGGCTCCGTGAGCAATCCGCTGCTGGTCTTCTGGCGCCAGCTGTTCGGCAGTGATGATGATCGGTTGTCCGCGCGCGTCAGGCGTGCGTCGTCGATCGCCTCGGGCGAACAGGCCTCCGCGACGATTTTCCTGATCATGCGCCGCATGCGCGCACCGTTGATCACCCTGATCGTGATCCTCGCGGTCAGCGTCCTGGGACTCACCCTCATTCCCGGCGAGGACGGCGGAGGCCAGCCCTTCCGGATGGGGTTCTTCGACGCCTTCTATTTCATGAGTTACACGGCGACGACGATCGGTTTCGGCGAGCTACCGTTCCCGTTCACCACGGCGCAACGGATGTGGGTGACGTTCGCGATCTACCTGACCGTGATCGGGTGGGCGTACGCGATCGGCTCCCTGCTGACGTTGCTGCAGGACCGCGCGTTTCGCGAGGCGCTGGCGTTGCAGCGATTCACCCGCAAGGTCGCTCGGCTCCGTCAGCCGTTCCTGTTGATGACCGGGTTCGGACGCACCGGAGAATTGTTGGGCAGGTCCTTCGACGAGTTGGGCCAGCAGATTGTCGTCATCGACGAATCGAACGAGCGCATCGACGCCTTGGATCTGGCCTCGTACCATGCCGACGTTCCGGGCCTCATCGGCGATGTCCAGAACCCCTATCACCTGGGCGTCGCCGGCTTGGACCATCCGGATTGTGCCGGCGTTCTCGCGCTGACCGACGACGACGAGGCGAACCTGTCGGTGACGATGGCCGCTGCGCTGCTGCGCCCCGACATCCAGGTCATCGCGCGGACCGTGTCGCCGGCCATCGCCGAGCGCATGCATGCCTTCGGCACGCCGACGGTCATCAACCCCTTCGACCGGTTCGGCGACCTCCTGCGGCTCGGCCTGCGGGCACCGGCGTCGTTCCAGCTGATGACGTGGCTGGAGAGCGGGCCAGGCGCGGCGGTGCCGCCGCGCGGGCGGCCGCCGCGCGATGGCCGTTGGGTGCTGTGCGGCTACGGCAGGTTCGGCCGCCATCTCGCCGACGATCTGCGCGCCGAGGGGTTGCAGATCACGGCGATCGACGTCCTTGACACCGTCGAGACCGTCGCCGAGGAGCCCGCGGTCATTGTCGGCGATGCGTCCGAGCCCGACGTGATGGCCCGCGCGAACCTGGCCGACGCGGTCGGATTCGTTGCGGGCACGAACAACGACACCACCAACTTGTCCCTGGTGGCGGCGGCCAGGCGGACAAACCCGGGGATCTTCGTGGTGGCGCGGCAGAACCGGCAGGCGAATGCGCCGCTGTTCGCTGCGATGAACATCGACGTCATGTTCGTGCCCACCGAGGTGGTCGCCCACGAGGTGTACGCGCAGGTGAGCACCCCGCTGCTGTGGCGATTCCTGTCGGAAATGTCGGCCAAGGGTGACGACTGGGCGAGCCGGCTCGTCGACAGCCTGGTCGGTCACTGCGGCCAGCGCCTGCAAGCATTGTGGAAGGTCCAGTTGACCCGCGCGGATGCCCCGGCGCTGGTGCCCTGGCTGGCGTCCGGCGAAGTCAGCCTGGGCGATCTGGTCAGGAGCCCGGAGGACCGCGACCGGCGGCTGCGGGTGGTGCCGATGCTGGTGCGCCGGGGGGAGGACTCCGTGCTGACACCGGACGACGACTTCGTGCTGGCCGAGGGTGATGAGATCCTCCTCGCCGGCCGGGTGGCGGACCGCCGGGCCCTGGAAACGATCTTGTGGGACGACGCGGCACGGGAGTACCTGCTGTTCGACAGGCACGCGCCGTCGAGCTGGATCTGGCGCAAGCTGGCTCGAAAACCGTTGACCCCCAGCCGTTAGCGGCTGCAATTCCCGAAGGACTGATCCCGGATCGAAGCCCACGCTGAGGTTCCGGCGTCGGCTCGGCGGGGGTGTCATGACCGTGCGGCAGCGTGGCACCTCCCGAGCTCGGCTGAGCGTCTGGGTCCGGCCGAGGACAGCGGTCCGCGGAACCGGGGCGGTGGAACGGGGTCGTGGGGGTAGACTGGGCAGTAACTAGGGAGACCCGATATGAGCGTGGAAACAATGAGCCGCAGGCTGAGCGTGATCGAACAGACCTGGAAGGAAGGGTCTCCCACCGAGCGCACGGGTTACGTCGAGGAATTGGCGGTCATCTCGACCGGCCTCGGACGGGTCACCGGACCCGAGGCGGAGCGGGCAGAATGGCTCACTCGCCGGTTGAACCGCGTGGTGCGCAACATCAATCAGATCTGATCAACCGCCGGGCGTTCCGCTGCCGTCGAATTCGGTGATTGTCGCGTACCCGCACGGTAAGCCGCCCGCGTCCGGAACAGCTGAAGGGTCGACGGTTCGGGTGGAACCGGCGAAACCTCCCTCGCAACAAACGGTTCCGCTGCGCGCTGTGCTGTGCGGCCCCGCCCGACAGGCTCGACCTCCCCACGTCCTCTCCCGGATCCGCCTGCCCCCCAGATCATCCCGCCGGATCTGGGAGGCACGCGTGGTGGACCCTGGACCCGTCGGTCGACCACGACTCCTCGGTAGCCAGGGCCCGCGCCGCCCTTGACCAGCATTCGGTCGTGCGGTAGCCGCCGCGGCAATGCCCCGGCCGGATATCACCAAACTCTGCGGTGGCCGAATGCCGAGTGCCACCAGAGCGACCCCCGCCGGATTTCTTCCGAGAATTCGGGTGGCGCCGGCGAACCCTGTCGAATTCCATCGAGCCGTTCTGCACCCGAAGCCGGCGATTCGCGGAGGCGATTCGTTGGTTCCACCCATCGATCAGACTACTGCGGCGATGTCCGGTCAGCGAACACCGAGTGGTGCGGCCACGTCGAGGAGAATGGTGGTCCCCGAACGACTGTCGCACGCCGATGACACATGGTGGACAAATCTCGATTGCCCGCGGCCGATCGCGAGCAATTGCGGTCACCCTGTCCACGAACGGGTGGTGACCGGAGCGCCGAGTGGGAAGACGGCTCCGCAGAGCAACCGGGAGGTGATCGCCATCATCCGGTCCGTCCTCTTTGCTAGCAGGATGCCCGATATTCTTCGGGTCAGCACGATCATCGGTGCAGCACGGCCCCGAATGGCGCTCGCCTGAATCGCTATGTCACCGAGCGTGCTTGCCGTAGAGGCCGGATGCGTGCGATCATTCACTCCGGAGAGGGCGCGGAGTGTCAACGGCGTAGCCGCTGTGTGATTGAACGCAGTTGTGATTGAACGCAGTTGTGATGGAAACGCAGTTGTCGTTGGACACGGTTGAACACTTTGTGATTGAACGCTGATGTGCCGAGGGAGGATCTATCGATGGTCGACCGTACGAGTCCAGACACCCGGCGAACGGGCCTCGCATTCGGTCGGCTGCTGGTCGCCGCTGGACTGGTGGTCGCCGGTCTGTTCGCGGGGCCGGGCGTCGCCGCTGCCGACACCACCCCCGTTGTCGCCAGCTCGGGAAAAGATGTCCCAGCTGAAGTTCCCGCGTTCGACGTCCTGAACGGCTCCCGCATCGGGTAGCCGGGGGTCGGATAGCCGAGAACCCGGCCATGAGGGCGGCTGGCCGGCTGCGGCCAGCGGGGTCAGGATGGTGCACATGCTGGTGGTTCATGTTCAGGTTCACGTCGTCCCCGATCGAGTGCCGGATTTCTTGACGGCCACGAAGGTCAACGCAGTTACGTCGCTGGCCGAGCCGGGGGTTCTGCGTTTCGATGTCGTCCAGGATCAGGCGGATCCTGCGCACGTGGTGCTGGTCGAGGTGTACCGGGACGAGCAGGCGGCCGCCGATCACAAGACGACCCCGCACTACGCCGTCTGGCGCGACACGGTCGCCGAGCTGATGGCTCGACCGCGGGAATCCACCAAGTTCTCGGCTGTGCATCCTGCGCAGGAGAGCGGCTGGAGCACGGGCCGGTGACGGCCCCGTCCTTCGATTTCGCGACGGCACATCGGGTGGTGTTCGGGCCTGGCCGGGCCACGGAACTGCCCTCGCTGATCGACGGGTGGGGCTCCAGGGCGCTTGTTTTCACCGGCACCAGACCGGAGCGGCACGCGCAACTCCTCGGTGCACTGCCGGTGCCGTTCGAAGTGGTCACGGTCGGCGGCGAGCCGACGGTCGAGATGGCCCGCGACGCGGTGCGGACCGGCCGGACCAGCGGCGCGGACGTGGTCATCGCGATCGGCGGTGGCAGCGTGCTCGACCTGGGCAAGGCGGTGGCGGCGCTGCTCGGCAACGGCGGCGACCCGCTGGACTTCCTCGAGGTGATCGGGCGCGGGCTGCCGATCACCGCTCCGTCCGTCCCGTACATCGCGGTCCCCACGACAGCGGGCACCGGATCCGAGGTCAGCGCGAATGCGGTGCTTGCCTCCCCGGAGCATCGCCGCAAGGCGAGTTTGCGGAGCCCGTTCATGCTGCCGCGGGTGGCCCTGGTGGATCCGCTGCTGACCCTGGGGTGTCCGCCCGCGGTGACGGCATCCAGCGGGCTGGATGCGCTGACCCAGTGCCTTGAGCCGTTCGTCTGTCCGCAAGCCACCCCGCTCACCGACGGATTCGCGGCCGAGGGCCTGCGGCGCGCGGGCCAGAGCCTACGCACAGCGTTTCGGGACGGCTCCGACGTTCCGGCGCGCACCGACATGGCGCTCGCCAGCCTGCTCGGCGGGCTGTCCCTGGCCAACGCCAAGCTCGGCGCCGTGCACGGCTTCGCCGGCGTCATCGGCGGCATGGTGGACGCCGCGCACGGGGCAATCTGCGCAGCTCTGCTGGCCCCCGTCGTCGAGGTCAACGTGCGGGCGCTCGGGGAGCGCGACGCCGGCAGTCACGCACTCGTTCGATACGCCCAGGCCGCGCGGCTGATCACCGGCCGTTCGGAGGCGACGATCGGGGACGGCGTCGAATGGCTCCGGGAAACCGTGCGGGCCCTCGGCATCCCAGGCCTGGCGACCCTCGGCGTGCGGCCCGAGGACCTCGAGGACATCGTCGAGAACGCCCGCACCGCGAGCAGCATGCGGGGAAATCCGATCACCCTCACCGACGCCGAGCTCCGCGAGGTGCTGGCGACATCGTTCGGCTGAACGCGGAGGGTCCGGTCGTGCGTTCGCCAATCGAGTCGCCACTTTCGGTCCCTCCAAGGCCGCGCAAGGGGCCGAAAGTGCGGACTCGACCGAGGCAGGTCGGGCGAGCGCGGCAGGCGTGGGTCGTCCCGAGATTGTTACGGGACCTTCCGGGATTCCGCCGAAGGCGTCGCGGCCTGGCTCGTGCCCCCATCGAGTCGCCGCTTTCGGTCCTTTTCAGGCCGCGCAAAGGGCCGAAAGTGGTGACTCGACGGACACTAGGCGGGGCGACACCACGGGCGGCGTCGCTCACCCACAGCCCCACTCACCCACGGCCCCACTCACCCACAGCGCTAATCACCCACGGCCCTACTCACCCACAGCCCTACTCACGAGAAGGCGGGTGCATCGCGATGATCTTCATCACCGTCAAGTTCAAGGTCCGTCCGGAGTACACCGAGGATTGGCTGACGCTGGTCGACCCGTTCACCCAGGCCACCCGCAAGGAGCCCGGCAACCTCTGGTTCGACTGGTCGCGGAGCGTCGACGACCCGAACGAGTTCGTGCTGGTGGAGGCTTTCCGGGACGGGTCGGCCGGCGCGCAGCACGTCAAATCCGATCATTTCCAGGCGGCGATGAAGGCGATGCCCGTGGCGCTGGTGGAAACGCCGAAGATCATCAACTTCGAGATCGAGGGTGACGACTGGTCGCGTATGGGCGAGCTCGAGGTGCCGCCGAGCGGCTGATCGGCCGGACCGATAACGTTGGACCCGACCGGCCCGGCATCAGCCGGTGCGGTCGGGGAGCGAACCAGGCACGGGCGAGCGCCGGTTGCTGCGCTGCGCGGAGATGACGGCCACCCCGCCGAGCAGGCAACACGCCGGGACCACGAGAAACGCCATCTTGACGCCGAAGGCGTCGGCCAGCGCGCCCAGCACGAAGGGGCCCAACCCGGATGCCGCGCCGAACCCCATGCTCGCCACCGCCACGGCCCGGTCCGGCTCGCCCCGGGAGAACGTCATCACCATCGAGATGCCCAGCGGGAACTGCCCGGCAATCCCCATCCCGACGACGAACAGGCCCAGGATGGCGACCGTCACCGACGTCGTCGTCCACACCACCACCCAGCCGGCCACCGTGACGGCGAGACCGACGAGGAACAGCCCAAGCGGTGGGCGTCGCCGCGCGATCCAGCCGATCAGAAAGCGCCCGGCGGCCATCCCGCCGACGACAGCCGCGACGGCGCCGGTCGCCGTGCCCGGCGTGGCATCCGTCTGGGCGGTCAGCAGGTCGGGGGTCCAGGTCACCGAGCAGAATTCCACCGCCACCGCTGCGACCACCGCCAGCGCCGCCAGCCAGGTCGCCCGGGACAGACCTCGGGCAGAAAACCCTTGTGTGCCAGGCGGTTTCGAGTGATACGCGGGTACCGCGCGCTGCCGTTTGATGAGCGCGAAAGCGATCCCGGCCAGCGGCACGGTGACCAGCAGCGCCGCGCGCCAGGTCCAGCCGAGTGCCGTGGCCGCGCCGACGGCCAGCGGCGACACCAGTCCAACGGCTGCTGCGAAAGCATTCGCCTGGCTCAGTACGGACGGTCCCAAGATGCCGTGGTGGTCGTTGATGACCGCGGTGGTCACGTTGATGGCCACCGCGCCGGACAGGCCGGCCAGCACCATCGCCGGCAGGGTGAATGCCAGTTGCCCGGCGGGTAGCAGGGATCCGGCGACAAACGCCGTGGCGGCGACGGCGAGGCCGACTACGCCGCGTAGCGCGGCCCCGAACCGGCGCCAGCGGCGCACCAGTCGCACGCCGAAGAACCCCGCCACCACCACACCGGTGGACATCAGCAGGCTGTGCAGGCCGGCGATCGTGCTGGAGGTGCCCAGTTCCTCCCGCAGCAGCGGAATGCTGGGACCGAGCCCGTAGATGAACCAGGTGTAGGCGCCGAGTGTGATGAACGTGGCCATGGTGGCCGCGTCGACGCCGACCGGCGCGGGCTTGCGATCAGCGAAGTCGTCGACCGAGTTCACCACGGTGCTGCCAGTCGAGCGCGGTCGCTGCACAAGTTCCGGGTTCGCCGCGCGCCCTGGGTATCCGGGACCGAGGGGTGATGTGCGTACCGGCCAGGCGAACCCAAGTTCGGGCACCGGTGAATCCGCATACCACCCAGGCTGCCAGACCGCCCGCGGCGGTGACCACCGGGCGTGATGTGGCGGCCCGCGAAACGTCCGCCGTGACGACGCACCTGACGCAGTTTCGCGGGCTGTGATGCGTCTCGCCGAGGATTTTGCCGTCAGTTAACCAAGGGCTGGCCGTGCGTTGTGAGGTGCCCCCTTAGCGTCAATGCAAGGAGATTCGCCACAACTTCGCATCATCACTGCCGGATCACTGCCCAACCACCGCCGAACCACCACCGCCGCATCACCTCCGACGCACCGGGCACCACAAGGACGAACAAGGAGAAGATCCGCATGGCCGCACCCAGCAGCACATTGGTCGCCAGAGAAACCATCACCCTGGTTCCCGGCCCCAGGCGGATCTGTCCGGATCCGGTGCTGGAGGCGCGCGGCGTCTCCCGCCGAGTCCGTTCCGGCTCAGGTTCGCTCCGCTCGGTGTCGGTGAAGCTGGCGCCTGGCCAGCTGATCGCGGTCACCGGGCCGACGAACTCCGGAAAATCGACTCTGCTGTCGTGCCTGGCGGGCCTGGATGTGGCCGATGAGGGGACCATTCTGGTGGAAGGACAAGATCTGTCCAAGATGAGCGCGCAGGTCAGGGCCCGGGTTCGGGCGCGCTCGATCGGTGTGATGTTCCAGTCGGGCAACCTGCTCTCGCACCTGACCTTGACCCAGAACGTCCAGCTCGCCCCGCGACTCATCGGCGGCGACTACCGCTGGGGTGTGTGGGATCTGCTGTCCGAATTCGGGCTCGCCCATCGGGCCATGGCCTACCCGCGGCAGTTGACTCAGGGTGAGATGGTGCGTGCCGCTCTCGCCGTGGCCGTGGTGAACGACCCCGCGATCCTGCTGGTCGACGAACCCACCGCTGCCCTTGATCAGGACGACGAGCAACTGGTGATCGATACCCTGCTCCGTCGCGTCGGAATGGGCCTGGCGGTGCTGGTGGCCAGCCGGAGCGAGGCAATCCTGGCCGTCGCGGACCGGGTCGTCACCCTGAACCGGCCCACCGAGCCGGCGACCTGGCAGTGGGACACCATCTTGCCCGGCGCCGCGTAACACACGCCGACCCACCAGCGGGCCAGACGGCCTGACGAACGTAGCGGGGTGCGCCGGTCAGGAGACGGCGTCACCAGGGGTCTCCACCCGGAAGCCGTGAGCCCGCAGGGTGACGATCTCCGGTGCCTTCGCCCCGGTCAGCGCCGCGGCAGCGGCGAGTTTCTTGCGCAGCGCCGCGATGTGCACGTCGAGGGTCTTCGTCGAGCCGTACCAATTCGAATCCCAGACATCGGTCATCAACGTCATGCGACTGACCGCCACGCCCGGCGCCCGGACCAAACGAGCAAGCAATTCGAATTCCCTTGCCCGCAGGGTGATTTCCTCCCCGGCC
>Ga0208081_1000095_pt1 | contig 20735 bp, 17 predicted proteins | sample NGESurshal092012_6_FD_184479 | JGI IMG/M metagenome (GOLD analysis project Ga0208081, IMG submission 184479) | Arctic peat soil microbial communities from Barrow, Alaska - NGEE Surface sample 415-1 shallow-092012 (SPAdes) | ecosystem: Environmental > Terrestrial > Soil > Wetlands > Peat ...
CCATGCCGTACCCGCGGGTGCGGCAAGATCGTGCGGGCGCTCCCGGAAGCGGTCGCCGGACAGGTCGAGGCGGTCAGGAAGACCACGGCACCGGCACCCGATCGCGCCGCTGCGCGGCCGGACCCCGACACCACCACCAGCCTGGTGCAGGCATGTTCGAACCACCGGGTGGTCCAGATCGACTACCGCTCCGAGGCCGGGTCGGAATGGCTCACCGAGGTCGAACCGTGGGCGGTCGTCGTCCGCCATGGGCGGTGGTACCTGCTCTGCCGGTCGCACGCCGAGGACGCCCTTCGCGCGTACCGGATCGACCGGGTGCGGACCGTGTTTGTCCTCGAGGAAACCTTCAGTCCGCCAGCGGATCTCGACCCCGTCGCGGTGCTCGATCTGTCCGTCGGCTGGGAGTATGACGTCGAGGTCGTCATCGACGCGCCGGTCGAGCGCGTCGGGCGGTGGCTGCCTCGCCCTCTCGGTCGCGTCGAGGGCCTTGACGCCGGCACCACCCGCCTGGTCGGCAGCACCAGCAACCCGTGGTGGTACGCCGAGCAACTCGCGACGATCCCGGCGTCCTACCGGATCGTGCGGTGCTCCGAGTTGCAGCACACTGCGCGCGTCGTCGGACAGCGCCTGGTGGCCGCCGCAGACAATCGGCCACACCCCTGAACGTGTTCGCGGTTTCTGACGCACGCGGGGCGCCGCTGTGCCGATGAGACCCATCACCCGATCGTGGCCGGGCCCGGATCGCCGACCAAGCGGATCATGATGCGCGGTATCAACGGTCCACGTCGGCTACCTTCCCCATCGAGTGCGACTGCGAGAGAGGAGAAGCGATGGCAACGACAGGTCAGGTTTCGACGTCCGGGGGTGCGGCCGCGCGGTGGTACGCCCTCTCGGCCGACGACGTCGCCCAGCGGCTCGGCGCGGACCCAGTCGGCGGGCTGTCCGCGGCGACAGCCGCCGACCGGCTGCAGAAGAACGGTCCCAACGCGCTTCCCGCCGAGAAGGCGGTGCCGGGGTGGCGGCGTTTCCTGGAGCAGTACCGCAGCTACATGCAGATCATCCTGCTGATCGCCGCCGTGGTGTCCTTGGCGATCGGCGAGTGGAGCACCGGTGCGGTGCTGGCCTTGCTCACCGTGGTCAACGCCATGGTGGGGCTGCGTCAGGAGGGCAAGGCCGAGAGCGCGATGAACGCGCTGAAGTCGCTGACGAAGCGGACCGCGCGGGTGCGCCGCGACGGGGTGGAGGCCTCGATCCCGGCGGAGCAGGTCGTCATCGGCGACCTCGTGCTGCTGGCCGCCGGCGACGATGTGGCCGCGGACGGCAGGATCGTCCAGGCGAGCTCACTGGACATCGACGAGTCAGCCCTGACCGGGGAGAGCACCCCGTCGTCGAAGGAGACGACCGCACTGGCCGACGCCGAGGTCGGTCCCGGCGACCAGGTGAACATGGCGTTCATGAACACCCCGGTGACGCACGGCAGCGGGGTGATGCTGGTGACCGCGGTCGGCGGCGATGCCCAGGTCGGGAAGATCGCCGGCATGCTGGCGTCCACCGCGAAGGAGCAGACGCCGCTGACCAGGCAGCTGAACACGCTGACGCTGTGGATCGGCGCGGCCGCCCTCGGAACCATGATCGTGATGTTCGCGCTCGGCCTGGCCCGGGGTCAGTCCGCGGACACCCTGTTCATCACGGCGATCGCGCTGGCCATCGCGGCGATCCCGACGGCGCTGCCGACCGTGCTGCAGGTGATCCTGTCGGCCGGGGCGAAGGAACTCGCGGGTGAGAACGCCATTGTCAAGGAACTCGTCTCGGTGGAGACACTCGGGTCGACATCCGCGATCAACTCCGACAAGACCGGCACGCTGACGATGAACCAGATGACGGTCGTCGAGGTGCTCGACGCGGTCGACCGCTACACGATCTCCGGTATCGGCTACGGCCTGGAGGGCAAGGTGCTCCATGCGGCCGGATCCTCCGCGTCCATCGAAGCGGCGATCCTGCCGTACCTGATCGCCAGCGACGCCAAGCTGGTGAACGGCAAGGTCGTCGGCGACCCGACCGAGGGAGCGCTGCTCGTGCTGGGCGCAAAGGCGGGACTGGACACCGAGGTGACCAGGGACAAGTTCCCGCGGCTGGCCACCCTGCCGTTCGACCCCACCTACAAGCTGATGGCGACCTTCAACTCGACCACCGACGCCGCCGGCCGGAAAGTGGTGCGCTGCTTCGTGAAAGGCGCCGCCCCGGCGGTGATGTCCCGTGCCGCAACGGCGCTCGCCGCGGGCGAAAGTGTGCCGTACGACGCCGGCCTGCAGAAGCGGTCGGAGGATGCCCTGCTGCGCATGGAGGGCGAAGGGCATCGGGTGATGGCAGCGGCGTTCCGCGACCTCGACCCGGCCACCTTCGACGCCGATGGCGACCTGCTCGGCCACGTCACCGATCTCGAACTGACGTCACTGGTCGCGATGGTCGACCCGCCCCGCGACGAGTCCAAAGCGGCCGTCCTGGACGCGCAGAACGCCCAGATCCGGGTGCGGATGGTCACCGGCGACGACGTCACCACCGGGGCGGCGATCGCCCGACAACTGGGCATCCCCGGAACCGCCATGTTGGGGACGGACTTCGCCGCGCTCAGCGAGGAGGAAAGGCTCGCGCGCATCGACGACATCGGCGTGGTCGGCCGGGTCGCGCCCGAGCACAAGGTGCTGCTGGTGCAGACGCTGAAGAAGAAGGGCGAGGTCGTCGCCATGACCGGCGACGGCGTCAACGACGCGCCGGCGATCAAGGCCGCCGACATCGGCATCGCCATGGGCACCGGCACGCAGGTCGCCAAGAACGCCAGCCGGATGATCCTGTCCGACGACAACTTCGCCACAATCATGCGCGCCGTGGAACAGGGCCGGAAGGTGTTCGACAACCTGAACAAATTCATCCGCTACGTGATCATCGAACTGGTCGCCTATATCATCACCTTCCTCGGTGCCAGCATCCTGAACATCGCCGCGGGACAGCCGTTCTCACCGTCCCAGATCCTGTACATCAACTTCCTGGTCAACGCCCCGCTCGGCGTGGCGCTCGGCATGGACAAGGAAGCTCCCGGACTGATGACCCTCAAGCCGCGGTCCCGCGACGCGACGATCATGACGAAGGGCCTGCTGACCACCGCCGGCCTCGTCGGCTTGTTCATGGCCGTGTGCACGCTTGCATTGATCAGCTACGGCACCAACCATTTCGGTAGCCTGGCCATCGGCTCGTCGATGGGCCTGACCGTGTTCTCGCTGTTCATCATCGTCGCCGCCTTCCAGGCCAGGAGCGTCACCGCATCCGCGCTCGCGGTCGAAACGTTCGACAATCGGAATCTCAACTGGACCGCCGCGGCCGAGTTGGTGCTGGCCGTGCTGATCACGCAGTGGGAGGTGCTGCGGCGGATCTTCGGAACAGTCGAACTCACCCTCGCCCAGTGGTCGCTGGCGCTGGTTCCCGCCGTCCTGCTGTTCTTCGTCTGGGAACTCGGTAAGGTCATCGCGCGCCGCACGACGGATCATTCCCAGCAGGAAATGCCCGCATCGGCGCCCGTCGCATCAGCGTGATCCGCCCTCCCGCCATTCCCGGTCCTCCGCTTCCTTGCGTTCCTCACGCAACCGGATGATCTCCAGGGCATTCGCCGCCTCCTCGGCGGTGGCGAATGGTCCCAGCAGATCCGTCTCCGGGCTCTGACCCCACCGTTCCACCTGCCCCGTGTTGACGTTGTAGTAAAAGCCCGCGCGCCGATCGATTTCTTCTGCCATGGTCCAGCAGCCTGCCACGGACCGGCGCCGGTCACAGGTCGAGCCTTGTTCCGAACGGGCGGATCAACCCGAGGTCGTGACTCTCTTGGAGGTCTTCGTCGCCTTGGTGGTCCTCGTCGCCTTGGTGGTGCTAGCGGGCTTCAGGGTGCGGGCCACGGCCCGAATGACCTCGACGGATTCCTCCGGCGGCCGGGCAAGCTCGGTGAGCAATGCGAAATCCCTTGCGTAGCGGTCAACCTCGGGTTCGGCGTCGATGAAGAAGATGCGGGTCTTGTTCTCCAGGTAGACGACGTCGGGGGTGCCGGTGGCTCGCGATTCCAGCAGCGAGAACGACCCGGCGCTGACGGGCGGGATGCCGGCGGTGTACGGGAGCACCTGGATGGTGACGTTGGGCCAACCACCGGCGTCCGCGAGTCTGTCGAGTTGACTACGTCGGATCGCTGCCGCTCGGGGGTCGTCCGGCGCAGCGGCGGACCGGTGCAGCACGGCCTCGTCGATCACGAGTGACAGCCGCAGGCGGGGTCGGGTCTCAGACTGCTGCAACACGGCCTGGCGGCGGCCGGCGATCCGAACCCGCCGGTCGACTTCTTGCGGGGATGGTGCCTGCCAAGTGGCCAGTACGACCTGGCGGACGTAGTCAGGCGTCATCAACAATGGGTGCGGGATCACCGCGCAATAGCTGGACAGTGCCTGCGATCCCGCCTCCAACCGCAGCAGCCCGGAAAACCCCGCCGACAGCGAATCGGCGTAGGCGTCCCACCAACCGCGCATGCGCGCGGCCGGCGCCAACCGCCGCAGATATTCCGCCTGCTCGGTCGGCAACCGGTACAGCTCCACCAACCGGTCGAGGTCCGGCAGGCTGATCCCGATCCGACCGGTCTCGATCCGGGAAACCTTGGACGCCGACCAGCCCAGCAGTCGGGCAACGTCGCGACCGGCGATTTGCGCGCCGACCCTGGCCTCCCGTAATTCCCGGGCCAGCCGGCGTTCCCGCACGGACGGCGAGTCCGGCTGGTTCATCGCCGAACCCACTCCAGAGCCGCCCGAGCCCGCTGAAACGGACGAAGCGATTGCGAGGTGCCCTGCAATATTGCAACCATGCTTCCATTCTAGACACCGGAATGTCATTCTTCGCATAAGGGGTCACGGGCGATCCGAGAGGACGACTCCCGCCACCGCAGAAGGGAGTCGCGATGACGTCGCCTCCTTCCTGCCTGTTCGCCGATCACTTACTGGTGGTCGCCGAAGGATCACCGCCGAATCTCGGTCCAAAGGACGAGAATTCCGCCCCGACCAGCTGATCTAGAACTGCGCCTCGGCCGGCCGAGGCTGGCAAACACCGCACGAAACCCGGCACACGAACGACGCCGTACCCAGGATGGCTCACCCGTTGACGAACGGGCGATTCACCGACCGCTGAGCGCGGTGTACATGCTTCCCCAGATGCGTTGTTGGACTGATTGTTTGGCGCGAGATCGCGGAGCCCGGCACCGCTGCTCGAGCAACGAACGCGCCGGCCCTTTTCCGCGGCGGACGCCCGTGGGCCAGGCGTGCACCCGACTGGGCCGCCGACGGCCCGGTCAGGGGACGCTGGCCGGCTTATCGGAAATGCCCTGTTCCACAGCACCGACCTCGAGAGGGATGCTGATCATGCAGAAAATGACTCCGCGATGGCTGCTCTGCGCGACTGCGCTGGCAACCCTGGCCGGCTGCACCGCATCTATGACACCATCGGTCAGCGGTGACACGGTCGCTTCGACGGTGGCTGCGTCGCCGCAGACCGCTACCGGCCAGGTGCTCTCTGCACAGCAGCTGCCGTTCCCGGCACCGCCCGGATCGGCCCTATCGGCGGCGCAACAACAGGCGCTGCAAGACTCCCTCGATCGGGCGGTCAGGGATTCCACCCAGCTGGTCGGAGTGACCGCCGCTGTGGTGTCGGTGTCTGGTTCCTGGACGGGAGCCGCCGGCGTCGACGGCGCAGGCGTACGCCTGGTCCCCGAAGCCATGATGGCCATCGCCTCGATCACCAAAACGGTCACCGCCGCGGAAGTGGTGTTCCTCGCGCAGTCCGGCCGGATCAACCTGGACGCGGCCGCGTCGACCTACCTCGACAATCCGCTGCTCCGGCGCCATCCCACTGTCCGACAGTTGCTTTCGCACACCAGTGGTATTCCTGAGTACATCACGCCCGCCCTCATGGACGCTGCGACCTCCGATCCGACCCGGTCGTGGACGGCACTGCAAGCCCTGAGCTATGCCATCGATCCCCCCGGTGATCCAGGGTCCCCATTGATGAATTACTCCAATTCCAACTACCTGCTGCTCGGTTTGCTGATCGAGAAGATCACCGGCCTGCGCTACGACCAGGCGGTCCGCCGCGACATGTTCGCCGGCGACACCGCCCGGATGGTCGTGCAGGACGCCGAGCCGCCGGTCCCGCCGCTGGCCGCTGCGGGCCGAAGTCCGGAAGGACTGCCGGACGCGGTGCCGGACGGGATGTTCGTACCTGACAGGTCGCTGGCCACCGCCGCGAGCGCGGCCGGCGGCATTGCCGCCGACGCCGCGACTTTGGCGGGGTGGGGTTACCGGCTGTACGGCGGGCGGATTCTCCCGTCGGCTCGCACGGTGGAACTTGCCACCGAGGTGGCCCCCGATTACGGATTGGGCACTGAGATATTCGAGCACTCGTGGGGACCGCGTGGCGGCGTGATCGGTCATGGCGGAGGGATCAACGGCTTCGTGACCGTGCTGGCGGTGACCCCCGCCGAACAGTTGTCCGTCGCCGTCTTGGGCGTCGGGCCCGGCGGTCCGATCGGCGTGATCGCCAATGAGCTCGCCGCAGCGCTACGGGGCTGATCGGGACACGTCGGCCATCGTGCACGCCCGGTCTGCGCGGACATGCCGGTGCCGTCACAGCAGTGTTGCAGACACTGAACGCCGCGCATCAGTCTTTCCGATCGAATTCGTGGCAACACCAAGGAGGTGCCGGGATGGGAATCATCGCCTATTGGTTGCTTGGCCTTTTCCTTTCGCTCATCGTCGTGGCCGGCCTGTATGACTACTGGCAACAACGGCGAGTTGATCGATCGCTGCCGCCGGAGTTGACGAAAGCGGGGCGGCGCCAGGCACGCCGGGCGGCACGCGCGCGCCGCGCGCACGACGAAGACACCGCGAAAAGCCCGCCCCCACCATCGGTTCTCTAGCTTTTCCCAGCTGTATCCGGGATGAACGGCCGGGAATACGCACCCTTCCCCTGGAATCCGTCCGTGCTTTGTTGATGAGAACCCGGAGGGGGTCATGTCTCGAATGAGCGCATCCTGGCTCGCCGTGATCGGCGTTGCGATCCTGCTGACGGCGTGCACGACAACGATTGATGATGCGATCGCGACCCGCGGGCAAGCAGTCGACACGAACTCGCCGGCCGCGTTGCCGGCCGTTGCGGAGATCACCAACACGGTCACCGCCGCCGAAGTGCTGCTCCTGGCCAAGGACGGGCGCCGATCCCACTCGATCACGGACCGCCGCACAGTCCCTGAGCCGCCCGCCCACGGTCACCCGGTCCGAACCTGCACGTGCCATCTCGATGTCGGACTACCTGCTGCTGGGCCTGCTCATCGAGAAGGTCAGCGGCGTCGGATATGCCACGGCCGTTCAGCGAGAGCTGTTGTCCAGCAATGGCGATGCGCGGATCGTGCCGCGGGACGCCCAGCTACCGCCACCTCTACTGGCCGCACCGGACAAATCCGCGGATCGGGTGCCCGACGGACACTGTACGGCGGGCTGGTGATGTCACCGGAGTGGACCGCGACGATGAGCACCCCCGTTGCCGAGCGATATGGGCTCGGCACCTTCATCGTCGGGGACGGCCGGCAGGGGGATCTCGACTTCCGGCTGGGCGGTATCGGCGCCATCGGGAACCCTGCTTTCTCATCCCCGAATACCAAGCGCTGCTGCTCGTCTTTCCCGACGACCGGCTCTCATGGCAGTGCTCACTGTCGCGCCGAGCAATGTCGGCATCATCGAAATCCCAATTATCGTCGCGGACCTGATCGACGCCCTGCACTCGTGACTGCGGGCCACTCGCGACGAACCTGAACGCTGCCCTGCGGTACCGCCGGACACCGAAATCGAGGCGGAGGTGAGTGAGAATGGCATTGTTCGTTGTCCTCGCGCTCTTCACCGTGCTGGCCATCCTCGGCCTGTGGCTCGGTGCGGACAGCCGGGTCCCGGGAGGGTGGACACCCACCGACCCGGAAGACAAACTCTGGCCCGACCGGCCGGAAACCCCCGATCCCCCAGCGGGACCGGCGAAGTAGGCGCCCATACCCGCTCAACCCGCGCGGCTGCTCAGCACCGACGAGCTGTCGATCTTGAGTACACCACCGTCGCGCACGAGCCGGAATTCGGTGCGCTCCACCGACACCCTGCCATCGGTGAAGTAGTACGTGATGGTGGCCTCCACACCGTCGGGTGGAGTGCCGGTGACGTCAGTGGCGACCACCCGCTGCACACCACCCCAGAACGAGTTGTAGTACGCCCGGTCCTGGGCGATGCCGGACTGGAAGCTCGGCGTCAGCAGCACCCAGCCCGCGTCGGTGTTGGCAGGCATCAGGGCGTAGTAACCGGTCACTGCGGCGGCGAGTTCGGCCGCGGTTTCCGCTGCCGCCGATCCCGTGCCGGTCGCCTGCGTCTGATCCGAATCCGTGCTGGGCGTGGGACTTTCCAGCGTTTGCGATCCGGTGACGTCGGCTTGGTCCTGCGCCGAGGTGGCGGCCACCACACCTTGGCCACCGTCGCCGCGATTGACCAGGAAGAATCCGGCCGCCAGCGCGGCCGCCAGGACGACCCCGACGACGGCGAGAACCGCGCCCGTCGGGAGTCGCCGGCGCCGAGACTTGCCCGGGGGCGATGGCCTGGGGCGCGGCGCGACCATCGGCTTCTCGCGCGCGCGGGGTTCGGCGGTGCGTGGTTCCGCGGCGGGCAGTTCGGACCGCGAGACCGGCAATGTGCGGGCCGCAACGCTTTCCCCCGGTGGTGAGCTCGCCGGGCCCCGGGCGTCGGCCGACGGCAGGGTCAGCGTTCGCGACACCTCGGACATGGTCGGCCGGTCGGCGGGCGCCGGCGCCATCATCCGCAGGAGCAGCGGCGTCAACGGACCGGAACGCTGCGGAGGGATCATCTGACCGGACGCGACCCGGTGCAGGACCGCCATGGGGTTGGGGTCGAGACCGAACGGCGGTGTCCCCTCCAGCGCGGCGTACATCGTCGCGCCGAGCGAGAAAACATCGGCGGCGAAATCGGACGTTCCACCGCGCGCCACCTCGGGGGCGAGGTAGGCGGGCGTCCCCGACACCATCCCCGTCGAGGTCAGCGTGACGTCGCCGACAGCGTGGGAAATGCCGAAGTCGGTGAGCTTGGCGGAGCCGTCATCGGTGATCAGCACGTTGCCGGGCTTGACGTCACGGTGCACGATGCCGACTTCGTGGGCGGCGTCCAGGGCCGCAGCGAGGTCGGCGCCGATCCGGCCCACCTGCGCGGGTGGGAGGGTCCCGCGCTCGCGGAGCAACCCGGTCAGGCTGCTGGAGGGAACGAACTGCATGATCAGGCAGGGGTAGTCACCGTCGTCGACGACGTCGTAGATGGTCACCGCATGGGGATGGTGCAGGCGCGCGGTGATCCGCGCCTCCCGGATCACCCGGTGGCGGGCCAGCAGGGCGTCGGCCTCGCTCAGCCCGGGCTGGATCAGCACCTGTTTGACCGCCACCCGGCGATCCAGCAGTTCGTCCCGCCCCTCCCAGACCACGCCCATTCCGCCCACGGCGATCCGGTCGACCAGGCGGTACCTGCCGGCGATCAGCTCCCCGACGTCAGTCACCCGAATTCCGGCCCGCAACTGTTCGGGTGCGGTCATGCCGGGTCGGCGCGCCCGTGTGCTCGCACCGGTCCGCCCTCGCACACCGCATTCCTGCTCGCTCCTTCGATCGCCGTCATTGAATTGCCGACATGGGGTACCCAAGAATCGGGCCCTGTATCGCTGACGCCCGATCGCTGCACCTGGTTGCCCAGCGTTGCACACGTCACTGGCCCAACCCCGGCCGCCTGCGTACGGTCAGCGGGTGGCCGAGGATACGACTGTTCCCCCGTTCGAAGGGTTCCCTGCCGCTGCGGCCGAGTTCTATCAGCAGCTCACCGTGCACAACACGAAGGAGTTCTGGAACGCGCAACGCGACGTCTACGAGACGGCCGTGCGAGGCCCGATGCTCGCACTGACCCATGAGCTGTCCGCCGAGTTCGGTCAGTTCAAGATCTTCCGGCCCCACCGAGACGTGCGGTTCAGCAGCGACAAGAGCCCGTACAAGACGAGCCAGGGAGCGGTCACCGAGGGCGAGGGTGGCGAGTTCTACTACCTCCAGGTCAACGCGGACGGTCTCTACGTCGCGAGCGGCTACTACCAGATGGCCACCGACCAGCTGAACCGGTTCCGCGCCGCGGTCGACGGTGAGTCGACCGGGGAAGATCTGGTGGCGCGGGTCGCCGCCCTCGAGGGCAAATACACAATCAGCGGCCGTGCGCTGTCGACCGCACCGCGCGGCTACCCGCGGGATCATCCCCGCATCCGGTTTCTTCAGCACAAGGGCCTGACGGCCGGCCGCGATTTCGGTGCTCCGGACTGGTTGTCCACCAGGCAGGCCAAGCGCCGAATCACCGACACCTGGCGGGGGGCGGCGGCTCTCAACGAGTGGCTCAATTCCCACGTCGGTCCGTCGCGGCAGGCACCCGCTGAGATCCACTGACGAGGCTCAGAACCGTTTCGCGCGTTTCTCCGTATCGCTGTGATACCGGCCGCACTGACCGGTGTCTCGGACATCGAACGGAGATCCACGACATGGAACGACAGCAGGGCAGCGTCTGGCGCCGCAGGGTTGGACCGGCGCTGGCGACCGCGATCATCAGCGGCGGAGCGATGGTCGCCACCGCGGCACCGGCACACGCCGCAACGGTCGCGACCTTCTCGGCCGGCATTCTCTCGGTCAGCGGGGACAACGCGAACAACGCCATCACCATCAGCCGGAACGCCGCCGGAGCGATTCTCATCAATGGTGGTGCGATCTCGGTGAACGGCGGCACACCGACGGTGGCCAACACCACGCTGATCCAGGTATTCGGCCTCGGTGGCAACGACACGATCACGCTCGACGAGAGCAACGGTGCGCTGCCGCACGCCAATCTGTTCGGCGGCGAGGGCAACGACGTCGTCACCGGCGGCTCGGGCGCCGACTTGCTCTTCGGCCAGGGTGGGGACGACACGATGCTCGGCAAGGGCGGCACCGATCAGCTTTTCGGCGGCAACGGCAATGACACGGAGACCGGCGGCGACGCCGATGATCAGGTCTTCGGTCAGGGCGGCGACGACCGGATGATCTGGAATCCCGGCGATGACACGGATCTCAACGAGGGCGGCGTTGGCACGGACACCGTCGAGGTCAACGGCGGCAACGGCGCTGAGCAGTTCACCACGACCGCCAACGGAACGCGGGTGCGTTTCGACCGGGTCACCCCGGCACCGTTCTCGATCGACATCGGGGCGTCGGAGAAGCTCGTGCTCAACGCCAACGGCGGTGACGACTCCTTCAGCGCCACCGGGAATCTCGCGGCGCTGATCGCGATCACGGTCGACGGTGGCGCGGGCTCGGACAATCTCTCAGGCTCCAACGGTGTCGACACGCTGATCGGCGGCGACGGCAATGATGTCGTCGACGGCCAGCAGGGCAACGACGTGGCGTTCCTCGGCGCGGGAGACGACACGTTCCAGTGGGATCCCGGTGACGGCAGCGACGTCGTCGAGGGTCAGGCCGGCAACGACACGATGCTGTTCAACGGCAGCAATGTCGGCGAGAACATCGACATCTCGGCCAACGGGCAGCGGGTTCGGCTGTTCCGCAACGTCGCGAACATCACCATGGACACCGACGACGTCGAGGCGATCGACGTCAACGCCCTCGGTGGCCCGGACAACTTGGTGGTCAACGATGTCAGCGGGACCGACCTCACCCGGATCGGCGCCAACCTCGCCGCCTCCGGCGGGGGTGGCGACCTGTCGGCGGACAACGTCGTCGTGACCGCCACCCAGGGCGACGACGTGGTGGTGGTCACCGGGCAGAACGGCACCGCCGAGGTCACCGGGTTGCCGGCGCCCGTCTCGGTCTCCGGCGCCGAGCCCAGCAATGACCGACTGACCGTGAACGTTGTGGCCGGCGACGACGTCGTCGACGCCTCCGGTGTCGAGGCCAGCACTGCCAAGCTCACGCTGAGCGGCGGTGACGGCGACGACGTGATGATCGGCGGCGCCGGTGACGACACGCTGACCGGCGGCGCGGGCGACGACGTGCTGCTCGGCGGTCCCGGCAACGACGTGATCGACGGTGGCGACGGCGACGACGTCGAGATCAACTTTGCTGCCGCGGAACCTCTGTCGAAGGCGTCCACCGGCCGGACCTGGCTGGCCGGCCATGCCAGCACCGTCGACGGCAAGACGGTCCTGGACCTGGGATCCCGGAGCGTGACGCTGCCGCAGGCCCAGTTGCCTCAGCTGTAGCCCTGTCATACCGTCCCCGCCCCGGCGCCCGCCGGGGCGGGGAGCCGGTTGACCCGTTGTGAGCTCGTGAGGATGACCAGTCGCTGGGTCGCTCGGGTCATCGCGACATAGCGGTCGACCGCTCCTTCGATGGCTCCTTCGATTGCTCCGTCAATTCCACTGCCGAACGTCTCTGGGTCGATGAGAACGACCAGGTCGAACTCCAGCCCCTTCGACAGCTCCGGGGTCACCGACCGGACGCGGGGCTCACCTCCTGACATGGCTTGGAATGCGCCGGCTTCGATGTCACCAGTGCCGATGACGCAGGCGATTCCGTCGGCATGGTCGGCGAGCCAGGTGTCCAGAATCAAGCCCAGATCCGCAGCGGTTCCGTGGACGACGGGGAGACCGCTGCTGCGGATGGAGGTCGGCACGTTGGCGTCCGGGAGCACGGCCCGGATGACCGGCTCGGCTTCCGCCATGACCTCTTCCGGCGTCCGGTAGTTGATGCTCAGGTGGGCCAGGCTGATGCGTTCGAGCCCGATCCGCTCGAGCCGTTGCTGCCAGGACTCGGTGAACCCGTGCCTGGCCTGGGCACGGTCCCCGACGATGGTGAAGCTCAGGGAGGGGCAGCGGAGCAGCAACATCTGCCACTCTGCGTCGGTCAGTTCCTGAGCCTCGTCCACGACGATGTGCGCGAACGCGCCGGCGAGCACGTTGGGATCAACACCAGTCGGGTCGGTGCTGGGCAGTGCGGCATCGTCGACCAGGCTGTTCTGCAGGTCCTGTCCGCGCAGCATCGACATCACCATCATCTCGGAGTCGTCGGACTCGATCAGGTGCTCGACGACCTGTGCCATCGACTCCCGCCGGTCCGCCGCCGCGGCGTGCCGGCGACGGCTGAGATCCGCGGCATCCGGGTCGCCGAGTCGCTGCCGTGCCGCGTCCAGGAGCGGCAGATCGGACAGTGTCCAGCGCTGCGTGTCCTGACGCTGCAGCGCCCGAACGTCGTCGCGGCTGAGCCAAGGAGCGCATTTCCGCAGGTAGGCGGGGACCGACCAGAGGTCTGCGACGAGGTCAGCCGCTTCGATCAAAGGCCATGCGCTGTTCAGGGTCGCGCGCAGCTCTTTGTTCCGCTCCAGCGACTTCCGGAGCAGATCATCCGGGGACCCGCCGTCGTGCTTGTCGATCAGGATGGTGAGCAGCGCCTCCCAGATCTGCTCGCGCGCCTCGTTGTGCGGAGTACCGGGTTCTGCTGCTTCGAACGCCTGGGCCCAGTCGTCGGCGCTCAGCCGGATGTCGGACCACGGAGTCTCGACCGTCATCGGGGTGGTGGGTGGCTCCTCGTAGAACCTGACGGCCGGTTCGATCGCCTTCACCAGGTCCGCGGACGACTTCAGCCGGGCCACCCTCGGGTCGGTCTCGCTCACTGCCGCCGCTCCCTCGGTGACGAGATCCCGCAGGGTGCAGGTCTGCACGCCTTCCTCTCCGAGGCTGGGCAGGACGTCGGCGACGTAGGCCAGGTAGGCCTCGTGCGGACCGACGAACAGCACGCCTCCCCGGCGGTGACCGAGTCTGGGGTCGGAGTACAGGAGGTAGGCGGTGCGGTGCAGTGCGACGACGGTCTTCCCCGTGCCCGGGCCGCCGTCGACGACCAGAGCGCCGCGGGATCCCGCGCGGATGATGGCGTCCTGGTCGGCCTGGATGGTGCCGAGCACGTCTCGCATGCGTGGCGACCGGGTGCTGCCAAGGCTGGCGATGAAGGCGGACTGGTCGTCGAGCGCGGCGTATTCGGCGAGGTCGTCAGGCCCGGCGGCGCCGTCGAGGCCGTCTACGGTGAACACCTCGTCCCAGTAGTCGCTGATCCGTCCGCGGGTCCAGCGATACCTGCGACGGCGCGCCAGACCCATCGGGTTGGCGTGGGTCGCTCCGAAGAACGGCTCGGCCGCGGGGGCCCGCCAGTCGATCAGCAATTGGCGGCCCGCGCCGTCCGTGAGGCCGAGCCGACCGATGTACACCGGCTCGGGGTGCTCCGCGCTGACGATGTGTCCGAGGCAGAGGTCAAGACCGTAACGACGCAGGGCGCGCAGGCGAGCGGTCAGCCGGTGGATCTGCATGTCCCGTTCCATCGCCGTCTGGCCCTGGCCGCCTGGTGCCTTCCGCTCGGCATCGAGGCGGTCGGAGAGCTCGGCGATGGACTGCGCCAGGCACTCCGCGATGGCCGCGAAGTGCTGCTCGTCGCCGGCGATCAGCGTCGGGTCAGCCTTTGCGCTGAGGCGGTCGGGAAGGTCAAACACGCTGGTAGTCAAGGAGTTCACGGCATCAGCTCCGATCTGATTGGTGACTTGGATCGCAATTTCGGGCACTCACGAACGCGGATTCTGGCCTCGGCCAGCGATTCTGCGGCACGACCCGGGTCTTGCCGCAAGCCCCCCGGTGCGCTATACGTTGAGAGTGGAAGGAGTGCGGGACTCTCCTTTCCCCTCATCCTCCGCCGCGGACGGACAAGCTCGTCGCGAAGCGGCGCCGCGGTGACCGAGACGGCGCTCCCACCTTCGCCGAACCCGCGCAGGAGGCGGCAGCCCTCGCACACCGTCTCGGCGTCACACAGCTCGACCGGATAGAGCGGCCGGTCGAGCTGTCAGACCAGGATTCGGGCGACGCGGAAAACGACGACCACCTCGGCACGCACCATGCGCGGCCGAAGTCCGGCCCCAAGGACTGCTGGAAGTTCACCGGTGACGGCGCGGACCACACTCTGTATGCGAAGGTGTCCTGACCGAATTCCTCGCGGGGCCGGGAGGCGTCGATGACCGACAGTGACCCAATCGCGACCGCACATGGCTGATCACCGGGGCCGGCCTCATAGACAGGCGGAACCCGAGGACCTGGCAGCGTCCCGGGCACCTTGGCTACCAGCCATGTCGACAACCGGCACGCCCGCACCGCTCGGAAAGGTGACCGCCATCGTGGTCGCGTCGCGCCTGAGGCGCAGACTGAGTGGGCCAAGTACTGCAGGGACAAGTGTCAGGAGGAGGACGGCGATGGCCACCAACGAACCGTTCGGATTCGATCCCGACGACCTGGATCGCATCTTCCCGGGAATGGGTGAACAACTGCGAGGTGCGCTGGGACAACTCGGTCGGCTGCTCAACGGATCCGGTCAGCGAGCCGGCTGGTCCGGGGTCTCCGACGAGTTCGGCCGCCGTCCCCGTCCGACGGCCGATCTCGACACGACCGGCAATACAGGCGACGGCGTCTGGGTGATCTACAGCGTCAGCGGTGATGGCGACGCGCAGGTCGAACAGATCTATGCAACCGAACTCGATGCCCTGCGCGCCAACAAACACAACACCGACAGCAATCGCCGAGTTCGGTTCCTGCCCTATGGGATAGCGGTCAGCGTGCTGGACGAGCCCGAAGTGTCCCCCAACCCTGAAGTCACGTAGCCTGCGCGGCCGCTTCGGGCCGACCAGCTGTCCTCGATTTTTCGGTAAAGGAGTTCGTCCGGGTCACGAGCTTCTCCAACGACAGCTTGACCAGCGCCCGGGAGAGATTTTCCGGATCGATCTGCAGCGCTTCGACCAACTTCGGCAGGTCCAGCGCCTGATCGGCCGGCACCTGCCGGGTCAGTACCCAGTCGCGCAGCACCCGGTAGGCCTCCTTCTCCTTGGCCTGTTCCAGCCGACCGAAGCGGCCACGGGAGTACGTCAGCGGGGCAAGCTCACGAGCCACCGTTGGCATCGTTCTTCGCGGCCCAGACCCTTTCACCTGGCCTCTATTTCACCCCAGCCTCGTACACTCTCGACAAGGTCCTGAACGATGAGTCGCGGGCGCCGACGGAGTTGCACGGCCGGGCACTGGTGGAGTTGGCCACCGCGGTCCGCGGCGGCGCTGCGCTCTCCCGGCTCACGCCCATGATCTGAGTCGGCCCGACCCGGACCGGCCGCCGACGAGGACGAACTGATGACGCTGCTCGACACCACCCAGAGTGATAACGACGATGCGGCGATCGCGCCGCTGCGCTTGATCGCGGGGCGGGTCCGTTGGATCGCCACGGCGATCGTCGACGCTGCCAACCGCGGCCGGCCCAACAGCACCGGCATCAAGGTCGGCGGTCACCAGGCGTCGTCGGCCTCGATGGTCGAGATCATGGTCGCCCTGTGGTTCCACGAGCTGACCAACCTGGACCGAGTCGCGGTCAAGCCGCACGCCTCCCCCGTCCTGCACGCGATCAACTACCTGCTCGGCGATCTGGACGGCAAGTACCTGACGACGCTCCGGGAGAAGGGCGGCCTGCAGAGCTACCCGAGCCGGATCAAAGACCCTGACACCGTTGACTTCTCCACCGGCTCGGTAGGGATCGGGGCCACCGCGCCGCTGTGGGCGGCCTTCGCGCACCGTTACATCCGCTCCCAGTTCGTCGACGCACCGCCCGCCGGGCGATTCATCAGCCTGCTCGGCGATGCAGAGCTGGACGAGGGTGCCATCTGGGAGGCGGTCGCCGACCCGTCGGTCGCCCAGCTCGGCGAGCTGTTGTGGGTGGTCGACCTGAACCGGCAGTCGCTGGATCGAGTGGTGCCGGACATCCAGATCGAACGCCTGCAGGGCATGTTCGGCTCGGCCGGCTGGGAGGTGATCACCCTCAAATGGGGTCGGCGGATCGGCGAACTGTTCGCCGCGCCTGGCGGCAGCGATCTGCGCATCCGGCTCGAGCAGATGCCCAACGAGGAGTACCAGCGCATGCTGCGGGCCGATCCGTCGGACGTGGCACGGCGTTTGGTCGGCGGCACGGGCAGCCCGCAACTGCGGGAACTGGTGGAGAGCCTTCCCGTCGACGACCTTGCCGCCGCGGTCCGCGATCTCGGCGGCCACGACCTCGGGCTGCTCATCGACACCTTCCGTGCCGCCGACACCCGGCGACCCACCGTCGTTTTCGCTTACACCATCAAGGGCAACGGACTGCCGACCGAGGGACACCCGAACAACCACTCCGCCCTGCTCACCGAGGCCCAGATGCAGGATCTGGCGGTCCGCTCCGGGGTCGACCTTGCCGGCCCGTGGCAACCGTTCCCGCCCGGTAGCGCCGAATACGACCTGTGCGCGAACCGGCGGGAGCAGCTGCGCCGGGTGCCCACCCCACCCACCCGGCCGGTCAAGATCCCCACAGCGCTGGCCCACGGCCACCGCAAACCCCTGTCCACCCAGGCCACGCTCGGCCGGCTGCTGGCCGACCTGAAGCGCGACGCGCCGGAAACCGCTGCGCGTGTCGTCACCTGCAGTCCCGACGTCGCGTCGTCGACGAACCTGGGCGGCTGGATCAACAAGACCGGCGTCTGGTCCGTGCACGACCGGCCGGACTGGTTCGCTGACGACACCGAGCGGGTCCTCCGCTGGTCCACGGTCAGCAACGGCCAACACATCGAGCTCGGCATCGCCGAGGTCAACCTGGTATGCCTACTGGGCGAACTCGGGGCGACCTGGAGCCGGTGGGGTGAACCGCTGATCCCCATCGCCACCATCTACGACCCGTTCGTGTCCCGCGCCCTGGAGCCGTGGTCCTACGGCATCTACGCCGGCGGACAGTCGATCCTGGTCGGCACCCCGTCAGGCGTCACCCTCGCCCCGGAGGGCGGCGCCCACCAATCGATCATCACCCCGTCGATAGGCATGGAGCAGCCCGGCTGCGTGGCCTGGGAACCCGCGTTCGGTCCGGACCTGGAATGGTGCTTCCTGCACGCTATGTCGCAGATCGGCCGGCCCGACGGCGCGTCGGCGTACTTCCGGCTGAGCACAAGGCCGATCGATCCCGCGCTGGCTGCGTTGCCCGAGGACCCGGTGCTGGCCGAGCGCCGCCGCCGGCACGCGGTCGCCGGCGGCTACCGGCTCGGCTCCCGCCCCGCCGCCGACGACGAGGTGACCCTCGTCGGCGTGGGCGCGATCATGCCCGAGGTACTCCAGGCGGCCGATCACCTCGAGGCTCTTGGCGTCCGGACCGGTGTGGTCTGCCTGACCAGCCCCGACCTGGTGTTCCGATCGCTGCAGCAACGCGGCCGGCGCACCGTGGGCGGTGGCAGCGGCATCCTCGACCTGCTGTTCCCACCCGACGCCCCGGCGCCGCTGGTCACCGTCCTGGACGGCCACCCGCACACCCTGGCGTTCCTGGCCGCCGCCCGCGGCGACCGGATCCGCTGCCTGGGCGTGACCGAATTCGGCCAATCGACCAACCTGCCCGACGCCTACGCGTTGCACGGTCTGGATCCGACTTCGATCGTCGACGCCGCCCTTGACCACCTCGGCCGCTGAAGTCCGACGAGTCGGAACGACGTCGGAGGAGGCCGCCACACAAACAGAGATGGAGTCTGCGGCTTTGGCAGACACGATCCAAAGCTGCTGATCCGCACTGGGTCCTACTCAGAACGTCCCTACACCGAAGTCCTTACACCCGAAAGGAAACACCCCATGACCGCGACCTACCGAGTGACCGAACTGGTCGGTACCTCCGCCACCACCGTCGACGACGCGATCACCAGCGGCATCGCCCGCGCCGCCCAGACGATCCGGGAGATCGACTGGTTCGAAGTCACTGAGATTCGCGGGCACGTCGCGGACGGCGTTGTCGCGCACTTTCAGGTCGGCCTCAAGATCGGTTTCCGCTTGGAAGATCCGCAGGGCTGATCGCCGTGACGAAATCCGTGACCCATCCCGACCCGATCCGCGCGCACCTGCGCCCGGACCGAACACCGTTCGGCCGACGGCCGGATTGCGGATGATCGGGTCGGTATATCCGACCGGATGTTCCGCCCAGGGGCCACATCCGGGGTCGGGCGGAAGTGCCATGGAATGAAACGGACGTCGACTGCTTCCCGCGGCGCATACGGGCTCGCAGGATCGAGTGTCGATCCTGCGGGCCCGTATCCCGTGGTCGACCTCGTCAGTGCCGGATGCCTTCCTTGACCATCAACGGCAGGTGCAACGCGAGCAGCTGGCCGAGTTCGCGGACCAGCTGGGATTCATCCCCGACCTCCCCGAGGTCGTGGACGTGCACGTCCTTGAGCCCATAGGCGAACTCCAGCTCGTGCTCGATCCTGAACACCGTCGTTGTCATGACGGCCTGGCTGCTCGAGCACGCCGCCGACAAGAAGATCTTCGTGATCGGCGAGGCGCCGCTGACGTCAGCGCTGCTGGCCGCGGGCTTGACGCTGACCGAAGACGCCCGGGAAGTGGACATCGTCGTCGCCAGCTACGACCGGACGTTCGAGTACCGGAAACTGCAGATCGCGTTCGACGCCCTGGCGGTCCATCGCCGGGCGATCCTGGTGACCACGAACCCGGACGTCTTCTGCCCGTTCCGGCCGGTCACGGCGAACCGGACGCGGGTGCGATCGTCGCCGCCATCGAAGCCTGCACCGGCGCGAAATGCCAGGAGGCACCGACATGCAGCACCCGCAGAACAACGCAGCAGACACAAGCCACCTCACACAGCGGCAACGCGGCCCCGCTGGCCATGGCGACGAGCACCGATGACTGGTTAACCATATGCCATGGCGAAGCTCACGGGGTGTGCGACGCGAGGCCATCATCCAGCACGGCGCGCCATACGGAGTCGAGCAACCTATGGCCCGGAACCCTCGCCGACCCAAGCCGCGTATCCTCGTCCCGGTCGCCCTTGCTCACTCCTTTGCCGCTGGATATGGCATGCGGGAGTGGCACGCATGAAGTGATGTACGGTGTTTCCGCAGGTCAGCCCTCATAGCTCAGGGGATAGAGCATCGGTTTCCTAAACCGTGTGTCGCAGGTTCGAATCCTGCTGGGGGCACTGTCCGCGAGTGGCCAATATTTCCCCCACCTGCACAAACAGCTCCAAGTCAACTGCCCGTGCCTCACCCCCGATGCCCGCGAAACGCCGGTCTTTACTGTTCGTTAGTGCACGCGAACTGCACGGCGCTGAGTCAGCATCTCGATGGCCACAGTGATCCGAAGGAAGAGGAGTCCTTGCCAGTGCGCCGGCCTGTTTGCCGCCGAACCCCGACAACGATCGGGAATCAAGTGAGACTTGTCCTTGGGGTAAACCATGACGATCGGACGGGCCGCTGGGCCGCCGCGCAACTCCCAAGGCAGACGTCGGACGCCCGGGTGTCGGGAATCAGTGGTTTGCCGCGCTCGGGTCCGTGGTGCCGTTCCAGGCCCCCGGTGTCGGGGGACTACAACCTCCAAATCCTGGCCAGCGTTGGCTGCTCGCACATCCTCCTCGATGGGTTGAAGGGGCGAGAAGGCGCTAGGTGGCTGGTGTCGAACGACCGCATTTGGAGGCCACGCGCAAACCCGACAAATCGCGTGGCGCGGAGATGGCCACACGAGCCTCAGAACCGATC
>Ga0208081_1000096_pt1 | contig 20698 bp, 16 predicted proteins | sample NGESurshal092012_6_FD_184479 | JGI IMG/M metagenome (GOLD analysis project Ga0208081, IMG submission 184479) | Arctic peat soil microbial communities from Barrow, Alaska - NGEE Surface sample 415-1 shallow-092012 (SPAdes) | ecosystem: Environmental > Terrestrial > Soil > Wetlands > Peat ...
AACCATGGCCAGCGCTGATGAGACCACATGGCAACAAATATCTTACCTGGATTTTCGGGATCCATAACCATGTCTGCAACGCCTGAAGTTTCATTCGTAAACAAAACCTGTTTCCATGTCGTGCCACCATCGACAGACCGATAGAGGCCTCTTTCCATATGCGCAGCCCAGGGACTGCCTAAAGCACCGGCATAGATAATATCAGTATTGACAGGGTCTATCAATATCCTGTGAATATAACGCGTGAGTTCGAGGCCCATGCACTTCCATGTAAGTCCGCCGTCAGTGCTCTTATAAATACCGTATCCTGCAGTGACGCTGTTGCGTGGATTGCCCTCTCCTGTTCCTGCCCAGATTATATCTGGCCGGAGAGGGTCAATGGCAAGGGCACCTATTGATGCCACTGCCTCATTGTCAAAGACAGGAAAAAAGGTAGTACCTGCATTTACGGTCTTCCAGAGACCGCCTGAAGCCGTTCCTACATAAAAGACATTCTCATTCCTCGGATCAACGGCAAAAGCAGTGACCCTGCCGCTCATACCTCCGGGACCAACATTTCTCGGTTTGATGCCGTTAAAAAGGGCCATGTCTGCCTTCTGTGCTGTCAGAAGAGATGTAACCATAATAATTAAAGCTGATAGAATAGTTTTTCTGAACATATAATAATTCTTTTGCCACACACAAATTAAACAATAAAATCAGATGACAGGGGAGGTGATTAGTGTTAATAAATATTATTTCTCTCAGGCCAGGAGCAGAAAAACCACGAGCCGTTTTTCAAGCCTGGGTCTGTCACTCAGCCATAAGGATACCAGCATGGTCCTGATATCTTCTGTCTCAAGTGTAATATCAGCTGCTATGCAAAGTCTTGTTGACGGCTTGCATACTGCAAGAATATCATTAAGCATCTTATCATTGCGGAACGGGGTCTCCATAAAGATCTGAGTCTGTCCGGCAGCAGACCGTTTTTCCAATTCTCTGATCGCTTTATGTCTGCCGGGTGTATCAACGGGCAGGTAACCATTAAAAGCAAATGACTGTCCGTTTAGTCCAGACGCCACCAGTGCAAGCATTATTGAAGACGCTCCGGTAAGCGGGATCACCCTGAAACCCCTTCGGTGCGCCTCCGCCACGACGATATTTCCAGGGTCTGCGAGTCCCGGCATGCCGGCCTCGCTCATGACGCCGGCATCCGTGCCATCTGAAACTCTTGAGAAGAAATCAATAAGGTCAGCAGGCTCATAATGTTTACCTATCGGAAAAAAAATTGCATCGTCAATGGGGAAATTCACGTCAATGCTTCTCAGGTATCTGCGTGCAGACCTGACGTCCTCAACTGCAAACAGCCTCAGGGAGGAGGTAATCTCCCTTACGATTGCAGGAATTGTCAGACTGTGATCAGAATTCCCCAGTGTAACAGGAACCATGTAAATATTTCCCTTCATCTGCTGCACTTTAAAGTACCGTAAAGATATGTAAAACGTTGTGGCGGAGCTAAAGTGAACTTTGATATTGTTCTTCTCTAATTTCAGGTTACTTTTGTAAATCGAAAAAAGAGACAGTGAAAATCACCTTTCTCGGAACCGGAACTTCCCAGGGTGTTCCAGTAATTGCCTGTGAGTGTTCTACCTGCTTATCGGCTGACAGCAAGGATAAAAGGCTCAGGGCTGCACTGCTGGTTGAGACTTCCGCTAATACCATCGTCATTGATGCGGGACCTGATTTCCGGCAGCAGATGCTGGCTGCCCATGTGAAGAAGCTTGATGCAATACTCCTGACCCACGAACATAAGGATCATATATCAGGGATGGATGATGTCAGGGCCTTCAACTACAAGAGCCAGGCTGCCATAGATATATATGCCGAGGAGAGAGTTCAGAATGCCGTAAGAACAGAGTATGCTTATGTTTTTGCGGAGAACCAGTATCCTGGAGTACCCAAGATGGAGCTGCATAACATTGACAATTACAATATTGACATTAAGGGTGATACAATAATTCCGTTGAGGCTGTTCCATTACCGCCTTCCAATCCTGGGTTTCAGAATAGGAGATATGGCTTATATCACTGACGCCAACTATATCCCTGAGGAAACTAAGGAAAAATTAATCGGAGTGAGATATCTGGTCGTTAACGCTCTGAGAAAAGAAAAGCATATTTCGCACTTTAGTCTTGGTGAAGCCCTTGGTATTATTGAAGAAGTGTCACCCCGCAAGGCATATATTACACACATAAGCCACCAGATGGGAAAGCATGCCGAAGTAAACAGGGAGTTGCCTGTCAATGTTACACTAGCCTGGGATGGACTTGAAGTTTTCTGCGAAGATTGACCTACTTCTTCTTGAATTTGTAGAGTTTTTTCTGATACTGCTTTGAAAAGAAGTATTTATTTCGCCCTAACTGTGAAGTGTCAATATATGAATTTCTCCTTTTGGCCTGGTAAGGATTTTTCTTTGAGGCTGCGCATCCAGGCATCAGCAATATTGCTGAAAGAACTAGAATAATGAAAGTTATGCTTCTACAGTTAACTTTTTTCATTACATAAGACTCATCTAATTTTTAAAAGTAGTAAATATTCTACTAACATAAAAAGAATATTTTTAAATATCTCCGAAACAGTCTTCATTCTGGTTCGTGTTTTTGTTTTTTGTCACAATATGTTAAATTGCACTCAATTAATGCCGGAAAGGTCCTTATTAGATTTAAACTGACATGCATACCGCAAAGTTTCAGATTTCCCTGATATTTCTACTATCAGCTCTGTCTGTTTCCGGACAGTCACTTGAAAATATTGGCATAACTAAAGATTCAGGTGCCAAATTAGTCAGCTTAATTCTTGATGATAGCACCTCAGTAGCTCTCGACGCTGGCAGACCTCTTTTCAGCTTCAGGCTTGACAGTGTTTATTTCGAATCCGATGATGTGCCTGCCGGTCTGACAGGCAGCCGTTTCATTATGATATTTCCCGGCGGGGTGGAGGCAGCGTTCACACCCCGTGGCGGCTCACATCCCGGATGGAATGCGGAGCTGGTCTTCAAAAATAACTGGACTGACACTCTTATAATAAGCGATGTAGTTCCTTTCGGCGAGAACAGGAGCAATGCCTATATAACAGGATACGGACAGCCTGACCTGGCAAGAGCCAACCTCTTCCTTCCCGGTAAAAGCCCCGTGCGCGTGATACTGCCCGACAATTCATGGGAAATGGGTTTCTCGGCATTTAAAGCCGATGCTTCAGTTTCTGTCAGCGCGATAGCCAGACGCGGCCAGGTGCAAAACGGCACAAAAAAAAGATATGAAACAATTCTTCCGCCGGGTGCATCAGTGACCTACAACATATGGGCTGATACATATAAGGGTACATGGCAGGACGGGCTGAGACTTATGTTTAGGGACAGGTACCTTTACGACCTCGACAGCTTTGATGATAAATTATACAGGCGCGATGACCTGAAGTGGATACGGAGCAGTTACCTGATGATCCTTCAGATGGCCTGGGACCGTGACTTCCATGACCGCTTTACCGGCGAATCAGGATTCAGCAGGTTCCTTTCTGAGTATAACGATATCTTCGGCCATGTGGATATTTACAGTATCTGGCCCACCTGGCCCCGCCTGGGCCTCGATGAGAGAAACCAGTGGGATCTGTACCGCGATCTGCCCGGTGGCCTCAAAGGTCTAAAAGATATCAGCCGTCAGGCTAAACTAAATGATTGCCGGTTTTTTATTGAGTACAACCAGTGGGATGAAAGCACCAGGGCAGAGGACCAGATGAAAGGCATGGCTGAAATACTTAAAGCAACCGAAGCCGACGGAGTTGTACTTGACGCAACGGGCTATTCAACCTTGCTGCTTCAGCAAACGGCTGACAGTGTCCGCAAAGGCCTGATAATGTATTCTGAAGGTATGGCCGTAGTGAAAGATATGCCTGGCATTGTGTCGGGAAGAGTCCATAATGCATTGTTCCTGAGTCCTGAACTCAACCTGAACAAGCTCATCAGACCCGATTTTGCCATTTTCCGCGTTGATGACGTGGGTGAGGATATTCTGCACCGCGAGATATCAGTGGCATTCTTTAATGGCTATGGTACTGAGTTGAACCTTTACAGACCGGGTGGGAGAGGTGATGAATACAAAGATGATCTTCAGTATCTCGCCAGAACGACATACCTGCTCCGGAAAAACAACGATGCATTTCTTGACAATGACTGGATCCCGCTGATAAAAAGTGAGGCCGACAAGGTCTATGTTAATAAATGGAATGCAGGTGAAAAGACGATATTTACCGTGCTTAATATGGATCACCTCGGATATGACGGTCCGTTGTTTAATGCCGGAAATACGGAGGGCAAACATATTGTATCACTCTGGAGGAATGTGGAGCTTGAACCAGCGACCATTAACGGCCAGAATATGGCCCTGGTGAGCCTGGACGGCTGGAGCCAGTCCTATGATGGAACCAGGCATGAGAGCTCTGTCGACTGCATTGCCCTGCTGCCCTCACTTATAAAATCAGAACTTAAAGGCGACAGGCTTCACGTAAGCGCAGAAAAAAAAGGAACCATTTCAGTTTATAAGGGAACTCCGGGGTATAATAAGAAACCTGTCATCCTCTCTTCACCTGTGGATACATTGCTTGTCATTGAAGATCTTTTTAAGATGAGGGAAGGCAAGATTGTGATAGAACTGGATAATAACGGACTTCTGCTTGACGAAAATGTTGTGATTATCAAAGGTGGCAAGCCATGGCTTGTCTCCGAATTTGCCCGGACTGCCTCTTCCACGGAAACACCTGAGAACATGGTGCAAGTCCCTGCCACAACCATAAAATTCGCACTTAAGTCAAATGATGACTTCATAATTATCCCTTTCGCCGGAGAGGAAAGAACAGCTGAAATCAGCAGTTTCCTGATAGACAAGTACCCCGTGACAAATGAGGAGTTTCTCAGGTTTATAAAGGAAACCAGATATATCCCGGTAGATACAACAAACTATCTGAAGCACTGGGATAATGGCATGCCGGTGTCCGGGCAGGAGAGTTATCCGGTGGTCAATGTCAGTCTCGAGGATGCCCGGGCTTATGCCCGGTGGGCTGGCAAGCGGCTGCCTACAGAAGCTGAGTGGCAGCTTGCTGCTCAGGGGACTGACAACAGGTTATGGCCCTGGGGTAACGAATTCCACGCCACAAAATGCAATAACGCATTTGGAAGACCTACGCCCGTGGATGCTTTCCCGAAAGGAGAGAGTCCTTACGGTGTGGCTGATCTTGTGGGCAATGTATGGCAGATGACGGGAGATGTTTACTTCAATGGGGTTTACTATTTCAATATCATCAGGGGAGGAAGTTATTTCAAGCCTGAGTCAAGCTCGTGGTATGTACAGGGAGGACCTCAGCCGCTCAATATGACTCAGATCCAGCTCCTTGTATCAGCCGGATATGACCGCAGCGCGACAGTGGGGTTCAGATGCGTCAGGGATCTGTAGTCTAAAGTCTGAAAGTCTAAAGTCTGAAGGTCAGGTAAAGATCTGATTCTCAAACCTCAGACCTCAGACCTCAGACCTCAGACCTCAGACCTCAGTCAATGCGCCGTGCGCCGTCTCCTATACCCGGCAGGTAAAAATCAGCTGTGAGTCCGGTTTTTTCGTGGTAGACTTTGCCCAGGTTCTTGATGAAGTTATCAGCATGCCTTCTTTCGACTATTGATACAGTGCATCCGCCGAAACCGGCACCTGTCATGCGCGTGCCTGTTACTCCGGGAAGCTTGCGGCCTTCATAAACAAGGGTGTCAAGCTCGGTGCCTGTCACCTCGTAGTCAGTGCACAGCGAATCATGAGATTCATTCATCAGCTGACCGAACTTCACAATGTCATTATCTTCCAGTGCCTTGATGGCATCAATGGTCCTGCCGTTCTCGGTAATTACATGCTTCGCCCGTTTTCTTACCACCTCATCGTCTATATATTTTTCAAGCATCCAGAGATCACTGACAGTGAGATCACTCAGGTTGCGGATCATGTGATGCCTCGATATAAGTTCAACAGCCTTCTCGCACTCAGAGCGCCGTTCATTGTATTTTGAGTCAGTCAGCCCCCTGCGCTTGTTTGTGTTTGTGATAATAAGACGCCTGTTGCCAAGATTAACGGGTGCAAATTTGTATTCAAGAGTATCACAGTTAAGGTTGATGGCATGATCTTTCTTTCCGAAACCAACAGCAAACTGGTCCATGATGCCGCAGTTCATGCCTACAAAATTATTTTCAGCCTTCTGTCCCATCTTAACCAGCTCCATCATTGGCAACCGCGCACCGGTGAAGTCATTCATTGCAACCGCAGTTACCATTTCAATTGATGCGGAAGATGATAATCCCGCGCCGTTTGGTATATCACCGTAGAACAGTAGCTCCATTCCGGGAGCAGCAATGCCTTTCCGGGCAAACTCATTTATGACTCCAACAGGGTAATTGGTCCAGCTGGCAGGAATGGCAGTGTAAGAATCAGAGACCGTGACCGTGACCCCTCCGGTAAAATTAAGACTTTCAAGTTTTATTTCCGGCCTGTCAGTTTTCCTGGCCACGAGCGAGGTGCCGAAATCGAGCGCGCAGGGAAAAACATATCCCCCGTTGTAGTCCGTATGCTCCCCGATGAGGTTCACCCGTCCGGGTGAATAAAAAAGAACAGGGTCTGTTGCCCTGTCTCCGTATTTCTTAAAAAACTCTTCCCTGAGAAAGTCCTTATCAGCTTTCATACTTTAAGTTTCTTTTCTATTTCAATGATCTGGTTCCTGAAGTGGCGGTCTGTGTCGATAAGGTTATTGACAGTCTTGCATGCATGAAGTACTGTTGCATGATCCTTGCCGCCGATAAATGAACCGATGCTTGCCAGTGATGCCTTTGTCAGGTTCTTTGAGAAGTACATTGAAACCTGTCTTGCCTGGACTATCTCGCGCTTGCGGGTCTTACCCTGCATCTGATCAACTGCGATCTTATAATAATCACAGACAACTTTCTGAATATAGTCAATGGTAATCTCCCTCCGCTGAGTGTTCACAAGCCTGTCGACCATCTGACGTGCAAGCTCGAGAGTAACCTCCTTGCGGTTAAGAGTTGACTGTGCATATAGTGATATCAGACCTGACTCCAGTTCTCTGATATTTGATGATATGTTTTCGGCAAGGAACTCAAATATTTCATCAGGCAATTCAATGCCGTCATTGTAGGCCTTTTTCCTCAGGATGGCAAGTCTCGTTTCATAGTCAGGCTTCTGCAGATCTGCCAGCAATCCCCACTTAAAGCGCGAAAGCAGACGCTGTTCCATTCCCTGCAACTCAACCGGTGGTTTATCGCATGTGAGTATAAGTTGTTTGCCGGACTGATGGAGATGATTAAAGATGTGGAAGAAAGTATCCTGGGTCTTCTCCTTTCCTGCAAATTCATGAACGTCATCAATGATGAGAACGTCAATCATCTGGTAGAAATGGAGGAAGTCATTCTTGTTATTGTTCCTGATCGATTCAACAAACTGTGTCTGGAACTTATTGGCATTAACGTACAGAACGGTCTTGTCAGGATACTTCTCCTTGACAAGGATTCCTATTGCCTGAACGAGGTGTGTCTTACCGAGGCCTGAGTCACCATAGATCATCAGGGGATTGAAGGCAGTCCCGCCGGGATTGTTTCCGACAGCGAGTCCGGCGGAGCGTGCAAGACGGTTACACTCTCCTTCAATAAAGTTTGTAAATGAATAATCAGGATTGAGCCTCGGATCAAAATGAAGTTTTTTGATGCCGGGAATAATGAATGGATTCCTTATGGCTGGCTGCGTGACCTCGAAGGGGACCTGCATCGGCTTATTGTTCAGGTCACTTTTGTTTCTCGAAGGATACTTGACCGTGTAAGGTTTGCCATTGGTGTAGCCCGAGTTCTCCATGATTATTGTGTACTCAAGCTTTGCTTCATTACCTATCTCACGCCTCAGTGTCTTGCGCAGTATGTCTATATATTGCTCTTCAAGATATTCATAAAAGAAAGGACTGGGAACCTGGATTGTCAGAATATTTTTTTCGAGCCTGAGAGGAACGATCGGCTCGAACCATGTCTTAAAACTGGCTGACGGAATAATGTCACGGATTATCTCCAGACAGTTATTCCATACCTCATCGTGTGACTTGTTCATTCAGATCAAAATTACGAAAATTCCAGTACTTTTTTCAGGTGCCGAAACCCATGACAATATTTGTAAAAAAAAAGGTAAAAAAAAAAATTTTTTTTGCTTGACTTTTCCATTTATTTTATACTGTGATGAGCATCAGGTTCTTAGAATTTCAAAAAAAATAAAAAAAAATAATCTTCTGATTATCAGATATATATGGGGAATGTCATGTGTAACAATGATTTATAAAGCAGAAGATATTTTTATCTTTATTTTCCGGCTGACAGGATTAGAAAACAAACCATCTGCAATGACATGATTACGTTCTGTTTAGCATTATTGCTACAATTTACTCATCCTTTTTGCCAAAAAGGGAGAAGTGAACATATTTTTTAGGATTCGCCTGCATATCCTGCAGAAGTTTGTCGAGACTGTAAAGAGTATTGTTCAGATTCGTGTAGAGGCTGTCATTCGTCATAAGTTTTCCGGCAGTTCCTTCACCTTTGCTCATGCCCGCCACGAGACTGCTCATCCCGGTGAGTGATTTCTTTAGTGATGTAAGCATAGAGGGGAGGTCAGCAGAAGCCACGGTGTCTGAAATTGCAGCGAGGTTTTTCAGGGATGTATCGAGAGATGAGCTGTTAGCTGAAAGCATGGATGTGAACTTGTTAATGTCCTCTATGGAAGACATAAGTTTATCCTTTTCATTTCCGGAGATCTCCCTCAGGTTGGCTGTAATACCGTTGAGATTTTTCACAGTGGATTTGAGATCAGATGTCATCTGCGGGGTAAACACACTGTTAATTGCGGAGATGACAGAGTCGAGCTTTACTACCATGTTCGTAATATTTCCTTGAAGGGGATCAAGTGTCTGACTCAGCCTGTCAATTATACTTGTAGCAACATAGCCCTGAAGTGTGTCATGGTTATGATGCATCTCGCTGCTCTCACCCATGCGGAGCACTATTTTCATCCCGGCAATGAGGGTTGCCGTTGTGATCTCGGCTTGTGTTCCCTGAGGGATTTTGAAATTCCTGTCGATAGATATAGAGACAGCGAGCTTCCCGCTTCCGTCATTGATCAGCTTGATGCCATGCACCACGCCAGCCTGGTAACCATTTATCTCTACCGGGCTCGATTCTGTGAGGCCCGCTATGTTGCTGTAAATAATATGATATGTGTCAGTGCTCGTGAACAGCGCGCTGCCCTTTAGAAAACTGAACAGTAAAACAAATGCAATGATTGTTATGAGAGCTACGGCTCCGACTTTAACTTCATGGGTTATTTTCTTCATATTGTTACTGCTTTGTTTTCTTAGCTTCGATGGCTTCCTTAAGGGGGATGATATTTTTGTTCCTGACAGCGATCACAAATGCATCAGGAAATCTGAGCGTAAGAGTCCTTCTGTATTTCACTGCGTCATCATAAACGCTGAAAATACCTGCTGCGTACCTGGTCCGTTCGCCGTCATCAATTTTCGTGACAGTGTCTATGCCCCTGAGCTGACTCATGCTCATTGGCTTACTCTTCGGCATAGCCGTTATCTGAACCATAAACATTATATCGTCTTTTACTACCTCAGGCTTAATTCCAGTCAGTGGGGGCACGGGTGCCGAAGGGGGAGTTTCCTCCTGTATTACTTCAGTCGATGGTTTGACGGTGCTGTCTTCCTTCACCAAAGGTACGGATTCACTTTGTGCCGTATTATTATTTGCCTTCAGTCCTGACCTGCTGTCGATAGTTTGTTTGTAATCTCTGAATGCCCTGAAGATGGCAGAGGCAAGATAGTCCTGCCCCGCTTCTGTCAAAAGATATTTTTCCTCTTCGGTGTTGGAAATGAAACCGACTTCCACAAGCACAGAAGGCATAGTCGTTCTCCATAATACAACAAAGCCAGCCTGTTTGACTCCGCGGTCTTTTCTTCCCACCCTGTCTCTGAACTGATTCTGTATCATAGAGGCAAATTCCGTGCTTTGCTTCAGATAAGTGTTCTGCATCAGTGAGAAGATAATGAATGATTCAACAGAATTGGGATCATAACCCTCATATTTCGTCTGGTAGTCTTTCTCAAAGGTAATGACGGAGTTCTCCTTCATTGCGACCTGAAGATTGGCATCATCCATACTCTGACCGAGAACCCATGTCTCAGCACCTGTGAACTGCCTGTCGCGTATGCTGTTGGTATGAACTGAAATAAAGATGTCTGCTTTACTGCGGTTAGCAACATCTGCCCTTTCAGCCAGACCAATGAAAGTGTCATCATCACGCGTGTAGATGACTTTGACATCCGGAAGGTTATCTTTGATATATTGACCTGTTTTAAGTGCTACGCCCAGATTTATATTCTTTTCCTTTGCCTTTGTACCCACTGCGCCGGGATCCTTGCCTCCATGACCTGCATCCAAAACAACAACCCATTCCTCCGTTGAGGGTGCCGCTTGCGACCATCCTTTCTGTGGCATGGTAATTGCGGCCAGCATGAAGAGAGAGATCAGAATATCCCTTATCCCTTTTATTTTGGTGCTTTGCCGCATTACTGCTTTATGAATTTTAATTAGTTTTGTCGCTGGCATGTCGCATATGCAAAAACAATACGCAAAAATAGCATTTAACTTGCATTTTAAAGCACAAAGATCATTTGTGACAATTTTCATGCCGCTCATTTTCTCAACTGCACTTTTCTCCCAGGTGCCTGTCAGACAAGATACCATTTCAAGGACCGATACGCTTTACATACCGGGTATCAGCTTCAGGCCTGACACGCCGCTGAGAACAGATTCTATCTATAATAGGGAAATCATCGTTCCGCGCGATACAATTGTCTCAGACAGTGCCCTTACAATATCACCGGATGCCGTTGATAAGCCCATCGTGTACAGCGCTGAAGGTTATATGAAGACAGACCTGAAAACCAAGAAGGTAAGCCTTGTAGATGGCGCAAAAGTCACCTATGGCACCCTGGAGCTTACAGCAGATTCAATCGTTCTGGATATGGAAACGGGATCTGTCTATGCGACAGGAAGGATCGATTCTACCGGCAAGATGGTTGGCAAACCGGTGTATAAAGATAAATCAGAGGAATTCGAATCGAAAGAGCTGACATATAACTTCAAGTCGCAAAAAGGAGTAATCCGCAATGTCACTACCCAGCAGGAAGGAGGCTACCTGCAGAGCCTGAAAACAAAGCGGCAGGAAGATGGCACACTCGATATAAACAAGAGCAAGTTCACAACCTGTGACGCGGCAGATCCGCACTTTTATCTGGCCCTGAACAAGGCAAAGGTCTATCCGGGAGACAAGATAGTTTCAGGGCCCGCATATATGGTAGTGGCGGATATACCGCTGCCGCTGATACTTCCGTTCGGATTCTTTCCGATACAACAGAAGAGGGCTTCCGGTATCGTTATGCCCAGATACGGGTCAGAGGCCCGCAGAGGTTACTTTCTTTCCAACGGGGGGTACTATTTTGCACTGACCGACTATTTCGACCTGAAGCTCACAGGAACGGCATACACAAACGGTACGTGGCTGGCTGATGCTGCAACCTCATATAAGGTGAGATACCGGTTTTCAGGTTCTTTCGGATTCAGTTATGCCAACAACGTTACAAGTTACAAGGGGCTGGAAGATTATGCCAAATCGACCAACTATCGTATCAGCTGGACGCACGCGCAGGATGCCAAATCAAATCCCGGATCACGCTTTTCTGCGAGCGTCAACATGAGCTCCAGCGGATATGATAAACAAAACAGTTACGATGTGAAAGATCATGTCACCACAACAAGGCAGTCGAGCATCAGCTACTCAAAAACATGGGCCGGGACGCCTATCGCCTTCTCTTCAAGCCTGAACCAGAGCCAGAATGTGCAGAACAAGACGCTGATGTTTAACCTTCCCAAAGCCAGTTTAACCGTATCCCGCATCTACCCTTTCAAGCCGAGGAAACCGGTACTCAAAAAGAGATGGTATCACGAAATTCAGACGCAGTACACGGCATCGCTGGATAACAAGATTGACACTTATGACAGTTTGTTATTTACAGGTAAGATGTGGGAAAACATGAAGAGCGGCTTTAAACATGAAGTACCAGTGAGCTTGCAAATAAGGCCGTTCAATAACTTCTCCATTTCTCCCCAGCTTAGATATACGGGTGTGCTTTATACACAGAAGATAGAAAAGAGTTGGGATCCGCTTTACTATGATGATACAAGAAACATGATCGTACCGTCAGTGATCAATGATACCATCAGAGGATTGACTTACGGTCAGGCATTAGTCCCGTCAATCAGTGCTTCTTTTAATCCATCGATCTACGGTACATTTCAATTTACTAAAAAGGGATCAAGAATTGAGTCCATAAGGCACGTAATGAAGCCTTCCGTCGGATTTTCCTATTCGCCTGAGGCGGACTGGCTTTCAAGTGAAATGTACAAGACGGTGCAGTATGATACCAGTGGTCACACAAGGAAGTACTCAATATATGAAGGAGGCATTTTTGGCACTCCCTCCACCGGCACAAGGAGCGGAGCGGTGAGTTTCAGCCTGTCCAATATCGTTGAGGCTAAGGTTTACGCAAAGAATGATACTACTGGTAAGCCAAAGAAGATAAAGATCATTGAGGGGCTCTCACTCAACACTTCCTACAACATTTTTTCTGATTCACTTAACTGGTCGCCTATCGGCCTGTCATTCCGCACGACCCTTGCAGAGAACATTAACCTTCAGGCCAGCAGCAGTTTCTCTATTTATGCGATGAATGACAGGGGATCGACCATATCAAAGCTGGCTGTCAGTGAGGGCATGGGTCTCCTGCGGATGACAAGCTTCAGCACGAGTATTGACTTTGATCTGGGTCGGCTCGTGCAGGGAAAGGACAAGGGAAAGCAACAGTCACCCTCGGGCACGGGACAGCAGGCATCCCAGAGAGAGGAGGGAGGTGAACGCCCAGCCGCTGCCCTGCCGCTTGATAACAGGAACTATGACGAATTCGGATATGTGAGATTTGATGTCCCATGGTCTCTCAGGATGGCTTATAACTTCAATTACAGCAAACCGGGTTTAAAGTCAAATATCTCTCAGACAATGACCCTTGGCGGCGATATCAAGCTAACCCCAAAGATGGCGATAACATATAATACCGGAATCGATATTAAGCAAAAAGAAATTACGATGACTAGAGTGGGCATCTCACGCGACCTGCATTGCTGGGAGATGAACTTTTCCTGGATTCCCATGGGTTACATGAAGAGCTGGAACTTCACAATAAGGGCAAAAGCCAGTATGCTTCAGGATCTCAAATACGAGCGCAAGAAGGACTATCATGAAAATTATTAATGAGATAAAAACTTCAGGAATGAAAAGAATCATCAGTACAACAGCCGCACCTGCAGCAATTGGTCCTTACAGCCAGGCTGTGGAGGTCCAGGGGACGCTTTATATATCAGGACAGGTGCCTGTCGACCCGGCCACGGGGAAAATCGTTGAGGGAGGCATAGCAGAACAGACAACACAGGTATTAAAGAACATCAAAGCCATCCTTCTGGCAGCCGGATATTCAGTCAATGATGTTGTCAAGTCGACATGCCTCTTATCAGATATGTCGGATTTCAAAGCAATGAATGCGGTTTATGCCATGTTTTACGAGGCAGATCAGCCGGCCAGGGCCACCTTTGCCGTAAAAGGGCTTCCGCTCGGGGCACTGATTGAAATTGAAACGGTGGCGGTAAAAAAATAGCGACACCGGAATGGGGCGTCGCTACACCGTAATTATAGGTTTAATTTTATTATTCGGCCTTTACCTCAAAATCAACATTGACTTTGACATCTCTGTGGAGTTTGACAACAGCCTTGTAGTGTCCAACCTCTTTAACAGCCTCATCTCCTAGGAGGATGTTCTTACGGTCGATGTCAAAACCTTTTTCCTTCAGCGCTTCTGCTATCTGAATAGTGTTGACTGAACCGAAGATCTTACCTGCTGAGCTGACTTTGGCGCCTATCACGAGTTTGACTGTGCTGAGCTTCTCAGCTATCTTTTCAGCTTCGTTTTTGATCTTTTCTTCCTTGTGAGCTCTCTGCTTCAGGTTCTCATTATGTACCTTTACGGCTGAGTCAGTAGCCTGGATGGCGTAACCTTTTGGGATGAGGTAATTCCTCGCATACCCGGTCTTAACGGTAAGAATATCGTTTTTTTGTCCGAGCTTTTCGTGATCCTGTTTAAGAATTATTTTCATGTCTCCTCCTCCTTTACTTCATAAGATCAGCTACATAAGGCAGCATAGCCAGATGGCGTGCACGCTTGATGGCTTTGGCCACTCTCCTCTGATACTTGAGCGAGGTGCCGGTGATGCGACGCGGAAGGATCTTACCCTGTTCATTAAGGAATTTCTTCAGGAACTCGGGATCCTTATAGTCAATGTATTTGATCTTGTTCTTCTTAAACCTGCAGTATTTCTTCTTCTTGATCTCGACTGTCGGAGGTGTAAGATATCTTATCTCTGAATTATTCTGTGCCATGCTTATTCCTCCCCGACTTTTACGGTTTCTTTCATCTTTCTTTTCTTCTCGGCATACTCAACGGCATACTTGTCCATACGGAAGGTCAGGAAACGGATGATCCTCTCATCCCTCCTGTACTGCACTTCTAATTTATCTATTAACTCACCCGGCCCTTTAAACTCAACCAGGTAATAAAACCCGGTTGATTTTTTCTGAATGGCATAAGCGAGTTTCTTCAGGCCCCAGTTCTCTTCATGAACGATCTCACCCTCGTTGTCGGTGATGATCTTCTTGAATTTCTGGACCGCTTCCTTCATCTGATTTTCAGATAAAACGGGAGTTGCAATGAAAACGGTTTCGTACTGATTCAACATCTTTTTTAGTTTATATTTGTGTTAATAAATCGGGTTGCAAAAGTAAGACAATAAATCTTAAAAAAAAATATTCCAGCAACTATTTGACTATATTTGTGACACGTATAACCAGAGACACTGCTGAAATCAGATATGGATAACTTTATTGTTTCTGCCCGTAAGTACAGGCCTGCCACATTTGACATGGTCGTCGGACAGGATACCATCACCACAACCCTTAAAAATGCAATAAAGAACAATCACCTTGCCCAGGCTTACCTTTTCTGCGGTCCCCGAGGGGTAGGGAAGACAACATGTGCGAGGATCTTTGCCAAGACCATAAACTGTTCAAACCCCGGTCCTGACCACGAAGCATGTGACAAATGCGAATCATGCCTCTCATTTAATTCACAGGCATCATTCAATATTCATGAGCTAGACGGCGCTTCAAACAACAGCGTTGATGACATCAGAAATCTCACTGACCAGGTGAGGATACCTCCGCAGATAGGAAAGTTCAGTGTTTATATCATCGATGAAATTCACATGCTTTCCACGTCGGCTTTCAATGCCTTCCTGAAGACACTTGAGGAGCCTCCGTCACATGCCATATTCATTCTGGCAACTACTGAGAAACACAAGATTATCCCGACTATCCTTTCGCGATGCCAGATATTCGACTTTAACCGTATAAATGTCGATGACATCGTGACACGTCTGAGCTGGGTGGCCGGCAATGAGGGCGTGAAGGCCGAGCATGAGGCCCTGCATGTCATCGCGACCAAGGCTGACGGAGCCATGCGTGATGCTCTTTCGATTTTTGACCAGATTGTTAGTTACAGCGGAAAAAACATCACCTATTCCGATGTGATCTCCAACCTCAATGTTCTTGATTATGAGTATTACTTCAGGATCACCGGGTCTGCCATAGAGGGAAATGTGACATCTGTGCTACTTACTTTCAATGAGATTCTTAATAAAGGATTTGACGGTTATAATTTCATGGCAGGACTGAACAATCACTTGCGCGACCTGCTAGTTAGCCGTGACGAAGCTACTGTGAAGCTGCTTGAGACATCGCCGTCTATCCGGCAGCGTTACAGGGAGCAGGCAGTCAAAGCCCCGTTGACATTTATATATGAAGCTCTTGACATCGGATCGCAGTGCATGCTTACTTTTAAGAGCAGCAAGAACCAGCGTCTGCATGTCGAGCTTGCCCTTCTTCGCATGTGTCACCTTGCAGGAGAGAAAGCAGGAGAAGATTCAAAAAAAAAAGCTGAACAGCCAGCCGCTGCAGACGAACCCTTCATAAAATCCTCACCTGAACAATCTGTTCCCGTGACAGCATCACCTGTTAGCCAGGCAAAAACTGCCGGGCAACAGCGCAAAGCGACACCGGACAATGATAATGCAAAGAAAATATCCATCAGGAACCTGATCTCTGAAAATAAGATAAAGGAAAATATAGTCAGTGAGCCTCAGCCGGAAACACATGGAAGTCAGCAACAAAAAGAGTTCAGTGCTGCCGGGCTTGCTGAAGCATGGAATGCATTTGCCATGAAGGTCAGGGAGGAGAGCCCACGTATATCAGTGACATTGTCTTCAGTCACTCCTGAACTTCTTCCCGATAACACCGTAATTCTGAAACTTGACAATTCAGCTCTCAAAGAGTCTTTTGACCATAATTACAGAGCAAGGCTTGAGCATTACCTGCGCGAGACTCTCCTGAACAGCTCGGTAAACCTTAAGACTACGGTGGAAGCCACTGAAAGAGGAGAGATACTCTATTCTAACGAACAGAAATTCAACCACCTTGCTTCCAAGAACCCGGCGCTGAAGGACCTCAGAAAAACATTCAATCTCGATTTTGAATAAATCTTGTTTTTTACCTGATGGGCGGAAAGAAAAAGACAGGGCAGGTAAACCCGCAGACATCTGAGCAACCCGATATCGAAAGCTCTGTAAGGCAGTACGGCAGGCTGGCAGGAGGTATAGCTCATGATCTGAATACAATCCTGACAACAATCTACGGCTACAGCGAAATGGCCCTTGAATCTCTCGATGAGACGTCAGAAGCCGGCCAGAGCATCCGCAAGATAATCCGGGCGGCAGACAGGGCAAGAATACTTTCGGGACGGTTAATGAACCTCAGTCTTCATACAACCTATGAGAAGGTAAACATCCGGGTAAGCAATGTCATTTCCGAGGCCGTTAGCTTCATCAAACCGTCCATGCCAGTCAACACTGAAATAGTTGAGAATATTGCTGCTCCGGATATTTTAGTTTCAGCCGACCCTGTTCAGCTCCTAAGGGTCTTTGTCAATCTCGCTGTAAATGCGTTGCAGGCCATGGAGGAAACAGGAGGCAGGCTGACAATAACCCTTGAGGCAGTAAGAAAAGAGGACATCAACCATATTCCTGCCGCCGAATATGCACTAATTCGTTTTACTGACACTGGTCACGGAATGAAAAAGAAAACGGCGGAGAGAATGTTTGATCCGTTTTTCACTACCGGCAAAAATGGAAAAGGAACCGGTATAGGCCTGACCCTCGTCCATGACATCATATCGGACCTGAATGGAGATATCAAGGTTTCCTCCCGAGTGAAGGAGGGTACGGTCATTGATGTTCTCATTCCGGCTGTCACCGGCAGGATGCACAAGCTAACTGACTGACATTCTAAGTTGATAAGTTCCGGCCTTATTTTGTCTCTCTGCCATAAAAGCTTTATCTTAGATAGTTGAAAAACCAAATAAACCTGAGGAAAAAATGGCTGGTATAATGGTAGTTGAAGATGACCCTGCTCTCCGCGGCATGCTGAAAGAAGCCCTGGAAAAGAGGAAATATGTTGTTATAACAGCTGGTGACGGCAGGGAAGCCCTAGCAAAATTCCGTCCTTCGGTTGTTGACCTTGTCATTACCGACCTGTTAATGCCTGAAGAGGATGGACTGATGGTCATCATGAAGATAAAGGAGATGAAACCGTCAATAAAGATGATCGCCATAAGCGGAGGAGGCAAGGCAGGACCAGGAAGTTATCTTCTCATGGCAAATAAACTCGGGGCAGACCTCGTGTTTCCAAAACCGTTCCTGCCTTCCGAACTTGTTCAGAAAGTTAAAGAGCTGCTCGATAATCATTAGTGTAATTAACTTATTACTCTTTCGAAAAAGAACCATACGGCTGTATGCCCAGGCCCAAGCTTAAAGGGGCCATTTTTCGAGTAGAGGCTGTCTTGAAATCACGGGGCAGCCTTTTGTATATTCATTTGGCCGGAAAATTGATTACTTTTGCGGCATATTTTAAAAAACGCCATCAAATGAGTTTTATAAGCAAAGTCCTTACTGTATTTCTGGGTAACAAAGACGAGCGCGATTTAAAAGAGATCAATCCTTTCGTAGGAAAGATTAAGAGCGAATATGACCTTCTGTTGTCTCTTTCAAATGATGAACTGCGTGACCGTTCTGCCGCGCTTAAAAAGGAGGTAAGAGAATCTGTTGCGGCAGAAGAACAGGAGATACGCGATCTGAGAGCCGCAGCCGATAAGGAAGAAGATGTCAACCATAAGGAAGAGCTTTACAACCAGGTAGATAAGGTAGACAAACTGATACTTGAGAAGTTCGAAAAGAAGCTGGATGAAGTGCTGCCTGCAGCATTTGCAATAATAAAGGAAACGGCAAGACGTTTCAAGGAAAACGACGTTCTCGAGGTGACAGCAAGGGATTGGGACCGCGACCTGGCTGCTATACGACCCTCTATTACTGTCGAAGGCGATAAAGCCTTCTGGAAGAACCGCTGGATGGCAGGAGGCAACGAAATCTTGTGGGATATGGTGCATTATGATGTGCAGCTCATTGGTGGTGTGGCACTTCACAAAGGGAATATTTCAGAGATGGCCACCGGTGAAGGCAAGACACTTGTAGCAACATTACCGGTGTTTCTTAACGCCCTCGCCGGCCGCGGAGTACATATAGTCACTGTCAACGACTACCTCTCAAAACGTGACTCGGAATGGATGGGCCCGTTGTATGAATTCCATGGCCTGTCAGTCGACTGCATCGACAAACATGAACCTAACTCACAGGCCCGCCGCAAGGCATACAACTCCGACGTCACCTTCGGAACAAACAATGAGTTTGGTTTTGACTACCTGCGTGATAATATGGCTGTCAACCCTGAGGATCTCGTTCAGAGAAAGCACCATTACGCCATTGTTGATGAGGTAGACTCAGTGCTTATCGATGACGCCAGAACACCGCTTATTATTTCAGGACCGACGGCTAAGAGCGATACTATTCAGTTCGATGAATACAAGCATAAGGTAGATTTACTGGTGAACGCCCAGAAAAAACTTGTGACACAATTACTCGCTGATTCAAAAAAGCAGATAAATGACGGCAAAAACGAAGAGGGAGGACTGATGCTCCTGAGGGCGTATAAAGGACTTCCCAAGAACAGTGCCCTTATAAAATATCTCAGCGAGGAAGGAGTGAAGACACTTCTTCAGAAAACGGAGAACTTCTACATGCAGAATAACTCCAAGGAAATGCCTAAGGTAACCGAAGAGCTCTTCTTCGTCATCGATGAAAAGGCTAACTCGATTGAGCTGACGGAAAAAGGTCATGATCTGATCTCTACCTCCGTGGAAGATGCGAGTTTCTTCGTGTTGCCTGACGTGGGTAGCATGATAGCAGATATTGAAAAGACGGTTAAGGATGAGATGGCCAGAACGAGAGCCAAGGATGAGCTTCTCCAGGATTTTGCCATAAAGTCGGAACGTGTTCATACAATGACACAGCTTCTCAAGGCATATACCCTTTTTGAGAAGGATATTGAATATGTTGTGATGGACAACAAGGTGAAGATCGTTGATGAACAGACAGGCCGTATACTGGAAGGACGGCGTTATTCTGACGGACTGCATCAGGCCATAGAAGCCAAGGAAAATGTAAAGATCGAAGCAGCCACACAAACGTATGCTACCATCACCCTTCAGAATTATTTCAGGATGTATCATAAGCTTGCCGGTATGACGGGTACCGCCGTCACGGAAGCAGGCGAGCTATGGAACATCTATAAGCTTGATGTTGTTGTCATTCCTACCAATGTGCCGGTAATCAGGAAAGACCATGAAGACCTGGTCTACAAGACAAAAAGAGAGAAATACAATGCTGTCATTGACGAGATAGCAAATCTGAATAAACAGGGCAGACCTGTACTCGTAGGTACCACATCTGTTGAGATATCAGAACTGCTCAGCCGTATGCTCAAGATGAAGGGGCTGAAGCATAATGTTCTGAACGCCAAGTTGCATCAGCGTGAGGCTGAGATAGTTGCAGAAGCCGGAAAGACGGGAACAATCACTATTGCCACGAACATGGCAGGTAGAGGAACGGATATCAAGCTTACTCCCGAGGTCCGCAAAGCCGGCGGTCTGGCTATCGTAGGCACCGAACGCCATGAATCACGCCGTGTAGACAGGCAGCTCAGAGGCCGTGCAGGACGCCAGGGAGACCCGGGCTCTTCTCAGTTCTTTGTCTCACTGGAGGATGACCTTATGCGCCTCTTCGGATCGGAGAGGATCTCAGGCATAATGGACCGCCTTGGTTTGAAAGACGGTGAGATGATACAGCATCCCATGATCACAAAATCAATAGAAAGAGCTCAGAAGAAAGTCGAGGAAAATAACTTCGGCATCAGAAAGA
>Ga0208081_1000109_pt1 | contig 19640 bp, 10 predicted proteins | sample NGESurshal092012_6_FD_184479 | JGI IMG/M metagenome (GOLD analysis project Ga0208081, IMG submission 184479) | Arctic peat soil microbial communities from Barrow, Alaska - NGEE Surface sample 415-1 shallow-092012 (SPAdes) | ecosystem: Environmental > Terrestrial > Soil > Wetlands > Peat ...
CAACAGGAATTCCGGACAACAGGAATTCCGGACAACAGGAATTCCGGACAACAGGAATTCCGGACAACAGGAATTCCCGAGGCGCGGAGTCCCGACGCGGGCTTGCTCGACAGTGCCCGCGCGACGCCCCTCGGAATCAATCACGCGACGGATGCGGTCTGTTCCACATCGACGCGAGGGACAGCCGTGCGCGCCACCGGCGCCAGCGGCCGAACCCAGCGAGCAGCACCGCGGTCCGTTCGTCGACGCGCAACCAGTAGCCGGCCCCCTGTTGGGGATCGGGTGACCCGTCGGCGAAGTCAGCGGCGTCTGCCTCTGGAACCAGTTCGGCGAGCGGCAGGCCGAGTTCGTTCTCCACGTCCGCGGCCGTCTCCGTCCGTGTGTGCCATGGCGCGGGCCGGTAGCCGGCGTCCACCGCGGAATCCACCAGCTGCTGCCATCCGCCGGCAATCTGGGCGTGGGTCGTCGGCGCGCGTCGTCGCCGGCGACGACGCGCGCTCTTGACCGCGAGGATGATCACCGCAGGCAAGGCAAGCAGCGCACAGAAGGCAGCGAAACCGGCCAACACCCACAGTGCGACCTCGAGCCCGGACCTGTCGGTGATCGGGGCCGCGCCATCGGACGGAGTGTCCACCGGGCTCTGCGCCGCGCTCTCGGCGTTGACCGCTCCCGGGTCGGCCTGCGGTAGAGCCGGCGGCACATCGACCGCAACCGCGCGCCGTTCAGTCGCTGCGGGCGGCTCGGGCGGCGTCCCCGGTTTGTCGGGCGACGGGGAGGGGTCGAAGGCCACCCATCCCACGCCGTCGAAGGGCACTTCGACCCACGCGCTGAGATCGGAGCCGCGGACGTCGATCGGACTGGTCATGCCCGTGCCCGCACCTGCGCCCGCGTCGGAGCTCGAACCCGAACCAGAGACAGTGCCCGAGCTCGAGACTGCACCCGAGCTCGAGACAGCACCAGCACCAGCACCAGCACCAGCGACAGCCACCAGCACCAGCACCAGCACCAGCACCAGCGACAGCACCAGCACCAGCACCAGCACCAGAGCCCGAGCCCGAGCCCGGAATCGTCGGCGCGAACCCCACCACCACCCTCGCCGGCAGCCCGATCGACCGCACCATCAGCGCCATCAACGCCGCATACTGCTCCTGGTCACCCACCATCGGGGACCCGCTCAGCATCAGGCCCATCCGATCCAGGCCGTGCCCGGAGGCGGAACGCAGCTCCCCGGGTCGGCCGTGACTGAAGAACCCGTCGCTCGCCAGACCCGCTCGAATGGCTTCCACCTGTTCGGCCGCGCCCGTCGCCCCGGTGGCGTACCGGCCGGCGGCGGCGCGCAGCGCGTCGGGCAGCACAACGGTCGCGGGGAACGGCACGGCCGCCGGACGCAGGTTCGCCAGATCGGCCGGACGGACATCCGCCGAGCTCACCGCCGTCACGGTGTAGCTGTCCCCGGCGGTGAAACCGTCGGGAACGAGGCCGGTCGCGGCAGGCCCGGAGTAGCGAAGGGCGTCGGCGAGCGCGTCGGCCCGCGGACCGTCGAATTGCAGATCGGCAACCTCGCCGGGCACCGGGAGGAACGGCCCGCGGTAGTCATCGAGCTGCACCGTCACGGTCACGCTCGTGCCGGTCGCCGCGACCGCGCGCTGCTCACCGACGCGGATGAACGGACCTGCGCCGGAGCTGGTGACGAACTGTTGACCGTCGTAGGCGTCCACCGCGGCCAGGCGCAGCCGGGCGCCTGCGGGCAGTCCGGTGACCGTCAGCAGCACGTGGTCGGCGAGATCCTTGGTGTAGCGACGGAAGTCGCTCAGCGGGCTGGAGAACGCAGTGGGGTCGACAGGGACCTCGACGACGTTCCGCAAAGCGGCGCGCGGCGCATCGGCGGCAGCGGCCGCCACCGCACCGACTCCGGCGGCGATGACCAGCACGCCCGCTCCGACCGCCATCCGGCGGACTGCCAGTCGGCGGACTGCCAGCGCACGCCGGGCGTTATCGCCGGCAACTGCGACGGTCCCCCATCGGGCCGCAGCGCGGATCCGAGCGGCCCGCAGCTCCACCCAGGCCGACCAGGCCACCGCACCGGCCACAGCGGCCGCGCAGATCAGCGCCGCCGTGACCGGAACGGCCCGAGAGTCCCCGAGCAGTGCGCAGGCCACCAAAGCCGCACCCGGGAACGCCAGCGCCAGTTGCGGGCGGCTGGTGGCAGCAACGAGGCCCGCGAGAACGGTGCAAACCGCGCCGATCACCAGCGGCGGAACCAGCAGCCCGCCGCTGACGCCGATCGGCGTCGCCACCGTCAGCATCTCCCGCCAGCCGCCGAGCAGACCGTCCCGGACGATGGCAATGCCGGCCTGGTTCGGCACCGGACCGAACGCCAGCTGGCGCGGCGCGACCACGGCCGGTCCGACGAGCACCAATCCGACGAGCACGGCCGGAACCGCCCACCACGGCGAGAACCCCAGGCCGTCGATCGCCAGCAACACGACAAGGGCGATCGCGGCGCCGACGGCGGTCGCCGTCACCGGCGCCGCCCCGCCGTAGGCAGGTATCAGCAGCACCGAGGCGAGTATCACCAACCCGCCCAACACCAGCACGTCGGCGGCGGCCCACCAGCGCCGCGTACTCGGTACAACGCGCGGGTCGCGGTCCCGCGCCCGCCCGCGGATCCGGCCGCTCACGCTGCCGACCGCAGGGCCATCGGCAACAGTTCCAGCTCGCCGACGGTCAACACGGTGAACGCGTCCGAGCCGCTCAGCCGTGCCGGATTCGGCGAGTCGTCGACCCTCGCCCGGACGGCGAGGACGGACACTCCGGGCGGGCAGGCACGGATGGCCGCCCGCACCCGGCCCGCGCCGACGGTCGAGCCGAACACCAGCACCAGCAGCGACATCCGGGGATACCGACGCGACGCTCGGCGGGCGTCGAATACCAGGTCCGGTGAGGTGGGCGTGGTCCCGATGCCACTGAACTGGTCGAGTACGCCCTGGGCGGTCACCGCGCGGATCGGCGTCCCGGCGGCGTCGGTGACGACATCGCGTCCGCCGCGGACCAACTCGGCGACGATCGAGGCCGCGCAGCCGACCGCGAGCTCGAACTCATCACCCTCGATCCGGTCCGCGGGTGCGGCGTTCACTGCAGCGGCGACCCCGGCAGCGGCGACCCCGGCAGCGTCTGTGGAACCGCCTGTTGCCGAGCTCGGGCCTCGAGAGTCGCCATCCTCAGCGCCCGTCGTTCGTCGCCGCCACCTCGCCGACCAGCACCGAGCGATCCACCCGACGCCGGATCGCTCGGTGGCGGTCGACGCGGCGTCATCGACGGCGGCAGGGTCGGTGCCGGGTCCGTAGAAGTCCCCGCGGTTGCCGGAGACCACCACGGCGATCAGCGACCGGTGCGTTTCCCGGAACTCCCTGACCTGCAGCGTGCCGTTGCGGGCGGTGGACTTCCAGTGGATGAACCGCCGATCGTCGCCGGGGACGTACTCCCGCAGGGTGTGGAAGGAGAGGTCACTCGCGGCCCGCCTTGTCGATTCCTCACCCTCCAGATCGCGGACGAATCCGGGCAGCGCACCGGAGGGCCGCACGGTCCGCGGGTGCACGAACACCCGCTCGTCGACCGGCCAGTGCACCACGCGCCTGATCAACCCGAAAACGTCGCCGCGGACCGCCCGCAACGGGCCGATCTTGACCACCGCGCGGCGCGCCGTCGGCAGCGGGATCTCCACCCGGTGCGTACCGCCCGCGGCAAGCGATGGAACCCGCACCGTCATCGGCAGGCCGGCCACCTCCAGCTCCATCCGCAGCGGAAACATCCGCCGGTTCGCGGTGTTGCTGACCTGCACGACGCTGGTGCCGACATCACCGACGACGAACCTTCTGCGGTCCAGTTCGAGGGTGACTGCACACGACGAACGGCCGAGCGCGCTGACGACCGCCGCCAGCAGCAGCACGGCCAGCGCGGCGGCGATACCGGTCCACTCCCGCCACCCGGTCACGGCGCCCAGCAGCGCGGCAAGCACTGCCAGCAGCAGCGCGACCCGGCCGCGGGACGTCACGGTCCGCCAACCGGCCCGCAGTCGCTGCCGGGAGCGGGACTGCCAGCCGTCCGGGTTCGTCGGTTCCGCCGGTTGGGTCGCGTCCGGTTGGGGCGGCTCGCCCCGCTGCGGGTCGGTAGCGGCCGGCCCGCGCTCTCCGGGGCTCGGGGCCTGCGTCATCAGCCTTCGCTCCGCGGCGGCGGCACGTCCTTCAGCACCTGGGCGATGACACCCTCGGGTCGGACGCCGTTGAACTCGGCCTCCGGCTCGATCATGATGCGATGCGCCAGCGCCGGCTCGGCCAGAGCCTTGATGTCGTCCGGGATGACGAAATGCCGTCTGCGGGCGGCAGCGAGCGTCTTGCCGGTGCGCAGCAACGCGATCGCGCCGCGCTGCGAAACGCCGAGCGTCACGCCCGGCGCGGTCCGGGTGGCCTCGACGATGCCGAGGATGTACCGCAAGATCGACGGGTCGACATACACCCGGCCGGCCAGCTCGACGAGTTCTCCGACCTCAGCCGAGCTCAGCATCGGCTCGACGTGCGGTCGGCTTGCCCTGGTGCCCACCGCCCGCATGATGGCCAGCGCCGAATCGGTATCCGGGTGCCCGATGCCCGTCTTCAGCAGGAACCGATCCAGCTGCGCCTCCGGCAGCCGGTAGGTGCCGGACTGCTCGATCGGGTTCTGGGTACCGATCACCATGAACGGCGAGCCCACCGGCCGGGTGACGCCGTCGACCGTCACCGCCGACTCCTCCATGGCCTCCAGCAAGGCCGCCTGGGTCTTGGGCGAAGCGCGGTTGATCTCGTCGGCCAGCACGACGGACGCGAAGATCGGCCCAGGATGGAATTCGAAGGCGCCCAACGACTGGTCGTAGATGGTGACGCCGGTGACGTCAGAGGGCAGCAGGTCCGGGGTGAACTGAATCCGCGAGGTGGTGCCGTTGATGGTCGCGGCCAGCGCCTTGGCCAGTGTCGTCTTCCCGGTGCCGGGGACGTCCTCCAACAGCAGGTGGCCCTCGGAGACCAGGCAGACCAGCGAGAGCCGGATCGCATCCTGCTTCCCCACCAGCGCGCGGCCGATGGCCGCGCCGACCGCCGAGAATCGTGCCGCGAACGCCACCGCTTCCTCGGGGGAAAGGGTGTGCGCGGCGTGCTCGCCGAAGGTGTGCACGCCCGCCGCCTCGCTGGCCCGCACCGGTCCCCTGGCGCCCGGCGCTCCCCACATTTCCGGCGGATCAGCCTGCGACGCAGGGCGGGTTGTCGTCACGATGGGCACGCCTTTCCGTCGTTCACACTCGCCGAAAGGTTCTTCGGCAGGAGGCTGGTGCCGTCGGCACGAACACCAACCACATCGGGCTCGGTCAGCATCTCGGCACCTGCCCGTCACCCGGATCGGCCAGCCCGGGCGTGCGGTACCACAGGCCGTTCACCGCGAGGTACCAGGTGTCGACCTGAGCGACAGGGCCACCCGGCGAGTCCGAACCCGAAGGGTCCTCGGGGTAGCTTGGGCCGGAGTCGGTACACAGCACCCGCACGGGATCGGGCGCCGCCACCCAGTCATGCGGGCACTCGGGCTGCGTTCGCCAGGTGCCAGGGTTGGGCGCGACCACTCCGCACGTCCCCGTCAGCGGCGCCGGGCCGACAGTAGGCAACGGTACCGGGGTGGCGGTGGTGGGGCTCTGCACGGTCGTCGTCGAGCATTCCTGCGGATCGGCCACACACCAGCTCGCCGTGATCGCCACGCTCTTGCCGAAGCCGATGTCGCCGGTCCACGAACCGGGTGCGACGTCCACCTGGCCGACCCCGGAGACTTCGACCCTCGTGCTGGTGACCGCGCGTCCATTGCTGTCCGGGAAGGAGAATTCCACGGTCACCGACGATCCCCAGCGGGTGGTCAACGCGGCCGTCACCGTAGGGTCGGCCAGCGGCCCGAACGGGCGCCCCGGCACGGGATCGCCGGCCGGCCCGCACCGCACCTGCTCGGTGAACGCGGTCTGGCCGTTGCAGGCGCGCACCTGCACCTGGTACGTCGTGCCATTGGTTAAGCCGTCCACTCGGCCGGACGCCGAGGCCCCCGTCGACGTCCAGCCGCCACCGTCCAGCCGGTACTCGTAGTGATCGATACCGGGAACGACGACGCTCCAGCTCAGCTCCAACGCTGAATCCGCCGGGGTCACCGTCAGGTTCTGCACGGCCGGTGGACGGCTGAACGGCGCAACGGTGACCGCGTCCGTGGCCGGGCCCTCACCCCTGGAGTTGCGCGCGACCACCGAGAACGACATCGGTTCGTCGCCTGCGACGGGCACCGACGCCGAAGTGACGTCGGCTCCTCCGGAGAGGACCTCCGCGTTGTTCACCAGCACTCGGTAGCCCTGGACGGGTTCGCCACCGGCGTCCTGCGGCGGCTGCCACCTGACGTCGACCTGCCGCAGCGTGCCGTCGTAACCGAACGCGGCGGTCAGCCCGGTCGGCGCCGACGGCACGCCGGAGGGCAGCACCGGCGCGCTCGGATCGGACCACGGACCCACGCCCGCCCGATTGCCGGCCCTGACCTGGAAGCGGTAGGCCGAGCCCGGATCCAACCCGTCCAGGGTCAACGGGCTGCGCACGTCCTCGCGGGTCTGGACGACCTGGTCGTCACGCAGGATCTGCAGGGCCGTCGCCGTCACCGGGGTGAAATCGCCGGTCGGATCGGTCCAACTGACGGACAACCGACCACGGCCCAGGTAGGCCACCGAGGGTGCGGCGGGCCGACCCGGCGCGCTGTCCGGCACGACGGCCGCCGACGGCGGCGACGGATCGGAATCGCCGACCGCGTTGCTCGCGGTGACCACGAAGACATAGGCCAGCCCCGGCGTCAGACCCGTGACGACGCAGGAGGTGGCCAAGCCGGGGCAGATCTGGGTGATGCCGTCACTCTCGACCGTGTACCCCGTGATCACCGAACCGTTGGCCTCGGCCGGCGCCCACACCAGTTGCACGCTCGTCGCGGTGGTGGTGCCGTCGATGACCGCGGGAGCGCCCGGTGCCGACGGCCGGTCCTGGATGCCGACCCGCAGGGTGGCCGTCACCGTCCGTTCCGGATCCCTGGTGCCGTCGGTGACGTCGACGGCGACCACGATGTCGCCGACGAACCCGGGGGCCGGGGTGAGCCGCACCGTGGAGCCGTCCAGCGTGGGGCCGGCGAGCGCGCCGGCTGCTCCTTCCAGGGCGGTCGCCTTGCTGACGGTCAGCCCGCGGCCGATGGGATCCACGCTGCCGGTGAGCATGTCGACGGCGACCGGCACGCCGCCGCGACCGTCCTCGACGCTCTGGTCGGGCACCGTCGCCAGTGGCAACCGCGATCCGGTCACGGTCACGGCGAGTGCGGCCTTACCGCTCTTGCCGTCGCCGTCCACCACCTCGATCGGCACCGTCACCGAGGTGCCGCGCGGCACCTCCGGCGGCACCGTCACGGTCAGCACGCTGCCCTGCTGGGAGACCTGCAGACCGCCGGCCGGCTGGCCGGCCGAATATGTCAGCGACGCCGCCTGCCCCTCGTCGAACGTCCTGGTCAGCGACGCCAGGTCCACCGAACCCGAGCTGCCCGCCTCGACCTGCAGCTCCGACGAATCCAGCTCCGGCGGCGGGATCACCCGCGGCGCGATCTGCACCGGCAACGCCAGCACCGCGACGTCACCGGCGCCACCGGGAATCGGACTGTCGATCGGGCTTTCGATCGGGACGTAGAGCGCCGCTGACCCGGCGGCGGACGCGGGCACCGTCAGGGTCAACGAGGACGCCGAGTTCCGGACCGCGCTGCCCTGGGTGGCCCGCGGCGCCGGCGACCTGGCGATCACCGGGTCGCCGCTGCCGCCGACCGTCACGTAATCGGCGATCGCCACCTCCACGGAATCCCCGGCGTCCACCTCGATCGGCCCGGCATCGGCGATCAGCTGGGGGGCGAGCACCTGCGCGCGCGGCGGCACCACGATCAAGGCGGTGGCGCTCGCCCCGTACAGGTCCCTGACCTGGTAGGCGACGACCTGCCGGGACGAACCGACCGTGACCCGCACCGTGTGCGATCCGGCCATCGTCGCCTGCCGGGCCGACAGCGGATCGACCGTCACGGTCAGGTCAGCCGTCCGGCCACTGCGGTTGACGATCGATCCCGACACGTCGACGTCCACCGTGGCGTTCGCACCGGTGCTGTCGGCCAGGTCGGCAGGACGGACGAAAACATCCTTGACCACCGGCGGGAGCAGCGGCGCGTCCTTGGACACGGTGATCGTCACCGACCCTGACGCGCTGAGCCCCTTGGCGTTGATGACGGTGTACCGCAGGCCGGCCACGGTGGCCACCTCCGGCGCCGTGACGATCAGACTCTGTCCGTCCAGCGCCACCACCAGCCCCGGCGTGGCGGTGAACGCGGGGTCGGCCAGCTGGATGTGCTGACCGCCCGGATCCACCACGGCGGCCAGCGGATCGATCCGGACGCTGGCGCCCGGCCGGACCGACACGCTCAGGTCCGGGGCGACCGGCGGACGTGCGGATTCGCCGGGATCGACCACCAGCACGGTGACCACTCCGGTGACCGTGGCACCTGCGGTATCGGTCGCCACGTACCGGATCCGGTCGACGCCCGGGACGCCGAACGCCTGGTAGGACAACGTGTCCGGGCCCGCGATGGACACCTGCCCGAGCGGCGCGTCCGGCTGGTCCAGGGAGGCCAGCACCACCCAGTCGCCGTCCGGGTCGATCCCCGCCAACGGCACCGCGACGGCGATGGACCCCCCGGCGAACACCCGCGCGGTGACGTCCGGCGGCGGCTCCGGCGCGCTGTTGCGCGCCGGGTCCGGATCGGTGACGGTGATGCTGACCGTGCTGACCGTGCCGACCGGCTGTACCGGCTCCAGGGGCGAACCGTTCGCGGAGGTCGCGGTGTAGCTGAAGGTCAGCCGGCCCGGCGGCTGGTCGACCGGCGCGAGGTAGCGGATGGTGTCACCGGTGGAGAACGCTCGTCCGGGCAGCCCCGCGACCTGGGCCTCGTCCAGTTCCGCCGTCACCGGCGACCCGTCCTGCGTCGAGGCGTACCTCGCCACCTCGACGGTCAGCGCGTCGCCGGCGCGCACCGTCGCGGTGATCGGGCTGGCCAGCGGCGGCGGCGCCTTCTTCGGGGCGGGTACCGGGACCACCCGGATCTGGCCCACCTTCTCGGCTCCGGCACCGCTCCCCCCGGCGTTCTCACCGTCGAACACGCTGTAGCCGAACATCACCGTGCCCTTCGGCGGGCGGGCGGCGGACACCTGCACCAGGTGCAGGTCCATCACCGCGGCACTCAACGGCGCCTGCCCGGTCAGGTCGATCTCGCGCACCGCCAGACCCTCGCCGTCCGGATCGGTGTCGTTGGCCAGCGGGTCGATCACGACGCTGCCGCCGGCCGGCAGGTAGGCGACGTCGGCCATCGGCACCACCGCGCTCGATTGCTCGGTGGGCTCCACGAAGTCGGCACGCAGCACGCCGGTGACGTTCCGGTCACCGGTCGACGCCTCGAAGGTGAAGTAGTACGTGCCCGCGCCGGTCGAGGTGACCTGCACGGTAGAGCGAGCGGCGTCAACCCTGGCCGACGCCGCCTCGCTGCCGGGCTGCGGCTCGACCGAGCCGATGATCACCGGATCGGGGGCACCGCTGCTGATGCTGCGCAGCGGCGTAGCGGTGGCCGTCGCGCCGACGATCGCCCTGGTGACAACCGGGTAGACCACCGGCGAGGTGGAGTGCTCGGACGCGATCGCGACGGTCAGCGTGCCGCTCGCCTGCTCCGTTCCGTCGGTGACGACGAACTCCACCCGCCGATCGGTGCCCGCACCACTGCCGACATTCCGGAAGGTGATCGTGCCGTCCGGCCGGAACGACACGGCGTCACCCCCCTCGGTGCTGGCCGAGACCAGATAGAGGTCGTCCCCGGTCGGAGACACGTAGTCGTCCAGCACGTTGTAGGACACCGTCGAGTTCACCTCGACGGACGCGGCGGACCGGCGCACCCGCCTGGGCGGGTCCGACTCGTCGGCCGGGACGACGGACAGCTGCACGTAAGCGGTCGCCGTGCCGCCCCGGCCGTTGTCGACCTGGTATTCGATGGGTGGCAGATCTCCGCCGACGCCGGGCGCCGGGGTCACTTGGATCGCGGTACCTCCGGCGACGATGGCCACCTCAGCGGCGGCCGCCGGCAACGCCGAGACGCTGTCGATGACGACCGAGGTGCAGTCCACGCTGGGGTCGTTGTCCAGCACCCGCAGCACGGTGGCCCGTCCCGTCCGCACCCCGAACGTGTCGTCAGCGGCCCGCGGCTCGCCGATCGGCACGCCGGTGCAATCCGGCGGCAGCCGCGGCAGGTCGGCCGTGGATTGCAGGTCGTCCTTGGTGGCGGAGTCGTCGGTGGTGGGGTCGGGCGGGGCAACGTCGGCCCAGTTGTACACCAGCCGGAAGCCGCTACCGGCCCCGCCCGGGACCCAGGATCGCCCCGATGCCGAGTCGTTGAGCACCAGCGCGGAGCCACGCTGACGGAACTGGTAGCTGACCGGGCCCGATTCCAGGTCGGTCGGATCGCTGCCGGTGCCGACGAGCGCGACGGGCGTCGCCGGTTCCCCGCCGCAGGCGGCGAAGGCCCAGGCTGTGCTGCCGGCGCTGTTGGCGCTGCCGGTGCCGGAGGTGCTGCCCGACTGGTCGGCGCCGGCCCCTGTGCCGCCGGACGACGCGGGGGCCCCACCGATCCAGGCTCCGTACGTGCACCCACCGTTCACCGCCGGCGCCACCGGGCTACCGGAGCCCTCCGCGAGCGTTCGGACGGTGCCGTCATCGAGCCCGACGCTGAGCAGTGCAGCGGTGGTCGCGATCACCACCGAGTCGGCGGCCGGGCCCGGCTGCTGGAGCACCGCTCCGGTGGCGTCGGGCAGAGCAAACCGCCGGCCCAACGCCCGGAGGGAGGAGTCGGCGCTGTCGAGCACGACCGGCGTCTCGCCGACCGCGGTGATCTGGACGCCAGCCACGGCACCGCCCGCCACCGCGCCGCCCGCCACGGCGGCGGCGCGGTCAGTGCCGTCAGCGCCGTCAGCGCCACCACCTGGGGGCGTCAGCGGCCCTCCTGGCATGTCGGTCGACACCGGACGCTGCCCTGGAGTCAGGCTGACCAGCGTGTTCGACCCGACCGCCGTGGCAAACGCAGTGCCGACCGTCGACACCGCCAGGGCGGGGGCCGCACCCAGAGTGGCGGCCGGCGGAATCAACCGTGCGTCGACGGACTCGACCGCTCCGCTGCTGCCGACCCAGAGCCGGCCGTCCGTTCGATCGGTGACTGCCACCGTCCGTCCGCGGACTTCGACATCGGCGTCTTCCGGGATGGACACCCTCGCACCGAAGGCCACCGCCGCCGTGTCCAGAAGTTGGAGTTCGTGCCTGAACGTATCGATCACCGCCACCTTTCCGGCACCCTGATCGGTCGGGTCCTGCAGCACGTCACCAGCCCCGCGCAGCACCGCCGCCGAGTCCAGCTCGGCGATCCCGGTGTTGATCCGGCCGACGAGCAGACTGCTCTCGTTCACCACCCACACGGACCGATCGTCGGGAGCCGGCGGAACCTCGGCGAACCCGGGCTGACGCCAGGCGACGACGAGCGTGGCCAGCACCGCCGCCGCGCACGTCAGGGCGAGCAGGGGTCGGGCGCGCGAGTGCAGAGCGCGCAGCGCCTTTCCCACGACCGACTGACCCTCCTGTGCGTGCTGGCGCGCCCCCCCAACCGCTTGGCTGCGGACCGGCGACCCTTCACCGACCAATCACACAGTGCATCCGCGGCTCTTATGATGCCATCCATTGAGTCGAGCGTTAGCCCCCCCATATGCGCGAATTGACCCGGAGCATCACCCTTTGCAGGCACCCATACGGGTTTGACCATCAATGGCGAGGCTTTACCGCGCGGCTGTCGCCGAGGCCCCCCGGCCGCTTGCGGACCTGCTTCCGGGTGGTCGGGTGGATCCGGCAGCGCCGATCACCGCCTGCGCCGGGCGCCGGTAGCGTGACCGGGTGAGCTTCCGGTGGCCGACCACTACCCGGCGCGGCCCCGCCATGGTTCCGCTCGCACTGCTGGCCGCCGCATTCGTGACCTCCGGTTGCAGCGCCGGCAACGATCCGAACCCGACCACCACCCCCACCACCGCGACGACGACCCCGGTGTCGATCGCACCCGTCACCCCGGACGGCCTTGTCACCGGGCCGGGCATCACGGACTCGACCATCACCCTCGGCTTGCTCGTCGATCCCGAACGCGACCGCGGGTTCACCGAGGGAGTGACCCTGTGGCGCGACTCCGTCAACGGCTCGGGCGGGCTGTGCGGCCGCGTCGTGCAGATCATGACGAACGGTGCCGCCGGCGTGCCCGCGGACGCACCCGGCGCCTACGACTCGGTGGGGCGGTCGACGTTGGGCCTGATCACGTTGCCCGCGGTGGCCGACTCCGCGACCCTGACCACCCGGATCTCGGCGGATCAGATCCCGACGTTGACCCCGACCGGGACGTCCGCACAACTAGGACCGTCACGCCCGATCGTGGTCGGTGCCACCGACGACATCCTGGCCATCAATGCGCTTGACCACCTGGCGCAGTCCGGCTCGCTGGACCCGGGCGCCACGGTCGGGGTGCTGACCGACCAGAGTCCGTCGGCGGCGAACGCCCTGGCCGGAGCGCGTTGGTGGGCCGGTCAGAACGACGTCACCCTCGAGGTCCGGACGCTGGATGCCGGCGCGGACCTGCCGGACTGGGCGGCCGTGCCGGTGGTGCTGGCTTTCACCGATCCGCCGACCACGTCCCGGGTGGCCGCCGGTGCTCCCTCGACGACAACCATCGTGACCAGCACCGATGGATACGACCCTGCACAGTGGGACGAAGCCGGACTGTCCGCCACCAGGACGGGGCGCGTCCTGGTCAGTCTGCCCACCCCGGCCATCGGGTCGGACTACCCGGCGGCAGCGGTCGTCACCGCCGCTTTCGCCAAGGCGGGCGGTACCGACCCCGGTCCCCGGCTGCTGGCGGGCTACGCCACCGCAGCGATCTGGACCCGACTGCTCACCCAGGCCTGCGCGGACCGCGCACTCACTCGCACCGAGATCGAATTGGCCGCCGCCACGACGGGACCGTCGTCGGTCGAATCCCTGTTCGGGCCTTCCGATCCAGCTTTGCCCATCAAGTCAGCGTTGCCCGCGACCAGGGTGTCCGCGATGGCCACCGCAAACCCCGACGCACCTGCGGGCATGACCCCGTTGACCTGGTTGGACGGCGCGTCGGGCATCGACTCCTACCAACCGTGACGTGCGGGTGGCGCTGGAAGGTCCGCGCGAGCAGCCGCGTCCGCCGGCGAGCGCCTCACGGTCGTGGCGCTCGGTCTCGGGGTTGTGTCTGGTCAAGCACAGGGATCACTCGGGGAGCGCCCCCGATCCGGCGGCGGCACCGATCGAGCAGACTCATGCCATGACCAACAACCCCGATCGCCCGGGCAAGCGCCTGACCCTGTCCGTCACCGACAAGAAGATCGCCGGTGTCTGCGGCGGTATCGCCGAGTACTTCAACATCGACCCGACCCTCGTCCGGGTCATCACCGTGGTGCTCGTGCTGTTCTTCGGCGGCGGCCTGCTGGCCTACCTGCTGGCCTGGATCATCATGCCCAAGCCGTAGTCGGCGATAGCAGCACTGCCCGGGGTCGTCCAGGATGGTGCCCATGACGACCTCAGTTCCGACGACCTCGGTCCCGACCACCGCACTCCGCCCGCGCCTGATTGTCTCCGACGCCGCCGCGGCCATCGCGTTCTACACCGCTGCGCTGGGAGCGACCGAGCTGATCCGTTTCACCGATGACGCCGGCGCCACCATCCATGCCGAGCTGACGATCGACGGAGCGGGGTTCTACATCAAGGACGCCGACAGGCGCGACCACGACCCGATCAGCCTGGGCGGCACACCTGTGCTATTGAGCCTGCGGGTGCCGACGACCGCGGCGGTCGACGCCACCGTTGACGCCGCGGTGCAGCGCGGCGCCACGGTGACCTACCCGGTGGCCGATCGCGACTACGGGGAACGTGACGGCCGGATCGTCGACCCATTCGGCCACATGTGGTTGGTGGGTTGTCCGCTGTCATCGTCGACGTGATCCGATCGACGCAGGGGAGGCTTCCCGCTGGAGGCAGGACGACCGGCCAGGAAACGCCGCCCGGTTGCTGGTTGCGTGGCGAACGGACAGGTTCCGCATCCCGCGGCGACGCCGCAGACCGAGGGGTCACAGCTGCCGAGCACCGCTGGTCCAGCCGAAGGGTTCTGCAGACGACCCTGACGGGACAGCCGGTCGAGCATCCCGGCGACAACCTCGGGGTCGGCCCCGAGGCGATCGGCGAGCTGACCGCAGGTCATGGGTGTATTCGCCGACTCGACCAGGTGAAGCAGTTCGGTGAGCATCAGAACCACGCCGCGATGGCCCCACCGATCTGGAACACGCCAACGGCGGCGAGCCAGGCCACCACCAGGCTGAGGGTGACGCTGAGGGCGGCCCATCGCCGCCCGAACTCACGGCCGAAAGTGGCCACGGTCGCCAGGCACGGGACGTACAACAGCACAAAGACCAGGAACGCCGCCGCTGCCGCCTGACCGTGCCCGCCGCTCGATGCGGCGAAAACACGCTGGAGCGCATGGTCGGTGTCGGTGCTCGGGTTCACGTCCTCGTCGGCCGCGCCGCCGAGTTGCAGGCCGACGATGCCCGGCACGGCGAGCACCGCGTCCCCGACGGCGCGGACCAGCCCGCCGCCGACATCAGCCAAGCCGCGGACGAACCCTGGCCCGGACTCGTCGGAGCCCGCCTCGTCGGAGCCGGACTCGTCGGAGCCGGACTCGTCGGAACCGGACTCGTCGGAACCGGTGTCCTCGGCGGGACTGCCGCCGATGGTCTGCCTCATCGTGGATACGACGATCTCCTTCGCGACGAACCCGGCGGCCAACGCCCCGGACAGTTCGGGCGAGCCGAAACCGGCGGGGACGAACACCGGAGTCGTGATGCCGGCCGCCGCGCCGAAGAGACTGTCCTGCTGGGCGACCTCACCGAACGTCGCGTCGCCGCGCACCGGCACGGCCAACAGCACCCACACCACGATCGCCGCGAGCAGGATGACCGAGCCGGCCTTGCGGACGAACGCGGCGGACCGCTGCCGGGTTTGGGTCCACACCGTCCGCGCCGATGGCCGCCGGTACGGAGGCAGCTCCAGTACGAAAGGGGCGCGCTCCGAACCCCGCATGAGGGTGTGCCTCAACACCAGACCGACGAGAAAGACGACGGCGATGCTGGTCAGGTACAGCGCGAAGACCACCGCCCCTTCCGAACCGGGGAACATCGCGCCGGCCAGCAGCACGTAGACGGGCAAGCGGGCCGCGCAGCTCACGAAGGGCACGAGCAGTGCGGTGAGGAGCCGGTCATTGGGCCGCGCCATCACCCGGGTGGCGAGCAGTGCGGGAACGTTGCAGCCGAACCCGACGACCAGTGGTAGGACGCTGTTCCCAGGCAGCCCGATCGGGGCCATCGCCCGGTCCGTGATGTAGGCGGCCCTGGCCAGGTAGCCGGAGTCCTCCAACACGCCCAGCATCGCGTACAGCAGCACGATCACCGGGACGAAGACCAGCATTCCCCCGACCCCGCCGAGGATCCCGTCCACGGCCAGCCGCTCCACCCACCCCCCGCCGAGCCCGACGGCGTCCAGGCCAGCTGCCACCCAAGGGCCGAGGGTCCCGGACAGCGTGACGTCGATCCAGTCGACGAACGGCGCCGCGACGTCGGTGACGAGCCGGAACATCACCCACATCACCCCGAAGAGCACGGGTAGCCCGAGGAACCGGTGGGTGACGATCCGGTCGATTCGGTCGCCGACCGACCGCCGGGACGACCCGGCAGTGGCCACCAGGGCGGCGACGTCATGGGCTCGCTCGAAGCGGCGTTCGGCGAGCAGCAGGGACAGGTCCAGGTCCTTTCCGTCCTTCAGGTGACGCTCCAGCTCATCGCGCTCGGCCAGGATCGTCGCTCCCCCGGGCCGGGCCGCGACTGCCGACCGCACTCGTGGGTCGCCCTCCAGCAGGCTGATCGCGGTCCAGCGGGTCGCGGCGCCCCCGGGTGCGCAGTTCTGATCGGGTGATCCCGACCGCGACTCCGGTGACGCCAGCGCCGCCAGCCGGACCTGGGTCGCGGTGATGGCCGATTCGATCTCCTGCCCGTAGTCGACGGGCGGTCGCGGGCTCATCCGGTCTTCGCCACTGCGACCGACAGGACGGCGTCGAGGAGTTCGTCGACGCCGCGGCGGTCGCGGGCAACCACGGGCACCACCGGCACGCCCAGCTCCGCGGCGAGGTGGGCCCAGCCGATACGCCGGCCCTGCCGCTCTGCCATGTCCGCCATGTTCGCCGCGACCACCAGCGGCAGACCGAGCTCGGCCAACTCCAGCACGAGAAACAGGTTCCGTTCCAGGTTCGAGCTGTCGATCACCGCCACCACCACGGTGGGACCTCCCGAGGTGAGGAACGCACACGCCGCTTCCTCCTCCGGCGATGCGGCTCGGAGGCTGTACGTCCCGGGAAGATCGACGACGCGGACGGTGACAGCACCGACCTCCACCGAGCCCTCGGCACAGGCCACCGTCTTCCCCGGCCAGTTCCCGATGTGCTGGCGGCCGCCGGTGATGGCGTTGAACAACGTGGACTTCCCGGTGTTCGGGTTGCCGGCGAGCACGACCACCACGGTCCCGGCGGCCGGGTTGCCCGACTCCACGGGTCGCGGCGTCGAATGGCAGCCGCCATCGGACTGCGCGTGACGGGTGGCTGAAGGGGTGGCGGTACGGGCGCGCCGACGCCCTCGCCGCAACCGTCGTTCGGACCAGGGCAAGGCCGCTTGCCGCTCGTCCGGAACCGGCGGCACGACGTGATGGTCGAGCTCGGAGTCGAGCGCCGTGGCCAAGGGGATGGTGTTCACGGCTCCGGACATCACCGTCACACAGGCCGCCTCCGTCCGCCGGATGGCCAACCGGTACCCCCGCAGCATCACCTCGAGGGGATCGCCCAACGGCGCCGTGCCCACCACCTCGACCGAGACCCCCGGGACGAAGCCCATTTCGACCAGCCGCCGCTGAACGACCTGCGGACCCACCACCCGCACCACCGAGCCGGCCTCGGACGGATGGAGACTGCTCAACGGTTGGTCACTCATCGGGGTCCCTACACAACGTGCCTATCGCAAAATTGCGCTTTCTTAGGTTTGCCTCTCCAACCTCTCAGGCCGCCATCTTCCGCGGAAGGGCCGAAAGGCCCGTCGCCCTGCCGCCCCGGAGCGGCCGGGGGTCAGTTGGGAGTGGCATTCACCATCAAGGTTCGACATGGCTTTGCTGACCGACGAGGGTGCGTCGCCCAGGGGCGAAGCCGGAACGCGCAGACAGAGCGGCGATGACCCTCGTGACGCTCGGCTTCGCAACCGGCCGCCACCTGCCAAGACTCCGTTCGCCGATGGCAAGAAGGCGCTCGGGCAGGTCCGCAACGGCCCTCGCCGGGATCAATGAACCGTGCCGTCCATGATCAACGAAACGGGCGTTGATCTGCGGTAAGGCAGTACTTCCTTACCGGTGCCGGGCCGATCTCAGGACTACTCGTCCGAGGAGAATGCCCGGGGCCCGCGGCCCGTCCAGCCGTCGCTGATCCTGGTCGGGATACGGCTGGATCGCAGTGCTTCGCAGGAAGTCATGACCGCTGTTCTCGAGATGGCGTCGATCACCGAATGCAGCGTCGTCGGCTGCTCCTAAAACGATCATTCCGGATGCAATGCATTCGCCGTGACGATCGGCGGGTCGGGCGCGTCCGCGGAGTGCGCGACATTCATTCCGCTGTCCGCCAAGGGCGGACTGAGCAAGGTCGTCGGTCATGTCGGCGCCTGCCAACGGGCTGATTGCGTGCACAACGAGTCACTGGAATGTTCGGCCACGTCGGTGCGGATCGGCGCGGGCTCGGACACCGCTGACTGCCTGACTTTCCAGCCTCGCTGATCAGCCAGCCTCAATCCTTACGTCCTCCGCTGCGCGCGTCGCGGCCGGCCGGTCGGCCGAAACCTCCAGTCCGTCCAGCAATCTGGCGAGACCGAACTCGAACAACGATTCCAGCGTGAGGTCGAGGTCCTCGTCCTGCGCGAGTTCGGCGAACATCGGGAACTCTCCGGACGCCACGATGCCCGTCATCACCGCGTCCTGCGAGGCCATCCATTCGTGACTGGTGATGCCGGTGTCCTGCTCCGCCTGGGCCTCGGGTTCGAGGTTGATGGCGGTCCCGCGGACGTAGTTGGCCAGGGTGACCGCCATGTGCAGCCGCTCGTTCACGTCCAGACCCAGGTCGGCGAGAATGGCCATCGCCCACTCGGTGTGGGCCATCGCACTGGGGATGAGCTGCGGGCGGGTCATCGAGACCCACTGCGCCAGCCAGGGGTGGCGTTGATAGGTGGACCATTGCAGCCGGCACAACGCCTCCAACCCGGCCCGCCCATCGGCCGGCCTGGCAGGCAGTGGATAGCGCGCGAAGGTGGCCTGGACCATCAGCATCAGCAGGTCGTCCTTGTCGCGGACGTGTCGGTACAGCGACATGGTCGCGGTGCCCAGTTCGGCAGCGACCCGGCGCATGGACAGCGCGGCCAGTCCCTCGGCATCGGCGACCTCGATCGCGGTGGCGACCACCCGCGACCGGCTGAGCGCGTGCTCCGACACCGCCGGCGGGCCGGAGTGCGGTGACGGTGATGGCGACAGCGACGGTTCGATCGGTACCTGCGACGGTTCGATCGGTGCCGGGTCGCCGCCCGGGCGTCCGGATCCCACCACGGTCCCGATGCCCGGTACGGCGTGCACCAGGCCCTGGCGCCGCAGTGCGGTCAGCACTCTGGTGGCGGTTGCCATGGCAACCCCCCATTCCCGGACGATCTGCCGCGTCGACGGCACCCGATCACCGCGGGCAAGCTCGCCGGTCCTGATCCGCCTGGCAATCTCCGCGGCTATCTGCCCGGACACCGACTCGGTGGCTGCGTCAACGTCCGTCAACGGTCCCCCTCTCGACACCCCGGCGCACTAGTGCACCAGAAACCCTAGCGTAGCAGCCTGCCCGACCGATCGTGCACAGCCAGTCGGGCGCACTCCCCGGTGCGGTGCACTACTGCCGCACTATCCCCTGCAGTGCAAGTCTTTCGGCCCGCGACGGATTGTCCCTTGCGCTTGCCCGGAGACAGCGTTTACGGTGTACGCACATACGCAATACACTGTACGCACGGCGCCGAATCTGACTGTTGTGAATCTGACTGTTGTGAATCCCACGGAGGAGTGCTCCCATGACCCATCGAGACCACGAGCAGCAACCCGCGATCGAGGCACAAGGCCTGGCCAAGACCTACGGCGCACTGCGCGTCCTGGACGGCGTCGACCTGACGGTGCCACGGGGCACCGTGTTCGCCCTGCTCGGGCCGAACGGCGCCGGCAAGACAACCACCGTGCGCATCCTGGCCACCTTGCTCCGCCCCGATGCCGGCCGGGCCA
>Ga0208081_1000113_pt1 | contig 19098 bp, 17 predicted proteins | sample NGESurshal092012_6_FD_184479 | JGI IMG/M metagenome (GOLD analysis project Ga0208081, IMG submission 184479) | Arctic peat soil microbial communities from Barrow, Alaska - NGEE Surface sample 415-1 shallow-092012 (SPAdes) | ecosystem: Environmental > Terrestrial > Soil > Wetlands > Peat ...
GAACCAACAACCGGACGGTTACTGGTTCGAGTCCAGTCGGGGGAGCACGGTCACGCAGGTCAGAGGCTTAGAGGCAAGGTCCGTGAGGTGAGCGTGGGGAACCCTGACCGCATTTGGGGTCCCCGCGAGTGCCGAACCGGCGGCGCCCCGGAGCAGGCTAGCGCCGCCGTCAGGGTCATCAGTGGCCGCTGGTCAGCTCGATCAGCGCGATCGCCAGTGGCTGCTTGAACGGCAGCCCGGCGCGGAGGTGGCGTCGTCGCGGCCGCAACCGGAGTAGGGATCGATCGCGACCACAGTGCCGATCTGTTCGTAGACCACCCCGACCGCCGAGCGGACCAGCACGACGGGCCTGTGTGTCCGGCAGTCCGTTGGCCAGCGCAACCTTCCTGGCCCGGTGCCGTGTTGCGGCGGGCGCGACGATGGACGTACGCCCTTTTCCGGAAACCAGGAAGGCAACCGATGGCCCGCACGGCGCATGCAGCGGTGTTGGAGAAGCAGGCGCGCGCGATTTCGCTGCACGGCGAGGGGTGCAGCTTCGACGAGATTGCCGAGCAACTGGGCTACTCGAACCGGGGCTCGGCGTGGAAGGCGGTGGACCGGGGCCTGCGGGTACAGCGTGACCTCCGTGCCGACGAGTACCTGCAGACCCAGATCGACCGATACGAAGCCGTCCTGGCCACCTGGTGGGAGAAGGCCACCACCGGCCAGGATGCCAAGGCTGCGAACATCGTCCTGCGCACGCTGGAGCGGCTGGACAAGGTGCTACGACTGGGAGACGGTGACATCGTCGCCAGCCGTGAAACACTTGTCGTAAGTGCGAACCCGAAGGAGTACGCCAAGCAACTCCAGCAGGTCGTCGAGGAGCGCGAGCACTAGGCGCGCGCCAGGCGGTAGCCCCGGCGGCCGAGGGGCTGGATGCGACCCGCCCAGCGAGCGTTGCGACACTGCCCGACATGCCGTTGCCGGTGATGACGGCGAGTAGCAGGGTGCGGTGGTTCCGGGGCGGTGACGTGAAGCTGGTGCACCCCCGGACATTCCGGCCTACTTCGACCAGGTCGGCACCTCCAACGGCCCCATCGAAGCCATCAACGGACGACTGGGGGACTCCTGCCGCGGCACCTGGGGACCCCAGGCACGGGCCAACAGGAACGGGGACGGCTGGGTGGGCGATCCTCTCGGAGATCCTCGCCATCGGCCGCTGTGTAGGCCCTCAGGACTTAGTGGTGAGCATCGCGATCTTCCCGGGCGAGAGTGTCCAGGCCATCAGGGGCGCATTCACCTGATAGACCTGGACAGCGTGCTAGGCCGCCTCCACGAGGAGACGGCCGGGCAGGGACTTCGGGGTGCAGGTCAGCATGGCTCACTCCATTCCCTGGTCATAACCCTCATTCCGAGTGCGAGTCAAATTGCCGGTCTCCAGCTTCACACGAAGCTGGTCGATCAGCAGGACGGCGTCATGAAACATCTTGTGCAGTCGGTTCAAAGAAAATAGTTTCTATACGCCAGCCGGCGTGAGGTCATTCGGGACCTTGTCGTTCCCGTCTTGGGCGATCCGTGGGGAGTTTCTATACGCCAGTCGGCGTGAGGTCATTCGGGACCGCCAACCCCACGCACCCGAGGACGTGCCAAGGTTTCTATACGCCAGTCGGCGTGAGGTCATTCGGGACCATCACGTTCGAGCGCCAGGTAGCGCACGGCCTATTGATGTTTCTATACGCCAGTCGGCGTCAGGTCATTGGGGACCGTTTAACCGGTACGCAGCGAGTCGGGCTTATGTCGCAAGTTTCTATACGCCAGTCGGCGTGAGGTCATTCGGGACAGCGAGCGCGTGGTGGAGTCGTGGGCGGAAGACGAGTTTCTATACGCCAGTCGGCGTGAGGTCATTCGGGACGGTGACCTGAGGCTGTCCAGACCTGCCCAGACGCCTCACGTTTCTATACGCCAGTCGGCGTGAGGTCATTCGGGACGCGAGACCGCATGTCAGAGTCAGCTACCAGAGGTGGAGGGTTTCTATACGCCAGTCGGCGTGAGGTCATTCGGGACTTACAGACGTCCGCTGCACAAACTACGGGGTATTCGTTTCTATACGCCAGTCGGCGTGAGGTCATTCGGGACACGGGCAGATCGTAATGCCGGTCAATGACGACCAGCCGCCGGTGCCCAGGATCATCGACGTCCACCGGTCGAACCCGCTGTAGGCGATGTCGCGCAGCTGCTGTAGCTGCGGCCCGGAGTGGATGTAGATCGGTACGCCGAGTCCGGCGGCGGCGTCGAAGATCGGCAGGTCCGCCTCGAACACGTCGACGGGCACCGTAGGATCCTGGTTGTGGTGTTCCCGAACTGCCGGTCGGGTGTCGTACGGCCCAGGGTTGCGGGCCGCGGCGCGAGGGTAGGAAACAGACAGGGCCTGCGGCAATTCGGTACAGCCTCACCGCCGGTCACAGGCGGCGCCGACAACGAAGGAAATCGGAGCCCTCTCGACAAGCGCTCCTCCCCGGAGTAGCCAGGGTACTCAGCTCGTCTCCTATCGGAAGGCACAAACCTCATGCCCGAATATCAGACGTACACCGACGTCCTCGCGGGGGCGTGCCCCTTCGGCGGCGACACCGTCGGCGGTGCGCAGACCTCCACGCCGACGCTGCAGGACTGGTACCCCGACCGGCTGCGCGTGGAGCAGCTGCACCGTGACGGCGCGGCCGCCAATCCGCTGGCCGACCTCGACTACCCCGCCGCCTTCGCCACGATCGACCTGCCCGAGCTCAAGGCCGACATCAAGCACTTCCTCACCACCTCGGTGTCGTGGTGGCCCTCGGACTACGGCAACTACGGGCCGCAGATGGTCCGGATGGCCTGGCACGCCGCGGGTACCTACCGCATCGCCGACGGACGCGGCGGCGCCGGTCAGGCCATGCAGCGCTTCGCCCCGATCAGCAGTTGGTGGGACAACGGCAACACCGACAAGTCCCGGCGCCTGCTGTGGCCCATCAAGCAGAAGTACGGCAGCGCCCTCTCCTGGGCCGACCTGATGATCCTGACCGGCAACTGCGCCCTCGAGATCATGGGCCTCCCCACGCACGGCTTCGGCGGTGGCCGCCGCGACGCGTGGGAGGCCGACGACTCGACCTACTGGGGTCCGGAGTACATCGACAACACCAACCCCGGTTCCTTCGACGCCATGGTCATGCGCAGCGGGCGCTGGACCGGTGAGCCCGGCGACGCCGACTACGCCCTCGAGCAACCGCTGGCCGCGTCGCACCAGTCGCTGATCTACGTCAACCCGGAGGGCCCCAACGCCAACGGCGACCCGGCCGCCTCGGCCGTCGACATCCGCATCACCTTCGGCCGTATGGCGATGAACGACGAGGAGACGGTGGCACTGATCGCCGGTGGTCACGCGTTCGGCAAGAGCCACGGCAAGGTGGCCGCGGACGAGATCGGCCCGCCCCCGGAGATCGCCCCGATGGAGGCGATGGGCCTGGGCTGGCAGAACCCCGAGGGCACCGGCTTCGCCGAGTACACGATGACCAACGGCATCGAGGGTTCATGGACCCCGAACCCGACCCAGTGGGATAACACCTACCTGGAGAACCTGTTCGGCTTCGAGTGGAAGCAGTCCAAGAGCCCGGCCGGTGCGATCCAGTGGACGCCCAGCGACGAGCAGAACAGCCCGCGCACCCCCGACGCGCACCTCGACGGTGTCGTCCACCCGCTGATGATGATGACCAGCGACATCGCGCTGAAGGTCGACCCGGTCTACCGCGAGGTCTGCCTGAAGTTTCTGGCCGACTTCGACGCCTTCACCGACGCGTTCTCCAAGGCCTGGTTCAAGCTGACCCACCGCGACATGGGCCCCAAGTCGCGGTACCTCGGCCCCGAGGTCAACACCGATGAGCTGCCCTGGCAGGACCCGCTGCCCGCGGTGGAGCACCCGCTGGTCGGCGAAGCCGAGGTCGCCCGCCTCAAGCGGGCCGTCCTGGACGCCGAGCTCTCCGTCTCCGACCTCGCCTTCACCGCGTTCTCGTCCGCCGCCACGTACCGCGACACCGACAAGCGCGGCGGCGCGAACGGGGCGCGGCTGACCCTCGCCCCGCAGAAGGACTGGACGGTGAACCGCCGGACCGTCGACGTCGTCGCCGCCCTGCGTAGGGTCATGGACACATTCAACGCCGCCGGACCGGCCCGGATCAGCCTGGCCGACCTCATCGTGCTCGGCGGCTGCGTGGCCGTGGAGCAGGCCGCGAAGGCGGCGGGAGAGGACGTGCAGGTGCCGTTCACCCCCGGCCGCGTCGACGCCACCGACGCCCAGACCGACGTCCCCACCTTCGAGTGGCTGGCCCCCGTCGTCGACGGCTTCCGCGGCTACGTGCAGGACGGGTACGCCCAGATCACCACCATCGCTCCGGAGCAGATGTTCCTCGACCGGGCCGCACAGATGAAGCTCACCGCCCCGGAGTGGGTCGCTCTCACTGGCGGTCTGCGGGTGTTGGGTTGCAACCACGACTCCTCCCTCAACGGGGTCTTCACCGACCGGGTCGGCACGCTCAGCACCGACTTCTTCACGACCCTGACGAGCATGGACTTCGAGTGGCGCAAGGTCGACGAGGCCGGCACCGCGTTCACCCTGAACGACCGGGACAGCGGTGCGACGGTCTACCGGGCCACCCGCAACGACCTGCTGTTCGGCTCCAACACCCAGCTGCGCGCCGTCGCCGAGGTGTACGCCGGCAGTGACGGCCAGCCACGCTTCGTGCGCGACTTCGTCGCGGTGTGGGACAAGGTCATGATGGCCGACCGCTACGACGTCGCCGACCGTCGGGCCGACCGCGGCTGACCGTGCTCAACCCGCCGGCCCCCGTCACCCACCCGGGTGGCGGGGGCCGACGGGATTCCGGGCGCGTACCCGACAGGACGCGCCGGTTCTGTGGTTCGCGGTCGACGACACCGTGGCCACCGCCGACCTGCTGCGCCGCCGCCAGGGGCCCTTCGGTGGCCAGGCGGGCGAACGTGCGGCAGTGCGTGATGTCCGCGACCCGCAACCGCCGCGAACTGTCTCGCCCCGGGATTGATGGAGGCTCTCATCCAACGGGAGGATGAGAAGCACGGCGACACCGAGGAAGTACCCGGACGAGCTGCGCGAGCGGGCGACGCGGATGGCGGTCGAGGCGCGGCGTGACCCACCGATCCGGGCGGGGCGTTGGCGCGGATCGGCAAACAGCTGGGGATCAACCAGGAGACGTTGCGGAATTGGGTGGTCCGGGCCGAGATCGACGGCGGCCAACGCGCCGGCACAACCAGCGACGAGGCGGCGCGGATCGCGGCGGTGGAGCGGGAGACCGTGAGCTGCGCGGCGACCTCGCATTTGAGCTGGGCGGCCAGCCAATTCCGAAAAGTGCTAGACGGACGAGGACTCGATTCCTAGTTGTCGTCTCGGTGCCGGGCCGGGTTGACGCGGGCCGCCGGCTGACCGCAAACTGGCACAAGCACCTGACCAATGCGCTTCACCGCTGGCCTCCCGGCTACCGCCCGAGGCAACGCCAAAATTGGCGTGTCAACCTGAGCCCCGCGATGACGGCTTGAGCTGGCCCCTGTGGGGCTCAACAACCCCGATCCAGGCATTCGGGTTGTGGGTGGGTCAGGCTGCTTGTCGGTATTCGTGGATCAGCCCGCCAAGGATGTCGGTTCGCTGAGTGGCGAGGCTGGGGATCCTGGCCTCGGATGAGGACAGCGCCGGGCAGAGGTGGGCGTTGGTCAAGGGATCGGTGCGGTCGGTGGCCGTTGTAGTGCGCCGCGTATTCGGCCAGGACCGATCTGAGCTGGCGTTCATGGAAGATCAGCAGCCGGTCCAGGCACTCGCGGCGCACGGTGCCGATCCACCGTTCGGCGTAGGCGTTTGCCTTGGGCGCCCGGGGTGGACTGCGGAGGATCTCGATCCCGACGCTGGTGAACACGGCATCGAAGCTGTGGGTGAACTTGGTGTCTCGGTCGCGGACCAGGAACCGGAACGCGTCTGCACGCTCGCCCAGTTCGAGGAGGAAGTTGCGGGCCTCCTGGGTCACCCATTCCCCGGTCGGGTGCCGCGTGACGCCGAGGATGTGGACCCGGCGGGTGCCGACCTCGATCACGAAGAACACGTAGATGCGACGCAGCAGCACGGTGTCGACGGTGAAGAAGTCACAGGCCAGGATCGTGTGCGCTTGTGCTCGGCAGAACTGCCGCCATGTCGGTCCCGTTCTGCGTGGTGCCGGATCGAGACCGGCCCGGTGCAGGATGTTCCACACGGTCGCCGCGGCGACGCGGTGGCCGAGGCCGAGGAGTTCGCCGTGGATGCGCCGGTGGCCCCAGGTCGGGTTCTCCCGCGCGAGCCGGAGCACCAAGGCACGGATTACGGCCGGCGTGGGTGGTCGGCCACCTGTCGAGGCGCGACGTCGCGGATATGTCCAGCGGCGGGTGACCAGTTCGCGGTGCCAGCGCAGCAGCGTCGCCGGCGCGACGATCCGAGCTGTCAGCGGACATCGGCCGTACATACGCATCAGTCGGCTGCCGGCCGCCCGATCGTGGTCAGAGTCGTCTGCGCAAGCGAGTGCGCACCCGATCTCGCCGCGATCATCGACCCTCCAAAGGCCCGGGACGTCTCGGTGCGATTCACCCACACACGTCGTTGACCGCCCGGTCAACGAACACAAAAAGTCACGAGGAGGCACCACGCATGAGCGCACTGGACAAAGCCAAGAACGCCGTGCAAGACGTTGAGGGCAAGGCCAAGGAGGCCTTCGGCAAGGTCACGGGACACAAGGACACCGAATCCAAAGGCAAGGGCGACCAAGCGAAAGCCGACCTGAAGGATGCGGGCGAGAAGGTCAAGGACGCCTTCAACCACTGACCTGTCTCGGTTGATCGATGTCTGGGGTCAACCGACGCGTTGTCTCGGCCTGGGCGGTGGCACGACATCGCACTTGCCGGGCCGGGCCCCACCTGAGGACGGCAATGACGATGACACCCAAAAACGAGACCCCCACGCCTACGACTAGCACCGCAATCGGCAACGGCGCACCCCAATCCCGTACCAGCGCTCGCGCAGCGACCAAACCTGATTCCGTGGCACGCGCACGCTCGATCTTCCAGTGGATGTTCCGCAGCCGCGAGACCGGTCGGATCACGATCATGCAGCGACCCAACCTCGCACTCACGATGGCGCTGATCGCCATCGTCGTGCGCACGCTGCTGCATCCAGCAGGCAGCGCCGGCCTAACGCTGACCGTGCTGGTCGGAGTCACGCTCACAGTGTGGGCGGTGCTGGAAGTCGTGCGCGGAGTCAATCCCTGGCGTCGTCTGCTTGGTGCCGTGGTCCTCGTCCTCACTGTTCTCTCGTGGTTCGGCGCGGCCCCGTGGTGACCGACAACCGCCGACCACCTGGTACCGACGAGTCCTGCTGGATCGCATCGAGTCCATCGACGTCCTACCCTGCGCTGACCAGCGATGTCACTGTCGACGCGGCAGTCATCGGCGGCGGGATCGCCGGCATCTGCACCGCCTGGGAGCTGACCAAGACCGGACGCAGCGTGGCGCTGCTGGAGGCCGACCGCATCGTCACCGGCACGACCGGTTACACGACGGCGAAGCTGACGGCACTACACGGCATGATCTACGCTCAACTGCGGTCATCATTCGACGACGAGGTAGCCCAGCTCTACGCGCGCTCCCAGACCGACGCGATCGAGCACGTCGCGGCCACCGTGCATGATCTCGGCATCGGCTGCGACTTCGAACGCCGGCCCGCGCTCACCTATGTCGAGTCCAGCGAGCAGGTCGACCTCATCGGTGACGAGGTCGCCGCTGCCCAGGCTGCTGGCCTACCAGCACCACTGGTCACCGAAACGGGCCTGCCGGTGCGCAGCACGCTAATCTCACGGCGGAGCAGGATCAGTTCCACGTCCTTCGACCCCTCCCCGCGGCCACGTACCACGATCAGAGCGAGCAACCGGCCGGCGAGGACGTAGAAGACAGAGAACAACACGCGATGATCCTCCCCGATGCGCGCCGGGGCCACGATCAGAGTTCTTGAGCGGCACAGGCTGGGGGTTCAGGTTGCGCGCCGACGTATGCGGGCTCGCTAGGATGACGGCGGCGAGGGTGGTGCGTCGGCGGTGAACCGGATCGACTATCGAGAGGCGTTCTGGTTCCCGGTCGGCACGGACGATCTGTGGGAAACCATCGAGCGGTTCGACCAGTTCGAGTCGTGGTGGGCGTGGCTGCGAAAGTTTGATGCGGACACGGACGGGCTCGTCGCCGGGAACACGCTGCACGGCATCGTCGTTCCGCCGGTCCCTTATCGCCTGCGCCTCGACGTCCGGCTCGAGACGTGCCTGCGGCCGCACCTGGTCCAGGCGACGATCGAGGGCGACGTGCGCGGCTCAGCGGTAATGCGGATGGAACCCGTCGATGACGGGACACGAGTCTCGGTGTCGTGGGCGCTGGACATGGTGAGCCCTCCGTTGCGCGTCGCGGCGCGGGTCGCGTATCCCCTCATGCGCTGGGGGCACGGCCGAGTCGTGGAGATGGCGGTTGCTGGCTTCCGCCAAAATGCGCTTGTGGGCACGCCCTTGTCGTGAGCTGGGGTCCGGGGATCCTTGAGGACCGTACGCCCCTCACTGGCCATGACTTCTTGGAGCGCGTTGTGAGCGGCCGGCTGCCGATCTTGAGAAGGCGAAGCTGGGCTCATGCCACAGCTTGGAAGACAACTACCCGGTGCCGCAGACTACCGACCATGCGCCCGGCAGCGGCCCAAGGAACGTCAGTGGATCCGGCCCGGTCCCGCTCAGTGGCCACCCGAAAAGGCGAGTTCGCAGTCTGCTCGTGGGCATACGTGATGCGATCCAGAATCCCTACACCACCGAACGCTCCGCGGCGGGTCGCGTCAAACGTTGCCGCGGGTATCGAGCAGCGCAGTCAAGTCGCCGCGCTCGTCGCTGTCGCCGGGATCAGGATCAGTCCCGTATCTCGCAGACGGCCGTCAATTGCACCACAGTCGGTCTATTGCTGGCTCGGCCTGCCATGAGGCTAACCATGACGGGCCTGGCGGTGAGTCCTCGCCGCCAGGCGGCGAACCTGAACCGTCTCGGTGGGCTGTCTGGTGGGTCGCTGCGGTCTAGTGGAGCAGGTTGAGGGTGTTGGTGGCGTCGTGGACGTAGTAGACGGCCTTGTGGTTGGGGGTGAGTGCTAGGCCGAACAAGGCTCCGGCGCCCGGGGGTGTGCCGGTGGCGTCGAGGGTGGCGGTGGCGTCGAGGGTGGCGGTGGCGACCTGGGCGCCGGCCGGGGTGGTTTCGACGATGAGACCGTCCGCGGCGTTGACCGACAGCACGTCACCGTTGGGTGCGGTGGTCAGGCCGAGCGGGCTGTTCAGGCTGCCGCCGGAGGTCAGGTCGGCGCCGGTGAACGCTGTACGCGTGCGGTGGGTGGCGGCGGGAATCGCAGAGATCCGGTTGGCGGCGGTGTCGGCCACGTAGAGCGTGGCGTGGCGGCCGAGGGTGAGCCCGGTGGGGCCGACCACCAGCGCGGCGGGGTCGCTGTGTTCGGCGAAGCCGGAGCCGATCACGACCGGCGAGGATGCCTGCGGCAGTTCATCGCGGTCACGCAGCCGGCCTAGCTCGATGCGGACGACGGTGCCGTGATTGACGGTGGCCCCGTCCGCGGCGACCGTGCCGTTGAGGAGGTTGCTGACGTACAGGTCGGCGCTATTGCCGTGGTCTGCAGCGGTCATGTCCCAGGGACCGTTGATCAGCTTGTTGGTGATCGTCCGGGCAGGCGGTGGGTACATCCGGCGGGCGTGCTGGCCGGCCACAGACGTGCAACTGGAGCTGTGACGACTCGTTCTGTGACCGAGCCCTGGACTGCGTCGCTGGCGGAGTCAGCTGATGGTTCGTGCCAGTAGCAGGGCGAGCGCGAGGATGGGCATGGTGATCGCGAGTGTCTTGAGTGCTGCCTCTAGGGGTGCCAGTATCGCTGCGCGGTCGAGGGGTTGTTCGGAGCCGTCGGCCAGGGTGATGGTGCCGTGGACGCTGGTGGTGCGCCGGCGTAGCGCGCGGGCCGGTGTGCTGAGTTGTCGTTGGGTGTAGGACAGGCCGGTGGCCGCCAAGGCCAGGCACAGGGCCCCGGCGGTGACGGGCCGGGTGAGCGGTGGCGTTTGGGCCAGGTAGCCGACCAGGACAGGGAAGGCACCCCAGGCGGCGGCGAAGCCGATGTCGGTGTGCAGGCGCCCACCGAACAGTTCGAGGTTGTAGCCGAGCACGAGCAGCACGCCGACCGCGATGCACGGCACGAGCAGCAGGCTGGCGTGCGGGACGGCCAGGATGCCCAGCAGGACTGCGCCGGTCAGGCTGGCGGCCGCGACGACCCATAGCGTGCGGTCGCTGATCGCGGTGTTCAGCGGGCGGCCGGCGAGTTCGTCCAGGGCGTGCGCGGCCAGGCCGACGGCGAGGAAGAACGCCAGCACGGTGCCGGCCAGCATCGCCCAGGACAGCCGGGGTGCGAGGGCGGCGCCCATCACGACGTAGCTGAGGTGCCACAGCGTGTAGGGCGGGTGCAGCAGCGTCCACCAGTCCGCCGGTGTGCTGCCGCGGCGGGCGTAGAACGCGGCGCCGACGCCCGGGTCGCGGTCATCCATCGGGTTTGCGGGCCGACATCACCAGCCCGCCACCCAGACTCATCGGCCTGGTCGTGACCGCGTCCAGACCGGCGGCGCGCCACGCGTCCTTCAGCCAGTCGACGGGGTAACGGCGGTAGAACCCGCTGATCGAGGGCCCGAGGAAGCGGCCCACCCGGTACCACTCCGGCCCGCCGGTGAGCAGCCCCGCGGCCGGCAGCACCACCCGGGTGTACGCCACCCAGGCTGCGCGCCAGCCGGGGTTGGTGGGGACCGCGAACTCCAGGTTCGCGACACACCCGCCCGGGCGCACCACCCGGGCTAGCTCGCGCAGCGTCGCGGCCGGGTCGGCGACGTAGCGCAGCAGGTAGGTGAAGGTGAGCGCGTCGAAGGTACCGTCGGGGAACGGCAACTGCTCCCCGCGCGCCACCAGCACACGGATCCGACCAGCCTGCCCGTGCTGGGTGATCCGGTCGCGGCCGCGGCGCAGCATCGGCTCGGTCAGGTCCACGCCGGTGATCTGCGCGCCGGTACGCTGACTGAGCATGAGGGCCACGCCAGCGGTGCCGGTGGCCACGTCCAGCACCCGCCGCGGCGGCGGGTCCATGACAGTGACCGCGTCGACCATCGCCGAGCGCCAGCGGCGGTTCTGCCCGAAGGACAGCACTTCGGCCAGCAGGTCGTACCGGTCGGGCAGGCCGTCGAACAGGTCGCGGGCGACCTCGTTGGGCGTGCCCACCGGCCGCGTGTCTGAACCCATCTCGTTGTCCCTCCACTGGCGGGAAGGTGCCGCATCGTGGTGCGCTTGGACATGTGGTGCGCTTTGACGCTCTCATCGTAGGAGCCGGGCCGGCCGGCAGCACGGCCGCGCTGTGTCTGGCGCGGGTCGGGGCGCGGGTCGCGCTGGTGGATCGGCGCGCGTTCCCGCGTGACAAGGCGTGCGGGGATCTGGTCGGGCCGCGCGGGGTGCGGCTGCTCGACGAGCTTGGCGTGTTGCCCGCGATCCACGCGGCGGGGGCACGGCGGGTGGGGGACATGATCGTCGTCGGGCCGTCCGGGCGGCGCGTGCTGCTGCCGGCGATGGCCGGACGCGACTACCCCGGCTACGGGATCGCGGTGTCCCGGCTGGACCTGGACGCGGCGCTGTTCCAGGCGGCCGTCGCCGCCGGCGCGCACCCGGTCCGCGACCTGGTCCTGGGCCTCACCGGCGGCCCGCGCGCCCCGACCGGGGTCCGGCTCGCCGCCGGCGGCGACCTGGCGGCGGACGTGGTGGTGGGCGCCGACGGGGCCACCAGCCCGATCGCGGCGGCAGCGGGACTCGTGGATGCTCGTGGTGTGCTGTGGGGGTTCGCGCTGCGCGCCTACGTTGATGTGGCGGTCGAGTTGCCGCACATCCTGCTGTGGGAACCGCGGCCGTGGCGGCTGTTTCCCGGTTACGGCTGGATCTTCCCGACCGCCGATGGGCGCGCCAACATCGGCCTCGGCCTGGGCGTCGGCGCGGACCGGTCCCGCGCCCGCCAGGCCGGTGAACGCTTCGACCAGTTCCTCGGTCACCTGCAGCACCTCGGGCTGCTGCCCGACTCCCGACCCGCCGCCGGGCCGCGTCTGGGTGGCTGGCTGAAGATGGGCGCCGTCGGCACCCTGCCCGCCCGCGGCGCCGTGCTGCTCGCCGGCGACGCCGCCGGGCTGATCAACCCGCTCCAGGGTGAGGGCATCGCCCCCGCCATCGCCAGCGGCCACGCCGCCGCGACAGCCATCCTCACCGCCGGGCCCGCCGGCGCGGCCAGCCACTACCGCGACTCGCTGTGGGCCCTCACCGCGCATCACCGGGCCAACGCCCCCGTGCAGCACGCCATCGTCACCCACCCCGGCTCGATATCCGCCATCGGCCGGCTGCTCACCGCCCCCATCGTCCGGACCGCCATCGCCCCAACCTGGGCGCTGTACTGGAACGACCTGGTCCGCGGCGCGAAACCCAGCCCGCACCAGAAACTGGCCGCCGCCACAACCCGCCTCGTCACCGCCCTCAGCCCGCACGGCCACACCCAGGCCTGGCTCACAAGAGCAACCTGACGGATTACGCCAAGCGCACACGACGTAGATGCCACGACAAACCCAGAATCCGGGTCACGTCAAAGACGTGGCGTCGACGGCACACCGGTGACGTGCTGCGGCGGCTCGATGACGGGTAAGACGTCACCCTGAGCGAGCCTGTAGGCCTCCTGTGCCGTGCCAAAACGTCGGGTCGGTGGTGGGTCGATTGCTTAGGTTGAGACCTGTAGGACTTCGCCCGATTGCTCTGTAGAGGCTGTGTTCGGCTGCGTCACGGATGTGGCGGGTAGGCGGCCGGCGGCCGCTCAGCTCTCGTTACTGCCGGCCGCGTGGCGGTACTTCTCGGCTTTCTTGGCCCGGCCGGGTAGGGCAACGGGGGCTTTGCTGCGGATCTCAGCCATCAGCCGCACCACGAAATCGGCGGCTGTCTCCTCGCCTTGCAGTCCTGGCGGGTCGGGTCGGGTCGGTAGAACTCGACTTCGATGCGGGGGCGCTTCGGCGCGCGAACGATGTCGACTGTGCCCCGGACCGTGGCGCAGACAACGGTGCTCTCGCGGTAACTGCTTCGAACATGCGGCCAACGCCGCTGCGCGCCCGCAGCGCCTTGCCGCGGGAGATGGTGCCTTCAGGGAATACGCCGATGCAGGAGCCTGCTCTGAGTTCGGCGATCGCCGCGTCGAGCGCGGCGGCGTCACCCACCCCGCGTTGTAGCGGGATCTGTCCCATCCCATCGAGGACTCGTCCGACGAGCGGGTTCTTCCAGAGGCTGGATTTCGCCAAACGCCCGGATTTGTCGACGTGATCGGGCGGCCATGCCCACGGCGATCGGATCCCACCTGCTGTCGTGATTACAAACGATCAGGGTGGGGCCGACGCCAGGCAGCTCCAGCACGCGCTGGCCGGCAGCGAGCCCGCGGACCGCGATGATGACCCCCTGGACGGGCAGCGGTGGCCTCGGCGGCAAGGGGCTCGCGCCGGGTAGGCGCCGCCCGCCGGGAGCTGACGTGCTGGCGAGTCTTGAGCATCGAACGAAGCCTCCGGGCGCTGCGACGCAACTCGAGTCGACCGACTTCGTGAAGGCTGGCGATCGGTGACCTGTTGGCTCCAGTGTTCACGCGCTTCCTCGCCTGTCCACGTAGGGCTCCGGTCGTGCCTGCAGAGCCTCATCGGCTGCACGTATGTCGTTGGCCAAGCCGCGGAGGTCCCGGAGGACGCGGTCGGGCGGCTGGTCGAGGTTTAGGTGCCGAACGTGCAGCACCTTGCCCCTGTCTGAAACGTTGTGACTCCTTGGGGTCGGTGGCCCGTCGGCGTAGACGAGGGTGGCGGCGCGGAGTTGCGTGGCAGTGGCGTAGGCGAGCAGCTGGTATAGGTCGGGTTGAGTCCGTTGCCAGTGTCGGCCTTGTACTTGACGTCGCCGACGAACCGCCATGCTCGGTCAGCGCGATAGCCGAGGTCGGGTAGCAGCCTGATTCGGCGATCCTCGTCGAGGAACAGTTGGTGGTCCGCGGGGTTGTCGGGGAAGTCGGTGCTGGTGGCGGCGAGAGAATCGCGGAGTACCGACCGGACGAACTTCTCAAAGACGTCGTAGAGGCGGAGGGTGAACCCGACGACGGGCACGGCGCCGGCTAGCAGGTCGGGCATGGCCCCAGCGAGGATGGTGCGTGCGAGGAGCAGGAGTGGCTGGTAGTGCGCGTTGTGGCGGGTCCAGGTCAGGCGGTCGATGTGCCCCGGGGTGATTTGGGTGTCGGTGAGATCCCGGAGTTGCTGCCAGGCTCGTGTGAGTCCGGATCGGACGACGTGGTCGGAGATGCGCTGCCTGCGGAGGACCTGGATCGTGGCTCGGAGGATCTGGTTCTCGATGATGTCGTCATCGTGAAGCTGGTAGCGGACCGCGACAGGTAGCGGCCCGGGTCGGCGAGCCTGGCGCTCCCACCGGATCCGGCCTTTGATGGTTGGTTCGTCGCGTTCGACGGTTCGGTAGGCGCGGAGCGGTCCTCCCGCGACGGTGCGATGGTAGGCGGTGAGGAACAGGGCGGCGATGCCGTCGGTGAGGCTGCCGGTACTGGAGATGGTGCTCCATTTGTCTTGCCAACGATGCGGGTCAGCGGTGTAGGCGGTCATGAACAGGACGCGGTCGATGGGGAGCTTGGGCTCGACCACCACCGTGCGGTCGCCAATGCGTAGCGAGCCGACGACGCTGCCGGGCTGAACTCGGTAGGTGTCGTCCGGCTCAGTGGTGATGGTTGCCTCGAAGTGCTCCTCTACGAGGCGTCGCTGCGTCATTTGTCGCCGGCTGGCGGTGCACCTGATGCCCGATTGACCGGCCGGTAGGCGGCGCGGCACCCTGAGGTATATGACCTCCGATACCCGAGCGGACCGCAATTGCTCATGTGGCGCAGCGCCTTTCCGCTCCGTTCCCGGATGTCGAACCGACTGTGGTGGCCCGGGTGGGTGCGGGATGCCCACCAATGTTTCGACGCCCACCCCACCGGGAGATTTTCGGTGATCAATCCTGGCACAACCGCGCCGGGCACAACCAGCTCCACTGTGCTGGACGGCGTACCGGACGCCTGGGTCGCGGCCACCGGCCGCGCCCGGCGGCTGGATCATGGCCGTCCAGGTGCCGCTGCCTGGCGGGAGGACACCGCCCGTGCCCGAGGAGTATCCCGCCGGGTCAACCGGCCCACCAGCATGGAGCCAATAAGCCACGAACAGCCACGGCATCCGGAAAGGGGTCGGCGTCGATCTCTTTCGGTGAACGTACTGGTCTTAATGACCCAGCCCCTCGCCGACCGTGGGCCAATGCCACAGGGAGAAATTCATGTCACAGGACCGGCCACGCGCAGACATGGACACCACCCGTGCGGCAGGCAACCGCGACGGTCGGGACAACCCGGATCCGGAGGATCCCGGCAAGTCGGATTCGCCGGTCAAGCTGACGAAACCGTCGTGGAAGTACATCGCCCGCAAGACGCTGCGGGAGTTCTCCGATGACCAGTGCACCGACCTCGCGGCCGCGCTGACGTATTACTCGGTGCTGGCGTTGTTCCCCGCGCTGCTCGCCCTGGTGTCCCTGCTCGGCCTGGTTGGACAACGGGGCAAGACCGATGAACTGGTCGGGGTGCTGTCCGACATGGGCGCGGGGTCGGTCGCCGACACCATCAAGGGGCCGCTGCAGCAACTCACCGAGAACTCCTCCGCCGGACTTGTCCTGATCATCGGCATCGTCGGGGCGCTGTGGTCGGCGTCGGGGTATGTCGGGGCGTTCGGCCGAGCGATGAACCGGGTCTACGAAATCCGGGAAGGCCGCCCGTTCTGGAAACTACGGCCGGTAATGATCGTCATCACCCTGATCGCGGTGATCCTCGCCGGGCTGGTCGCGATCGGGCTGGTGGTCTCCGGGCCGCTGGCCCGAGCCATCGGCGACGCCATCGGGTTGGGCGAGACCACGGTCACCGTGTGGAACATCGCCAAATGGCCGGTCCTGCTGGCGCTGGCCGCGTTGGTCGTCGCGATCCTGTACTACGCAACACCGAACGTGAAGCAACCGAAGTTCCGGTGGATCAGCGTCGGCGCCGCCATTGCCATCATCACCTGGGTCATCGCGTCGGCGTTGTTCGGCCTGTACGTCGCACAGTTCTCCAACTACAACAAAACCTACGGCTCACTGGCCGGGGTGATCATCTTCCTGCTGTGGCTGTGGATCACCAACCTGGCGTTGCTGTTCGGCGCGGAACTGGACGCCGAAATGGAACGCGGCCGGCAACTGCAGGCTGGCATCCCCGCCGAAAACGAACTCCAACTGCCACCACGCGACACCCGGGTCATCGACAAGACCGACGCCAAAGACGCCCGCGACATCGAACAAGGCGAACACCTGCGGCGCAGCCACGGTGAGAGCACCACCGCCCCCACGAACCACACCCGAGACTGACCGACACCCCGCGGCCAGATGCCGATCCCGCCATGCACCGCGCCGGGTTCACGGCGCGGCACTCGACGACTGGAATTCCTCATCAACGCCCGCAAACGCCATCATCCGCGGCGTGCACGACATCGGTCTGGCCGCCTGGTTCGACGGCTCCCTGATGGCGCGCCATTGGACTCAACGGCGCCGCGAACCAGGTGCAGGACCGCACCGGACTCCCCCAGCCGCGGGCTCCCCGGCCCCCACCGGGCCACCGCGGTCCCCGCGGCTGGGGCAGCGGCCCGGCCCCTGCCCACAGATCGCCGCCGTCTCCAGTCGCATATGCCGGATGACGACCGCGAACAGCCTGCCGGCTCCCGCCGGAACCGACGCACCCGACCGGCCGGTCACGACCCCCAGACTCGTCCGGACTGTGACGACCGGATCGAGCACACCGCGGCAGATCAGCACCTGTGGGAGGCCCTGAACCGGGCCAGGGCGGACTACGCCCCCGGGTTCTCGCCACCGCCGAGGACGCTGGCCCGGGCCCTGGCCCGGCCACCCGGACAGTGGATCCGCTCGAGGCCGAACAGGCCGCGGAAGTCGGCCTGGCCCAGGCGGTACTGGCCTGAAACCAGACGGCAGCGGATTCCAGGCGCACATCCCGCGCTGCCATCGGATCCCAACTCAACCGCATCCCCGCCTCCCGAACCCAGCTGCATGGGGCGGGGACACCCGCCCGGGGGGCGGCACACAACCGGGTCGGGTGTCGTCAGTCGTTGACAAATGACCACCGAGCTTCGAGCTTCGACCTTTCGTGTGGTGGGCTGGTGTGGCTGGATGGATCGACGACATGCAGTCCCCCCGGGGCGGGGCACGGTTGAATGGCACTGTGGGTGTTCGGGAGTGGTTTCTCAGTGCCGCGGAGCGCGGCAACCTCGTCACCGTGCTCGACAGCCGCCACCGCGAGGGCGAGGCGTGGTCGTTCGGCAACGACGTTCAGCCCTTGGTTCATGGGGACGCATACTTCCCTGAACTGGTGCGCTGTGTGCAAGCCATGCAAGCAGGTGACTTGCTGTTGTTCACCGACTGGCGCGGTGACCCGGACCAGCTCCTGAACGGGCCGGACACCGAGGTCTCCCAGGTGTTTATGCGGGCGGCGCAAGCAGGGGTGGTAGTCAAGGGTCTGCTGTGGCGCTCCCATTTCGATCGGTTCGCGTTCAGTGAGCAGGAGAACCGTCACCTCGGTGAGGACATCGAAGCAGCCGGCGGCGAGTGCCTGCGCGACATGCGGGTTCGTCCCGGCGGGTCGCACCACCAGAAACTCGTCGTGCTGCGCCATCCGGGGCGACCCGAGTGCGACGTGGCCTTCGTCGGCGGCATCGACCTGTGCCACAGCCGCCGGGACGGTCGCGATCATGCCGGAGACCCGCAACGCCAGCCGATGGCCCGCGTCTACGGGCCGCGACCACCCTGGCACGACATCCAACTCGCCGTCCGCGGACCAGCGGTCGCGGACTTGGAAACGGTGTTCCGGGAACGGTGGAACGATCCCGCCCCGCTCACCCGAAACCCTTTCGACCGGCTCGGTGACCTGCTGCGCCGCGACGACGACCGCGCAGGTGCCCTGCCGCCTCCGCTCCCCGACCCCGAGCCCAGGGGAACAGCGTCCGTGCAGGTACTGCGCACCTATCCCCGGCGCCGGCACCCTTACCCGTTCGCCCCGGACGGCGAACGCAGCGTCGCGCACGCCTACGACAAGGTCATCAACAAGGCGCACAGCCTGATCTACCTGGAGGACCAGTACCTGTGGGGCGTCGATGTGGTGCGGTGCTTCGCCGACGCCCTACGCGCCGACCCGGGGTTGCACCTGATCGCCGTCATCCCACTACATCCCGATCAGGACGGACGGCTCTCACAACCACCCAACCTGGTCGGGCGCCAGCAGGCCATGGACGAGATCCGCGCCGCCGGGGGCGCCCGGGTCGGTATCTACGGCATCGAGAACCGCGCCGGGACGCCCGTCTACGTGCACGCCAAGGTCTGCGTCGTCGACGACGTGTGGGCCTCGGTGGGCTCGGACAACATCAACCTCCGATCCTGGACACACGACTCGGAACTGTCCTGCGCGGTCATCGACGACCGCGTCGACGAGCGGGAACCGCGCACCCTGGATCGGTTCGGCGACGGGGCACGGGTGTTCGCCCGCGAGTTGCGGCTCCGACTGTCCCGTGAACACCTCGACCGCGAACCCACCGACCAGGCGGACCTGCTCGACCCGGTCAGCGCCTTCGCCGCCTTCGCCCACAGCGCCCGCCAACTTCAACGCTGGCACGACAACGGGAAAGCCGGGCCCCGCCCACCCGGACGGCTCCGGCCCTACACGGCGCCACGACAATCCCGCCGCACCCTGCTCTGGGCGACACCGCTCTACCGAACCATCTACGACCCAGACGGACGGCCACGCTCGTTCCGCCGAAAGCACCGATTCTGACGGCAA
>Ga0208081_1000118_pt1 | contig 18868 bp, 19 predicted proteins | sample NGESurshal092012_6_FD_184479 | JGI IMG/M metagenome (GOLD analysis project Ga0208081, IMG submission 184479) | Arctic peat soil microbial communities from Barrow, Alaska - NGEE Surface sample 415-1 shallow-092012 (SPAdes) | ecosystem: Environmental > Terrestrial > Soil > Wetlands > Peat ...
TGTCTCAAGACCGGCACCAAGTACGACGAAACCATCGCCTGGCAGCACCAAAACATCGCCGCCGCTTGACACGAAGCGCCATGGGATGTCTGAAAAGGCTTAGCACGAGACCTGGCACGGCCGTCACGACGCTACACTCACCGACGCGTTGTTCTCCACAGCCTCTGATGGGCATCCGGCGTTGGGGTATCCGGCGTTGGCCCAGCGGGCGGCAGTGCTGTCGGCGATTGCGCGATGTTATCCCAAGATTCCCGGCCTCGATTTTCGGCCGCTCTGCCGTCCCTCTCGCTACCGGAGGCGGTTTACTCGCAGTCGTGGACATGGAGCTGGCACAGCGGATGCTTGACGCCGTCGATCAGATCCCGACGGGCCGGGTATCCACCTACGGCGACGTCGCAGCCAGGGCCGGATCGCGGTCTGCACGACTGGCAGGCTTTGTGCTGGCGCAACTCTCGGACGAAGACACGCCCTGGCACCGGGTGGTTCGTGCCGACGGCACCCCCGCCCCTCATCTGGCCGACGAGCAGTTGGCACGGCTGCGCGCTGAGGGTGTGACCGCCGTCGACGGTCGGGTCAGCCTGGCCAGGTACCGGTTTCGCGGCTGAGGACGCGCGCGTCCACTGGTCCCGCCGATTTGTTCCCATGGCCGAGTCATCCACATTTGGCCCGCGCTCGGGTGGACGCCCGGAAGAGCCCGGGAGATTGTGGCGCCATGACGACGACCGATGACCTGGTACCCCTGAAGGTGAGCGGTCCACAAGGGCTGCTGGCGGTGGTTCCCACGATGCTGGGCTTCCACCCACAGGAGAGCGTGGTGATGCTGTGTCTGCACGGTCCGCGCCGCCGGGTCGGTCCGGTGGCCAGGGTGGACCTGCCGCCCGGGCGGGACCGGCCGCTGGCGGAGCACCTCGCCGAGCATGCCCGTCGGTACGCCGACGAGGTGGTGGTCGTCAGCTACCAGTCCGCACGCCGCCGGCCGCCCTTTCTCGACGAACTGCTCGGCCGGCTGGCGGCGGCCGGTGTCGACGTGATGGACGCGATCGTGGTGCGGGACGGTCGGGCACGGCCTGCCCTGAACCGCGCGATGGAACGCGCACATCCGGGCATCCCGATCCCCGATGCAGACGATCCGCAGGTGCGGGCCGTCACCGCGGCCGGGGCGCTGGCCGGGCGCACGGTGCTCGCCGATCGCGACGAACTGCGCCGATCCATCGCCGGGCCCGGTGGTGATCGGCTCGCCGTTGCCGAGCGTGGCATCGATGCCGCTGCCGCCGGCCAACTGCCGGACATCCCACCTGCCGACGAGATCGATGACGCAGCAAGGGATCCGCAGGCGATCCTGGTGTTGCCCGCGAACCTGCATGCCCTGGTCGAGTATTCGCTCGCCAGCTTCACCGAGACCGGTAAGCTGGATCCCGCTATCGCGACAGCGCTGGCGGTGGTCGTCAACGATGTTGCGATCCGGGACGCGATGATCGCCCGCGCGGTGGTCGAGATGGACCGACCGTGGTTGCCGATGCTCATTGCCGCCGCCGGGTGGACGCCGGATGACCAGGCACCGCAACTGTGCTCGGTGCTGGCAGTGGTGGCGTACCGGCACGGCGACGGCGCGCTCGCACAGGTAGCCGTGGACCGGTGCCTGGCGGCCGAACCGCACCACCGATTGGCACATCTGCTGCTGGCGATCATGGCCGCCGGACTACATCCCGATGAGTTGGCGACGTTGTCCAAGGCAGCGGAACCGGCGACCGATTCAGACCCAGCGGACGGTGGAGGGTAGCCGCGCACGCTCGGCACGGAATCGGCCTTCCACTTCAGGCGCCGAGCACAACCCAACCGAACGATCGAGCGGCCTGCGCCAGTCGCAGGTCCGCGGTGACCAACGAGATGCCGGCGGGACCCGAACGCTGCACGGCGGCAAGATGCAAGGCGTCCAGGCTGCGGACGCCACTGAGGTCGGCGAGCCGGCCGGCGTCCTCGGCAAGAACGGCGTCGATCTCGACGACGGCAAGCCGGTCCCAGTCGATCCGGAAAGCGTTGCGCGCGGCGAGGGCATCGGCGCCGGTGAGCCGCCTACCGAGGTTCCGCCAGACCTCGACCCAGGTGATCCGGCAGGTCAGCCAGTTCTCGTCGCTGCCGAGCACATCCGTGAAAGAGGAGCTGTCCGGTTCGTCGATGTAGCGCTTGAGCAGCGCGCTGGTGTCGAGGTAGAGCGTCATTCCTCGCCGCGGTCCTCGTCGATCATCTCGCGGATCGATGTCGAGGCTCGGGCGCGTGCCGGCGCCGGTGGGATCGGCCCCGGTGATCGCGCCGGGGTGATCCAGCCCTGCTCAATGCCTCTGGCAATGTGGTCGCCGCCGGGGACCGGTCCCAGGACCGCCTTCGGCCGACCGCGGTCGGTGACGGTGAGGTGCTCCCCACCGGCCGCTCGTTCCAGATATTTCGACAGGTGTTGCTTGAACTCACGGACGCCGATCTCCATGTGACCACACTCCTCCCGCTGGTGGTCACATTACGCCGGTCAGTCCAGGTACGGCTCGATCCGTTCGGCTGTGGACAGCACGGTCACCAACTCGTCGGGTGAGGTCAGCGGGTGCGCCAGGGTGATGGCCAACCGGAACAGCAGCGCCCGACGGAGCATCTGCGGCCAGGCCGGCAGCTCCGACCAGTCGGTGAGGAACTCGATCGGAGCCGATCCCCAGGCGAGCGAGTCCACGGCGACGATCGCGGCCGCCCAGGCGGCCGGCCGCCAGAACGGGGCGAAATCCACCACCGCGGGCGGGGCATCGCCGGCGAACAGCACATTTCGAGCGAGGTCACCGTGTACCACCTGCGACGGCAGATCGACCGGCCGCCGACCGGCCGCGAGCCCGGTGAACAGCCGTGCGCCGTGGCCGGAACCGATCCGGCCCTCGTCCTCGGCCTCACCCCAGGCGAGAAGATTCGCCCAGCTGCGCAGATCGGTGCGATCGCGCAGGAAGCGGGGCTCCGGGAAGGGTTCGAGTGCCGTGTGCACGGCGATCGCGGTGCGCATGATCTCGTCATGGCGGGGTGCGGGACTGCCCGACACGAACCGGTGCGCGGTCCACCCGGAGACCACCCATCGACCGTCGGAGGACCGCACCGGGCGCGCCAGTCGGACACCGCTGACCTGCAGCTGCTCGAAGGTGCCGGCGAGCCAGGAGGCCTCGGCCGGATCGTCGACGTTGCGGAGCACCGTCGACGCGCATCGCCAGCTACGCGGCCGGGCCGTCGACAGCAACTCGGGTTCGGCCGCCGGTACCCCGAACGCGCTCAACACGTGTTCGGGCGGCGGGTCCGCGGGTCCACGGGTCACCGCCCGACGCTACCCCGGCGCGCTCGTCGGACCGGCGAAGGCGGCCAGGTGTCGCGGCCGGCGATCGACCAGCCAGCCTGACGAACGATCAGTAGCGCGGCAGGCTCGGGTCCACCTGCTTCACCCACGCCAGCACCCCACCACCGACATGCACCGCGTCGGCAAACCCCGCCTTGTGCAGCACCGCCAACGCTTCGGCGGACCGGGCGCCCGACTTGCAATGCAGCACCAGCGGTCTGTTCTGCGGGAGGGAGGCCAGCGCCTCGCCAGAAAGGATGTCGCCCTTGGGTATCAGCACGGAGCCCGGGATCGAGACGATCTCGTACTCGTTCTGCTCACGCACGTCCACCAACAGGAAGTCCTCGCCGGCGTCCATCTTCGCCTTGAGATCGCGCGCGGAGATGGTGTGGTTGCTGGCGGCCGATGCTGCGTCGTCGGACAGCGTCCCGCAGAACGCCTCGTAGTCGATCAGCCCGGTGATCGGTTCGCCTGCCGGATCCTTGCGGATCTTGACGGTCCGGTAGGTCATCTCCAGCGCGTCATAGACCATCAGCCGACCCAGCAGCGACTCGCCGATGCCGGTGATCAGCTTGATCGCCTCCGTCACCATGATCGAGCCGATCGACGCGCAGATCACGCCCAGCACCCCACCCTCGGCGCACGAGGGCACCATGCCCGGTGGCGGCGGTTCGGGATAGAGGTCGCGGTACTGCACGCCCTCGCGCCCGCCGGCGGCCGGCTCGGCCCAGAAAACGCTGGCCTGGCCCTCGAATCGGTAGATCGATCCCCAGACATACGGCTTGCCCAGCAGCACGCAAGCGTCGTTGACCAGGTAGCGGGTGGCGAAGTTGTCGGTGCCGTCCAGGATCAGGTCGTAGGGCGCGAAGATCTCCAGCGCGTTGCCCGAGTCCAGCCGCTCGTTGTGCAGGTTGACCGTGACGTACGGGTTCACCTCCGCGATCGATTCGGCCGCGGAGACTGCCTTGGACTTGCCGACGTCGGACTGACCGTGAATGACCTGGCGTTGCAGGTTCGATTCGTCCACCGTGTCGAAGTCCAGGATGCCCAGGGTGCCGACGCCGGCCGCAGCCAGGTACAGCAGCGCGGGCGAACCGAGACCGCCGGCCCCGACGACGAGCACCTTGGCGTTCTTCAGCCGCTTCTGTCCGGTCATCCCGACGTCGGGAATGATCAAGTGGCGCGAATATCGCTCGACTTCGGCCTTGGTCAACGATTCGGCTGGTTCGACCAGCGGGGGCAGGGTCACAGAATTCTCCTCAGGCACGCGGCACAGTCTGCCTCACCCAACAACGGCGAACGGACCGTGGTTCTTCCCCTGTGGCTTCCGGGTGACGATGGTCGGTGATCTGGCCGCCGCTCAGCCCGCGGCCGCTGACGGCGATGTCACCGACGGCTGGGTGACACCGGGGAACGGGTACGGGTTCGCCACGCACACCTTGCCGTCGGCGGGGATCGCATCCGGATCAAGCAGGTTCAGGTCGTCGTCGGAAGTACTCCACGATTGCTGCATCATCACCGGCGCCGGCGCCCCATTGTCCGGGCACGGCTGGTGGGAGAAGCCGAGAGCATGTCCGACCTCGTGGTTCACCGCATACGCACGGTAGGCCCGGACGTCGGTGCCGTAGGAGATCGCGCCCCGCGCCCACCGTGCGTCATTGATCAACACTCGTCCCTGCCAGCCGTTGAAGCAGGACGCCTCCAGCGGGACATCCCAACCACACAGGTCGGGTGATCGAATCGTCATCTGGCTGGTCAGCGAGATGCGAAAGCTGGGATCACCGGTGTCAACCCGCTGCAGACTCACTTGGCCGCCACCGATCCACGACCGCGGGTCGGCCAGCGTCGCATCCACCGCGGCCGCGAACGCCTGATCGGCCTCCGCCGATTGCAGCCCGTCCTCGACCTCGACGCTGTACGTGCGTGTCTCGGATCCCATGCCGTGTGGCTGGCCAGCGCCCGGCACGGTGTGCCAGGTGCCTGCGCCGGTGGCCACGATTTCCGGGCCCGACGGCAGCGCACCGGACGTGATCGCCGCGGCGATCTGTCCCTCGGCGCCGTTCACGGCGGGGTCGGGCACCGCCTCCGCGGGTGTGGTCAGCACGATGTGGCCGGAGCTGTCCGTCACCGTCGTCGGGGTCGGCCGGACGGAGGGACCGGTGGGCCGCCCAGAGCCCGGGGCCGCGGGCACGCTCGCCGAGGTGGGTTGAGACGGGGACCCGACAGTCTGGAACACCACGACCACGGTGGCCAGTACGAGGAATGGAATCGCGATCAGTCGCCATCTCACCGCGCGCCGACGACCGGCCCCACCCGAACCACCCGAGCGACCGGAACCGGGACCACCGCTCGGCGGCGTCCGGCGCCCGCCGGACGCGGCCGAGCCGGAGGTTGCGGCGGCGGTCGGCCGGCGTGGGCGATCCGGGTTCGTGACCCCCCCGTCTGCCGCTGCCTCGCGACGCCCCGAAGGTTCGCGCCCAGCTTGCGGACGGCTCGCGGCCCGCTCGCCATTCGCGCCCCGCTCACGGCCCGCGGCCGGATCGCGCCAGCTGTCGCGGCCGGATCGGCGATCGCCGCTGGACGCTCGGCCGCGATACGCCGCACGCCGATCCCCGGCCGTCGTCGGTGGCAACCCGTCGCTGTCCCACAGCGTCGAACGACCGACCTGACGAGGTGAGCGGCTCCGGGTGGGACCGCCGGCCGTCTGATCGCCGCTACCCCGACCCGTCCTGGATCGGCTCGGCTCCGCGGCGGGTGAACTCACGCCCACGAGGTTGCCACAGCTCCATGCCCGGCCCGCAGCGGCGCGCCCGCCTGCATGCCCTGGGTTGCCGATACACCACCCACGTCATCACCCACAGCGCCAACGTTGTCCGCTGCCGTGCGCTCCCACAACGCCAGCACACCCCTGGCCGTTGTTTGCGGATCCTCCATCTGAGCGACATGCCCGCATCCCGGCAGGACCAGCAAGTCGGCCCGCGGAAACGCCGCGGCCGTCCGTTTGGCCAGCCGCACGTCGACGAGCCGGTCCCGCGTCCCCCAGACCACCAGTGTCGGTACCGTCACGTGCGCCGCCGCTGCCGGGAATGACGACGGGCCGCGGCGCAGGTAGCCCGCCATCAGGGCGCGCAACGAGCCGATGGTCGCCGAGAACACCCATGGCAGTCCCGATCGCCAGGCCAGATCGGCGGCAGCCACCTCGTAGTCGGTGTCGGTGAGCATGGCGGGGTTCCCGAAGCACAGCTCGCCCATCCCGCGCGCCCGGGAGAGCGGTGAGATGGTGGACAGCCGGCGGTAGGCGAGGCCGGCCGTGCCCGGCACCAGCAGGAGACCAAGCCGTGGGTCGGCCCCCCGATCGCCGGTCAGCCGCAGATCCGGAACGGCAGGCGAGATCACGGTGAGCGTGCGGACCAGCTCCGGGCGCGCCGCGGTCAGCAGTGTGGCGATGATCCCGCCGAACGAATTACCCACAAGGTGCACCGGCGTCCCGCTGACCTGCTCGATCGCGGCCGCGATCAGCTCGGCGTCGGCGCGGAGCGAGTAGTGGCCCCGGGGTGGCGGATCGGACCGTCCGTGACCCGGCAGATCGACGCTGTACCCGGTCGCCGCCGGCGAGAGCGCCGCGGCCAGCCTGGTCCAGTTCGTCGACGACCCGGCCAGACCATGGATGTACCACGCCGGTGTCGCGTCGGGCGGACCGGGACGGCGGCGGATGTACATCCCCCTGCCTCGCACGTGTTCGGTCCATCCGGCCGGCGGCGGTTGGCCGAAGCCCGGGACCGCGCCCGGCTCGGTGTCGGACAACGTTGCCGTGGACCACGCGGCGAGCTCGTCACGCGCAGCTGGCCCCCTGGTAGGCCATGCCTGGGTCGCGGTCACCCTGTCCATGGTGCTCGCACACGCGGCACTGGGCACCCCAACTTGTCCCCATGTCCGAATTCTGTCCACAGCAGATCTGCAGGACGGGCGTTGGTACGGCCTGAGGCGCACCATCAAACCGCAGACGACATGAACGGAACCGGCGCTGGCCGGGCGGGACTCCATGGGGGCGGCGATGACGGACGGTCGGTCATGACGACGGGCCCGGCAGCGGGTGAGGCAGCGGGCAGTTCACCGGGCCCAGCAGCGGGTGGTTCAGCTGACCTGATCGTCGACACACCACTGCTCCGCAGGGTCGCGGAAATAGTGGATCAGGCGGCCGACGCGTTGCGCGGGGACGGTACATGCGAGGTCTTCCGAAGCCCGCTGTCCGACGCGAGTCTGGGGCCCTCGGCCGCCGGGCGGGAGGTCGCGGCCGCGGCCGGCCGTCGCGTGACGGAGGCGGTCGACGATGCCAGGGCACTCGCTCTGCGAGTCGCCATGGCCGCCGAGAAGATCCGGTTGGCGGCCGAGCAGTTCGAGCGGGCGGAGGCGGGCCAGTTCCCGCGTCCCCGATGAGCACGCCGCAGACCAGTGGCTCGCCCGGCGGGGGGCGGCGCAGCGATGGCCTATCCGTGCTCAGGCTGATGGCGGGCCTGCAGGGGCTGCCCGACCCTCTCGTGGCAGCCGATGAGCTGCTGGCGATCGATGCCGACACGCTCGCAGGCTGGTTCGCCGTCGCCCGTCGCGCCGCGGTCTGGCTCTGGCGCGGATCGGACGTGCTGGCCGACGCGATCCCAGTGCTCGCTGCGGCCTGGTCGAGCCCGGCGCCCCAGGCCTGGATCACCGCGCTCCGCGAGGCCGGCCTGGAAAGCCGGACCGTCGTCGTTGGCCAGGCCGACGCCGCCGACCTGGCGTGCAGCACGTTGACGCAGGTCAAAGCGAGCGTGGAGGAGGAACTCGGCACCGCCGAGGCCGCGGTGGCAGCGCTCCACCCGGCGGACGTCGGTGCTGCGCTGCCGGGTGGTTCGCCATCACCCTCGCCCGAGCTTCAGCACATCCTGACCGAGCTCACCGCGCGGTTGGACGAGCTGCGCGCTCGCGCGATGGAGGCGCTGCAATCCCTGGCGCTGTCCTTGCGGGCCGACCCGCGCGATCCCATCGAGTCCCTGCCGACCGTCGCGTCGCTGCCGAACGGCGATCCTGGCGCCGGTGCTGGCCCCGGACCCCGGTTCCCCGCGAGCGGCGGACTTGCTCCGACCGATCCCTCGGCGGTTGTGTCCGGGCCCATGACTTCACGACCGACCCCCGCCGACCCGGGACCGATGCCGATCGACGTGGGGAACCTGGAGCGCCTGCGCCTCGACCTTCAGTCCGAGGACGACACCACCCGGGAGATGGCCCAGGGCGTGTTGGCTTCGCTCACCCAAGCGGAGCAAGCAGGCGGGGTTGCCCAGCTGCTGGTCTACGAATCCGCCGACTCCTGGAGCCAGGGCCGCGCGGCGATCAGCGTCGGTGACATCAGCACCGCTGACAACGTCGCGACCCTGGTACCGGGCATCACGAGCGCTCCCGCGCAGATGGCCGACGGCCTGAACGACGCCGCCGCCCTGCGTGCCGAAGCGAGCCGGCAATCACCGGGAGAATCGACGGCGGTGGTGGCCTGGTACGGCTACGACATCCCGCTCGGCTTCAAAGGCGGCGTTTCGACCAATCCGCTGGCGAAAGTGGACAGCACGCTTGACGCGCTGGACGACGACAACGCCGGCGAAGGCGGTGTGGTGCTGGCGCGGGACATCGATCGTTTCCGGCAGTGGGCGCCGGTTGGCGCCAGGTTCACCGCCCTGGGTTTCTCGATGGGCTCGACCACGGTGTCCTCCGCCGCCGCGCGGGGAGCCCGGCTGGACGACGCGGTGCTGATGGGATCCCCGGGGGCCGGCCAGGGGGTATCGACCGCTGACGGCTACCCGCACCTTCCCGCAGACCACACCTATGTGATCGCGTTCGACCAGGATCCGGTCACCCAGACCCGCACCGACCTGGCCGCGACAGCGACCAGCACGCTGCTGGCCGGTCCCCGGATTTCCGGGGCGGACGGCGAGCCTTTCGGGGTCGATCCCGCGCTGGCCGACTTCGGTGCGCAGGTCGTCGACGCGACCACGAACGTGCCAGAAGTCCGGATGTCGTTGTCGCTGCCCGGTCCGATCGAGGTGCTGGCCGATCCGGTCGAATCCGCAGTGGTCAACCAGTGGCTGGCCCTCTCTCACCATTCGGAGACCAATTACCTGTCCGGCCGTTCGAAGGAGGCAGCGGCTGCGGTGGTCATCGGCCACTACGCGGACGTTCCGATCAAGCCCGGTCGATGACCCCGCCCGGACCGCGGGCCGCAGTGTGCGGGCACGATGGCCAGGTGCGCATCGACAATCCCGACGACATCCGCGACTACTACGCGGCCGTGGCTGGTGCGCTGATCCCGCACCTCGCCGGCCGGCCCGTGACGGTCGGGACAGCCGACGGCTCCCTGTTCGGCGTCGAGCGCATCGACACGGCAGACGACCTGGACTATCTGCTCGAACAGGGTGCGGTCACCCTGGCGACGGCACTGCCCGACGTGCAGCGCGCACCGGTGATGCCTGTTGCCCGGACGGTCGCCTGGTGCACGCTGCACGTCGCGTCCGGGGAGGGCACCGGGATTGCCACCGCGGCCACCGCCGCACTGGCACTGTGCCAAGCGATGACTTCCGACGGGCTCACCGCCGTGGTGACCACCGACGGCGGCGAAGGCCTGTACGTACGCGCGATGGGACCGGGAACCAGGCGCAGGATGCGCGTGAGCCACGGGCCGACACCGACCGACACTGCCCGAACCGGGGTGGACGGTCCGTGGGAGATTGCCTCGGGGTACGCGGAGGAATTGGCCCGTAACGCTCCGGAAATCGCGACCGTCGACCCCAGGCAGGCCGACGGCCGAGCCCTGATCGACGCGAGCCCGTCGTGGCCGGGCAACGTCACACCGGTCCCCTACTCACTCGTGACAGCCACGTCGGTCGCACCGACCGCCGCCGGGAATGATCGGCGGGCCGGCGGGAGGTGCGTGGTACCGCTTGACCTCGACGAGCTTGCGGCCACCACGGCCGGTATGCCGATGGATCCAGGCCCGCAGGACATCGTCGGCAGACTGGCCGCGAGGGGGGACCTGGCGATTGCATTGCTCGATGATGGCGGCGATCCCCGCGTAGGGTGAGTCCACGGCGGCGATCCCGACGCATCGCCCCCGGGTGACTCGCCCCGCACGAACCGGCGAACCAGTACGAACCCGGACGGAACCCGGACGGACGAGAACCGAACGAGAACCGGACGACGAGAACCGGACGGACGAGAACAGCGATTCGCGGTGGCGTGATGCCCCGGCGCCCGAGAAAGGACTCTGGCTTCATGGCAGACACCGCAGCGCGCGTCACCCCCCGGCTATCCCGATCGGCGCGACGGCTCCAGCTGATGTCGGCGGCCAAGTCCGCGTTCGTCACCCAGGGATATCACGCCGCCGCCATGGACGACATCGCCGACCGCGCGGGAGTCAGCAAACCCGTTCTCTACCAGCACTTTCCGTCCAAGCTCGAGTTGTATCTCGCACTGCTGAACGAGTCGGCCGACGAGATGGTGCGGCTGGTGCGGGTGGCGCTCAGCGCGACCACGGACAACCACCAGCGGGTCGACAACGCTGTCGCCGCGTACTTCACCTTCGTGGCCGACAACGGCCAGGCCTACCGGCTCATCTTCGAATCGGATCTGCGCGGGCAACTCGAGGTGGAGCGCATCGTCGAGCGGGCCACCGACGACTGCATCTCGGCGATCACCGACACCATCACCGCCGACACCGGCGCAGACGTCGAACGCGCCCGGCTGCTCGCTTCCGGGATGGTGGGGCTGTCGCAGGTCAGCGCCCGCTACTGGTTACAGCAGTCACCGCATGTTTCGCGCCCCGAGGCGATCGAGCTGCTGTCCACGCTGATGTGGCGCGGGATTTCCCGGTTCCCACGCCAGGATCAGCCCTGAGCGGGTATCGCGCAGCCCGATCCAGAAGTCAGCTGGATCCGAAACCCACCCGGCGGGTGTCGGCCGGAGCGATGTCCACGTAAGCGATCTTGGCGGTCGGCACGATCACCCGGCGGCCCTTGTCGTCGACCAGCACCAGCGTGCCCTGCGGGTTCTTCAGCGACTCGGAGATCTGCGCCTCGATCTCATCGGGGTTCGAGTGGGAACTGACCACCAGCTCGCGCCCGGTGTCCGTCACACCGATCTTGACGTCCACGCCAGACCTCCGTCGTCTCATTCACCGTTCTCGTGACCCACGCGCCGTGGACACCGCGCTCCAGGCTAGTGCAGCCCCGCCGGCGGCCCGCCCACCGCGGGTGCGCCGTGGGCGAACAGCACAACCAGCACCCGGCCGCAACGCGCCGGCGCACCGATCAGAACAGCCGGAAGTCGGGCGAATCGAGCCCGCGCAGTACGTCGTAATCCAGCACCACACACCTGATGCCCCGGTCCTGGGCCAGCGTGCGGGCCTGCGGCTTGATCTGCTGGGCCGCGAAGATGCCGGTCACCGGCGCCAGCAACGGATCCCGGTTCAGCAGCTCCAGGTACCTGGTCAGCTGCTCGACTCCGTCGATCTCGCCGCGGCGCTTGATCTCCACCGCGACCGACCCGCCGCCGGCGTCCCGGCACATCAGGTCGACCGGCCCGATCGGCGTCGGGTACTCCCGGCGCACCAGCGACCAACCCTCCCCCAGCGTGGCCACATGCTCGGCCAGCAGCACCTGCAGGTGCGCCTCCACACCATCCTTGACCAGGCCGGGATCGACCCCGAGGTCGTGCCGGGAATCGTGCAGCACCTCGTCGATGGTGATCAGCAGCTGTTCTCCGGCCTTGTTCTCGACCACCCAGCGACCCGGTTCCTCCACCAGCCAGCACGGCGGCGACATCCAGTTCAGCGGCTTGTACGACCCGCCGTCGGCATGCACCAGCACGGAGTTGTCGGCCTTCACCATCAGCAGCCTGATCGCCGGCGGCAGGTGCGCGGTCAGCCGACCGATGTAGTCCACCGAGCACCGAGCCACCACGAGACGCACGGGGTGACTGTACCGGCGCCCGGCGCCGCCACCGGACCGCCGCCCGCCGTCCGCCGTCAGCCGCGCAGCAGGTCCTCGGGCTCGCCCACCCGTTGGATCTGCCCGCCCAGCTTCTGCAGATTCTCGACGAAATGCGGGTAGCCGCGGTCGATGTGCATCACCTCGTGCACCTCGGTGACGCCCTCGGCTGCCAGCCCGGCCAGCACCAGCCCGGCACCGGCACGGATGTCGGTCGACCAGACCGGCGCACTGGACAGCTGCTCGCGACCCCGGATCGCGGCGTGATGGCCATCGGTCCTGGCGTCCGCACCCATCCGGATCAGCTCGTCCACGAACCGGAACCTGGCCTCGAAGACGTTCTCGGTGATCAGGGAATTGCCGTCGGCGACAGCCGCCAGCGCCAGCGCCATCGGCTGCAGGTCGGTGGGAAATCCCGGGTAGGGCATGGTGATGAAATCCACCGCCTTCGGGCGCTCCGGCATCGTGACGGTGACCGCGTCGTCCTCCGGCTCGACCAGCGCGCCCGCCCGGATGAGCCGCTCCAGCGGCGCGGTCAGGTAGACCGGTTCGACGCCCTCCACCCGCACCGAACCCCTGGTGATGGCCGCCGCATAGGCCCAGGTGCCGCCGACGACCCGGTCGCCCACGGTGCGGTGCCGGGTCGGATGGAGTCTGTCGACGCCGTCGATGGTGATCGTCGCCGTCCCGGCGCCCTCGATCCGGGCGCCCATCTGGCCGAGCATCACGGCCAGGTCGATGATCTCCGGCTCCCTGGCCGCATTGTCGATCACCGTGGTGCCCTCGGCGAGCGATGCGGCCATCAGGATGTTCTCGGTGGCGCCCACACTCGGGAAGTCCAGCCCGATCCACGCACCGCGCAGCTTGTCCGCTCGCCCGACCACCCGGCCGTGCTCGATGCCCATGTCGGCACCAAGGGCGCGCAGTCCCGACTGATGCATGTCCAGCGGCCGGGATCCGATGGCATCCCCGCCGGGCAGCGCCACCCTCGCCTGCCGACATCGACCCATCAGCGGGCCCAGCACGCACACCGACGCCCGCAACCGGCCGACCGCGGGGAAGTCCGCGTGGAAGGACAACTCCGCCGGGGTGGTGATCGACACCGACTCCCCGCCGGTCTCGACCTCGCAGCCAAGACCGCGGAGGACGTCGGCCATCAGCGGGACATCCAGGATCTCCGGGCAATTCGTGATCACCGTGGTGCCCTCGGCCAGCAGGGCCGCGGCCATCAGTTTCAGCACGCTGTTCTTGGCCCCTGCGACCTGCACGGTCCCGGCGAGCCGGGCACCGCCGGTGACCAGAAAGCGTTCCACCCGAGGAACTCTAATAGGGTTCGGTGCATGTCCGTCCGGCTCACCCGCATCTACACCCGCACCGGCGACGACGGCACCTCGGGACTCGCCGATTTCTCCAGGGTCTCCAAAACCGATCCGCGACTGGTGGCCTACGCCGATTGCGACGAGACCAATGCCACGCTGGGCATGGCCATGGCGCTCAGTGCGCTGCCGTTCCCGATCGCCGCGGTGATCCTGCGGGTGCAGAACGAACTGTTCGACGTGGGAGCGGACCTGGCGACCCCGGTGGTCGACGACCCGCCGTACCCGCCGCTGCGGGTCACCCAGGACTACATCGATCGGCTGGAGGCGGACTGCGACGCGTTCAACGCCGAACTGCCGGCACTGACCTCGTTCATCCTGCCCGGCGGGACCCCGAGCGGAGCGCTGCTGCACCTGGCCCGGACGGTCGCGCGTCGGGCCGAGCGGAGCGCGTGGGCTTTGCGCACGGTGGATCCCGATGGCAGCAACCCGTTGGCGGCGACGTACCTCAACCGGCTCTCCGATCTGCTGTTCATCCTGGCGCGAGCTGCCAACCCCGCCGGCGACGTGCTCTGGCAGCCCGGCGGAGAACGCGCCGACAAACCGGACAGGACCGGCTCGGAGCCGGACGAGTCCACCGATGAGGGAAACACCGACCAACCGGGCACAGGTCAGCCGGGCACGGATCGGCAGGGCACGGAGCAGCAGGGCACGGATCAGCCGAAGGGCTGATGCGATCGGTCGCAGTCCGGCGCTCTCAGGGGTCTTGCCGCAGTCAGGTCTTGCGAATGCCCCGGTGAAACAGACCCGGAGCGGCGGGACGGGCACCCGGCGGCTGCGACTCGAGCCAGGACCGCAGTCCGGTCAGGGCTTCCTCACTGAGAGCGAGCTCGAATGCCGTGCCGCCGTCGGTACATCGCCGGATCACCGCGTTCACCGGCAGCAGATCTGGCTCGGTTCCCACCGGTTGCCGCCGCTCGCCGAGCGCCAGCGACTCGCGGTGCAGCTTGCGCGCCGCTCCTGGCAGCGGCGAGAACGAGCGGTAGAGCAGGAACTCGTCGCCGCGGAACCGGCCCTGACCGAGCGCCCAGCAGCGCCCGTCCGGGCGGAGTTTGCGGCGCCAGCACACGTCGATCCCGCCAGATCTGGCGAGCACGGAGCGTCGCACCGCGATCACCGCAATGGCAAGGATGAGGACAATCAGGATCGCCAGCCCGAGAATCTGCGCCAGCGACACGATATTCATCCCCGGTTCATCCCCGCTGTGGCCGGTTCACGGTTCAGACGTCATCATGTCCAGTGGCCAGCAGCTGCGCCCTGGCCCGGCGGAACTCGGCCTCGGCCTCGGCGGAGTCGCCGCCCTGGGCCTTCGCGCTCTCGTACGCCGCACGCGCCCGGGCGACGTCGATCTCGTCGGACAGCTGCGCGTCCTCGGCAAGGATCGACACCCCGTCCTTGGTGACCGAGAGGAAACCGCCGTGCACCGCGACTCCGAGCACGTTGCCGCCGGGTTCCATGATTCGCGCGGCAAAACCCTCGCGCAGTTGGGCAAGCAGCGGCGCATGCCCGGCCATCACGCCGATGTCGCCTTCAGAGGTCCTGGCAACCACCATCTGCGCGGTTCCCGACCACAATTCACGCTCCACCGAGACCAGATGCACCTGAATGTCCGCCACGGAATGCTCCGCCTCTGCTCGTATGGATGGTGCTGAGTCTAACGGACACCCGCGGAGCCGTCAGGGCCATCGGGTGTGTGCATGACACCGTTGACTGGGCGGTTGCGGGCCCGCGGAGGGCCCCGTCGACCGACCGTCGGCCGACCAACCTGACGTGGGCCGCTCAGCCCAGCGTCTTTGCTTTCGCCATGACGTCGTCGATGCCGCCGACGTTCAGGAACGCCTGCTCGGGGATGTTGTCGTACTCGCCCTTGGCGATCTTGTCGAACGCCTCGATGGTGTCCTCCATCTCCACGTACGACCCGTCCATGCCGGTGAACTGCTTGGCCACGAAGAAGTTCTGCCCCAGGAAGCGCTCCATCCGGCGGGCCCGGCCGACGAGCAGCTTGTCCTCCTCGGAGAGCTCGTCCATACCCAGGATCGCGATGATGTCCTGCAGTTCCTTGTACTTCTGCAGGATCCGGATGACCTCCTGCGCGACCCGGTAGTGCTCCTCGCCGACGAACTGGGCGTCCAGGATCCGCGAGGTGGAGGACAGCGGGTTCACCGCCGGGTAGATGCCCTTCTCGGTGATGGCCCGGTCGAGCTCGGTGGTGGCGTCCAGGTGCGCGAAGGTGGTGGCCGGCGCCGGGTCGGTGTAGTCGTCGGCGGGCACGTAGATCGCCTGCAGCGAGGTGATGGACCGGCCCTTGGTGGAGGTGATCCGCTCCTGCAGCTCGCCCATCTCGTCAGCCAGCGTCGGCTGGTACCCCACCGCGGACGGCATCCGGCCCAGCAGCGTGGACACCTCGGAACCGGCTTGGGTGAACCGGAAGATGTTGTCGATGAACAGCAGCACGTCCTGGTTCTGCACGTCGCGGAAGTACTCCGCCATAGTGAGCGCAGAGAGTCCAACCCGCATCCGGGTGCCCGGCGGCTCGTCCATCTGACCGAACACCAGCGCGGTGTCGTTGATCACGCCGGACTCGGTCATCTCCGTGAAGAGGTCGTTGCCCTCGCGGGTGCGCTCCCCCACCCCGGCGAACACCGAGGTACCGCCGAAGTTCTTGGCCACCCGGGTGATCATCTCCTGGATGAGCACGGTCTTGCCCACGCCGGCCCCGCCGAACAGGCCGATCTTGCCGCCCTGCACGTAGGGGGTCAGCAGGTCGATCACCTTGATGCCGGTGACCAGCTGCTGCGTGCGGCCCTCCAGCTGGTCGAAGGGCGGCGGCTTGCGGTAGATCGGCCAGTGCTCTGCGTCCTCACCGACGCCGGGCTCGTCCAGGCAGGCACCGAGCGCGCCGAACACGTGACCCTTGACGACGTCACCGACGGGCACCGAGATCGGCGCGCCGGTGTCCTCCACCGATGCGCCGCGGACCAGGCCGTCGGTCGGCTGCATGGAGATCGTCCGGACGATGTCGTCGCCCAGGTGCAGCGCGACCTCCAGGGTCAGCACCCGCTCGGGGCCGGCCCCGGTCACCGTGACGTGCAGCGCGTTCAACAGGTCCGGGACGCCGCCACGCGGGAATTCGACGTCGACGACGGGGCCGATGACCCGGACGACCCGGCCGTTGGTGGTCGGTGCTTGGACGGTTGCGGTCATGACGAATCAGTCCTCTTCGGTCCCGATAGCGGCGAGAGCGTCGGCGCCGCCGACGATCTCGGTGAGTTCCTGGGTGATCTGGGCCTGCCTGGCCTGGTTGGCCTGCCGGCTGAGGTTGCGAATGATGTCGTTGGCGTTGTCGGTCGCGGACTTGCAGGCGGCCCGCCGGGCCGCCGACTCCGATGCGGCCGAATCCAGCAGCGCGGCGTAGATCCGGGTCCTGACGTACTTCGGCAGCATCTCATCCAGCAGCGCGTCCACCGACGGCTCGAACTCGTAGGCGGGCAGGATTTCCGTGCCGGGGTGGCTGTAGTCGTGCTCGACGATCTCCACCTCCATCGGCGCCAGCCGCCGGGCCCGCGCGGTCTGGGTGAGCATCGATCGGAAGTGGGTGGAGACCAAGTGGATCTCGTCGATGCCCGGGGTGCCGTCCTCCACGGTCCCCTCCGAGCCGACGGTGAACGCCGGCAGGAGCGCGTCGGACGCCCGTTCCGCGTCGGCGTAGGTCGGCTTCTCCGAGAACCCGGTCCATGACGCAACAACCGGACGCTTGCGGAAGGTGTAGTAGCCCAACCCTTTTCGCCCGATGACGTACATCACCGGCTCCTTGCCCTCGGAACGCAGCAACGCGCCAAGTTCCTCGGCCACCTTGATCGCATTGGCGTTGTAGCCGCCGCACAGCCCGCGATCGGAGGTGATCAACAATATGCCGGCCCGCTTCGGGGTCTCCCGCTCGGTCAGCAACGGGTGGTCCAGGTTGGAGGCAGACGCCAGCGCGGTGAGCACGTCGGTGATCTGCTTGGCGTACGGAGCGGCCGCCGCCACCTTCGCCTGCGCCTTGGCGATACGGGAGGTGGCGATCATCTCCATGGCCTTGGTCGTCTTCTGCGTGGAGCGGACCGCCTTCACCCGCTGTCGCAGCACCCTGACCTGAGCGCTCATCGGCTACCTCCAGAACCCGTCTCGCCGCTGCGGCCCATCGGCCCGACCATCGGCCGGATCATCAGCCCGATCATCAGCACGGTCACTTGCCGGCCGCCGCCCGTCGGACCTGGACCTTCTCCTGATCGACCTCGGCCTTGTCCATCGCATGGACCTCGGCCTGCCGGCCCAGGATGACGCCCTCGGACGTGGTGAACGTGTCGGAGAACTCGCCGAGGCCGGCGATCAGTGCCTTCTCGGTGTCATCCGACAGATCGCCCTGCGTCCGGATCGCCTCCAGCGGGGCGCCCGGTGCGTGCCGCAGGTACTGCAGGTACTCGCTCTCGAACCGCCGGATGTCCTGCACCGGTACGCGATCCAGGTGACCGCGGGTTCCTGCCCAGATGGAGACGACCTGCTCCTCCACCGGATACGGCGAGAACTGGCCCTGCTTGAGCAGTTCGACCAGCCGCGACCCGCGGGCCAGGGACTGCTTGGACGCCGCGTCCAGGTCGGAGCCGAAGGCCGCGAACGCCTCCAGCTCCCGATAGGCCGACAGGTCGAGACGCAAGGTGCCGGAGACCTTCCGCATGGCCTTGACCTGCGCGGCGCCGCCGACCCGGGACACCGAGATGCCGACGTTGATGGCCGGCCGGACACCGGCGTTGAACAGGTCGCCCTCCAGGAAGCACTGTCCGTCGGTGATCGAGATGACGTTCGTCGGGATGTAGGCCGACACGTCACCGGCCTTCGTCTCGATGATCGGCAGGCCGGTCATCGAACCGGCACCCAGCTCGTCGGACAGCTTCGCGCAGCGCTCCAGCAAACGGGAGTGCAGGTAGAAGACGTCGCCCGGGTAGGCCTCGCGACCCGGCGGGCGGCGCAGCAGCAGCGAGATCGCCCGGTAGGCCTCGGCCTGCTTGGACAGGTCGTCGAAGATGATCAGGACGTGCTTGCCCTGGTACATCCAGTGCTGGCCGATGGCGGATCCGGTGTAGGGCGCCAGC
>Ga0208081_1000119_pt1 | contig 18810 bp, 29 predicted proteins | sample NGESurshal092012_6_FD_184479 | JGI IMG/M metagenome (GOLD analysis project Ga0208081, IMG submission 184479) | Arctic peat soil microbial communities from Barrow, Alaska - NGEE Surface sample 415-1 shallow-092012 (SPAdes) | ecosystem: Environmental > Terrestrial > Soil > Wetlands > Peat ...
TCCCGAATTGAACCACGCGGTTGATGATATAAAGCTCATTCAAGGGATTACCACGACGCATACGTTTGTTGAACATAAGCTTGCATTTATGAAATGAGGAAAAGTCGAAAGAAATCAGTCAGCGCTAGGGTTTGAGACTTCTCACGACACGAGAGAAGTTTCCAATGAATCAGACGAAAGTCGAAGACTCACGCGCTAAAGATAGACCATGCTTAAGCGAGGTACTGGGCGGCACTGCTAATAGTATACAGCTAGTCCGAGAGCGTTCACGAGGTCGTCACGTGTTCCGGTCCGAAGTGCTCCCATCTCTTCGCGAAACGGCGAAACCGCTTTAAACGTGCAATAGAAACATTCGCACAACACATAGCAGGAGGTGATTCACTGCTCTTCATGGTAGTTGCCAAACACACGGCCGAAGACTGTCCGGGAGGACTTGTCCGACCCGACAAGGATTTTCTTGCGAAAGTCGTCGAAAGCGTCGAGCGCTCCGGCGTAACTCTCACCGAGATTTACCTCGACGCACCGGGACATGTCTATTTTTTGATCGTGGATGCAAACGACAACGAAGCCCTAAACATTGCCTTAGAGCAATTCCGACTCGTTGGAAAAGTCAAAACACACCCTGTGTTGAAGCTCTCAGACGCCACCGCGTGGGCGAAGAAGATAGGCATTCAGCGTTAAGCACTTATAGAGAAGCCTTGCTGCGCAAACCCCAAGCTTTACTTGAGTTTGCTGCAGCATTTTTTTTCGTTTTGCTTGCGGGACGCTTCTACGCACGAAACGCGTCGCTTAGCTCCTCAGCTTTGGCGGCCGCGAATGTCGTACTTGAGATGCCCGGTCAGCGGGTCCTGGCCGTAGCTCTCGCAGAGTGCGATGAGCACGTCCTCATGGGTCACGCCCACGTTCATGACCGTATCATTGCCGCCGTAGTAGATGAGGACGCTGCCATCATCACGGCGCACGACCCCGCATGTGAACACGACCTGCGGCACATGGGTGTAGGCGGCGTCCTCGACGCGGCAGTCAGCCCTGGACGGGAGTAGGATGGGGATGCTCGACATCTTGACCCGCGCCGGGTCCGCCAGGTCGTGCAGCGCCACGCCGAGCACGTAGGGGTTGCCGTCCATGGTCGTGCGCACCCCGTGGAACACGCTGAGCCAGCCTTTGGCGGTCCTGAAGGGCGGCGCGCCAGGACCGATCTTGTCCGAGAAGGCGCTCGGGCCCGCGTCGGTCCTCATGAAGGGCTCCGGCTGGATTTCCCACTGATTGGACTCGATCGAGCTCGTCCAGCCGAGCTTGATCTGCGTGTAGATGCCTCCGACGTCGCCGCCCGTGGTATCATTGGGTCGGAACAGACCCGCGTAGCGGCCGCTGATGGGCTCGGGGAAAACCACCACGTTCCGCATGTCTCGCTCGAGCACCGGGCCGTAGCGCATGAAGTGGGAAAAATCGCGGGTCGTGGCCAGCGAGACGCGCACGCGGTTCTTCACCGTCGCGTGATAGGCACTGTAGGTGATGTAGTAGGCGTCGCCGATCTGGGTGATCCGCGGATCTTCGACGCCGCCCGACTCGTTCTCGATGAGGGCCTTGACATCAGTGCCGGGGGCGAAGGCGTCCCCTTCGGCGGCCGGCGCCATGGCCGGTCGCGGCTCGACACGCCAGCCGTCGACGCCGTTGCTGCTGCGGGCGATCCCGAGCACGCTCATGCCGCAACGAAGATTAGACCGGAACAGCATGACCGTGTCGCCACCGTGTAGCGCGATGCCGGCGTTGTGGACGGTCGAGACCTGGAGGCCCGGGTCCTGCCACACTTGGTTCACTTCCCTGGCCGTAAGCACGGGGTTATGCGGGAACCGCGCCACTGGACAGTTCAGATCGACGATCACCCGGCGATCCTTAAGCATCACTTCCTTGCTGATCATCGGCCATTCTCCTTGCACGAACCTCGGGCATAACGATTACGCGGCGCAGCGAGTATTGGAGTCAATTTCGTTGCACCCGATAAAAAGCTATGCTCGACGGTGTGGCAAATCGTCGCAGCACCTTAACGCGGAGTTTTGCAGCAGCCTCGTTTCGACTTAATTCGGCGCGCGCACCTTAACTTGCTCGTTTGATTCAGAAGCCTCAAGTAACGCCATTTGCGCACCTTCATGCGTTGGATCAGTTTTGAGAGCAGCTTGTATGCTGCGATGGCTCCGTAACGCTCGCCTAACTGCATGTAGCTACTGGCGCCATTTATGTTTTATCATCTTTAAGAACCTGCCACAGTCGCAGGTTGCTTGTTATTGCATCTAGAGCAATGGCCCCGGCTTCGTGTATATCAGAAGCAACGTATCTCAAAAGGCTTTCATCCGTGCAGCCAGCTTGTTTTAACTCTTCTTTAACTCTGTTAGTTTGCTGGTCAATTCGTCAATCTCATAAAGATAGCTTCAAGACCTTTTAAATGGGCAGTCTCGCTCATTTGTCGCTGACGAGCTCTTTTAAGTTTTGTTGTATCAGCCTCATAAGCCTTTGAAAAGGCGTTGGCTACTGCCCATTCAATGCTGCCCCTTTCAAACCCCGCCGTAAGCTCTTCAAACCGGCCTTCTTCAAACGCTTCCTTTACCTCGTTTTCAGTAAATTCTCTAAAATGGCCTTTCATACTAGTGTACCTCATCCTTGTGCTGTTCTAAGCAGGCAAGGGCCAGCCTGCCTACTTTATCTCGAGAGGGCTCCTTCTTCTTGGATGCTTGTATCTCGAGCTTGAGCAATGTGAGCCATCCCCGCCGAGATCGGCACCTGTATCCTCGAGTACGGGACCCTCTCCCGCCTCACCGGCAACCCCAAATATTTCGACGCCGCCAAACGGGCGTTGGTCGCGCTTTATCAGCACCGCTCGCGGATCGGCTTGGTGGGGTCTATGATCGACGTCGAGACCGGCGGATGGCTGGTCAAAGACAGCCACGTCGGCGGCCGGATCGACAGCTACTATGAGTATCTTTTAAAGGGCGCGATCCTGTTCGACGACGCCGAGCTTTGGGCGATGTGGCAGGACACGATCGCGGCGGTCAACGCCCACGTGGCCGACGAGGCCAGCGGAGGGCTCTGGTACGGCCACGTTAACATGAATACCGGCAAGCAACGGGCCACGGTCTTCGGCGCGCTCTACGCCTTCTTCCCCGCCGTCCTCGCCTTAGGCGGTGACCTCGACCGTGCTGCCCGCCTCGAAGATTCGTGCTACAAAATGTGGACCCTCCACGGCATCGCGCCCGAACTGCTCGACTATAACACCATGAAGGTCGTCTTAGGCTCCTACCAGCTCCGGCCCGAGATCGTCGAGTCGGCCTACTACCTTTACCACTACACCGGCGACGAGAAGTATCGGCGGATGGGCGCGACCTTTTTTAACAGCTTGGTCGAGCGGTGCAAGACTGACGCAGGCTTCGCCGCCATCGCCGACGTCCGTACGGGCGTCCAGATTGACCCGATGGAGAGTTATTTTCTGGCCGAGACTATGAAATACTTCTACCTTCTATTCGCGCCGCCCCAGGCTTTCGACTTCGAAAAAGCCGTCTTCAACACCGAGGCCCACCCGATTTGGAAGAAGAATAGCGAACGCTTAGATGGACGAATTCGACACAGCAACTAGAGCTTTTTATTTAGGGCATCTGCATCAGCCTTTTTAGTGCAGTTTGGCCCAATTCTCAGCGTGTTAATATGCAATATTATAGCGAAGAAAAAATGCAAAACCTCCGATTGAGAATAGAAGAAGAGATTCTGAAATGGCCGAATGTAACGACGAAAAAAATGTATGGTTGTCCATGTTACAAAAACAAGGAAAAATTGTTCGCATTTTTGGTTACAGACGGCGTTGTTCTCACAAAAGTGAGTGAACACGACAGAATTAAATTATCAAAGGAATTTACGATTAGGCCCTTCCACGCAGGAAAACGAACAATAAATAAATGGCCACAAATTCGTGTTGATGAGATAACTGACGTGGGGAAAATGATTCCATTTATAAAAAACAGTTATGACCAGTCACAGATCAGTATAAAAAAAGTTGACGAGCTGCAAGCGCCTCGCTGAGACGGAGAGGTTAGTTAATTTTAGCGTTTTCCGGCCTATACGCTTTTAGAGAAACGTGAAAATCGGTACGATTGGTCTTTCGGATAAGTGTATGATATGCACGTGACAGATGAAAAAGAAATTGGAAAGGTAAGTCGAAGGAACTGGTTGCATCCTTAACTGAAAGCATAGAAAAAGATGAAAAACTGTTCTCTCAACTAATCGAGTTTTTTAAGTCTGGTTCTGACGTTGAAAAAGGAACAGCTGCAGACGTAATGAAACACGTTTCGAAGGACAAGCCTGAGATTGTGGCGCCTTACATCGACGATTTAGTTGACTACATAAACTACAAAGCGCCGAGAGTGAAGTGGGGGGTGCCTGAAACGATAGGGAATCTGGCACAGAAATACCCAACTGAAGTTGAAAAGGCAATTGCTAACCTTTTAATGAATACCAAAGACAAGAGCACAGTGGTTCGCTGTGCTGCCTTTGCCTTGACCGAAATCACAAAAAGTAATCTTGCGATCAGAAAAGAACTAGCCCCAAAAATTGAAGAAATAGTTCAAAATGAGAAGAACAATGGAGTTAGGACCGTTTACTTGAAAGCTCTAAAAATGATGAATCTATAAGCGTGGACGTGGGGTTCCTCAAGTCAGGCTTTAATATGATAACGTCCTTTGTGCAAAAGAAAAATTGAAAAGAAAGAGGAGGTTGAAAAACGTGACGAATTTTAAGCGAATAACCTTAGTCAAGACGTTCAGACGCTATAAAGCTGGCGACGGGTTGCAGCTTGAGGAAAAGGAAGCAACAACACTCGTTGACGCTGGTTTTGCCGTGTTTAGTGAAAATTAACACAGTTACGAAAAAGGAGATGTGGCGGGATTCTCTAAAAAACTCTAGCCGAGGTGTGGCATTGAAGATTTCCGCCCCGTCGTTTCTCTATTTAAGCACCGCTTGTTTAGTTTTAAATAGGAAATTGCCGTACTACAATCCCGCGCACATCAATTGCCGTACTACAATCCCGCGCATATCACGGCATGACGTAGAACTCACGTTCATCGACTGAAATTGAGCGCCGCTACTATCATCTTCGGACGGTTCTGTAAGACGCCATTTCAGAAAACTTCTGATTCAGGTCTATCAGTTAGCGCCAGTGCGCGCAAATGAGGAAAAAAAACTTTGCGGGTTGACAAACATCTAGAGGTGGGAGGTAACTTTATCTGACATCCGCCTCGGCCGGCAGCGACTCGGCTTCGATGTAGACGCGATTAGTCTCCGGGTACGCGCTGCGGAGGTCAGCTTCAATGCGGCGGATCGCCTCGTGCATCTGCTCGGCTGTGGTACCTGCGGCGAACGACACTCCCATGTTCACGAGTAGATCGTGCGGACCCATGTACATGGTGAGGATGTCGCCGGCGCGATCGACTGCCGGATCCGACTCCACGCGCCGCCGGATGTCCGCGAGCTCGTCAGGGTTCACGCCCTCGCCCAGTAGCAAACCCATGGTCCGCGACGCGAGAATCCCGGCCACACTCATAAGCAATAGGCCGATTGCGATCGATGCTACGCCGTCGAGATACGCATTGTTAAGCAGGTGGCCGAGGAAGATCCCGAGGAACGCGAAGATGAGGCCGAGCAAGGCCGCGCTGTCCTCGAGCACTACCGTGTATAGGCTTGGGTCTTTCGACTGCTTGATGAACTGCCAAGCACTCATATCGCCCCTGGCCTGGAGGAACTGCTTAACGGCCACCGTAAATGATCCACCCTCGACAATGAACGAGATGGCGAGCACGATGTAGGCCGCTGTGGGATCGCCCATCTGGGCGGCCGGCACGACGTTGCGAATGTTCGAGACACCCTCGTACAGCGACATACCACCACCGATGCCGAAGATGGAGACCGCCACGATGTGCGTCCAGAAGTAGAGCGACTTACCGTAGCCGAAAGGGTGGCTTTCATCGGCAGGCTGCTTGGCGCGGTTCATTCCCAGCAGCACGAGGCAACCATTTCCCGTATCGACGATCGAGTGGATGCCCTCGGAAATCATGGCCGATGAGCCGGTGATTGTCGCCGCAACGAACTTGATGATCGCGATGATCAAATTGCCGATGATGGCCGCGACAACCGCTATTCTAGAATCGCTTTGTGTTTCCATGAGTAATCTCTCCGTCGATAGCAGCACGTCGCGGCAGCGATACAATCGATACTTCAGTTGCGCGAAATGTTTAAGCCCTACGCATGAAATAAATGTTTACAAGAACTTTACGAGACATACGATCGAACCAGTGAATTCTCAAGAGCGCTTGAGACCCAATGCAACGACTCTACTACTTTGACGACATTAAGATCATCCTTATTCTTGTGGTGATCTTCATCCACCCTGGCCTAGCGTACGTTCCCACTGCTGAGGGGTGGTCTCCGAGCTTCCCGGGACCACGCCCGTTCGCGGACGTGCTCGTCGTTGGGCACGAACTCAGCGCGGGGTTTTCCCGGGTTTAGTCCATTCTCGAGACTACACTTTCCCATTCAAAAGCAACGCTAGCTAGGCAGCTTATTTTCTCGCTCGTTTTTGAAGGCCCTCTCCCATCTGTTCAGCTTCTTTAGCGAAGGTGTCCCAGTCGTAGTTCTGAGCGTGAATCATCGCACTCCATCGTGTGGTAAGGCTTGCGAGGTAGTACTCCTCAGCCAGCTCTTCCTGCGTTGCGCCATGGAACTGGGCCATTGCCGTATGCATCAACTGACAATACGGGCACTTTATGTTTGCGGCGACTGCCAGTCCGCCCAGCTCGCGATATTTGCCGGGAATGGCCGTGTGCTCCAAGCTGTACTTCTTCCACAACGGCCAGTCGTGAATAAGCACCTCTTGAGGAAGCGCTTTCATAAAGCCCGGAACAATGCCAAAGGTCTCTTCGATATCCTTGAGGGTATCTTCATAATCACCCATTTCATCACCGGGCCTGTATTTCTCACTCTTACAGATAACCCGATGCCGGGTTTCTCCATATTCATTCAGTTGATTCCCGCGCAATCTACCGATCTTAAAGGCTACGTGATGTCTTGGCAGCCCTCGCCCACTGGATGACGGGCATTGCTGCGAAAAGCAATAGAAAAGGCGAAAAAGATACGGTAGGTTTATATGAAGGATTGGGCAACCGTTAGTCTCGACAACTTCCGGGGTTGGGGCCATCATAAACAAATATGCAAAACTAAAAGGCAAGAAGTCCGCCCGCGCACGTTTAGGCACAGTTTTGCCATTAACAGTTTAAGCGCGGAGTTTACCTAAGCGCTTACAATTAGTACGAGGCCACTACAGTATTTATGTGACGGCAGTTTATCTAAGCCTCAATGATCAGGATCTGCAGGAAGTGAGGTTAATACGGGTAGCAGTCGTCCCTTAGTTTTTTATATTGATAATCCGAATGACGAGTCATCAACCAGAAATGGAGAATTCAAGATACTTGATTGAGGGATAAGGACATGGCAGAAGGCACTTCACAGGCAGGCAGGACCAAGGTATTATTGAACACCAGCATGGGGGACATCACCCTGGAGCTTTATGATGATATGCCCATTACCGCGGGCAACTTCCGAAAGCTGGTGGAAAAGGGATTCTACGACGGCACCATCTTCCATCGGATCATCGACGGCTTCATGATCCAAGGCGGGGACCCCACGGGCACTGGCCGGAGTGGACCGGGTTACGCTATCAAGGATGAGTTTACTGATCACAACCGCAACGATCGGGGGACTATTGCAATGGCCAACGCCGGTCCGAACACGGGCGGCAGCCAGTTCTTTATCAACCTAGCAAATAACAACTACCTGGACAAAGCTCATCCGGTCTTCGGCAAGGTTGTTGAGAGAATGGATGTAGTGGAGAAGATGGGCAAGGTGAAGACTGGCGCTATGGACCGGCCGGCGAAAGAGGTGAAGATAATAGGCGCGAAGATCGCAGATTAAATTTGTTGGGCTGGAAATAGGGCGTGTACTTTCTTGATTTGATATTTATCCATTACTGCCTCTCATCATAGGTTTGGGGGCAGCAGGGGGATGTATTGCAGTGGGATCAGTCAAACATTAAGCCATTAAAGTCTAATTTTACGTGTTTATTTTAGCGAACAAAACGAAAACCATGAAATCGCTTGAACAGCGGCAGGTAGCCGGAATAAAGATCGTTGTGCTCTTATATGCAAGCATAGCCGCCGTTATATTACCATTAGCCCTATTGCACTTTGTTACGCCTTATCATTATGATTTTGAGCCTTGGGAGGATCATCCTGAATTTATTAACCGTTATATTGAGAGCGGCCACCCTGTCGTGCTTGTTATACATGGCAATTGTTCACATTGCGAGCTAGTTACGTCAGAAATGGTAGGCCTACAGTCGCAGTTACACGGTGTTACTCTCGACCTTGACAATCAGACGCAGTCAATAGCGCCCCAAAACGCCTCCCCCCTCATTTTTTTTGCTTACGTCAACGTCAGCAGTGATCCTACCTCTGACGCCATAGCCCAGCAATACGGCGTGCAACAGACGCCAACAATAATCGTAATCCGGGGTGACGGGGCGGCCGCCACATTCGTACCTAAGGGCGAGATTGATATCAATGCACTAAAAAGCGCTATCGGGGATGCGGAAAAATGGTATGAATCTTATTCAACGCCAACGCCCGTAAAATGACGCACACCCTCCTTCAGATTACAGCAGTTATTAAAGGCGCTGTTAGACGCGCTTTAGGATTTAGTTGTTTAGATTGGCGTTTTGGCGCCTGAAGTAGGTAAAGCATGAACGACGAAAAGACAAGGGAGCGCAAGCCAAAAGAGCCCAGCTTTGTCACAGGCCAAGAAGCTCTAATATATGAAGTAGAACGGGCGTGTGGCCAATTAAACAAACTTAAGGAATTACAGCTAAACGACCCTCTTTTGCGAGCAGTGGCTGCAGAAATAAGGGCACACATGGACCACTTAGGGTTAAGCTTAATAGAATTAACGGAACCTTGCGGCTAATGACTATAGCTAAAACGGCTCGCGCTTGCTAAGGGGTCTGCTTCGTAATCTTCAAAGCAAAAAAAGAGAAGAAAGGGAGCGCTATAATGCCAGAGCGATGCTGATGGCCCATGCATCGATGTCGTTCCAGTTGCGGAAATCGCCCTCGGGAAAAAGTGTGCGGGCAGCAGGCATCTTTCGGACCATCCGATGTCCGAACGTGAGTTTGCTGGCGTCCAGCCCGCCGAAGAAGACTTGATGGTCACGGGGGTTGATTGCGACCTTGAACTCGCCGATCTCCTTCGGCTCCGCAGTGACGAGCACATCTCGACCTTGGGCGTCCGTGGTCTCGGTGCCGAGCGGGCCGCTACTAAACAACCACACCGGATGACTGGCCAACACGGCGCGATTTCGCATCACAAACTCCGTCGCCTCCTTCAGCCAATGGGCCATGTAGACAGCACTTCCAATGACGAAGGCATCGTAGTCTTCAAGGTTGTGGACCTGGCTGACTTCTTGGGCGTCCGCCTGCGTTCCCTGCTGCCGCAGCTTCTCGGCGATGAACTCCGCTATGCCCTTCGTGGACCCATACTTGCTTGCGTAGACTACGACAGTTTTCATGATTTATCCCCTCCGGCCTTGACGGATAGTTCAAATAGCTGATCGCGTTGCCCTTTGTGAATGGCGGTGGAAATGTGAAACGGATCAGCAACTTCAAAATGGGTTTCTAATTTTGCCATGCACGAGCACCTCCATTCTTGTCGTTTGATAATTAAGTAGTACGGCGATTACTCCTGCGGCGATGCCGAAGAGCGGTGGTACTAAGCCGCCGCCTACCAGAAGCATTATGATCGACAGCAGAATTAGAATTAAGCCGCCGCTTTTATGCTGAATAAACTTGCCTGCCCATACTGCTAGCAGGACGCCAAAGATTATTGTTAACACTCCTGTTATGAGGTAGCTTGGGATGATGGTCATTGCTGGTTCGCCGCCTAACGCTGTTAAGCTTGGCCAAGCTTGAATCATTAACTCACTTGGAACTACATTGCCTTGAAGTATTTCGCCTGGACCGTGAGACGCGCCGCATAACCCCGCAAAAATGCCTAAAGCCGAAGCTAATATTGCTATTTTTCTCATTGATTTTTCGCCTCGCGTATGTTTTGTTTGGGTGTTTTTTGGATTTCTTCTTCTCCAAGGTCTACTCGAAGAACGCCGTCTTTGCCGACGACCTCTAAAATGATACCTTCAGCGAATTTTGCCTGTAATAGTTCGCCTATTGTGCCCTCTAAGAGAACGCTGTCGCTGGAACCGTTGGTTAATGTAACGTTTTTGAGGTCGCTCTTGGATTTGAGTTCAACTGAGAAGAACCGCATTTTACTGCGTGTTTGATTTTGCATAATTTTCCTCCACAACGTATTATAGCGGCGGAAAATGTGATTAGTTTTATTTGACGAGGATGCTTAGGTGTAAGTATCAGTGTGAAAACCTTAGCTTCGGTGATAAGGAATTGGAAAATAATGAATGGTTAGGAAAGTTGTTGTTTGAGCTTGCAAGCGAAAGCAGACTTGTCATTTTACGCGAACTGCAGAAGGAGAACTTGAAGATGCAGGAAATCGCCCGCCGACTAGACGTTACCGCAACTGAAGCTTTTAGGCAGTTGCAACGGTTAAGTACTTCTTCACTTGTGTAGAAACAACCTGATGGCTCATTTACCGTCTCCGAATATGGCAAGCTCGCAATGCAGCTCACTTCCTCCTTAGAATTTATCCCCAAATATAAAGACTACTTTTCAACCCATGACATAATGCGGCTTCCCGTCTCATTCATAAGCAGATTAGGCGAGCTTTCACAGGCTAATTTAAGTGCAGATACCGTTGCCACTTTGAACAAGGTTCAACAAGCACTCGTAGACGCGGAAACGTTTGGGTGTGGGATAGCTGAAGGTACAATCCCTGAGCTTATAGCTCCAAAAATGGATGAAAAAGTTCACGAAGGATTAAACTTCAAGTTCTTGCTTCCAGAAAACCGCTTTCCATCCCACAAAAGTTTATCTGAAGTACCAAAAAATGTACAGATACGTAGTCTCTTTGAGCTTCCAGCATTAGTTGTGGTTACTGAAAAATTCGCAGCCATATGTTTTCTGCAAATCGGAGGAAAAGTAGATTACGCTGGCTTTTTAGGCGATGACCCGACGTTTGTCAACTGGGTTAAAGAATTATTTGTATATTACTGGGAAAAAGGAAAACTAATTTAGCGCCTTCAAACTTGTTTAGGTAGATCAACATGAAAGAGAGGTTATTAGAGGTACTTGAATTGCTCAACCACGAGAAAGAAGACCTAGATCAACTGTGTAAAGACGTTTCGTTCCCTGAAACGAGGCTGGCCCGTTCTGCAACGATGACCAATAGACGGGTGAGAGAGATCTTAGAAGAAGTTCTTGAGGGCATTAAGGATGAGTGAATGAACGTATCGATGTTGCAGAGCAACATCCACCAAAACAAGGATTGAAGCACCGAAACGCAAATGCGACAAAAACACGCAATTTTTATTCGATGCAATCAAACGACGTTATATTTAGAGCGTAACGTCGGTGTTGTCAAATAAAGATGAGATGAACGTATGTCCTCGGAAATCCTAGTCACTGCTTTGCATATTTGATTCAGTTTTTTCAACGTAGTGCGAACATTCTTTTTTGCATTTGAGTATATCCATAGGAACACCGGTCATATACCACGCGCACGTAGGGCGGTTGGACTCCGTACGGTATGCGTCGCGTTCACGTGTACAACGGCGATATGCGAAGACGCACTTGTTGCACGGAGCTGAAACGATACCAGAACCGCCCGACACAAATTTGCTATAGTAAGACATCTTGCCACATTAGATCTAGCTCGTTAGAGATGTGTACTTTTTTCCTCGTTGTGCTCCTTTTTTAACCATAATCCTCGTTAACGAGAAAGCCTCAACGGACGTCTCTAGCGTGTCAGATTGTAATAGGAACGATGGGCTAGGCCGGATTCAGACCGGCGACCTCCGACCGATATAGACGAAATAAACGTTTGTCCTTCTGTAAGCATCTTGATCGTGTTTTTAACTAAACCGTGATTAAGACCAGCTATAGTGCCTCGCTCGTTTGTCACTCCAGTTATCGCGACCGTATCGCTGTATCATGGCAATGTTATGGTCGATCGCCTCCCCGTGAAATTCTTTCAGCGGGGCAAACAACTCGCAGCACGAAACGTCAGGACATTCCCAGCACCCTGCATAGCGCCTACGCTCCACACAGTGCTTAATAGCGCAGTCAGGCTTGCCACCACCTTCTTGACATGGCGCCTTACAGCGTAACTTTTTGATCTCGTGTAGGACGTCTACAAACGTAGGATAACCTTTTAATGTCTCGTTCGTTTGTGCTTTTTGCCGCGCATAGTCATTAAAGTGCAGCGCTGCGAGCAGCGTCTCAAGCTGCTCAAGAGCGGAAAAAAGCGCAACGTTCGATGGGATACAGTCGTAGCAAAATAATCCGCAACACGCGGTATAGAGAGCGTCTTGACTTACGGTATTCTGTGTGACCGAATAGTCCGTTATCCCCAGTCTGTTGCCAAATGGATCTGTGAATTCTACGGCCAGTCCGGTGGGAATCGGAAACGGCTCTGACAAAAACCGTACCCCACACCCCTTCAGTCGTTGGTAGTCGCTGTTCACGTCGTCGACCACAAACCAAATCGTTTGAATGGCGTCGGGAAATCTGTGCACGTCCTTCACAATGAGCGCGGGTTCTTGATTTCCCACAGTAAATGCTGCCATGCCTCGCTCGGAAAAGTCAAATTTTATCGGAAGCCCAAGCACGGTGCCATAAAACTGCTTGGCTTTGTTTAAGTCAGTTACGGGTAAGAAGAAGTTGTCATAATCGTTCATTGATATCTCCTTTCTTCTATCAAAGGAAAATTATGTCACCGTACGAGATCCATCATTACAAACTTTTCTATTAACTCTCGCCCTTGCGCGATCCTATGAGCACAGGGCCCAGACGGATAGTCAAACGATGCAAGAGTAAAAGGGATTAAAGTAACAATATATTATTACGATGCTTAGTCCACGAGAGAGGGAATACCTCAAAGACATACCGGCGTTTGAAGATAAACATGGCCGCGCATACGCTAAAGTTGTGCGAAGCAGAATACGAAAAAAGGCGTTAATCGGGTTGCGTGATTTGTGGCTTATTTTTTACAATAATAACGCTGATCGACGACCTCTTCAAGAGTTGCAGAAGCGTAAGCGCTTCGAGATAATGAATGAAGTCAAAAGTGGCGAACTATGAGAGGATGAACAAAGAGAACAGGCCGCGCTCCGTCAGGTATTGGGGCTTCTCTCAAACAATCCAAACAAAGGACGGCGAGAGGATTCAATTCTCGGAGGAGGGCCCACTCATAACGTGCTTATTACGTTGGTCTGCATGCTGAGCAAGCGCGAACGCGAGTATTTTTTAGAGTTGCTTAAAGACGATGAGTTTTAAGGCGCGACGTGCAAGGATTTTATAGTGGGCAACGATCAAACAAAAATAGGAATTGTTAAGCTACCTCTCGCCTTATTTTAGGTGACGAGTATATTGAAAAAGGCCGTAGCTATAGAGGTCTTCCACGAACTGAATAAGGTAAAGAACGATCAAAAAAGAGGATTATGACGGATAAGAAGCTTTGCAGATTTTGTCGCGCAACTGTGGAACATCATGGAATGTTTTGTATTAACTGCGGTGCTCCTCTCGATGGAAGCGAGGAGCCATCGCACGGTGACAATGAAGCGCATAGCCCTACAGTGCTGCAAACGGAGAGCGTACTCGATGAAATCGCAAAACTAGAGGCGCTACGCGATCAGGGTGTCGTGACAGAAAAAGAGTTTCAAGAGCAAAGAAGGAAGTTGCTCGGAACCCTAACTGCAAATCAAAATCAACAAAGATTTGACCCGCAGACAGGTCGTCGTTTGTAGGCAGCAACGTAACCCCTTTATACGTTCTGCTTCAGGTTCGATGCAAACTCTTCCGCATCTTTGAGGTCTTCAGCATTAGGTCTACCCTTGTTCATTCCCCCAAATAGTTTAAGGAAGCTATTTGTGTTAAAACCTTTACAACCGAATTCATCAACGATTATGTAACCTTTGGATTGCAGTTTTTCCCTGAGCAGCGAATGATCTTTGGCGACTTTGGCTTTTCCTGTAATTCCACTGGTTGAGAAAATGAATGCTTTCTTGTTGGTGACCCGTGGTAGTCTATCGGCAAGGTCAAGCAGATATTCATGATGTTTTGCACCATATATCCCTGAGCCAAAGCCAATTAGGCTATACTCTTGAAGCTCTTCAAGGTTCACTTGCTGTGGCGTTTTTATTTGTGCATCAAGTACTCTTGCGAGGACTTTAGCGATTTTCTCAGTATTATTATGATGATAAGAATACAAAACTAGTAGAGATTCCATTACCATAATCTCTCACTTTATTTCATCATGTATTTTTAAGGCATGGCGCAATCTAGCCCCCAACCACTTGCTCTATCAAGCGGGCATCTTCTAGGGTTCCGTTTAATCTCTTCTCATTCGTCTCTCTTTATTTGTATTTTTTCTTCATCGATTTACGGGAACGTTTGCGAGTTATCACTAAACCTCAAAAGCGCATAACTTTAAATTTTATCTTTACTGTGATGCTTCAAAGCTTAAGCGTAACTTTTAAGCGACCAGCCGCCATGCTTCAAGTTTGGAGCAATGGCAAAAGAATCGATTCTATTCAAGACACATAGAGTCAGCGGAATCGTTAAAGATGAACAATCAACGAAGAAAGATGAACTTTAGCGTGAGACGAGGCGTAACGCTTCTCTTCTTTATTTTTCTTATTGTCCTTATTACAGGGAGTGCAGCAGTCAACGCACAAACAAGAACAGGCGTTTCAACGGCCCGTATTGATTTCGGCACGGTCGGACGCGGAGGGAGTGCAGAGCGAGCGGTAATACTCACCAACCCCAGCAACAATTCGACGCTCACTTATTCTGTCAACTTCACTAACATGACGAACACAAGCGGGGCGCTAACGGCGACGCCCTCACCCGGGTCAATTGCTCCAAAATCAAACGTAACCGTAGCCGTGAGGCTAGACGTGCCGAGCGACGCCATAGAGGGCAGTTTCAGCTCAAGCATGGTCGTTAATTCGTCAACGGCTAAGAACTTGGGGGGCGGTTCGACGGCCCTCCCAGCAGTAATGGCTCAAGTGACTTATAACGTCCAAGGTAACGCGCCCGCACAATCAACGCCAACAGACATAGATGTGCCTTTAGTTACCGGCACCCTTGGCGTCTTTGTGCTCGTCGCTATTGGGGCCGTTTATGTCATCTTAAAAAGGAAGTAGGTCTCTAATCTGCGAAAGAAGCGAAAACTTAAGCTGTAAAAAACGACTTTTATATGTTTATACCGAAGGCGAAACGTATGACAAAAAAAGCGCCGGCGATTGTAGCGCTTATTCTGATCGCATCGTTGTCTGCAGCCGGTTGTACGGTCGGCCTCCCTAGTACGTCGTCACCGACGCCAACGTCCACGACAACGTCCACGACAACGTCAACTCCAATACAAACGCCAGCCGATTACAGCAGCGCCCTTACCAGGCAGTTAGAATCCTACAATCTCGTCATGGAACAGCCATTCACAAAGTCAACCAATGCGCGAGGGAACGACGTTTACAAGGGAGTAGCGAGAAACGCGACTGTTCCGGGGAGCAAAAACGTGACTTTTGTTATTGAGAAGACGAAATCGAAAGCCGAAGCGAAAAACGTGTATAATGCAACTGTAGCTGCCAAACTGAAGGAAGGGTATAAAGCCAACCGTACAAATGCGGCCGCGTACAAAGCTACGAAAGCGTACGAAGAGGTATGGGTAGGTAACTACAGTCGTCTCTGGTTCATGTGCAATTACGGTCAAAATTTAATCCTCCACGGCTGGGCGTTCACTCAAGAGTCTTACGGTTCTTCTTAAGCAGTCCGTCGTTAGCAGCAGTCAACAATATATTATCGAGCGTATTACAAGACTGCTTTTTTGTATGGGGAAATGAGATATTCGAGAAGCCCCAACGGAAGTCTCTAGTATATCCGATTGCAAAGTCACCGTTTAAAAAAGAGATTATATTCGCTGCGAATTCTTCCCCATTTTTTCTAAAGTGATCACCGAAAAGTTAGTTTATTGCTAAGGACAAGTTTTAGTTTGGGAAGATGTCGAGAGTCATAAAAGAAAAGGCAGATGGTGTGACGAAGTACGATCTTGTGGCAAGGACACTCGATCAATTCAGCGACAAGATCGCTTCAGCGACGTCAATTTTTATCAAACCTAATCTTGTTTCGAAAGAGCCGTACCCGACCACCACTGACCCACAACTTCTCGATACAGTCCTAGAGTCCCTCTCAGACCACGCCCTAATGGTAGGAGATGGGCCTGCGTTTGATGCCCCCTTAAATGCGTTTTTCAATCGAAAGACGCGAGGCGTGACTACGAATCACCCACTGAAGCGTGTTTGCGAAGAACGCGGCGTTAAATTCACCAATCTCAACAAGAGTCCTTTTGAGAAACGGCAAAGCGACCGTGGGTTTAAACTATCTTTGTCGACGGTTCCACAATCATTCGATCTAAAAATCTCCCTGCCAGTGCTGAAAACGCACGCCATTTGCACGCTGACAGGAGCCGTGAAGAACCAATTTGGATTGGTTAAACCGATAGAACGCGCCCGCTTACATGCCAGCGGCTTGAATTTGCATAAAAGCATCGCTGAAGCCGCGGCGCTCGAACCGTTCGACATCTTCTTAGTTGATGTGACGGAAACACTTGTTAATGCTCAAGAATTGCGTTACGGCGGCAAGAAAACGCATCTCGGCTACGTCCTTGCGGGAACTGACCCCGTGGCAATCGACTGCGCCGGTCTTGAGCTCTTGAGAACAGTCGACGGCAAACTGGCGAGCAAAACTGTAGATGACATCCCTCATTTGGCTCTTGCAGAAAGTTATGGTGTAGGAGAAAGGCGATACGAATGCGTGGGGCTAGCGAAAACATAGACTTCTTCAGGGTGGAGAAATACTATCGAGGATTCCTGCTACAGTAAGCCCCCACCACGCCGCGCCAACAAATACGATCAAAGAAACCCTTAAATTCAATGTTTTCCCCTCGGAAAAAACAAAATATAAAGATCAAATTAAAATTCAAAAGAGAGTGAAATCATGGTTAAGACAAGACTAGCGAGTGGCGGTGGGATGATACTACTTGCTGTTATACTAGCAATCCTGTTATTCCTACTTCCGGGTTTAGTAATTTTGCTCGCGTGGTTCGCAGTTATCCTATTGTTCATCGGTGGACTTGCTGCCTTATTCGCGCGATTGTTCAGTTATAACCTTGAATACAGAAATTCTCTTTATTTTCTTTTGGCATAGGTTTCAATATACTGCAGCACTTTCCTATTTTTGCGGCTCACCGTGTGTCGCAACGACTACTCCGACAAACACGGTAGTGCGAATCCCGTACTAACTATGATGAAATCGAATGAAGATCCAAGAAATATCTGCAAAATCCGTCCTTTCGAAATCCCAAGTCTATGATTACGCCGTGAACCCGTATAGGGGATGCAGCCATGCCTGCAGATATTGTTACGCTGCATACATGAAGCGGTTCACCGGTCACCGGGAACCGTGGGGCGAGTTTGTTGACGTCAAGATCAATGCTCCGGAGGTGCTAGCGAAGGAAATAACAAGGAAGCCAATGGGGAGGGTCTGGGTAAGCGGTGTATGCGATCCGTATCAGCCGGCAGAGAGGAAGTACCTACTGACCCGGAAATGTCTTGAAATCCTTTTAGGGAGCGATTGGCCGGTAACGATTCAGACCAAGTCCTCTCTCGTGCTGCGAGATATCGACATCCTTAAAACATCTGGGAAAGTGGAGGTCGGCTTTTCCATAACTACGGCTGAGGAAAAGATACGACGGATCTTTGAACCTGGGGCCTCCATGATCAAGGAACGGATCAATGCCCTGAAAGCGCTTCATGCCAAAGGGATTAAGACTTTTGTCATGGTCGCTCCGCTCCTGCCCGGAGCTGAAAGGCTGCCTGGCGAACTTGCTGGTGCCGTTGATTTCGTCTTGGTGGATCGGCTGAACTATCACTATGCAAACCGCATCTACCGGGAAAACGACATGGAGTGGGCGATCGAGGATCGGTTCTTTGCTGAAAAGGGCGACGAGTTGAAGAAGGGTTTCGAGAGGGAGGGGATTCCGGTAAACATATTGTTTTAGCGGCGACGCGGGAGCTGTAAAAGTATTGCACGAATTGAATAAGGCAAAGAACAACCAAAGAGGATTATGACAGATAAGAAGCTTTGTAGCTTTTGCCACGGTAAACCTCTAACAGCTCGTGTTTTTGCAGTGCACCGTAAGCGTCTAGATTGTATTCAGCGGCAAGCATAGTACTTGAAGGGTCGAGTCTGTGCACTTAGTGATTATGATTAGCCCGTAACGACTACGTGAAGGCCGCCACGTAAACCAAAGACGGCCTTCACAGCTGCTCTATCTGTAAACCCTAACCCTAAGCTGTTGTGTTTGAAAAAAAAAAGAATCATAAGACGCTGGATTTTCCTGCAACGCCTTTTATACAGAAGTAGTAGCCGCTGAGTTTGTGTTCAATAAACACAGGACAGCTAGGGCACACGCATCCCTTCACCTGAGGCGTTTTTTCACTCTTGCCAATCGAACAAAACAAGCGGCCCCTAAGGCCGTT
>Ga0208081_1000123_pt1 | contig 18594 bp, 9 predicted proteins | sample NGESurshal092012_6_FD_184479 | JGI IMG/M metagenome (GOLD analysis project Ga0208081, IMG submission 184479) | Arctic peat soil microbial communities from Barrow, Alaska - NGEE Surface sample 415-1 shallow-092012 (SPAdes) | ecosystem: Environmental > Terrestrial > Soil > Wetlands > Peat ...
GCGATTTTTTTTGCTTCCAACAGACCACCTGCCATTGAAATATCTATCTCAACCATATGAACAGCCTGGTTAATAATAAATGGCAGAAAATCGTAAAGAGTATAAAGGTTTTCACCGCAAAGAATGGGAACCGGAGAGGCTGCTGTAAGTTTAGCCCAGGTGTCTACATAATTTATCGGCATAGGATCTTCGATCCACCACGGTCTTATGGGTTCCAAAGCTCTAGCGAAACTCAGTGCGTCAAAAAATCCGAATTCCCAATGGCAATGCACGATGATTTCAAATTCTTTACCAGCCGCCTCTCTTAAATTGGTGTATGCCTGAATGTTGTTTTCCAGTTCCGTGAAAGACAGACGACGATTTAGTGCCTCACCTCCTGGACGTCTTGATATCCTGAAAGGCTTCGCAGCTGTCCATTTCTGAACCGATTGCTTAAGGTAATCCACCCATTCCTTACAGGATGCAGGATCAAGCATATTTCTCGGCTGGCTGGTAAGATAAGCCCTTACGCGGTCAGTGTAACATCCTCCGCCAAGAATTTTCCGAAGCGGCATTCCAATCAACTTTCCCACCAGATCCCACAAGGCAATTTCACATCCTGTAACGGCATGCATCCCAATCCCTCCATTTCCACCCAGATATGATACACGGAATTTCATTTGCTCGGTCAGGCGGGCTATATCAAAGGGGTCCTGCTTGATAAGAATCTGCCTGAATGCATTCATAACCACATCCTTGGCACCTAGTCCGGTGACGTCGTGATGACATTCACCAATCCCATATACCCCTGCATCCGTTTCAATCTTCACCAGGGGTAATACATGTCCTGTTCCTATCTGTACACGCATACATTTTACGTCGGTTATTCTGACTTTACCTAACTCGGTCTCCGCGATACGGGCAAAGTTAGGGACCACTGTAGCAGCCGGGACGGTTGCTGCCATTGTTTTGACAAATTCATTTCTGTTCATAATAGTTTTAGATAAAAGGTTAGCCAGGCACACTTTAAAAGTTGATTCCAGGATATCAAATATAGAAAAATAAATTGATGAAAAAAGTTTAACTTCATGGTCGTCCATAATCAATATTTAAGAAAATGAAAAAGATCTTTTATTCAAGCCTGGTGGCATTAGCTATATGTTCTTTATTGGCTGCAGCAATCATTCCACCCCAGGATGACTGTATCAAAGATATTACAGATAAGAGGGGTAAGATGAAGCCCTGGAAAAAAGGTGCCCGGGAAACAGGCAAATATCGTAATGTGTTCCTCGATGCAGGGTATAAAGAAGCTGATATTAATGCGAAGCTGGCAAAAGCATATTATGATGTTTTTGAAGGACCGAACAGGGTCTATTTCGAAGTTGGTGATTCAATGGCATATGTCTCTGACCTGAAGAATCACGATTCACGTACTGAGGGTTTGTCATATGGATTGATGGTTGCAGTTCAGCTCAACAAAAAAGAAGTTTTTGATCGCTTATGGCGCTGGACCAGGAAATATATGCAGCACCAGGGAGGCCCCAGGGATGCCTATTTTGCATGGAGCATAAACCCCGGAACAGGTAGGCATAATGCAGATGGATCAGCTTCTGACGGTGAATTGTATTTTATAACCGATCTCCTTTTTGCCTCCAACCGTTGGGGAAATAATACAGGTATCGATTATTATGCTGAAGCCAGAAGAATTTTGGATGCAATGTGGAGCAAAGACGTAAGTAATGGTCAAATGAATGTAATCAATGTAGAGCATAAACAGATAACTTTCGTACCTGATAAATCAGGTTATGACTGGACTGATCCTTCATATCATCTGCCTGCATTTTTTGAAATCTGGGCTGAATATGCCAATGACGGCAGAGAACAATTCTATAGGGATTGTGCCGATACGGCCAGGGCATTCCTGCACAGAGCATGCCATCCTGTTACCGGACTGAATAATGATTATACTGAATTTAGCGGTGCTGCAAAAGTCCGAGGTCGTATGGGACCCGCCTTCCGTTATGATTCCTGGAGAGTACCAATGAATATTGCGATGGACTATTCCTGGTATGCAAAAGACAAAGAATGGCAGAAAGATTATTCTAAACGTATTCAGAACTTCCTTTTCTGCAGGGGTATAGATACATTCGAGGATCAGTTCAATGTTGATGGTACTCTCCCCACTTTCATCCTGCAGGCAGGCGGGTATCAGAAATTACGCCATTCACTTGGACTGATAGGCACATCTGCAGCAGCATCCATTATGGGAACCCAGGCTAAAAGCTGGAGATTTGTTGATGCCGTTTGGAACGCTAAACTGGAACCCTATTCCGATGGATATTTCGACCCTTATTATGACGGTTTGTTATATCTGTTCAGCATAATGCATCTGAGCGGGAATTACCGGATCATAACCCCGGCGATGAATTGAGCTTTTATAAGATGCTTATTTGCATCTGACCTGGCTCTTGAAGATTGTTATTGAATAATTTTCTACTTTTATTTAAGCTAAATTACTGATTTTGTATAGTGGGACGATATTGACAAAAGTAATTATCATATTACTTATAAGTCAGAATCATATTCGGAAATTTGAAAGTAAGAAAATAGTATAACATAAATTATAAAACTAAAACTATGGAAAAGTTAAATTCAAGAAGGGCATTTTTAGGCAAAGCTGCCAGTATTGCTGCTGTAGCAGCTGTTTCCCCTTTGGCCAGCTTTGGAAATGGCTATCAACAGGCCATAACAGCAGCATGCATGTGCCCATGTGTGCGTGTCGGTTCCTAACTTCTTAATTATGGAATGGCAATCCTACTTTCATACCAACCCGATGTATAAGGAAATTGTCACCTTTGATGAAGGTGATTGGATAAAGGACAGTTTTGTTACAGTATCTAACCATCCGGGAATTGGTGTGGATATTAATGAAGAAGCAATGAAAAAATATGCCACCAGGGGCGTACCTTTTTTTGAATAAAATAAATGGGTTAGTATATAAGACAAGGCTTTAGTAGCATTTTCAATGAATTATTTCGATGAGCTGATATACGAAGATACCTGATCTTCGGGTCCTCCTGTATACCTTGGAAAGTTCGGATATGAGCAAAGAATATATCCTTTACCTTCAGGTTTAACTCCAATTCGCCCCTCGCTGTTGACAAAAAGTGTTTTCGCAGGAGCATTGCTTTCTTCGACCCAGGATATTATCATATCTATTTTGTCATTAGAGTTTGGTGCCGGTATATTTTTTACTTCAACCGTCTCGCCATCCCCGTTCATCTTATAACTCCTGCCTGATAATCCGTGACCTCCCTGTGGAACAACATACAACCGTGCAAACTTATCCAGTTTCTTCTGTCCCATCTTATTTATCAAAGACTGATAGTAATCAAGCTGTGCACCGGAAGAGGCTATAAAATCCTGTGTGCCAACAGTGAGTATTATCTTCCCTCCTCGCTTATAAAATGCACTAAGATCCGGATTCGTGGCATCGAGCCATTCGGAGATCTGTTTACGGCGCTCATTCATTGCTTTTCCTTCGGCATAGTCCAATGGATTAGCTGATGGATTCTGCATCAGGAACCCGGTTACTCCAAGAACTCCCAGAGATGAGTGTACCTGAGCGGTTTCAGGTGCACCTTCCTGTCCCTTGTACCGGATAGGGGTAATCGTCCCAAAAGATTCAGGATCGGTAGTCGGGAGCCACATACCGAAGGATTTAACACCATTTGCCAGTGGAGATGGGAACTTATATGGGCTATATACAAATTCAAGCGTCTTAATCTGTTCTTTGGTGAGTCTGGCCGATGTTGATTTATCTTCAGGGTTTGGATCCTTATTGCCTGGTTCACGAAGGGCTGCCCATGGATCAACAGGGCCAGAACCATCTGATACATCAAAGATAGCACGTGAAGCCATGTAGTTATTGATTATTCCATCAGACAAGCCGTCAAGTTTGTCACATTGTTTCAGAAACTCAGCCCTGATTGCATTTACCTTGAAAGGTGTCACCCAGTTTGCAAATGATTTTTCCTGTATCCTTATCAGTTCAGGAGCAAGCATAAGTGTCGAAAAACTAACTATCGGAACGTCGGATATTATGCCGTCATAATCCTCCGGGTATCTTTGCGCAACCATAAGTCCTTCGCGCCCACCCTGTGAACCTCCAACATAATAGTTAAAACGCGGCCGTTCACCATAAATCCTTTCAATTATTACCATTACGGCATCGTGAGTCTTCTTCATCTGCATATAACCAAGATTGCGGATGGCCTCATCATTGAGAGTCCAGTCATCAGGTTTAGCTCCTGCAGGACCTGAAGCCAGAACTGCAGCTCCGCCACCCATGCCTCCCTGGTGGCCTGAGTCGCTGCCATATATCACAAATCCCCTGTTTATCATCGGATTTTTGCCTTCCCTCACAGTGATTGATCCATTCATTCCTCCACCACCCGCTTGCATTGCACGGTGCGACCAGCTTGCCGGAAGAAGCACCCGGAAATTAATGGGCCAACCGTTGGGATCTACCGGGAAAATCGAACCTTCAACAACAGCGTATGCAGGGGTGGCATCGTTTGCTTCAATCCAGCGCGGGGTATAGAGTTTTACAGAGCCAACCGGTTCCCCGATTGCTGAAACAGGGATCGATGTACCCGCCTTTTCAATGTCGTTTTTGGTAATGACTATATTTTCGGAAAAAGGATCCTGCCCGGCAGCTATAACGTTTGCCAAAATCAGCGTTACAGTGATTAAAAAATAAAGTCTTTTCATACGTTTATATTTTTTAATGCTTGGACTTAAATTTTAACTGCTATTAACAGATAAGAAACTCTAATTTACTTAGAACCTGATCTTAAAATCATCCATAATACAAGTTTACTGAATCGTTATTAGTGTCAATTTCAGGTCCTTAGCATCTGAGCTGTTCCCATACCACACCTCATAGTCACCTGGGGTTACAGCCATTTTACCGCTTGTCTTGTCGTAGAACTCAAATGAAGAATGAAGAAGAATAATATTTACATCAGCAGATTTACCGGCAGCTATTTTAACCCGTTTAAAACCTTTTAATGTCTTAAGAGGACCATCTATATCATTTACTTTATGGATATAAACCTGTACTATTTCTGTCCCTTCTCGTTTACCTGTATTTGATACCGGAATCGTAAGTTCAACGCTTCCACCGTTGTTTATCTCATTTTTACAAATTTTGGCATCTGCTATCGAGAATGTTGTATAGCTTAATCCAAAACCGAACGGGAAGAGTGGATCAGCCATATAACGGTAAGTACGTCCTTTCATTGAGTAGTTCTCGAAATCGGGCAATTGTTTCATATTCCTGTAGAAAGTGATTGGCAGCTTACCTGATGGATTATAGTCGCCAAACAGTACATCAGCAATTGCCTGACCTCCCGATTCCCCAGCATACCAGGCCTGAATGATAGCGTCACAGCTTTCCGTTTCAGGCACTAAACCAACGGCAGAACCTGAACAGTTTATGAAAACAATTTTTTTCCCGGCCTGTCTCAAAGTTTTTAAGAAATTACGTTGTGTGGCAGGAAGTTCTATATCGGTACGATCGCCACCCTTGAAACCAGGCAGTTCAACAGGCATTTCCTCACCTTCAACCTGGGTTGAAAGACCTCCGGCAAATATCACGAGGTCAATTCCCTTAAGTTTCCTTATCAGGTTACTGTAATCAACATCCTTTTCTTTGCCAAAATTGAAATCTATGTTTGCCTGCCAGTCGTTTTGTTGCGTAAGTCTGATCTCAATATTGTATTTTTTCCCTTTTTCAACCCTGAAAGGTGTCTTTGCAATTACAGTTCTCCAGTTGCTGTACTTTTTTATTGATTCGCCATTAATTGTAAGTTCAAATAATCCTGTGGCACCATATCTCAGGACAATGGTTTCATCCTGGGTTGGTTCAAAGACTGTTTCATATTTAACAGAGAATTTATTTTGATTAACCCCGGCAGCAAAAGTATTCTGACCTGAAACTGATTGCAATATCGGATTTGCAATATATTGTGATAATACTGCATCTCCTTTAAAATCAGCGTTATTCCAGTAAGTAACCTTAAATCCTTTTGAACCTGCAAAGGAACAATTCGGAATATAGCTCTCAATTGCATTATTATCAACCAGTTCACATCCTTTGTCGTACAGAATTCTGCCAGCCGGAAGTTTGGAAGTAATTCCATCAAGGATTGTTATTGTTCTAACCGGTGTTCCGTTATAATTACCCCATAACACGGGTTCATTGTCGGCATTAGGTCCGATTACTGCAATTTTTTTGATTGATTTCTTCAGGGGAAGAATGTTATTTTTATTTTGAAGAAGTGTCATTGATTCACGGGCCATCTCGAGGGAAAGTCTTCTATGATCCTCGTTATTTATAACCGAAACAGGTATTTTAGTCCATGGAACCAATGCATCCTCGTCCATTTCACCAAGGTCGAAACGGCCTATTAATGAGCGCATTAAATGTCTGTTGATTTCTTCTTCGGAAATCAATCCTTTTTCAATCGCCTCAGGCAGATCTTTAAATGCATACGACTGCCAGGCGCATTCAACATCAGTACCAGCCCAAACACTTTTTGCCGAAGCATGTGTAGGATCGGATGAAACCTTATGACCAGTATAAAAATCGGCTATTGCATCGCAATCTGAAACAACCATATACTTATAACCCCAATCATCTCTTAAGATATTCTGAAGCAATCGGCTGTTACCACAACAAGGTTCATCATCTAATCTCTGATAGGCGCACATTACCTGCCTTACATCTGCCTCCTGAACAAGCGATTTGAATGCTGGCAGATAGGTCTCCCATAAATCGCGGGGATCGATATTGTTGAGGTTTAGTGAATGACGGCTCCATTCCGGCCCCGAATGAACTGCAAAATGCTTGGCACAGGCAAGCAGTTTCCGGTACTTTGAATCCGCCGGTCCTTGCAATCCTTTAACAACTGAAACTCCCATTCTGGAAGTAAGGTAAGGGTCTTCACCGTAGGTTTCCTGCCCTCGACCCCAACGCGGATCGCGGAAGATATTGATGTTTGGGGTCCAGACTGAAAGACTAAGGAAACGTTTGTTTTCCTGGCCTTTTTGTATAGCCTCATTATACCTGGCGCGGATTTCGTCAGAAACTGCATCGAAAATGTGATAAGTAAGAGAGTCATTGAACGAGGCTGCCATACCAATCGGCTCAGGGAAAACAGTAACTTTTTCATTATTGGCCAGGCCGTGAAGAGCCTCGCTCCACCAGTTAAATTTCTTAATACCAAGATGCGGTACGGCATCTGACTGGTCACACATCAATGCGGCTTTTTCATCAAGTGTTAAGCGGGATATCAGGTCTCTAGCCCTTTCTTCTGCGCTTAAACCAGGGTTTTGAAAGGGATATTGCTGTCCCAAAAGACTTGATGTCAAAATTATCCCCAGGGTAATAAATAAAGTTTTCTTCATAATAATTGTATTAAAAATGTCTGCAATGAATTTAGATGGATATTTTTTATGCATTAGCTTCGCCCCGGATCAAGGCGTGGGCACACCAAGGCTCTTCTGCAGAATCATAACAAGGTCATCTGTATTATACGGTTCGGGGATGACCCAACGCGAGCCGAAAATCAGCTTGGGTATGCCGCCCCTGCCGTCCTGGATGGTCTGGCCGTAAATCCGAATGGAGGTTTGTAAATACTGTCCGATCCAGGGATCGGTCCAGGCGGCATCGAACTTCGCCTGACCGACTAATTCAACCGCTTTTTCCCTGGCAGTTTCGAGACTCCGAGGGCGCCATCTATCCCCGGACTCAAATGTAAACATCCAGTTTTCGAAGTCAGGAAACACCTCGCGGTTAACCACCCATACCGCCAGGCCAATCTTTGCCAGTTCGCAGGAATTTTTGAACTCATCCACATCCCTTGGGATGTAAGGGTTGCATTGGGTATTCAGTGGTGCCGGACATAGTGCAAATGCCAGTTTGCCATCATAAAGGCGAATCACCTCATCGAGCATGAAATGTATCTTCTGACAATGGGGACACTGATAATCAAAGAGCAAGGTGACTACATAGGGGGCGTCCGGAGACCCGACTATCGGTACAGCATGATAATCGATAGCGGGTATGTTATCCTGTGACTCGCCGTCGCGATAAACGGCTGATGGAGTAAAGCCGACCTGAGAGGCTGCCAGGATGCCGGCCAGAACCAGACCGATCAAAACTCTTACCATGGCAGGCAATGGGCGAAGAATATACCTGGAAGAATCCGTGACCGACCGCCAGATGATCAGTATTGTCAACAGCAGCCCGGTGAGGTGCGTAGTCATGCAATAAAGACAAAAATCCCCGATTATCCATTTCTGTAAGATTGTGAACCATATAGCACTTCCGGCAATTGAACCTGCCAGTATCAACATTACACTCCAGGCCAGGCGCCTTATCGGTGCCTCTGAGGAGGGGCCAATAAAAAGGCTGGCAGCCAGAATAGCCAGGTAAACCCCAAAAGCCAAACCGCTGATGGGTAAGATCCCTGCTATCGTCGACCATTGGCTGTTTAGAACCTTTTCGCACGGACTCCCTCCGCCGCAGCCGACCATCGATCCGCCCACCAGAAAATGCCAGCTCATGATGGCGCTCAAGACCAGAGCCAACATGTTTAATCCTGTCATGATCCAACGCCACCAGGGCCAGTACTTTCCTGTTGTCCTCACTAAGGTTTCCTTATATATTGATTTGATTCACCTGGAGTGGGAACATTACCGGCTACCTGAGAACCGATAATATGAACCATGGTCAATGGTGAGGCAAGGGTGATACCGCTACCGGAGACCTGCGCACCTACTGCGTATGAATATTTCAGCGGCTTGGCTACAGTGATGGTATCAGCAGGTATAGTTCCGGGAGCACCAAAACGGCGACGTCCTGGTGCGATGTTTGCAACAACTGCCGTCTCAAGATTTGCACCATTGCCAATACTTATAGTTTGACCTGCATTAAAGCCTACCACGCCGGAAACCAGGATAACTGTCGTGCCCCTCCTTGCAGCAGAACTTACAGTACTGCCGCCCGATGTACCAACTGTGGCGATAACAGAGTTCTCGCTATCTGTGCCTGAACCTATAATTATCTTCTGACCGGGGACAAAATCCGCTACTCCAGAAACTTTAATATTATTGGAGCCTTTAGCTGCCGGAGCTGATATGGTGACAACGCTCTGCACCATAAAATCATTGCAGTTACTGTCGGTATCTTTGCCATCCGGAAAACGTCCTGCACTCCTGTTAGGCTGGTTGGTGGGTGCGGAAGGTCCCATCCTGAAGCCTCTGCCCATACTGGGTGAAGTAACGATGCATCCGTTTGCACCAGCTCCCGAAGCTGCCTGGTAACCTTCGGCTGCCCAGGGATCGACCAGACCGCCATAGTTGAGGCCGTCAACAACATTACCATCTTCGTCACGCAGCACCATAGTGCCCGCGCTGGCAGAGAGAGCCGGACCTCCGAACCATTGATCAGGCTCAGGTCCACCATTGTAGCCTGCTGAGGTGACCTTTTCATCGCGTACAACAGCATCGATTTCATGGTCGTCAGAGAGAGGCTGGTCGAGGGTTATACTTGAGCTGAGTGCCAGTACAGGCTCGTTGCTTGAATGAGCGAAGTTTGTCGCCGGTTCGAAGGTGATTCCCGTTCCTCTTGCGCTAAAAGGCATGTTGGATGCATGATTGAATTTCAGAGGTTCAGCCAGATCGAGGCCTGTTCCCGGATCTTCGTTCTCTTTTAACGGGCCGTTAAAAGTGCTGCGGACTGACTGTGTACCAACGCGGTTCACTGTCACGGTTTCTATTCCATGACCCACGCTGGCGATGTCAATCCTGATCTTATCACCAACTGAGATGTTTTCAACAGAGGATACCTTAATGTTTGTCTCACCGGGTTTAGCGTTCATTGAGAGCCAGGCCTGCGTGCCGGGCTTTCCGTTGTTAGTGATTGTAACCACCTCATATTTTTCAATCGTCTTGGAAACGGTGGGGTATGTAGCACCAGAACCGATAGCCATTTTCTGTCCGATCTCGAAGCCATTCCCACTTGTGACAGGTATATTGTCAGACCCTTCAGGGATGGTAATCACCGGACCGTCGGGGAGGGGCTGCCACACTGTAGTTGAGCCTCTTGGTCCGCCACGGGGTCCACCACCGAAAGGTGATGTGGGTCCTTCAGGCTGGGCAGGTGCGGTAAGGCTGACTATGGCGCGTTTTTCAATGGATGAGCCTGTACCGATTTCAATCACATCTCCAACCGACATCCCTGTCGTATTCCTAACGTATATGGTCGACTCACCCTTTTTCGCGGGAACTGCCATCCCAGAGTTGGAGAGACCTAACAGGTAGAAACTATTGGCAGCAAGTTTTGTTCCAGATGGAACCTTAACTGATGAGAAGATTGGCATTTGGGTCGGATGGTGGGTGAGAGTCCAGTTTGAGATATCAATTTCGCTCCCTCCAGCGTTATAAAGTTCTATGAATGTGTTGGTTGAGTTAACAGTAGAACCATCGCTGATGCGGAACTCATTAATCTTTACCTGGTTAACGTTACGTATTTTTTCAATAGCTATTTCCGATTGAGTTTTGCCCGAAGCGTTAGTCCACGAAGCAGTACCAACCAGATCGCCGTTGAAAATCTCCGATCCTGAAGTGATCATGAAAGTTGCATTCACGCTTGCACCCGGAGCGATCGGTTCAGCGAACTTCTTCGAAGATTCTGTGGAGGTTAAGATTACAGATTCCCATCCGCTGGGTACGGTTATGCTCAGAGTGAGGTCATTCACAGGTGCTGCGGTGGTATTTGTGAATCTCACTGTAGTGTTCTGTGACGACTTTGGTGAGAATGTCTGAAGTCCTGCAGGAGTATCGATAGCCTCGGCCGGGGCAATGCTCAGACGCTGAACATCATATTTTGCAGCTACTATATTAGCCTGGATTTTCTGATTTGTTTCCAGTGTCGGGAAAGTGCCCGGAGCCGTCACCGCTCCTTCATAAAAAGAACCTTGCGACCCGTTACTGTTATCCCCTCCGTTACCCAGGAGAATAGCTCCCTGCTTGCGCATCGGGTCATAGCTGCTTCTGTCATTTATAACGCGGGGTCCGTCGAACATAATTTTCAAATCACCCTGCTGGGCATCTCCGCCCATTGATCTCCAGTGATGGGATTCACCATCTGCCATAGCAGTTACAAACCGCCAGGTGATGCTCGGCAGGTCTTTGCAGAATTTATCGTTTGGAGAGGTGTTGACACAACCCACCAGGTTGTTCTCCTGGTCGGTCATGATCCACGGGCCGGGTGCCTGCCCACGATACCAGGCAGTGGCGTTACCGTAGTAGGTGGTTTCCATGGTGCCGTCGCCGTCGTCGCGGCTGTCGGTCTCGGCGTTGCCGTAATCGAAACAGCAGCCGGAGTTATAGTGGAGTCCGTTAACAATCCAGTATTGACCTTCAGCCTGGTCGTCGACAGCTGTGCCGACAGGGTCGTCGTCCCGCAGGCCCATACCAGGCTCGATGAAGACACCGTAGACTTTGTGTCCCATTAGGGTTACCGGAGCCATATCGGCAACCGGCAGGTTGTTAAATCCACCCATGGCAGGGCCACCGAATCCGCCGCGGGGAGCCTGGGTGAGGTGGTTACCTTTACCTGACTGGTCGTAAAGAATAGTGATCCAGCAGTATGTGTTGGCGCAGAATTTGTCCTGAGCGGCTGCATCAGCATATCCGCCAGGATCACCCTTACTGGGACGGACCACGCCTATGTCAAGGGTTTTGCCATCCGACTGGCGCATTACCTGGTACAAAGGGCCATTATAGGATGCGTATAACGCACGAGTACTACTGTGGGCAGCCACACACGGATTGGCGGCATCAGCATAGATATCACACGGACCTTCGGGTCTGGCAGAAGAAACATTGCACCCTGTACCTGCTATCATAATCACCATCATCATAGTGACCGGCAGTACGAGCGCCATAGCTAGAATTACTATTAAACGACTTTTCTTTATCATGTTATTCCAATTGATTAGTTAAACTGTTTTTTTATAGTGTATGAATGATTTCATTTACCGGGTTTTCTGTAATACTTATTGGGTGCACCAGGTGTGGGAAGATTACCTGCAACCTGAGTTCCGGCGTCATATAACTGAGTAAGAGGTTTCGCGAGAGAAATACCGCTACCTGAGACCTGTACTCCCGCAGCATGAGCATATTTAAGAGGCATAGCAAAAGTGACCGAGTCGGCAGAACCCAGAGCCCGGCTGCCGAAACGACGACGTCCGGCAGCGATGGAAGCGACAACCGCCGTCTCAAGGTTTGTACCTCCGTCTATAGTGATTGTCTGACCGGTGTTAAAGCCTTCCACGCTTGCAACAGGGATGGTTGTCACGCCTGCCCTGGTAGCAGTACTCACTGTGGTTCCGCCTGCTGTACCAATAGTGGTGGCAACAGCAGTTTCACTGTTCGAACCGGTACCGATGATAATCTTCTGGCCGTTGCTTAAGCCTGCCACACTGGAGACTTTAATATTGTTTGAGCCGGCTGAAGATGTGGCTAATAATGTGATCGTGTTCTGCAATGTGAAATCATTGCAGTTATTGTCTGTATCAGAGCCATCGGGGAAGCGACCTGCACTTCTGTTGGTATTTCCGGCGGCCGGAATAAACTGCCCGAAGCCTGATAATGAACCAGGCACCACCACAATGCAGCCTCCCTGGCTTTGATCCCCCTCAAGGATAGCGATCTCGGGGCTGGTGATGATCCCGTTGGCGCTCGAATTACTCTGCTGTGATCCGTAAACCATGGCATCGATGACCACCGCACCTGTGGCATCCATCAATGCAACTGATCCGGCAGTGGTCGAAAGGGGAGCTCCATACCACTGATTGGGTGATACAGATCCCTGATAACCCATTAATTTAGCCAGGGGGTTAGTAACAGGTGCTCCGACCTCATGACTCTTGTCCAAAGCGCTTTCAAGTGTGATGCCGCTGCCGAGCGCCTGTACTGCATCGCCGCTTTTGTGAACAAATCTTGTGGCCGGGGAGAAGCTGATCCCCGTACCCTCATCGGACACGTCTGCATCAGGTATGTGGTCGAATATTAGGGGTGTGGTCAGTTCCAGTTCCCCCGGAATACTGTTGCCAGGTCCGGTTTGACCGAATCCTCCGCGTACCGGAGCCGCAACCACATTGATAATTCTTTTGACCTTAACAAGTTCCTTGATTGCTCCCGTGCCTATAGTCAGCATATCACCATCTGTAATGTTGGAATTTGCTGCAACCTTAATAATAGTTTCTCCTGTTTTTACTGCTACAGCCAGGGTTGTTTGCGAGGCTGCCTTACCGACAGCGATGACGGTGGCAACCTCGTAGTTGCCTCCTGGATCGATACCAATCTTCTGGCCAACCTCAAAGCCTGCGGTGTTTGTAACGGGCAGATTGGTTGAGCCTGCAGGTATTATAAGCCAGGGACCAGTAGAGACAGGAACAAAAACCGTGGCCATTGGATAGGCTGCGGTCCCGACGGTTGCGATCGTGCGTGTCTCTCCGTCAATGTCAATCTTCTGACCCGCTTCAAAACCAGCGATGCTTCGAACGTTGTTGATTTTCTCTCCACGGCCTGCTGGAGCCGCCAATCCTGAACCGGCGAGACCAAGCAGGTAGAAACCATGAGCTTCGAGTTTCGTTCCGGCCGGGATCGTCGCCAGCCTGACAGGAGCCCACTCGCTCCGTGTGTTGATCAGGATCCAGTTGGAGAGGTCAAAATCTCTGTCGCCTGCGTTGTAAAGTTCGATAAACTGGTTGGTCGGATTGTTGCCTGTCTCGAATCGTATTTCATTTATTTTGACAGGGAAAACGTTTCTCACCTGTTGGGAGCTTGTCTCAAATTGAGTCAAACCGGTACCCTGGTTCTTCCACTCAACCCTGCCGGTCAGGAAACCGGCGCCGGTTGTCGCCGGTGAGGTAACTGTAAAAGAAGCTGTCACACTGGCGCCAGGCATGACCGGGTCAATGAACCTCTTCGAAGTTTCGTTTGAGCCCAAAACCACAGATTTCCACCCTTTAGGAACGGAAATGCTCTGGATGACGTCTTTCACAGGTGCCCCGGTTGAATTCGTAAACGTTTCGGTAACGTCTTGTGACGATCCTGGAGTGAACGTCGTGATCCGTGCCAGTATCACCCGCTGCACATCGTACCTTGCAGCCACAATGTTCGCCTGCACGGCATTGTGGGTGGCATCGGTCGGATATCCTTTGGTCATAACGCCTTCATAGAAGGTGCCGGCCGAACCGTTTCCGTTATCTCCGCCATTGCCCAATTGAACGGCACCCTTTCTGTGCATCGGGTAGTAATAGTCATTCTCGTGTGAACCTGGACGATGTCCGCTATAGAATTTTGTTAGGCCATCCTTCTGTGCGTTGCCACCCCGGATTTCCCACTGGTTTCCACCTCCACCGTTAACTACCCCGGTCACAAAACGCCAGGAATCGATTGTCGGATCATTGATATTCTGCTTTGCGTTATATCCGGAGTACAGGCCGGCCTCCATGTCGGACATGATCCACGGGCCCGGACCGCTGCCGCTGCCCCAGGCTGTGGCAATACCAAAATATACGGTTTCCATAGTGCCTCTGCCCACGGCACGACTGTTCGTCGATGTATTGCCGTAGTTGAAGCAACAGCCGCTGTCAAAGTGCGTACCGTCACACACCATGTATATACTCTGGGGTTCATCGTTGATTGCAAGACCGGTGGCATTGTTGTTTCGCAAACCCATGCCAGGTATGATGTAGACTCCGTAAGCCTTGTGTCCCATGATAGAGATTGGCGCCATGTCCGCAATTGGCAAAGTGTTAAATCCACCCTTTGCAGGGCCCCTGAATGTTCCCGGAGGCGCCTGAACAAGGTGATTGCCATTTCCCGACTGGTCGTAGACAGTAGTGATCCAGCAGAGTGTTTTGGCACAAAACGCATCCTGGGCGGCTGCATCGGCATATCCACCCGGATCATTCTCACCAGGTTGGATCACACCTATGTCAAGGGTCTTGCCGTCAGACTGACGCACAACTTGGTAGAGCGGTCCTTTATAAGATGAGTACAAAGCACGGGTGCTGCTATGGGCAGTCACGCACGGGGTACCTGCAGCAGTGTAGACATCACACGGACCTTCCGGTCTGGGTGGAATAGCGTTACGCATTACTCCTGACATTGCCAACAACATCATCATGGTGGAAGGTAATATGAGTGCCAGTGCAAGAATGATCACAAAACGACTCTTCTTAATCATGTTTATTCTCCTGTTTTTATTCTGAGATTTTCTATTGTTTTCATTTTCTTGCATTTTCGATAATCGCCAGTGAGTCGAGGTAAGATCTGGATTGTTCATTTGTTAAAGTCATCCAATACATCATATACCTGGCATCATGAATCCGGAAAAAAGGCTCCAACTCCACTTTTACCGCATTGATCATAGTAAATGCAGGGGCAGTAAATGTTAATGACTTTCCTTTTACAGGGATCAGTTCATTTACAATTTTTGATCTGTCATCCCCAATAATTATCGGGGCCTTGTCGACAGGGAGTTTTTGTCCTGCCGGCATTTGTCCCCATCGGCTATCATCTGCAATCAGTCCTTTCAAATCCTCTGTCCCGGTTTTAGCACCAAGCAGAATAGGTCCATGCATGAAAGCAATATATTCGGGTACATTTGGTAATTGTTCGGTTGTATTATGCATTGGCAGGGAAACCAGTACAACATCTCCTTTTTTCCACTGGCGATTCATAGCGATATAGGATGAGGGATGGGCATTATAAGAAACAGGTTTCCCGTTGATAGTTATTTTTAAAGCACCTTCCTTTACCCATGACGGATACCGTATCATCAGTTTAAATCTTGAAGATCCTTCCGTTATAGTCAGTTGTGTTTGTTCCTCATCAGGGAATTTAGTTTCCTGCTCTATTTTCACTCCCTTTTCCTTCCAGTTCAGCTCTGATGCAATGAAGAGGTTTAAATACAAAGAATCTCCATTGTGTGTGTAAATAAACTGATTGTATTTTCCATGGTTTTCCATGCCGGTTCCCACGCAGCACCACATTGCTTCATTCGGGGCTGAATAAACCCTGTAATGACGGGGGCGGGCCGGAGTAAAATATACATAACCACCATGTTCAGGATGCTGGGTTGACAGGATATGGTTATAAAGTGTCCTTTCATAGTAATCAGCAAATTTAGCCGAAGGGTCAGATCTGAACAGATCCTCGGTAAGCTTAAGCATATTGTAAGAATTACACGATTCAGGGCCCTCAATATCATTTACAAAATCGATACAAGATGACGGGGCCGGAAAAAATTCCCGTCTGCTGTTTCCTCCGAATGCTAGCGACCTGTTTTTTGTAACAGTTTGCCAGAAAAAGCTGCCTGCCTCGGCAAACTTTTTATCGTGAGAAAGTTCTGCTATCCTCTGGAAACCTACTGCTTTCGGAATCTGTGTATTCGCGTGTTTATTGTCAAGATTATCTATATCAGAGGACATTGCATCCAGCAGCATTTTGTGAGAAAATCTCTTTGCTGCAGCAAGGTATTTTTCATTGCCCGTAATCTGATATGCATCGGCATACATTTCGTTAATTCCTCCATGTTCCGAGTCGAGCATTGTTTCCATCTGTGTGTCAGAAAGGGCAGAGGTGATGTCTATGCCCCAGTCGCAAAATTTCAGGAACATGGTTTTAGCCTCCTCATTTCCGGTATATACACATGCATCTCTGAGGCCGGCATACATCTTATGAATGTTGTACCATGGGGCCCATGCTGTTCTGTATACTTTGAAATCACCGTTCTTCAGGGTACTCCAGAGGCTTTTGCTGTTTGGGATCCCTCCAAGATATCCCTTCCCCCAGTCAGCATTATTTATCCCGTTTGCATCCTGGCAGGCTTTGAGTTCAGCAATCATGTAATCCATCCGCTTTTTGCATTCGGCATTACCGGTAGCAGCATAATTCATTGCCATCGCCGATAAATAATGGCCACCGATATGACCATCCAGTCCCTGCCAGTTTGGGAAAAGGGGTGCTTTTTCAGGCAAGCCGGCTTCTTTTCTGAAAGGAGCCAGTAAACGATCAACATCATACTTTAAAAGAGTCTGAATATTCAGATCACGGGCATGTTTAAACGGACCATCGAGCAAGGTTACATCCTTTAAGGGGAATTCATTTGGATAAAGTTTGTCCTGTGCTTCAATTTTACTGCAAACCATGAAAATGCAGAATATTACCAGAAAAGGAAGACTTGGCTTCGACATATTTAATTATATTACTCTTTATAAAACTCTACTTAAAAAGGAGCTGTGCAAAGTTATAGAGGTTGTTCCTCCATACTGGCCAGGCGTGTCCTCCGGGATAATCGCTATAAGTATACTTAAGTTTCATTTCATCAAACCTGGAAATCATTGTCTGACAATTATTATACGCGATATCCTCCTTACCGCCTATCCCGATCCAAATGAGTTTTAAGTTGTTTTTGATTTTATCGAGATTTTTATTCATAATATCATATTGTTTATTGGCAAGATCGCTCTGCGCAGGCATTATCCAGCCGGAGCTGAAAATACCGATATATGAAAATAAATCAGTATTATTCATTCCCACATATAGAGTCTGGATACCGCCCATTGATAAACCTGCGAGTGCCCGGGCCCCGGTACCGGTTTCTGTGCGGTAGTATTTCTCGACAAAGGGAATGATGCTTTGTTTCAATTCTCTTTCAAACATTCTGAGTGTATTTTCGCCAAAACCCTGTCCGCTGACATTTCCGTCAGGCATTACAATAAGCATCGGTTTAGCTTTATTTTCCGCAATGAGGTTATCGAGGATAAGATCTGTTTTACCCTGGGTCGCCCATCCTCTTTCATCTTCTCCTCCACCATGCAATATGTACAACACTGGATATTTCTCACTGATATTAATGTCATAGCCGGCAGGTTTAAAGATATAAAACTGACGCCATTCATTAAAGACAGTGGAAAAATAACGCTTAATGGAGATTTCGCCGTGAGGTACATCTTTTTCCACATAATAGCCATCTCCTTTGAAGGGCACCTCAATACCGCTAGCCATTCTGCCCATTCCGTAAAATGTTTCACTGGCAGGGTCCGCCAGGGCTAATCCATCGACCAGGAGTGAATAGTAATGAAAACCTTCTGTCAGCGAATCAGTTGTCACTTCCCATATTCCTTCATTGTTTTTTATCATATCGTATTTCTTTGCAAGATCGAGCTGAACCTTTTGTGCATCAGGTGCTTTGACACGAAAAATAGCCCGGTTGTCTGGTAGAATCTGCGGATATTTTACACCCCTTACATTGGTTGATGCCGGTATCCCGACAGGGCTGTACTTGTTGAATTTTGATACATCCACCGGCTTGAAAATAAGCTGTGAGAACATGTATAAGGAATTTTTCCAGACTTTAAAATCATGCACTCCGGGTTCTATATAATAAATATGAGGAACATCGTTTGCATTGAGATAGTCATGTGTCCGCTGGCTGAATGTTATCAGGCCGTCGTTATCACC
>Ga0208081_1000125_pt1 | contig 18446 bp, 18 predicted proteins | sample NGESurshal092012_6_FD_184479 | JGI IMG/M metagenome (GOLD analysis project Ga0208081, IMG submission 184479) | Arctic peat soil microbial communities from Barrow, Alaska - NGEE Surface sample 415-1 shallow-092012 (SPAdes) | ecosystem: Environmental > Terrestrial > Soil > Wetlands > Peat ...
CAATGTGACCGTCCGACACCTGGTCAGGCGATCGGCTGATGGATCGTCACGAGTTTCCGGGCCGTCGGGCAATGTGACCGTCCGACACCTGGTCAGGCGATCGGCTGATGGATCGTCACGAGTTTCCCGCCGTCGGGAAAGGTCGCCTCGACCTGGACGTCGGGCAGCATCTCCGCGACGCCGTCCATCACCTGCTCGCGGCTCAGCACCTCGCGCCCGGCCACCATCAGGTCGGCGACGCTCCGGCCGTCGCGGGCCCGCTCGATCACCCAGGTGGTCAGCAGTGCCACCGTCTCCGGGTAGTTCAGCTTGACGCCGCGCTCGAGCCGGTCGCGGGCAACCATGCCGGCGACCGCCAGCAGCAGCTTCTCGGTGTCGGCCGGGGTCAGGTGCACCGGTGCCTCCCCTATCTCGGGTATTGCGATCCTTCGTTGCCCAGGCCGACATGCCACATCCGGTGTCTCGTCGTGTGCCCCTGCACGGCGCCGCGGACCAGGTGGGGCGAGCACATCGTCGCCTATCCCGCCGGTCACGTCGACATCGGGCGCATCAATGGCCGCACTCGCCTGGGGTGCGGGGTGCACGTTCGGCACATCAGGGCAGCAACTCGTAGGCCGGGAGGGTGAGGAAATCCACGAACCGGTTCCCGGTACACAGATCGAACAACAGATTCCGGGCATCGGCCAGATACTCACGACCGCCGGGGGTGTCGGCCCAGGTATCGGCGAGCCGCTCGGTCGCCGCGTCCAGCAGCCTGATGATCATCTCGGCGTCCACCCTTCGACGGGTGTCGTCGAGAACCACCCGGTTGCGCCGCCACTGCCAGAGCTGGCTCCGCGAGATCTCCGCTGTCGCAGCGTCTTCCATCAGGTTCTTGATCGCCACCGCACCGGCGCCGGCGAGCCAGTTCACCACGTACTCGAGCGCGACCTCGACGTTCAGCGCCAGCCCACCGGCGGTGACGGTCAACGGCAGGGAGCGAATGCCCAGCAATTCCTTGGCGCTCACGTGCGGCGGCGGCAGCGATGAGTCGAGCTGGTTCACCCGGTCACCCAACGCCTCGTCGAAGATCTCCTGACAGATCGGGACCAGGTCCGGATGAGCCACCCAGGATCCCTCGTAGCCGGCTTCGGCCTCTCGGGCCTTGTCTGCGCGAACTTGCGCAAAGGCTGCGGCGTTCACCTCAGCATCCCGCCGGGACGGGATGAAGGCCGCCATCCCGCCGATGGCGTACGCACCGCGGCGGTGGCAGGTGGCGACGAGCAGATCCGAGTACGCCTTCATGAACGGCGCGGCCATGGTCACGCTGCCGCGGTCGGGCAGCACGAACTCGGTGCCCGCGTCCCGGAAGGTCTTGACGATGGAGAACAGGTAATCCCACCGGCCGGCGTTCAATCCCGCGGCGTAATCCCTGAGCTCGTAGAGGATCTCGTCCATCTCGAAGGCGGCCCAGATCGTCTCGATGAGTACGGTGGCCCGAACGCTGCCCGGGGTGATTCCCAGTGCGGATTCGGAGTAGGCGAAGACCTCCGCCCACAGCCGTGCCTCCAGATGGGACTCCAGCTTCGGCAGGTAGAACGCGGGCCCGGCACCACGGGCGAGCAGTTCGGCCGCGTTGTGGAAGAAGTACAGCCCGAAATCGACCAGCGCGCCGACCAGCGGGACGCCGTCAAGAGTGAGGTGCTTCTCCGGCAGGTGCCAGCCCCGCGGCCGGGTCACGATGACGGCGAGCTCGCCATCCTGGAGCCGGTAGGACTTGCCGTCCTGGTCGAGCGTGATCGTCCGGCGGATCGCCTCGTACAGGTTGACCTGGCCGCCGATCACGTTCTCCCAGGCCGGGGTGTTGGCGTCCTCCAGGTCCGCGAGCCACACCTTGGCACCGGAGTTCAGGGCGTTGATCGTCATCTTGCGATCGGTCGGGCCGGTGATTTCCACCCGCCGGTCGGCGAGGTACTCCGGGATCGGCGCGACCTGCCAAATCCCGGAGCGGATCTCGGCCGTCTCGTCCAGGAAGTCGAGCGGCTCGCCCACCGCGACCGCGTCCCGCCGCTCGAGGCGCCTGGCCAGCAACACGTCCCGCCGGCCGGCGAACCGCTCGTGCAGGTCCGCGAGGAACTCCAGGGCAGCCGGGGTCAGGATCTCCTCGACGCCGTCGACCGGCGGGCCTGAGATGACAGTCCGACTACTCACGAGTTTCCTCTCGTCCGGGTGCTCCGCGACGAGCTCAGCTGGCACGCCGCGGAGGACATCTATCTCCGAGAATCGGAGGTGCTTTCCTGCTGCTCGGGTGTCCGCTGCTGCTCGGGTATCCGCGGCGCGTCGTGGACTGCGTCGCCGGCAGCCTGGTGGACCTGCGGAGTCTCCCGCACAGCATCGTGCGCCGACACGCCCTCCACTTCCTCCGCCTCGTAGATCGCCCGTTGCTTGTCCGAGTTGAGAAGCAGGTTCAGCGCAATCGCCACGATCGCACCGGCACTGATCCCCGAGGTGAAGATCGTCTGGAACCAGTCCGGGAAGGCGTTGTAGAACGAGTCCCGGACGATCGGGATCATCGCGATGCCGAGCGAGATCGCCACCACCAGGATGTTGCGGTTGTTGAACCGCACGCTCGACAGGGTGCGCACCCCGCTCGCCGCCACCATCCCGAACAGTGCGATCCCCGCGCCGCCCAGCACCGGCTGCGGGATGCTCTCCACGATGGCGCCCATCTTCGGCGTCAAGCCCAGCAGGATCAGCACGCCGCCAGCGAAGGTGGCCACGAACCGGCTGCGCACCCCGGTGATGGACACCAAACCAACGTTCTGCGCGAACGCCGTGTACGGGAACGTGTTGAACACCCCGCCCAGCACGGTGGACAGCCCGTCGGCCCGCAGCCCGTCGGCGAGCCGCCTGCTGTCGATCTTCACCTCGATGATCTGCCCGATCGCCAGGATGTCCCCAGTGGTCTCCGTCATGATCACCAGCGCGACGATGCACATCGACACGATCGCTGAGACCTCGAACGTCGGGAAGCCGAAGTGGAACGGCGTGCTGACACCGACGGCGTCCGCGTCACCGACCTGATCCCACTGCGTCATGCCCAACGGGATGGCGACGATGGTGCCGAGCACGATGCCCAGCAGGATGGAGATGCGAGCGAGCGCGGCGGGGCCGAACCGTTCGATCAAGACGATGAACAGCAGCGTGCCTGCTGCGAGCGCGACGTTCTTCATCGGCGCGCCGTCGTCGGTGACCAGCCCACCGGCGACCCAGTTCGCCGCGACGCCCATCAGCGACAACCCGATGATCAGGATGACGGTGCCGGTGACCAGCGGCGGGAAGAACCGGACCAGCTTGGCGAACAGCGGGGCCAGCAGCATCATGAAGACGCTGGCGGCGATCACCGAGCCGTAGATGGCCGTGACGCCGCACTGGGAGCCGATGACGATCATCGGCGCGACCGCCGCGAAGGTGCAGCCCTGCATCAGTGGTAACCGGACACCGAACCATTTGAACCCGATCGACTGGATCAGCGTGGCAATCCCGGCAACGAAAAGGTCGGCCGTCACCAGGTAGCCGAGGTCGCCGGGGTTCAGCTTTCCGGCGCCGATCAGCGCGCCGCCGACCACCAGCGGTACCGCCACTGCACCGGCGTACATCGCCAGCACGTGCTGCAGCCCCAGCGGAATGAGTTGCCGCCACGGCGGCAGTTCGTCGACGGACTCCAGCGGCGTGCCGTCCGATGCGAGCCTGCGTCGAAATCCCATGCGATCCCCCGAGGGTTGCTGGTTGGTCCCCGTCACATATCCCTGTCACATGTCCCTGCCACTTGTCCCTGCCACGGACATGACCGGTGCAATCTCGCCCCGGGACATTGCCGCCAAGGGCGAGCGCGGTAAACGAGGTGTTACGGGTGGGATGGCCCGGCCCAGCCGAGCCCGAGGCGCACAGCCGATCCGCCTCACCGCTCAGCGATCAGATGAACGCCGCGATGCCCTCCCACGCTCCAGGAACAACAGCCGCGTCGTCCCGCAGGATCGACGCCTCGATCAGTCCGTAGGGACGGTCGGCCGCGTAGAAGACCTGATTCGGGTTGTCCAGGCCCCAGGCCCCGAGGTCGACCAGGAAATGGTGTTTGTTGGGCAGGGACAGGCGGATCTCGGCGATCTCAGCTACCGCCTCCAGTGCGCCCTTGCCCATCGCGAACAGCGTCTGCTGCAGGGACAAGCTGTGAGTGACGGCGAACTCCTCCAATAGCGCCGTCCGCACCGCGCTGAAGGCCTTGTCCCACTCGATGTCGCTGGTCGTGTAGAGCCAGCGGGCGGTCACCGCAGTGGCCAGGATGCGATCAGTGGTTTCCACCAGCGAGGTGTATTCCACGTCGGGGAATCCCCAGAATTCGCTGCCGGTCGACTTCAGCACGACCAGGCCGGTCAATCCGGAGATGACGATTTCGGCGTCACCGTCCTTGCGCACCACGGTGGTCCGCGCCTCGGCGGTGCCCTTGGAGAAGGCGTGATCGTGGGGGCCGCCGGTGGTGGTGATCCGGTCCCAGGAGTACTGCTCCACAGCCATCTGCGCGCCGGTCACCTGCTCGTACTTGGACACGTAGTTCCTGGCCAGGCGCAGCGCGAACTCCTCCGGCGAGCCGAAGCCGCCGGTCCGGGCCATCGCGTAGACGGTGTTCTTCTGCGTGTCGGTCGCGATGACGGCGTCGTTGGCGCCGGTCAGGTGGGTCTCGGCGAAATCGCCGATCAACTGGCTGGTGACGTTGACGTCGGTGATCTCGTGCACCGGGGTGCTGCGATCGACGTAGACCATCCGAACCTCGGCCTTGCCGTACTGGTTGGCTCCCAGGACGATCGCCATCCGCTCATCTCCTCCGTCAGCTGCAGTGTGTCTTCTCTGGTGGACGCGGGCCGCGATCCGCCCGTCATGCTGGCAACGCAATGTGTCGGTGATGTATCGCGGTGCGCATTTCTGTGCGACGAAGCAACAGCCGGGAGACCTTGTCCACACCCAGGATCGGCCGCGGCCACGACGGGCTCACTCCGCCGCTGTCGCCGACCACCACCACATCGGCGGCCAGGGTGGCGACCAGGGCGTCGAGATCACCGTCCACCATCGCGGCCAGGAAGCGGTCGGCCAGCTCCTCGCGCCGCCCGCGTGACGTCTCGAAACGTGGCCGGTCATCGACGATCCGGCGTCGTGCCCGGACCGCCAGCTGGCGGCAGTTGCCCTGCGACTTGCCCACGATCTCGGCGATGTCGTCGTATCGGTAGTCGAAGACGTCGTGCAGCAGGAACACCGCCCGCTCGACCGGACCGAGCCTTTCCAGCACCAGCAGGAACGCCATGGACACCGTGTCCGCCTGTTGCGCGGTGTCCGCCTGTTGCGCGGTGTCCGCGGGATCGACCGCGGTCCGGTCGGTCAGCAGCGGCTCCGGAAGCCATTGGCCGACATAGGTTTCCCGCCGCATCCGGGCGGACCGCAGCTGGTCGATACTCCGTCTTGTGGTGACCGCGGACAGAAACGCCTTGGTGGACTGGATGTTCGTCCCGTCCGAGAGCGCCCGGTAGTACCGGACGAAAGCCTCCTGCACGATGTCCTCGGCGTCACCGACGCTGCCCAGCATCCGGTACGCGATCGAGAACAACAGCGGGCGAAGGTGCTGGACATCGTCCGTGCCGGGACTCATCGGCGACCCTCCTGAGGCCTACTGGAATTTACCGAGGTGCCTCTGATGATCACGAACTGCGGCCCTTTGGTGTTGCGGCACGACGCGAAAGGGCCGCAGGTCGTGATCACCACGGGAGGACCGTCACAGGTGCTGGTGTCCATTCCGATTTCTGGTCTCCGTTTCGGCGGCTGTGCCGGTGCGCACATCACGATCAGGCTCGAGTCCGTACCGGAAACCCTCGCGCCAGCTCGCCCATCGGGGCTGCCAGTGCAGGTCTCGTTTCGCCGCGTCGTTCGAGGAGCCGCGGATCTGGGTCATCATCGACACCGCCACCTCACCCGCAGCCAGCCTGGCCAGCCAGACCGGCAGGTGCCGCGGCTCGGGTGCATCGAGGACCCGCGCGAGGTACGGCAGCCACACCCCCACCTCGGCGGGTTCGTCGTCGACGACGTTGTAGACACCTGTGCCCCGTGCTGGATCGCTGCCACCGTCGCCGACGCGGCGTCATCGAGGTGGGCGAACGACCAGCCCCGGTGCCCGCCCCGACCAGCGGGAACTTCCCGGCGAGGATCATCTCCGCGAACTTCTCCGAGGCGCCTGGCCCGTACAGCAAGCCGTACCGCAGCACCACGCCGTGCAGCGGCGCGTGAGTCACCGCCCGCTCGAGGTAGCGGATCGCGGACAGCGTCCGGCGTTGCGCGTCCGGCGGTGCCCCGTCCAGCGAATCCTGCTCGGTCTTGACCCGGCCGCCTGTCCGGGTGTTCGGCCAACCTGTGAAACTCTGCGCAACGAAGCGGGGGACTCCGGAGGCCGCCGCCGCGGCCAACAAATGATGGGTGCCCGCGGTCCGCAGCTCGTTCGTCGTAGCGAAGTGACGGTCGAACTTCCGCAGGTTGCCGCCCATCCCGGCCAGAGCCGTCATCTGATGAACGATCACGTCCGGTGCGGCACGACCGACTGCCTCGCCGACGGCGACGGCATCCAGCCCGTCGAGCACCACGGCGTCGGAGCCCAGCACGCGCAGGCCTTCGATCTTGGCCCGACTTCTGGTGGTGGCCACCACGGCGTGCCCCGCCGCCACCAGCGCAGGCACCAGCCGTTGACCGATCGCGCCGGCCGCGCCGGCCACGCCGGCCACGCCGGCCACGCCGGCCACGAGCACTCGCATCACAGCTCCTCTCGTCGTGCCCGCTGATGCGGGCTACCCCTGATGACGAGATGGCCAGGCGTCCTGTGACACCCGCTCGATCGATCTTGAGCCGGTCGGGCGATCAGCTGCCCAAGTAGGTGGCGTACGAGTAGGTGCTGGCGAGCACGGCAATGTGATAGTGCGGCCGGCCGCCGTCGAGCAGGAATTGAATGGCAATGCTCGGGTAGAAGGTGGCGCCGTGGGATGCACCGAAATACCCGGCCGTGGACAGGACCAACCGGTATTCCCCTGGCGTCAGCGCGCTGGTGTTGATCTGCTGGATCCGGCCGTCGCTGTCCGTCACACCGCTGCCGCAGGCGGTCGGCGTGCCATCCGGGCCGACAGCTTCCAGGGTCGCGGGAATGCCGGCTGCCGGGCGGCCGGCGGTGGTGTCAAGGACATGGGTGCTCAGCCGGTTGATGACGGGAGTGGCGGTAGGTCCCGTGGTCATACCCGGAAAACCTACGCCACCACAGGACCACGATTCGGTGGCCCGAACCGGTCGGTCCGCGGCGGTCAGTTCCTGGATGATCAGCCCTGCGATGATCAGCCCCCGTGGCCGCGGATGTCACGAAGGCCGGTTGCCCGACCGACGCAGCAGGTGGTGACGGCGGGCCACGGTCAGGCCAGCGCTCGCCAGGAAGACGGCACTGGTCGTCTCAGGAGACATGACCCACATACCCGCCACCCGGCGGCCGCCGACCGCCGGGCCGGGAATGTTGGACTTGGGGACCACCGGGAACAGCAGCCTGACCAGGCGAATGAAGCCGACAGTGAGGCCGGACATGCGAATGCTGACGGCCATCCGCAACGACGACAGCCAAATGTCGAGCAGAGTCCTCATGACATCTGACCTTTCGGCTGGAATTGTGCCGTGCCCGGCGGCCGCCAGATCGCGACGACCAACTGCTCGCGCGGTATTCTCCCGCCCCACCGCCCCACCGCCTCGCCGCCGACCCTCCGGCAGCCGACGGTGGGCGGTTACTTCTTGTAGCGGTTGCGGCCGATCAGGAAACCCGCGATGAACCCGCCGGCCGCCGCGATGGCCAACGCTATCGCGAGCGGCATCGTCGGTGAGAGGAAGAGGAACTTCACGTCGACGCTCTGCCAATTGGTGAAGATGAAGATCAGCACCACAACGGCGATGACGATGCCGCCGATCGCCCTTCCGCTCAGGCCCTTCTTGGCCGGTGCCGCTGGCTGGGACATGCTCCGCCTCCGAGGTGGTCGATCGCCGGGACCGCGGCGGCCCCGGGGATGTGGGCGCATACCGGGTCGCTGCGCGACCGGAAGAGCCCGCATCAGGACAGTAGTCCGGCGATTCGGCTCATTCACAGGGCCCAAAGGCCCACCACCGTCGCGGCGTCGCGATGGCTCAGCATGTCGGAGCCCGAATCCCCCGTTGATCACCGACCCGGTGCTTCCGTAATGAAAGGTGCGCTATTTCACACCGATCGAATCGACAGGCGCGGACGCAGGTCTAACGCATCCGGAAGGATGCCAGATCCTCACCACCGCAGCCGATCTGACGCGAAGGGCAGGGAGCGATTTCGGGTGGATCAGGCCCGCCGCAGTTCACGGTCAACCCGGCACTGGGACTTTCGGCACTGGCCGGAAACGCACTCCTGACGGCACAGTTCGATCTTTCGGTGGTGAGTCCGCCAGATGTCGTACCCGGACGGAGGGGCCCTATGCACGCCACGCCACGGCACGCCGTCGCGACGGACGGGACGGCGGTTGGGTGGACCATTGCCGACGCCGGAGCGGACCCCGCATGGGCCGGCCTACACCGGGCGCGGCTGGGTGACCGGCCCGACGCCATCGCCGCCGCCGAGGACCGGGTGTTCCGGCTCTACCTACCGTTGGCCAGAGCCCTGGCGTCCGAATTGTTCGGTGGCGGAGCGGCAGCACCCGCGGACGTCGAGTGGGCAGCGGAACTCGGGCTGGCGAAGGCGGTGCTGAGTTGGCCGGGCGTCGACGGCCGTGGATTCACGGCCTACGCTCGCGAGTCCATCACCGCCAGGCTCGGGCAGCTGTCGTCCAGCCACCCGCATCAGCGTGCAAGGGCCGCGCAGCTGTCGTCAATGGTTCGCCATTTCCCGACGGGTGGACGCCCGGGCGACCGGTGATCACCGCAGCGGTGGGGTAGCAAGCGCCTCACGGGCGAGCAGGCACCATGCCCACAGCCTTCACGCCGCGGCCGGTCTCCGCAGCGGCCGACCGCTGACCGCCATTCGGGAGGCCCCCACTCTCAAGGATTGCGACGGGATCGTCTGCGCCCGATGGCCACGAGAATGACACCAACTGCCAGCGACAGCGCAGCAACGGTGAGCTGGGTGTCGACGGGCGCACCGGTGTTCGGCAACTCCCCTGAGTGGGCCGGCGGTGACAGCGGAGCTTCAGGTTCAGGTGCCGGTGGCGGCGCGCCGAAGGTATTGGTCACCGTGATGGTCAATTCCTGGGTCAGCGCTCCCGGGACGACAACCGCCGCGTTCTGGTAGGAGTCGAAGTCGACCTGGACCGCGTCCGCGCCGCCGGAATCGGTCTCGGTTCCGAAGCAGTGGGCGCCCAGCGGTAGCAACACAGCCGTGCCGGTGGCGTCCACGACGGGTAGGGTTTGGCCGCCCATGATCGTCATGGCCGCATCGAACAGGGTGACCGTTCCGGCCCCGGTATCGGCGAGTTGGCAGCTCACCTGGACGGTGAACTCCTTGTCGGCAGCCAGGTTCGCGCCTTCCCCGTCGATGACCTTGCTGATCTGCAGGGTGGCCGCGGAGAACGTGTTGACGAACCCGGCAACGACAACCTGGGAGGTTCCCTCGCTGCCGACATCCGGAATGGTGACCGTCACCGGCGCTGGGGTGGTGTCGGCACCTCCACTGTCGGTTTCGGTGACGACACAGACCGCGCCGACCGGAAGTGGCTGGATGACAGGGGAGGTCGCACTGGTGGCGCCCGCTTCGGGCTGCACGATGACGCTTCCGGTGTAGGCATCGGCCGTGCCGTTGAAGGAGCAAGCCACCGAGAAGGTGAACGGACCGGTTTCGATGCTCTGCCCCGGTCCGGTGACCATCTTGGCGATCTGGAGCCCACCGGCGCGGTACTCGTCGGTGATCGCGACGGCCCCAGGGATCTCCTGGGTCACGGTCAGCTGGCCGGACTGAACAGGGTCGTCCGGGTCGGCCGGTAGGTACGTCACTCCGGTGGCCGAGCCGCCATCGGTTTCCTGGGCGATGCAGCTCGCGCCGACCAGAGTCGGCACGGTGGTTCCGTGCCCGCGGAGACCGACACCGTGATCGGGAAGCCAGGCAGCACAGCGTCGTCGGCCGAGCAGGTCACGGTGACGTCGAACGACGTGGGTGCGTAGGCGGCGGCGTCACCGGTGATCGCCTTGGTCAGGAGTACCTGGCCGGGGTCGAACGAGTTCGTGACGACCACCTCTGCGGGTTCGCCGGATCCGACGGTGAGGTGCGGGTGGTCGATGGTGACGGTGCTGGCGCCGCCGGCGTCGGTTTCGGTGACGTCGCATTCGGCGCCGGCGGCCAGGTTGTCCACGGTGCCGGTCAGCGGCTGGTCGCCGCCGAGCACGACGTCGGCGTCGTAGACCGGCCGAGTTCCCGAGTCGTCGGTGAGTGTGCAGGCCAGGTGCACGATGAAAGGCCCGGCGCCATAGGTGGCGGAAACCTCCCCGGTGACCTGCTTGGTCAGCTGCACGCTGCCGACCGCGAACGTGTTGGTGACCGTCGCGGTGTTCGCGGGCTGGCCGTCGACGTCCGGTGCCAGGTCGACGGTCGCCATCGTGCCCTCGACCTGGTCAGCGGTGGTGCCGACCACGGTGTCGATGGTGGTGGTGGCCGCACCCTTGTCGTCGGTTTCGGTGATGGTGCAGGTGGCGCCGGCCGGGAGCCCGCTGAACGTGGCTTCCTCCTGATCCTGCAGCACGACCTGCATGGGCCGCAGCGGGCCGTAGCCGTCCGCGTAGACCGGGTCGCCCAGGTACGTGCAGCTGACCGTGATCGTGAACGGCCCATACGGGATCGGGTCCCCGTCGGCGTCCACCGCGGTGGTGTCCACGGTCTTGCCGACGGTCAGCGCGGCGAACTCGTAGGTGTTGGTCAGCGTCACGGTGGGGATCGTGGTCGGGTCCTGAACGATCGTGACGGTCGTTGCCTGCGAACTGGTCTCGCCCTGGCCGGGATCCTCGGTGACCGTGCAGCTCGCCCCCCAGGGCAGGTAGTCCACGGTGACCGGGTTTCCGGGGGTCAGCGTCAGCCATGTCACCCAGCTCGACCGGCTGGTCCACCGACGTGCACGCCAGGGTGGCGGTGAACTGCGCGTGCACGAATGGGTCGGCCGCGGCTCCGTCGACGACCTTGACCACCTGCAGCGGGCCAGTGGCCAGCGCGACACCGACCCGTGGGGGTTCGGTGGTCAGGGTGTAGCCGGTGGCGGCACCGTTCACCCAGCGACCGGACATGCCCACGGTGTTGTAGGCGATGGGGTTTTCCACGGCGTCGGGGCTGAACGCCGGCGCGGTCATCAGCAGATCGACGTCGGTCGTGGCGGCTGGCCGCCAGCGCTGTGGTTGGGGCCAGCTCGAGCTTCACACCCTGCACAGTCCGGCGCCGATGAACCAGGTGTAGGTGGCGGCTTCGGATGATCCCCAGAACACCACGATCATCCCGACGATGGCCGAGATCGCGGTGGCGGCAATGGCGATCGGGTTGTAGCCCTTCTTGTAGTGGTAGCGGCCTTCGGCGTTCAGGGTATACAGGTCGTCGACCACCACGCGGCGCCGTTTGACCAGGTAATAGTCGGCGATCAGCACCCCGTACAGCGGGCCGTGAACGCACCAAGGGTGTCCAGCGTGTAGTGAATCGTGGCGGGGCTGTTGTACAGATTCCACGGGGTGATCCACACCGATCCGACGGCGGCGATCATGCCGCCCATCCGCCAGGAGATCTTCTGCGGGTTGACGTTGGAGAAGTCGAACGCCGGGGAGACGAAGTTGGCCACGATGTTGATGCCGACGGTGGCGATCATGAAGGTCAGCGCGCCCAGGATAACGGCGTACACGTTGTCCAGCCGCGCCACGGTGTGCACCGGGTCGATGATCAGCTCACCGAACACCGGCCTGGCAGCGGCGGTGATGACGACCAGCAGCGAGAACACCAGGAAGTTGACCGGCAGACCCAGGAAGTTGCCCTTCTTGATCGCGGCGAAGCTCTTGCCGTAGCGGGCGAAGTCGCCGTAGTTCAGCATCGGCCCGGAGAAATATGACACCACCAGGGCGATCGCGGACAGCAACACCGGCAGCACCGCCCACCCGGTCAGGGTGATCCCGCCGTCGGCCAGGTTGAAGTCGATGTTCTCCCGGCCCGCCTCGATGACCAGGTACCCGGCGAGCAGGAACATCACCACGTACACGGCGGGGCCGCAGAAGTCGATGAACTTGCGGATCGCGTCCATGCCCCGCCAGAACACGACCGCCTGGGCGATCCACATGATCCCGAAGCCGATCCAGCCCAGCAGCGACAACCCGGCGAACCCGTGCGCGCTAACCTCCGCGTACGGCGCCAACCCCGGCCACAGCTTGATCGCCAACAACACCAGCGCCACCGACGCCAGGTAGGTCTGGATGCCGTACCAGGCCACCGCGATCAGCCCGCGGATGATCGCGGGAATGTTCGCGCCCAGCACCCCGAAGGAAATGCGGGACGCCACCGGATACGGCGTGCCGGTCGCTTGACTGGGCCGGGCCACCAGGTTGCACAAGAAATACACAATGGTGATGCCGACCAGCAACGCCACCAACACCTGCCACGCCGCCAACCCCAACGCGAACAAACTCCCCGCGGTGACATAACCCCCGACGCTGTGCACGTCGGACATCCAGAACGCGAAGAAGTTGTACGAACCCCAGGTCTGCTTGCGCAGCGGGGCCAGGTCCTCGTTCGTCAACCGCGGGGCGTACCCCGGATTGATGACACCGGCTCCGGCCAGATGGTGGTGTTCACCGGTGTCGACGAGAACGTCGCCCCCGGGTTCGGCGCCGCCAGCGGCCGGCGGCGACGTGATGTCGGTCATGGTGTAGCTCCTGACGGAAGAGGGGAAACTCGGCGCAACGCGAAAGCTGTTGGCACGCAGGCATCATCGCCTACCGCCGGAGGCGGGAAAGGGGCCGCGCGCATCTGGGACGGGCGGCACGGCAATGCCGGCTACCGGCAGGTGGGCGCTGCGCCGCGCTCCACCCCGACTGGTGAACACGCCGAAACGTAATCACCAATTGTTGCGTCCCGGTGACACAGCGGATATGTCTGCGACGCATCGGGCTATATCTGGGATGGAACGCAGCATTGCCTCCTGAGGGAGCAGCGATCGGGCACGATTCCGGCCGCCTACCGGGCGGGACCTGCCGCGAAGCAAAACGGGACCAACAACACGAGGACCGGCAATCGATGACGCCGCACGCAGCGCGCTGATTACCAGGCCAGCGAGAGCAGTTGCTTGTCGGTCAGTTCCCGGACCGGGACACCGCTCAGGCCGGCGCCGAGCAGCACCCTGGCCGACGCTTGCGCCGGCAACCGCAGCAGCCACTGGGAGATCGCCGCCGACAGTGCCTGCGGGGACAGCTGTCCCATCAGGTGGAGGCGGGAGAAACCACCGTCCGGATACACGTCCACCCTGACGGCGGTCACCTCCTCGTCATCGGACAGCCGGAACCGATTGCGCGCGTCGGGTGAGATCGCCGTCTCTGCCAGGATCTCGTGCCACGGGTCGGAGTCGTCGGAGCGAGCCGAGATGCGTACCCGGCCGGGGGCGTTACCCAGGAAATACCCGGTGTCCAGGGTGACGAACGACAATCGGGAGGGGCCGGCCAGAGTGACCACCATGTAGTCGTTTCCAGCGGTTCTGCGGCGGGCGGTTTCCCACCCCTCGGCCATCGTGCGGGCCACCCCGGGATAGAGAACATGTCGCGCATCGGAATAGAACATATCGGAGCATTCGGCGATATCGCCCCCATGGTGAATGGCGGCCAAGTCGATCCGGTCGCCCAGCACCCGCGGATCGGGCACCGCCGAGCCGTGCACCCGCAGCCGGGCGACCCCGCCGTCGGGATAGATGTTCAGCCGCACGTGGGTGAAGGCCTGGCTGTTGTAGACGCGATAGGTGTTGGCGGTGTTTCCCCTGGCCGCCGAGTTCGGCACCACGGTGACCCAGTCGGCGCGCTCGAGGGTGGCCCGGTCCGGTGCACCGTCCACCCAGGTCGCCTCAACGGAGACTTCCGGGGGGTAATTGCCGAGGAAGAACGAGGTGTCCACGACGATCTCGTGCAGCACGCCCGGGACGCCGAGCGCGACCACCGCCCAGTCGAAGCCGGGACTGCGGCGCCGGCGGGTCTCCCAGCCGTCATAGATCTTTCCGTGCGGGCCGAACGTGGTGGTGTCGTGCACCGGCGGCGCTGGCATCAGCAGCGCCTCGCAGGCGGCGAAGAACTCGTCGCTGACGTACCGGACGGACCCGCCGAGCGCCCGACTCGCCAGATCAAGGTCGGTCCGCTTCATCGGTCTACTCCACCGAACACGTCGCGGGTCAGCAGCCGGCCGGCCACCATCTGGTCGGTCAATTCTGTCCCGCGCAGCCATCGGGCCCGCACCACCCCCCGGAGCTCCTTGCCGAGGTAGGGCGTGACGGGGTGCCGGTGACGAATGAGATCGGTTGTCACCGTGAAGGTGTCGTCGACAGCGAGGGCGACCAGGTCCGCGTCGGCGCCGATCTCGATGCGGCCCTTGTGCTCCAACCCGGCAAGATCGGCGGGCCCGCGCGACATCCACTGGACGACCTCGGTGAGGTCGATGCAGCGGCTGCGGGCGGCGGTGAGCACGGCGGCGAAGCCGAACTGCAGGCCCGCGACACCACCCCAGGCCATTCCGAGGTCGCCGACTTCCAGCAGCTTCAATTCCGGCGTGCTGGGCGAGTGATCGCTCACCACGATGTCGATGGTGCCGTCCAGCAGGCCCTCCCACAGCGCGTCCTGATCGGCCTGCTCCCGGATCGGTGGGCAGCATTTGTACTCCGGGGCACCGTCGGGAATGCTCTCCGCCGCCAGCGTCAGGTAGTGCGGACAGGTTTCCGCCGTGATGGGGACGCCATCCGCCTTGGCCCTGCGGATTTGTCGCACGCCGTCCGCACTGGACAGGTGCACGATGTGCACCCGGCAACGAGTGATGGCCGCCGCCTCGATACATGCTGCGATAGCACTGGTTTCGGCGCGGGTGGGCCGGGACTCCATGAAGGCCAGGTAACTGCGGCCACGCGGCACCGGCGCGGTGTGCAGGACCGCCGGGTCCTCGGCGTGCACCAGCATCAGCCCGCCGACGCCGGCGACAACGCGCATGGCTGAACGCATTTCGCCGACGGTCAGCGGGGGGAATTCCGGGACACCGGAATCCTGCAGGAAGCACTTGACGCCGAACACCCCGGCGGCGAACAGCTCGGGCAGGTCGTCGAGATTCGTCGGGACGCTGCCGCCCCAGAAGCCGACGTCCACCCTGCACCGACCTCGCGCGGCAACCCGCTTGGCCGCCAACGCTTTTGCCGTCAACGTCGGCGGCAGTGAATTGAGCGGCATGTCGATCAAGGTTGTGACGCCGGCCGCCGCAGCGGCGGCGGTCGCGGAATCGAAGCCCTCCCATTCGGTGCGGCCAGGCTCGTTGATGTGCACGTGTGTATCCACCAGCCCGGGGATCAACACCTCATCATCGGCCAAGCGGGCGACGAACCGGCTGGGCGGTGCGGTGCCCAGCGGCTCGATACCGACGATGCGGCCCATCCGGACGAGCAGGCTAGCGCTCTGCTCGGCACCGTCGATGATCGCCCGCGGGGCGTGGATCACGAGGTCGACAGAGCGTCGGTCGCCGCCCTTGGCACTCCCACCGGCGGCTGCCGGAGAGTCACCGCGCCCACCGTTCGCAGCGCGCGATGCCGAACCGTCCCCGGCCCCGGAACGTCGAACGCCCTCCGCCGCGGACGTCACGAACGCCGCCCCGCCCGGCCACCGAAGCGCCTGGTCCGCCATGTCAGGAAGGCTATGCCGCGCCCGGTGAGCGCGGTAGGTCGGTGAGGTAAGGAGGGTGTTACGACGCTCGGAGCACTGGTCAGCGCGCCGGTTCGAGCACCTCACGACCACCAAGGCCGGGCTGGAGCGCCACCGGCACCCGCACCGATCCGTCGGGCAGCTGGTGGTTCTCCAGGATCGCCACCAGCCACCGGGTGGTCGCCAGGGTGCCGTTCAGGGTGGCCGCGACCTGCGGTTTCCCGTCCTCGTCGCGGTAGCGCACACCCAGCCGTCTGGCCTGAAAGGTCGTGCAGTTGGATGTCGAGGTCAGCTCCCGGTAGGCCTGCTGGCTGGGCACCCACGCCTCGCAGTCGAACTTGCGGGCCGCCGAGGTGCCGAGATCGCCCGCTGCGGTGTCGATGACCCGGTAGGGCACCTCGATCGCGGCCAGCATCTCCTCCTCGAAGCCCAACAGCCGTTGATGCTCGCCGCCCGAATCCTCCGGCCGGCAGTAGGAGAACATCTCGACCTTGTCGAACTGGTGCACCCGGATGATGCCGCGGGTGTCCTTTCCGTAGGAACCGGCCTCCCGGCGGAAACACGAGGACCACCCGACGTAGCGCAGCGGGCCGCTCGACAGATCCAGGATCTCGTCGGAGTGGTACGCCGCCAGCGGTACCTCGGAGGTACCGACCAGGTACAGGTCGTCGGCGGCGAGCCGGTACACCTCGTCGGAGTGCTCGCCCAGGAACCCAGTGCCCTCCATCGCTTCGGGCTTGACCAGCACCGGCGGCACCATCGGCACGATGCCGTGACCGATGGCCGTGGTCACCGCGAGATTGAGCAGTGCCCACTGCAACTGGGCGCCAACGCCGCGCAGGAAATAGAACCGCGCGCCGGACACCTTGGCGCCCCGCTCCATGTCGATCGCGCCCAGACCCTCACCCAGGTCCAGGTGGTCACGCACGGGGAAGTCGAGATCCGCAGGCGTGCCGACGTGCTTGACGACAACGTAGTCCTGCTCGCCACCGGCCGGCGCGCCCTCGATCAGATTGGGGATCGCCAGGTGGGCAGCCGCCAGCGCCCGATTCGCCGCCGTTTCGGCCACCTCGGCCGCCTTGACCCCGTCGGACAGTTCCTTGCCCCGTGCGAGCAGCGCCGGGCGATCGGCCGCGGCGGCCTTGCCGATGGTGCGGCCGAACGCCTTCTGCTCGGCGCGCAGGCTGTCCGCGGCGGACACCGCGGCGCGGCGCGCCACGTCCGCGGCCAGCAGTCGGTCGACAACACCGGGGTCGGCGCCACGGGCTGCCTGCGAGGCGCGCGCCAGGTCGGGGTCCTCGCGGAGGATGCGCAGGTCGATCACCGGCTGAGCCTATCCGGGCGACATCGACGGCGGCTGCTCGCTCCGAACCCCTGGCACCGGGCTCGGGCCGGGCAGAATGGTCAGATGCCCGTCGTGATGTCCCGACCCGAGTTCGAGGAACTGGTCTCGGAAGCGCTCGACCTGATCCCCCGCGAGTTCACCAGGGTGATGGACAACGTCGTCGTGCTGGTCGAGGACCATCACCCCACACGCTCGCTGTACGGGCTGTATCACGGAGTGGCGCTCACCTCCAGAACCTCGCAGTACTCCGGTCACCTGCCGGACACGATCACCATCTACCGGGATCCGATCCTGGCGCACTCGCGGGACGTCGAGGCGGCGCGGGAGCAGGTCGCCACCACCGTCATCCACGAGATTGCGCACCATTTCGGCATCGATGACGACCGGCTGGAGGAGCTGGGCTGGGGCTGAGCGGTTCCAGGGCAGGCGGTTTCAGTTTCAGGGCACGCGGTTCCAGGGCAGGCGGTTCCAGGGCAGGCGGTTTCAGGGCAGGCGGTTTCAGGGTCGCGCGGTTCCACTGTTGATCACCATGTGGGGACCGTCAGCGGTCTCCCGGACCCTCCCGAGTCCCCATGCAGTGATCACCGTCGGCCCGGTCGAGATCGCTGGTTCCTCCGCTGCGACCCGTCACCAGCCGTTCGGCTCCGTCCTCCGCCCAGCACATCCAGCACACCCTGCACACCCCGGCACACCCTGCACACCCTGCACATCCGCGCATGCAGCGCACCCAGCGCCGACGCTCCGATGACCCGATGACCCGATGACCCGATGACCATGACCATGACCATGATCAAATCCTGCGGCCATTTGCCGTCGCCGTACGACACGAAACGGCCGCAAACCTTGATCACCGGCATCGGACGCCCGGAAACCCCCAGCGCGCTCACCCCGCTGGGACACTTGCCGGAAAGATATCCATGTGGGTCGCCCGCGGTCCCGCCACCACACCCTCCCCACTCTCGAGATGATCAACCTCGACCGGACCCCTGGCCGGACGACGGGACGGACGAGTCCGGGCACCATCACCACCCCCCGATGGCCACGGGGCGATCACCGGCGACGAGTGGCTGGGTGCGTTCTTGGCCAGCACGCCTATCGGGATCCCAGACCGACGACCGCTGGTCGCGACAGATGGTGCTCACATGCCAGAGGGCGC
>Ga0208081_1000127_pt1 | contig 18284 bp, 14 predicted proteins | sample NGESurshal092012_6_FD_184479 | JGI IMG/M metagenome (GOLD analysis project Ga0208081, IMG submission 184479) | Arctic peat soil microbial communities from Barrow, Alaska - NGEE Surface sample 415-1 shallow-092012 (SPAdes) | ecosystem: Environmental > Terrestrial > Soil > Wetlands > Peat ...
TCTTGGGAGCATCTGTTCAGTGCTCGGACTCGTGCTGGTCGCGAAGGGCGGGGCCGCGGTCCTGTGACCACCCGCGGCGAGCCCGGGAAACGGCAAGCTAGTCGTACAGACCCGCCGCTCCATGACGATGGCCCGATTGTCCTGGCGATGGCACCGATCGAGGCGCCTACCCGCAGGCAGCCGTGATGCCGACGACAACCCCTTGCAGGATCCAGGATCTGGGTAGCAGTGACGGTGTATGTGCGAGGTAGATGTCGGCCAGGTCCGTGTCGGTCATCACGTCGATGAGTCTGCGCTTCCGCCGGACCGAACGCGCTCACGGGTCGCCCCGCGACGGTGTCGCGCTCGGATCTCACGGGCCGAGCCCGGAACTGGGCCGTTCGGGAAGGTCCGTGAGGCACCACCGGGCGTTCGGCCGTTACGCTCGGCGGCGTGTCCGCCACGTTCGGTGGATCACATGACGCAAGGAGTCTTTGTGCCCACTGGCAAGCCGAACATCCTGGTGATCTGGGGCGACGACATCGGAATCTCGAATGTCAGCTCCTACAGCGACGGACTGATGGGCTATCGCACGCCCAATATCGATCGGATCGCCGCGGAAGGGGTTCGGTTCACCGACTATTACGGCGAACAAAGCTGCACGGCGGGCCGCGCCGCCTTCATCTGCGGACAGAATCCGATCAGAACGGGATTGACCAAGGTAGGAATGCCGGGTGCGAACCTGGGTCTACAACCGACCGATCCGACCATCGCGACGGCCCTGAAGGAGCATGGCTACGCAACCGGCCAGTTCGGCAAGAACCACCTCGGCGATCGCGATGAATTTCTCCCCACCAATCACGGCTTCGATGAGTTCTTCGGCAACCTCTACCATCTCAATGCCGAGGAGGAGCCCGAGCAGTACGACTACCCCTCCGAGCAGGAGTTCCCGGACTTCCGGGCCAGATTCGGGCCACGTGGGGTGATCCACAGTTGGGCGAACGGCACGGTCGAGGACACCGGACCGCTCACGATCAAGCGGATGGAGACCATCGACGACGAGGTCACCGTCCACGCCCGGCGCTTCATCCAGGACGCCCAGCGTTCCGGCACCCCGTTCTTCGTCTGGTTCAACACCACCCACATGCACTTCCGCACCCACACCAAGCCCGAGAGCCGCGGCCAGGCCGGCCGGTGGCAATCGCCCTACCACGACACCATGATCGACCACGACAGGTCCGTCGGGGAGCTCCTGGACATGCTCGACGAGATGGGTCTGGCAAACGACACCATCGTCATCTACAGCACCGACAACGGCCCGCACATGAACACCTGGCCCGACGCAGGTATGACGCCGTTCCGCAGCGAGAAGAACTCGAACTGGGAAGGTGGCTACCGGGTACCGGCCATGGTGCGGTGGCCAGCAGAGATACCCGCCGGGCGAGTGCTCAACGGCATCGTCAGCCACAACGACTGGTTCGTGACGTTGCTGGCCGCCGCCGGTGAGCCCGACATCGCCGGCAAGCTCAAGGCCGGCCACGAAATGAACGGCCGCAACTACCGTGTGCACCTCGACGGCTTCAACCAACTCGCCTACCTCAAAGGCGATGTGGACAGCAGTCCTCGCCCGCACTTCTTCTACGTCTCCGACGACGGGGACCTCACCGCGATGCGGTGGGACAACTGGAAGTTCGTGTTCCTCGAGCAACGCGCCCGAGGCACCATCCAGATCTGGATGGAGCCCTACACCGAACTCCGTGTGCCCAAGATCTTCAACCTGCGTACCGACCCCTACGAACGGGCCGACATCACCTCGAACACCTACTTCGACTGGATGCTCGAGCGGGCATGGACATTGATCCCCGCCCAAACCTACGTGGCCCAGATGGCCCAATCGTTGATCGAATTCCCGCCGTCGCAACGCCCAGCCAGCTTCACGATCAACCAAGTCATGGACAAGCTCAAAGCCGGAATGACCAGCGCCTGACCATTCCCGCCACTCATGCTCCGTTCTCCCGTCCAGAGATTCTGGTGCGCGCCGCCAGCAAGTCGGACCCTTGTGCCGCCAATAGCCGGCCAAAATCACAGGTGGCGACCGCCGAGCGTGCTTGTAACGCAACCCGTGTAGACACGTCACGGACTCCCACGATTGCGATACGACCGAGACGCGAGCAGATCATCGTTCCCGTTGTCAGATACACGATTCCTGCACCAAACGATGGCGTGGCGGAGCATGGTTGCGGCTCACACCGTGCCGCGCAGTGCGCAGGCCGTTCCACCCTCGCGATGTTCAGCAAACCTGTTCTCTGCTTAGTGGTCTCGCTCGTAAGTTCGTCGGGGGTTCAGGTCCAGGCCGTGGGGTCGCCGAGGTAGAGCCCGCAGGCGGTGTCCAGGGCGTCTTCGGGGGCGCCGGCGAAGACACCGGTCGGCAGGACTGAATCTTCGTAGCCGTCTTTGCTGGCCAGGTAGATCGCGAAGCCCCAGCGGGCGGCTGATCCGCCGTACCGCAGCCGCATCAGCGGCTGGGTGGTGCCGTCTTTCAGGCGGCCGGTGACGTAGGCGAACTCGCCCCGGAACTTGACGTCGATGCCGGCCAGTTCCGGCCAGCGTTCCAGGGCGCGGGCGGACAACCGCTGTTGCAGGGATGTTTTCGTCGACGCGGGTGGGACGGCCATGGGCGTGATCGTGCCCGATCGGCGTGTCGTTGACCAACACCAGCCATGTGACAGATGAGGCTAGTGGGACTGATGGGACCCACGTTCGAGGATGACCGCGATGCCGATGACAAGCCCCGACCGCATCGTGTTGACCGACACCCAGCGCGGGGACCTGGACCGGTTGGTCCGCGCCGGACGCACCGAGCAACGCCTGGCGCTGCGCGCCGGTATCGTGCTGGCGGCCGCGGACGGACAACCAAATGTACGGATCGCGGCGTCGCTGGGTGTCTGTGAGGACACCGCCCGCAAGTGGCGGCACCGCTGGTGCGCCGCACCCGGGGTGTCCTCGCTGGGGGATGCGAAACGCTGCGGTCGCCCGGCGGTGTTCACTGCGGTGCAGGTCGCGCAGGTCAAGGCATTGGCCTGCACCCCACCGAAGGACAGCGGGTTGCCGCTGTCGAAATGGTCGTGCCCGGAACTGGCCGTGCACGCCGTCAGCGGCGGGATCTGCGAGAACATCTCGCCCTCGACTACACCTGCGTGGAACTGATCGATACGTGCCCCAGCAACCGTTGGGCCTCGTCCAACGTCGCCCCCGCCTCCATCACGCTGCTCCCGAATCCATGCCGCAGCATGTGCGGATGAACCGGCCGGTCCAGCTCCGCCCGACGTGACAACCGTTGCAGCAGTTCGTTGATCGCCCCCGGCACCATCGCCTCACCCACCGGTTCGCCGAACAGATTGACCAACACGAAGGCACTATCCCTTGCCCGCCGACAGCGGTGGCGTTCCGCGACATAGTCGTCGTTGGCCTGCACCACCAGGGAATCCACCGGCACCATCCGCGACCGCCGGGACTTCGCCCACGCCCCGTTGACACTATCTCGGCGCACCACATGCAGGTGCGCACCCTGGACCGGGCAGCCCAACCCGGTCGCGTCGACCACGAAATGCAGGTCCCCCCGGCGCAAGCCCACCACCTCGCCGCGGCGGAGCCCTGCCCGCGCCATCAGTAACACGATCAACCTGTCCCGGGCCGAACGGCACGCCCTCAACAAGCCCAGCACCTCCGCGTCCGTTGCGCGGTCCACCGGTTGGACGGGCTCATCGAGCCGATGCCGAGCTTTGGCGTAGTACCGCAACCCAGTGCTCTCACCCCGAGCTTCTGCTGGCAGGTGACGCTGATCGGCGACCTGATACAGCTGCGACATCACGTGCGCGTCGATCGACCCCGCAATCACCTGATGTTTCAGGAACTCTCGGACGGCAGCCAACACCGTGTTCACCCGGCGGGGACCTCGAACCGCCTTCGTGCCTGGTCCCGACACAACCACGTCCCCGCCGGTCTCGGCATGCCGCAGCCACAGCATGAACATGCCCAAATAGCCCGCAGCCGTGCGCCAATCCCGACCGGTCAACGCGCACCACTGCAGGAACAACGCGATCCCACCGGCATAGGTCCGAGTCGTCGACTCCGCCGCATCCCGTCCAAAACGCAAATGCCGCAAGAACTCATCCGTGGCAACGACCGGCTCAAGATCATCATCCAGCAACGTCCAGTAACGCTCCCCCGACGGCATCCGTACCGGGAACACCCGAGGCCTACCAACCACGCCTACGACCACCCGCCCAGTGGACAACATGAACAACATGCACGACGCCCCGACACGCACTGTCGCGCATGACATCACCCGAAAGCCTCAAGCATCAGTGCACGACAGGCTGAGCAGCCCCAGCAAACACCAGCGACACTCCTGATCCTTCCCGGGTGTACACGCCGCTGAGGCCCCGCGTTTGAGCAGACTGATGACCACCGGTCATCCCGTGGGCAGGCCGTCGGGGTACCGCTCGGCCCTGATGCGCTTGCACTCGGCCAGAATCTCCGGGCCACCCTTGCGGTGGATCGCGCCGTCCACGCCGCCACCACCGAGCCGGCGGTGGTTGGCGGCATTGACCACCGCGTCGACGGCCTGTTCGGTGATGTCGCCGTGCACGAGGTGGATCCGCATCGGGTCAGTCTGCCGAAATCTCCGTTGCCGCGAGGTCCACAGCCCCATCCATGCCGTCGATGCCTTCTCCAGTGCTGTCCTGGATGCTCACCTCAATTCCGTCCGCCACCGAGGCGAAGGCGATCTCGCCGAGGGTGCGCACTGTCGGCGCGTCCAGCGCCGGGTGCGTGGTCAGCACGCCGATCACCGGGGATCCGGCCGCCTTGGCAGAGGCGACCCCGGCGGGCGCGTCCTCCACCACCAGACAGCGCTGCGGAGGAAAGCCCAGCAGCTTCGCGCCCATCAGGTACGGTGCGGGGTCCGGCTTGCCGACGGTGACGTCGTCCGCCGTGACGACAACGCCCGGAGTGGGCAGGCCGGCCGCGGCGATCCGGGCACTGGCCAACCGGGTCCCGCAGCTGGTGACGATCGCCACCCGGTCCGGTGGTAACGCGGCGAGCACCCGCGCGGCGCTGGGCAGCGCGACCACACCCTCGGTGTCGGTCGACTCGGACTCGATCATGAAAAGCCTGAGCTCGTCGACCCTTTCCGGTGACATGTCCGGTTCCAGCATGGCCATCACCTGCGCCACGGGCACCCCGTGGATGTGCGGCCGGACCTCCGGCCATGGCCGGCCGATCTTGTCGGCGAGCTGCCGCCAGCTCCGCTCCACGCTGCCCGCAGAGTCCACCAGCGTTCCGTCGAGGTCGAACAGGATCGCGTCCACCACCCACGTCGTCATGGCGACCACCCTGGCATATCAACACCTGATACTTCACCCGTCGGGGCAATCGGAGCCGGGCCCCCGTCATGCGGAGCCGATCAAGATCACCGCCCGGGGACGGCGTCGGGTGCCCCGCACCAGCCCGGGTCCCGGGACGGTGATCAACCGCCCGGAGCGCGCCAGTCTCAGCACCCGCCACGCACATCACACTCGGGTCGAAACCTCCTGCAGCATCGCCGTCCTGGCCAGCTCACGGCCCGGCGCCGCGCGCAGCGTCGTACCGAGATCCGCTGCCGCACGGGCACTGTCACTGTCGAGTAACATCCGAGCAGCCCCCTCGAGGTCGGCCACAGTCGCGGCGTTGGGGTCGAGAACCAGTCCCACCCCGGCGTTCTCGACGGCCGCCGCCCCGGCGAACTGATCGGTGGAGAAGGGCAACACCAGCATCGGCACCCCGCAGGTGAGCGCCTCGGTGACGCTGTTGTTCCCGCCGTGCGTCACCGCAAGTGCCGCACGGCGCAGCAGCTGCACCTGCGGCAGGTACTCGCGGACGAGCCAGTGCGACGGCAGGTCGCCGAGCACTGCGCGGTCGGCGGAACCGATGGCCAGTGCGACCCGGACGTGCATCCGGCGTAGGGCCGCCGCCACCCGGGCCTGCACGTCCGCGCGGATCGACAGAAAGCTGCCGAAACTGACATACACCACAGGCATGTCGGACGGCGTGCACAGCCAGGCGGCGATGTCGTCGGGAAGGACCTCGTCCCGCACCGCGGACCCGAGGAAGGCGTGCGGGGGCAGTAGTGCGGTCCGCGCAGGGTCGTGCAACGCCTGGGGATAGTTGAGCAGCAACAGGTCCCCGTGTTCGGCGAACGCGTCGACGGATGGTTCCGATTGCGGAGCAAGAGTTCTCAAGGCACCGTTCCACTCGGCCGTGAACGCGTCGCGGACCACAACGCATCGCTCGTGCAACTGGGCCAACTGCCCCGGGTCCGGGTCGAACGCCCTGGGCCACGACGGCGGGTATCCGTACACCTCGTCCCCGACCGGAAGTGCGCTGGGATGGCCGAGCACCACATCCGCATACGGCACGCCGCCGGCCTGCAGCGCGAGCCTTCCGCTGAACGCCAGATGATCGACGATCACCTGGTCGGGTTGCACCGCGTCCACGACATCGATGACATGCCTGGCGGTCTCGACCGGATTCCACAGCAGGTCGGCCAGTCGGGCGTTCGCCTGGTACAGCAGCGTCGGCACCATCCCATGCTCGGTCGCGGCAAAGAACCCGCGCAGCGCGTCGTCCTCGCCGCGCGCCTGCTCCTCGGCCCGGATGACGCCCGGATTCGACCCGCGCCCCAGTCGAAGGTCGGTCCAGGCGTACCCGAACGAGTCGACGATTCTCCTGGTGGCCTGGCCGGTCGCCACCACCACCCGGTCACCGGCGTCGCGCCAGGAAGTCGCGAGCGTGGCCAGCGGCAACAGGTGGCTGGCGTAGTCGGGGCTGATCACCAGCAGCGTCACGAGGTGCCTACGGTCGTCATCCGGCCACCGGAGCGGCGATCCCCGCGTACATCCCGGACAGGGTGCGGGCCATCGCCTGGATCGTGTACCGGTCGTGCACCAGCCGCCGCGCCGCGTCCACCCGCCCGTACCTGGCGGGATCAGCGGCCAGATCCAGCGCCCGGTCCAAGCCGACCGCGACGGCGGTCGGCGAGCGGGTGTCCACCATGAACCCTGTCTTGCCCTCGTCGACATATGTCGCAGGGCCCCCCGCGTCAGGCCCGACCACCACCAGTCCGGCGGCCAGCGCCTCGATCAGCGCCAGCCCGAATTCCTCTTTGAGGCTGCCGCACACGTACACCCCGTTCGGGGCGATGGACCCCGGGAGACCGGTGTGCGCGACCGCCATCCATCGAGCCACCACATCGTTCGGCCGGTGCCCCGAAAGCACGAGACCGGCTGCGGCGTGGGGGTTCTCGGTCATCACCGCGGCAATGGCGTCGAGTTGGCCCTGCTCGTCGGCACTCGGGTGGTGCAGGTCGCCGCCGACGACGAGCAGGTTGCAGCGCTGCCGTAGAGCCGGATCGGCCGCCCAGGCTTCGACCACCGTGGCCATTCCCTTCACGCGGTGCAGCCGGCCGACGGTGAGAGCGATCGGCAGCCCCTTTCGCTCCACCGGCAGCGCGGCGATCAGGCCCTCCAGGTCGGCGAGCGCCGGGCACAGCGGCCCGGTGCCGGAACCAAGCCGGCCCGCGGAAGGAGGCCCGTCAGCGCCGCTCACCAGTTCGGCCTCCAGCCGCGCGGCGTCGCTGACTGCAAGGTCGATGCCCTCGGGAACCACGGTGTAGCGGTGCGGCTCGGCCTCGATGTCGATGCCCAGCAGATCGCGCAATTGATCCCGCAACTGTGGTCGCGGGAACAGCGCGCACCGGTAGGCGCCGGCGGCCAGCCGGCGCACCAGCCCGGTGCGGAACCAGTAATGCTCGTTCTCGTCCACGGCCCCGAAGTTGTTGCGGGACAACGCTCCCGTCATGTCCAGCGCGTGGATCACGGCGTGCGGGTCCGGCGCCAGGGTGAAGACGGTCGGGATGCCGAGTCGGGTCGCGACCGTGGACGCCGCCATGCTGCCCACATCGGCCATCCGCAGGTGCAGCACATCGACCCGGCCGTGGGCCGTCAGCGCCCGCCGGATCCCGCGTTCGGCGGCAACGTTGACGGGCCAGGCGCGGGCGGCGTCGACCGGCTCGCTCATCAACGGGATCGGGGTCAGCAGGTGACCGGCGGGAGCCTCGGACAGCCCGGCGACCGCAGCCGCGGCACTGCCGCGGGACATCGTGAGCACCCGGTCGACGCCCGGCTCGGCGGCCAGCGCATCACCGAGCCGCACCAGCATGGTGGCGATCCCGCCGTTGTCGCCGGCGCCTGCCCTGCTGAGTTCGCGGTCGAGGTCGGCGTGCAGGAAGAGCTGGGCGATCGACATCCCGGCGCCCGCGGATCGGATCTCCGGCGACCGCTCCCCGAGGTCAAATGCCGCGAGCGTGGCGACCGCACCCAACTCGCCGTCGGTGGTCGCCAGCTTCCCGATCAACTCGAGAACCTCGATGTCACGCTGACCGCGATCACCGAGCGCGGCGACGGCCGCCTGCCGGACCCGGTCAGCCTCATAAGGTGCGGCGGCGACCCGCAGGATCGCGCGGCTGGCCACCGGTCCCGGCACCAGACCCATCGTCTCGACCAGCCTGGCCCGGGCGTCCGGTGCTTCCCGAGCCAGCGCTCCAGAAGCCAGCGCTCCAGGAGACAACGCTCCAGGAGACAGCAAGGCGCCCTCCAGCGCCAGCGCGACGTGGTCGGGCGCGGATTGCGCCCACCGTCGCAGCGTGCGCTGGTTGATGACCGTGGCGAATCCGCCCGCGGCAACGCCGGCGACCAGGCGTCCGACGGCGTCCAGCCGCGGCACCCGGGTACCGAGCGCCCACGCCGCATGCTCACGCAGGAACGTCCGGGGGTCGGACAGCAGCGCGGAGAGTTCCTGTGCCGCACGGTCGTCGAACACGGCTCCGAGCGCATGGACTGCGGCGATCGCGGTGACCTGGTCGTCGTCATGAACAGCGGCGGCCAGCACCGCGGCTGCGTGAGGTCCGCCGTCATTGCCGGCCGCCACGACCAGATCGTCGCCGGCACGCACGGCGTCCAGGATGAACGGCGCCTCTCGCACTGCGGCGAGGGCGGACTGCAGGGCCATGGGTGACTCGTTTCGCGGGTTCGGGCCGTTCGCGCCGCCACGTCCCGTCAAGCGAGGTTCAAAGACACCTCGACGTCGTGACCTCTCGACGCTGGGGTCGATGGGGGTCGAACTGTGGAGTCGACGGTGCGTGTCAACCCTGTAGCTACGCGATCCCCACCCCCCGCGGATGCAGACGCCACCGTATTTCTCGGGTGATCCTTCTGACGATAGCCCGCGAAACCTGGCAGCATCAGGACACGATCGGTGGAAAATGCGCGGCACGGTCCGGATGGCCGGGCTCTCGGCCCGCCGGGAGACGCGAGGTCATCATGTCCGACTGGCCCGCCAGGGTGATCTGGTGGAAGGTCTACCCGTTCGGTTTCCTCGGTGCTGAGCCGGCCGCGCTGCCCGCGGGCGCCGACGTCCGTCATCGGCTGCGCTCGCTAGAACCGTGGCTGGACTACCTGATCGAGCTGGGCTGCAACGGGTTGGCGCTCAACCCGATCTTCTCCTCGGAAACACATGGCTACGACGTCGTCGATCACCTGCGCATCGACCCTCGGCTGGGTGACGATGCTGACGTCGACTGGCTGGTGGACGCCTGCCATCGGCGGGGCATCAGGGTGCTGTTCGACGGGGTGTTCAATCACGTGGGGCGGTCCTTCCCGGCGTTCCAGGACGTGCTGGCCAACAGAGAGAAATCGCCCTTCGCGCCGTGGTTCCACATCGACTGGGACGGCGATGGCCCTGACGGCTTCGGCTACCAGAACTTCGAGGGGCACGCCGCCCTAGTGGTGCTCGATCACCAGTGCCCGGAGGTCATCGACCTGGTGGAGAACGCCATGGGGCACTGGCTCGATCGGGGCGTCGACGGCTGGCGGCTGGACGCGGCTTATGCCGTCCCGCTGGGCTTCTGGCATACCGTGGTGTCGCGGACCAGGAAGTCGCATCCGGACGCCTGGTTCGTCGGTGAGGTCATCCACGGCGACTACCCGGACTGGATACGGCAGGGCGATCTCGATTCCGTCACCCAATACGAACTGTGGAAGTCCATCTGGAGTTCGCTCAACGACCTGAACTTCCACGAGCTGGCCTGGAACCTCAAGCGGCACAACAGCTTCTGCGAGGAATTCAGCCCACTGACATTCGTCGGCAACCACGACGTCACCCGGATCGCCAGCCGTCTGGACGACGTCGCACTGCTCGCCCACGCGTTGGTGGTGCTGTTCACCGTTCCGGGCGTCCCCAGCGTGTATTACGGCGACGAGCAGGCTTTTCGCGGCGTGAAGGAGGAGCGGGAGGGCGGTGACGACGCAGTGCGGCCCGCCTTCCCGGCCGGCCCGGACGGCCTGGATCCCGGCGGGTGGCCGACCTACCGATTGCACCAGGGTCTGATCGGGTTGCGCCGCCGGCTGCCGTGGCTGGTGACGGCCCGGACCGAGGCCATCGAGGTGACCAACGATCAGTTCGCCTACGAGGTCCTCGGCGCCGGCGGTGAGCGGATCCGGGTGCTGCTGAACACCGCCGACGAGGAATACCGCTTCGAGGTCGAGGGCGCGGTGGATGTGCTGGTGGCCAGCGACGACGTCAGCGGCCCCGGGCACGAGGTCGGGCCGCAGGGATGGGCGATCCTGCAGCCCGCTGACTGACTGTCGCTCGGGTTCGGTCGGACTCTGTCAGCCGCTGTGAGGCCCTGTCAGCCACAGACAGCCACAGAGTGCGTCTCTGCAGGCGACAATTGTCCGGGTGCGATTGCTGATCATCTCCGACACGCATATCCCGGCGCGGGCCAAGAACCTGCCCAGCGAGGTCTGGGACGAGGTGGACCGTGCCGACATCGTGATGCATGCCGGGGATTGGGTGGTCCCGGCACTTCTGGACGAGCTCGAGGACCGGGCCATCCGACTGATCGGGGTGTTCGGCAACAACGACGGCGCCGAGTTGCGCCGCCGGCTGCCGGAGGTGGCGCGGGCAACGCTGGACGGCCTGCGCGTCGCGGTGGTGCACGAGACCGGCGGCAAGGCCGGTCGAGAGCTGCGGGCGGACCGGGACTACCAGGACGTCGACCTGCTGATCTTCGGGCACAGTCACATCCCTTGGGACACTGTGAGTCCCGGAGGTCTGCGGCTGCTGAACCCGGGCTCGCCCACCGACCGCCGACGTCAGCCGGCCTGCACCTATCGGACGGCGTCCGTGCATGACGGGGTGCTGAGCGACGTGAGCCTGCACGACCTGCCCGGACGTCGGTGAGCCGCCGCGGAGCTCACAGCCAATGAGCACTGGTCGGCCGACAGCGCAGCGGTGGCAAGCACTCTCGGGACCTCTGTCGCTATGTCGGAGCGGTCCGGGGGGTGACGATCGGACCAAGCGAGGAAATGGGGGGCAGCGTAGGCACGGGCGTCGAGCGGGCCAGCCAGAACGATGTGATGGAGTTGGTGTGCGACGTCTCCGGCACGTCGACGCTCGCGACGGCGTCGTGCTTGGCGACGTTACGGCGTCATATCGACGCTCCCTCCCACCACGGGCGGATCCACGGCGGATCCACGGCGGATCCTCGCCCGTCATCCACGGCCCCGCGCTGCGGGCCCTTGGATGTGCCGCGGGAATCCGGTCCGGTCAGTCGCTATCGGATCCGGCGGTTGGCAGGTCCTGCACGACTGGAGGTCGGGCGCGGGTGTCCACCCGAAGTTGGAAGATGTCTGGGCGGCTGTAATGGCCCACCGGGTCGAAGAACCGGCGGGCGGCGTGCACCGCGGCCAGATCAACTTCGGCGTACAGGATGGTCTCTTCGTGCCGTGCCGGCCCGGCCAGGATCTTGCCGGTGGGATCGATGATCACGCTGTTGCCGGCCTCCACCCAGCCTTCGTCGCCGTCATCCGCAACCCACAGGCGATCGCGGTGAGGGAAGTCGGCCGGGATCTGGTCGACGTGAAGGCATGGATTGACGCCGACCACGTAGCACCGACCTTCCAGGGCGATGTGCCGCATGGTGGCGATCCAGCCGTCACTGGGGGCGAGGGTCGGTGCCGCCCAGATGTCGACGCCCTGGCTGTACAGGTAATAGCGGGCCAAGGGCATGAAATTCTCCCAGCAGGTCAGTCCGGAGAGCCTGCCGTGCGGCGTGTCGATGACCGGAAGGGTGGAACCGTCGCCCATCCCCCACACGGTGCGTTCGGAGCCGGTGGGCATCAGCTTGCGGTGCTTGCCGAGAAGAGCACCATCCGAACCGAAGTAGAGGGTGGTGTTGTAGATGGTCGCGCCGTGGGACTCGCGTTCCTGCACCCCGATCACCACGTACGCGCCCACAGAGCGGGCGGCGGCGCCCAGAGCGTCGGTGACGGGACCCGGCACGACGACGGCCTGATCGACCAGCAACGCGTACCAGTCCTCGTCGCCGTCCCAAATCGGTCTGGAGTCGATCCAAATGGGTGTTCCGGGAATGAACACCTCGCGGAACACCACGATCCTCGCGCCGCTACCGGCCGCTTGGTGCAGCAGCGCGATCGCCTTCTCCACGCAGGCGCGCTGGTCCATCAGGATGTACGCCGCCTGCACGGCGGCGATCGTCACGGTGGCCATGCCGTCCCTCCTTTGGTGCGGATCTGACGGGCGCTCGGCCCAGCGGACAACGGATGCGATGCCTACGCAGTTGTCGATCAATCGCTGTTGGTGTCGGGTGGGCTGGAATGGCTGTGAGCGGCCATTGCCGGCTGGCGACCGGTTTGCGGCCCAGTGGGATCACGGCGGTGACCGTCATGCCGGACTCGTTTCGTTGCACGGTCACCGCGCCGTCGAGGGCAGCCACTCGATCTCGGGAGTGCTGCCAGGCCGCGAGCAGCGCCGTCCCATCGGACCGATCGATTTCGTTCGCCCAGTCGATGTCCCCGATGACGGCGGCGACCAGATGGTCGTCGTCGACTCGCAATGTGATCAGGGCACTCCGGCCGGCCGGTGCGACCTCGACACAGAACAGGTAACCCGCGGCCTCCACTGCCCGGTCGAGCCGCCGGTTGGCGGTGTCGTCGACGTCGAGCAGGGTGTGCGGATGGGTGAGGTCCAATTGCGCGGACATGGCTGGTATCAACCCGCGCCGATCCAGCAGCGCGGGGAACACACCCCGGCAGACGGTCCTCAGTTCCTCGAGTGCCCGTTCGGTTTCGCCGAGCAGTGGTTCCAGTTGCCGGGGCAGGTATTGATCGGTCGGTTGGCCGGCCGTCAGTTCGGCGTCGACTGCGGCCGGGTGCGGGACGACCCTGCGCTGGATCGCGTCGGCCAGCCGCTCCCGCGCCTCATCCTCGACACCGAGCAGTCGGCGTCGGGACGCCGCCAACTCGGCCGACTGGGTCACTCCTTGCTCGACGCGTGCGTTCAGCTCCGCCTCCAGCAGGGCGTTGCGGAACGCCACGCCGGCCTGCGCTGCGACGTCCTCGAGCAACTGCCGCTCGAAGGTTCGCAATGCTCTGCCGGGCGGCAGGGTCACCTCGATACTGCCGACCTGCTCTCCCATGTCCAGCACCGGGAGTACCAGCGCCGGAACACCGACCCGCATCGGTCCGGGCACCGAACCGGTGCGGGACCAGGCCGCGCTGCGCGTCTGTGATGGTTCTCCAGCAATGCCGAGCCGGACGGTGACGCAGGCGACGCCGACCGCACGCGCGGTGGCCTCGGCAACACGTGCTGGCAAGGCGTCCGGTGATGGGCTGTCCGCGAGCTGTCGGCTCAGCGTGGCCAATGCCTCGTACGGCGCGGCCCGGTTTCCGTAGGCCAGCTGATCCGCCAGCCGGAGCACATGCCTGCGCATCGGCTGGAACGCCACGGCGACGAGCGCGGTCGCCACCAACGACGGCCAGTACAGGGTCGATCCTGGTGTCCCGACCGCCATCAGGACAGCGCCGATGGCCACCACCACGACGGTGTAGCCGACCGTCACGAACACCGCCAGCACACCCAGGACGATCGCCCGACTCAGAATCACGTCGATGTCATAGAGGCGATATCGGAAAATGGCGACGCCGACACTCACCGAAAAGAAGATGTAGGCCAGGCACGTCGCCTCCGGCAAGATCCACGGTGTCCCTTGGGGGATCAGATCGCCCAGTGCGAACACCACGAACGTCGCGGCGAGTACCGCGGCCCCCGTCGATATCCAGCGGAGCTGGAGGCGTTGCTGACCAGTGGATCGACGCAGTCGCAGGACCAGAGCCGCCGCGCCGAGGGAGATCGACAGCAGCGTCGCGAAGAAACCCGCGGGAATCAGCACCGCGGCCAGTGTTTCTCGAACACCTTCTTCTGCGACCGGGCCCGGCACGTAGACACCGGTGGGCGCCGTGAGGACCCCGACCCACCACAGTGTCTGCGCTGCGATGGGGACGCCGACGGCAAGCCGCCACCGCCGGGACAGGAGCCGTCCGTCCGGCGCAATCATGAAGATCACCGACAGGGTGTTGACGGTGAAGACGGTCCCGAACACCCGGCCGAGGTACCCCGCGACCTCGCCGGCCATCGGTGCGTCGACGACGCCTTGGACCACCAGCATGCCGAACGCATCGGCGGCAAGGCCGATCACGTTGCCCAACTGGCCGACCAGGAACAACCACCCGATGAGGTTCCGCGGGTAGCGCGACACGATCAACGCGCCGACCCCGGCGCCGACGATCGCCCCGATGCCCAGGAGTGGAAAGACGTGATCGACCAGCACTTCGTAGGAGGTCATCGGGAAGGTCGACGCCGCCAGGAAGAGACCTTGCAGGGCGAACACGACGCACGTCGCGGCGAGAAGCACCCAGCCCAGGACGCGCATGTCAGCCCCCGGCGATCGGGAGAACTGCCACCTGTGGGGCGTCCGGCGGTTGATCCTCCACCATCAGGGCCGGTACGTGAGTCATCGCGAGAATGTTTGCGGCACATGGAATCCTGGCTCGGATCGTGGTGCCGTTCCCGACTGCCGAGGTGATCGAGATGCTGCCCTGTACGCATTCGATCCGGTCGGAGATGTTCAACAGTCCGTTGCCGGTCCGTCGAGTGGTGTCGAAGCCTCGTCCGTCGTCGGTCACGTTCGTCACGATCTCCCCGGTGCCATCCGGACGGAACCTGCCCTGGACGTCGATGGTGATGAGTGTCGCGCCCGAGTGCTTGCAGGCGTTCTGCACCGCCTCCAGGCAGCTGAAGTACACCGCGGCCTCCACGTCCGGCGGGCAGCGTGGCACATCGGTGGATGTGAGCTCGACGGGTATCGGGCTGGATGCAACGGCGGCGGTCAAGGCGGTGACCGGCCCCGCGTCGGTCAGCAGCTGCGGGTAGAGCCCGCGGGACAGCGCGGTGAGCGTGTCGATGGTCGCCCTGGCGGCCGCCGCCTGCTCGGCGAGCAGCCGAGCCCCCCGTTCCGGTGCACGGGTGAGAAGGGCCTGGGCGAGTCTCAGGTTGACCAGTAACGCGATGACTTCCTGTTGAGCGCCGTCGTGGATGTTGCGTTCCAACCGTTGTCGCTCGGCGTCCTGGCGGGTGACCAGGTCTCGTCGTGCCTTGCGCAGTTCCTCGGTGCGGCGCTCCAGCCCGGCGAGTTGCTGCTCGAGTTCGGCGCGCAGGCCGGCCACCCGGAGCATCAGACCCGATTGGGCCGCCAAGCCGGCGAACAGCCGCTCTTCCACCGGGGTGAGTTGCTGCCCCTCGTGGACCACCACGGTCAGTGCGCCCAGCAGTTCTCCGCGTTCACGCACGGCCATGCTCTGCTGCGGTCCCTCGATGACCATGACCGGAGCGGCTCCCGGCCTGTCCAGTCCCAGCTTTGGTGCGGCGACCGTCGGGTTGGCGGCCGTCGCGGCGCCGCCGAAGGCACCCGCGGGCGACGGGTTGCGCGGGCCGGCCGGCTGCGTCGCCTCACCCGGCCAGCTGGCCGCGAGCTCGAGCCGTCCGCGCACCACCAGCCACACGTCGGCGCGGGCCGTGCCGGTGCCCTCCGCCAGCACCCTGGCCATCCGTGCCGGCAATTCCTCCGCCGGATACGCACCTGTCACCGTGTTCGGGAAGCGGGCGAGCACCTGATAGGGCGAAAGCCGATCCTGGTGCAGCGCCCGGGACAACCAACGATTGCGTGCGTCCGGACCGGTTCGAAGGCGATGGCGACCGTCGCCGTCGCCACCACCGACAGCCACACGCTGGGCGACCCGGACCGTCCCAACAGCTCGCCACCGCCGACCACCACGACCGCGTACACGATCAGAACAAAACCCACCATCGCGACGGCTGTCAGCAGCCGCAGCCCGCGATCCTGCCTGATCCGGTCGCCCACCACGCGGACGAACGACCGCGTCTGCGCTCGCGCCATCGAAATAGCATCCCGCAACGGCCGCCACCCCGACAGATCCCGCGCCGGCGGCCCAGGCAAGGCGAAGGTCGGCCGGGGTTTCGGCTCGCCGGCGGCGGCCACACTGCCGAGGCCCGGCGCCGGCGGCGTTGTCGTGCGTTCGCCGATGATTGGGAACGTACTTCCGAGACTCTCGAGAGGAGGCGTGCTGATGCGAGCGGCGTGGTACGACCAGCAGGGACCGGCGGCACAGGTGCTGCGGTGCGGGGAGCTACCCGACCCGGTGCCCGGTCCCGGTGAGGTGCGGGTGCGGGTGCGGTTCTCCGGGGTGAACCCCGGCGACACCAAGAAACGCCGCGGCTGGACCGGCTCTGCCATGCCGTACCCGCGGGTGATTCCGCACAGCGACGCCGCGGGCGTGATCGACGCCGTCGGCCCTGGCGTCGACCCGAACCGGGTCGACCGGCGGGTGTGGTTGTACGGGGCGCAGTCCTATCGTGCCTTCGGTACCGCCGCCGACTTCACCGTCGTACCAACGGAACTGGCCGTGGACCTGCCCGACAACGTGCCGGACGAGGTCGGTGCCTGCCTGGGCATCCCCGGGATCACCGCGCACCGGGCGGTGTTCGGGGACGGGCCGGTCACCGGTGCCACGGTCCTGGTGCACGGGATCCGAGGTGGCGTCGGCGCGCTGGCCGCCCAACTGGCCCAGTGGGGCGGTGCCAGCGTCATCGGCACCGTCCGACGCGGTGATCAGCTCCCACCACGTGCGGTGCCCTACCCGGTGATCGCCCTGGACGACCCCGATCCCGCTGAGCAGATCCGCGCCCATGCGCCCGACGGCGTCGATCGGGTCGTGGAGGTCTCGTTCTCGGGCAACGTCGACCTGGACGCCGCGGTGGCCCGCGTCGGCACCGTCATCGCCGCCTACGCCACCAGCACCGACCGTCCCGACTTCCCTTTCTGGCCAATGCTTTTCGACAACATCGCGATCAGACTGCTGGGGAGCGACGACTTCCCGGCGGCGGCCAAACAGCAAGCAGCCGCCGACCTCACCCGCGCGGCGGCCGCCGGCGCACTGTCCATCGCTATCGGCACACCACTGCCGCTGGAGCGCACCGCCCAGGCGCACGAACGCGTCGACGCCGGCACCGGTGAACGGACCCTGGTCAGCATCAATTCCTGACGTGTCGCCCATGCCGCGACAGGACAGCAGCGAGCCCAGCCGTGGGACCGGTGGCGGTCAGCGGACAAGAGCCTCGACGGCTACGGCCGTCGCCGGTCGACGACAACGGCCGTGGTCGTCCTCGAACCCAGCAGCGAACCTGTCTGAGTGGTGCGGGTGTTGGCCGCAAGATGCGTCAGCACCACGATCGGTGCCGATGACGCCACCGAGGGCGTCCCATGGTGTTCGGCCACCCAGTACCGGTGATACCCGAGTTTGTCCGCGAGAACCGTCTGAGCGGTCGAGCCCGCGAGAGCCTCGCTGATCGTGGTTCCGACACCAACGCCGGCCAGATCGTGATTGGACAATCTCAGGATGTCGTCGCTGTTCTGCACGAACGTCGACGCTACGGCCGATCACGCCGCAGCGGTCGACCTTGTCAGTGGATGGGCAAGACCCGCCACTCTTCGTCGTCTCGGTGACCTCCGTCAGGGTGTGTCAGCGCATTGCTCGACGTCGATCCGCATGACCTCACGCCCTTGCTGTCATCCCTCTTGGGGCGGGTCCTCTCCCACCAGACCGTCGATGGCCTCGCGGAACAGGTCGACATGTCCGACGTGGCGGGCGTACTCGTCGTGCAGGTCGACCAGCACCCGCCGAGCATTGGGCACCCATCTCGGGTCGAAGAAGAACTTCACCGGCCGGTCGAGCCCCCCGTCGGCGATGACCTCGGCGAGGCGCTCGAGC
>Ga0208081_1000137_pt1 | contig 17646 bp, 17 predicted proteins | sample NGESurshal092012_6_FD_184479 | JGI IMG/M metagenome (GOLD analysis project Ga0208081, IMG submission 184479) | Arctic peat soil microbial communities from Barrow, Alaska - NGEE Surface sample 415-1 shallow-092012 (SPAdes) | ecosystem: Environmental > Terrestrial > Soil > Wetlands > Peat ...
GCGCAACGATCGACGCAGGTAGTCGCCTTCGCATGAATGCTCCCCGTGACATGATCGCCACTCATGGTGATAGTGGTCCACTCGAACGTGGACGATTCATCAATCCGGGCCACGGAGTCAACCTGATCAAGGTCTGCACGCTCGAAGTCCAGGCACGTGAGTAGGGCACGACACCCCACCCGGGGGGCTCTCACGCCCACCGCCGAAACACCGATCCGAATGGAGGGTCCGGACGGCCCGTCGAATCCTGGAGACCTAGAAAACTGGGTTGGGCTCAAGTGTCCACGGACACCGGCGCGGCTCACCTGTCGTCGGTGACAGCCCTTCGCACAGGGAGCCTGACCGATGTCACTCCAGCTATTCGTCCGACCGGGCGTCATCCGCAGCGGTGACGGCCGCCTTCAGCGGGTGCACCTCCGGCCCGTGCGCTCGCAGAACTCCACGACAGCCTCATAGGACCAGACCCTGCCGACGCTCAACTCGGCGACCGGGGCCGGGAAGTCGGACTTCTTCGACACCTGCATCGCCCGGTTCTTCGTGACGCCCAGCATCTGAGTCAGTTCCGCCAGGGCGACAACCAGCGGCGGCGAACTCATCACCGCACCCTAAGCACTGGTACAGCGGAGTACTGGCACACTAGACCAGTGGTACCGAAATGACGGTTCGGCGAGAGCAATCTGCTGATGGCATCGGATGACGGCAGCCCACCCCGCGAGGTCGGGTCGCTCGCGCGATCTCCATGAGGTATCGGCCGCGGCCGTGGACACAGCGGATCCGTCCGCCGCTGGGGAATCCGTATCCGAGCGAGCCGCTTGACGAGCCGCCGCGGCCGCCGCCAGCGCCTGCGCGGCCTGACCCGACTCAAGGGTCTGGTCGGCCAAGGCCCCGGCGAGGGTCAAGGTTGCCGAGTACGTGCGTTCGTCATCCGTAACAAACCCTCCACCACCGGGCGTGATGGCAACTGTGGGGACTGTTGGGTCGTCCTGGGGGCCGGCCGATGCTGGCGACCATGCTGCCATCATCAAAATGACGAGCGATGAGTAGCGCCGCTCGACGGCCGTTCAGCACGGCTCATCTTTGAGATAGAAGACTCGTTGAACTCGCCAGACCCCGTCATCACTACGCAACAAGATCCCCTGCATGTGATCACGCGGCACTCCCACGGTCCGCTTGTAACCTGTGCTTGTCTCGTATGACCCGGACTGGCTTGAGTCCTGGCAATCGGCGATAACCGCGCTGGGCTTTCCGTCGACGGATTGCGCCAGCTGATCCGGTGGGCGATTTGCCCATAGGTGTCCCAACCCTTCCCCGTGAGGGTCTGGGCGTCCGTGAGCATGTTCGTCAATGCCGGGTCGACGGCGACAGTTCCAGCGAGGGCAGCCCGTTGATCTCCGGGAGTGTGTGCGAGCGCTGCGTATGCATCCCACGACTTGATCCACTGGGCTTCCACGGCGGCCCGGTCCGCGGTCTCCTGGGCGGACACGCCGCCATCGGTCGCCGCTGCAGCAGTTGTCGAGGCAGGAGCGAAGGAAACCGGAACCGGGGAACTGGCCGACGCCGGAAGCGACCCGGCCGTCAGCGACACCGACGTCGCAGGGCCCGTGGATTCCAGGGTCTGCGCATTCACGCCCGAGTCTGTGGAACATCCGGCGAGGACGGCGCACGCCGAAACCAGCGCAACGATCGGCGCAGGTAGTCGCCTTCGCATGGATGCTCCCCGTGACGTGACGCCACTCATGGTGATAACGGTCAACCCGAACGCGGACGATTCATCAATCCGGGCCACCGAGTCAACTTGATCAAGGTCTGCACGCTCGAAGTCCAGGCACGTGAATAGGGCACGACACCGCACTCGTGGGCTTGCCGCTGCCACGCGGCCAAGACTCGGTGCGGAGGTCCCGCGCGGCCCGTCGAAATCCAGGAGACCTAGCGCCCTCACGGACGCCGACGCATGACTCGGGCCATCGTGGATCGCTACTCCTTCGATGTCGGGCGTTCTCATCCCTTCCTCCTGCGGTTTATCCCGGCGCACCCCACGTTCCGTGCAGGAGCAGCAGACCGGGCTCGCGCCGCCTACACGCCGGACACCGCCTGGCCAACCAGCGGCACCCGCCAGGCTCATCCCGGAGACTCTTGAACTCCCCGGTTCTGATGTCATCTTGGTTGTTTCGACGCTTCCTCAGCGGTTCGCTCACGCTCGCCTTCCCGATCCCCACCTGACGCATCACGTGCGCCTTTTCCTCTTCGCTCACCACGACGGTCATCAATCAACGCAGCATGAGGCGGTTTGACGCCTGGGTGCTGCGCGCGGTGGGTGGAGGCGGCGATGAAAACCGGGTCCCGGTACGTGGCGTTCGGGGTGCGGTCGCTGTCGGTGGCGACCGGATTGGACACACCACCGTCGCCGCGCACCTGCGGGCGTTGCGGGACGATGACGACCCGCTGATCGACCTGATCGAGAACGACCGCGGCCTGCAAGGGGACCTGTACCAGTTGCGGATCCCCGACGAGATCGCCGACCGGGCTTCGCGTGTCGCGTGGCGGCCGGGGAAGGTGCACGCGCTGCGGCCGCTGTTCCGGGAACTCGGGCACCCGGCCGCGTTCGTCTACGAGGCCCTCGAGCAGGCGAAGGCCCGCAGCGCAGTTTCGACCTGGTCGCAAATGACCGGGCTATCGAGGACGGCGGTGTACGAAGCGCTGGAAACCCTCGCCGCGTGGCACCTGGTGGAACACGTCGACGGCCGGTGGCGGCTCGTACCCGGCACCAGCCTGCGCCTGTTGGCCGAACAGCTCATTTCCCCCTGGAAAGGTGCGGGCGACGGGCGCCATCCCTTGTGATGGCGAAGGCGAGGTGGTGCCGGGGTAGGACCACGACGTGGCCTGGGTGACGAATGCGGCGCAGGCTCAGGCGGAGGCGAAAGTTGCTCGGCAGAAAGGAATCTGGCCCGGCGCGGTGACCGTTTGCGCGCGGCGACGGCCGGAAGTACGTGACGTAGCCGTCTACACGGGTTGCTTGACAGCAACGACCTGCGTCGATGTCGCGATCGACATGTTGAAACTCGAACGATCCATTGCGGGTCGACCACGCGAGTGACCGATGGCCGCTGATCATGCAGAAATGCTTGACGCCTCAGGGACGCCCATCAGCTGGCCCTCGTCAGAGGGTGGACTCGAACTCCTCTGCCCCGGAGCCGGCCCCGACGCCGGCCTGATTGCTGGCGTCGATGAGGGCCTGCAATGCCGCCAGATGTGATCGGTAGGCCGTGCGGCCGGCGGGCGTGAGGCGCAGCCAGATCCGACGCGAATCGGCGACACCGCGGCTCTGGGTCACGTAGCCGGCGCCGGTCAGGGCGTGGACCTGCTTGCTGAGCGCCGAGGCGCTCAGTCCGACCGCCTGCTGGACGAGGGAGAACTCGACCCGGCCGGCAGCCGCAAGCGCCGCGCAGACCCGGAGCCGGTTGGTGGGGTGGATGAGGGGGTCGAGCTGGGGCTCCGCCTTGTGCTGGCGACCCCGAATCATGACGGCTTCCGTCGGTACAGCCATCCCCCGATCAGCATCAGCACAGCGGCTGCGACGGCCGCCGTGACGACGGTCCATGCCTCGCCGGTAGCCCCGAACCAGACCAGAGAACCGACGATCACCACGAGGATGAGGAACACCGCCGTGACGAAGCCCAGGTTGTGACTGCCCGATCCCATCACCCCGGCACGCCGGGCCGCCATCAGGTTCAGGGCCACGATCGCCATGCCGACGGCCATCATGAACGTGGTCGTCCTGTCCCCAGCAGCTGGGTCAGGACGAGTGACGCGAACAGCGCTGCGCTCAAGACGAAGTACCACCACGGGGTTTCGATCCCGCGGACCGCGTCCTCTACCTGGCGAGCCTGCTGCAGAGCGGCGCGCGCATCTCGCGCCGCGGATGGTGGACCACCGCCAGTAGTTTCCACAACGGCAACTATACGAAGTAGTTTCCTGGCTGGCAAGTAACTGACCGATCGGTTCAAGGTGCAACGATCGTTTCTGGACGCTGATGGACCAGTCGGCCGGCGGACCGGGTCGGCGGGGGCGAGGGCGAGGGCGAGGGGACTGTCCAACCACGAGATCGGCGCCTCGCTGTACCTGAGCGAGGCGACCGTGAAGGCGCACATGCCGCGGCTGCGGGCCAAGCTGGACGCGGCGAACCGGGGGCCGGCGCGATCCCGGCGCACGAGGCCGGGCTGCCGGATTGGCTGCTGGACTGATCCAGTGAAAGCCGTTACCGGCCGGTCCAGTCGCCGGACATCCGGCCGACCGGCTCTACCTGATCGAGCCACTGCCGCACCGACTCGTTGTGCTGCCCCAACGTGGGCGGCGCCCGGTGCCCGGCCGGCGGGTGATCATCGAACCGCAACGGCGGCCCTGGCAGGTTGATCACTCCCAGGGTGGAGTGATCGACCTCGAGCACCAGGCCCTGCGAGCGGGTCTGGTCCCATTCGTAGACCCGGTCCAGGGTGCGCACCTCGCCGGCCGGGACGCCCGCCTTGTCCAGGTCGATGAGCAGATCCGCGACGTCACGCTCGGCGAAGGCGTCGTTGACCAGCTCGATCAGCGCCTGCCGGTGCTTCACCCTGGCCGCGTTGTCCGCGAACAGCGGGTCCGCATGGTCGATGCCGACCGCCGGCGCGAACGCCCGCCACAGCCCCTCGCTGCCGACCGCGACCTGCACGATCGCGTCACGGCAGCGGAACGACCCGTACGGCGCCAGCGACGGGTGGTGGTTGCCCTGGGCGTGCGGCACCTCGCCGGCGACGGTGTACCTGGTGCCCTGGAAGGCGTGCACCCCGACGATCGCCGCGAGCAGGCTGGTGCGCACGACGCCGCCCCGCCCGGTCCTCTCCCGCTCGTAGAGCGCGGAGACCACCCCGTAGGCGCCGTACATGCCGGCGAGCAGGTCGCCGATCGGCACGCCGATCCGGGTCGGCTCGTCGGGGGATGGACCGGTGAGACTCATCAGGCCGGCCTCGCCCTGCGCGATCTGGTCGTACCCGGCGCGGCCGCCCTGCGGGCCGTCGTGCCCGAACCCGGAGATCGACAGCACCACCAGCCGCGGGTTGAGCTCGTGCAGCCGGGCGGCGGAGAAGCCGAGCCGGTCGAGCACCCCGGGGCGGAAGTTCTCCACGAGCACGTCCGACGCCCGGACCAGCCGGGTCAGCACGGAGCGGCCGTCGTCGTTCTTGAGGTCGAGGACGATCGACTCCTTGTTGCGATTGCAGGACAGGAAGTACGTCGACTCACGGGCGTCCTCGGGGCCGACGAACGGCGGACCCCAGCCCCGGGTGTCGTCACCGGTGCCCGGCGATTCGACCTTGATGACGCGGGCACCAAGGTCGCCCAGCATCATCGCGGCATGCGGGCCGGCCAGCGCCCTGGACAGATCGACGACCGTCACACCGTTCAGCGGACCGGGCATTGAAAGACCTCCAGGGGCGCCGGGTGGAGGCGGCGACGGCGCCCTGCTCAACCTATCGAGCAGAACCCATCCACCCAACGGCGAGCTGTTCCCCCGGCGACCGGGGGGCTGGCCCCACTGCCGTCGCGCTCGATCGGCTCTACGGTTCGGGAAAGGACAATCGAGGGGATACCGGATCGCCATGACAAGGACCGCAGGACAGTCGCGACCACGGATGACTCTGTTGGTGGTGCCCGCATTCGTCGGCCTGGTGGCGCTGGCAGGGTGCGGTGCCCTCACCGACGCCGGTCCCCAGACCACCGCCGAGCGGACGATCGGCAGCGTGACCGCGCTCGAGCTGCAAACCAGCGGCGACCTGACTGTCACCGTCGGCGAGACGCCCGGGTTGACCATCAAGGCAGGCGCCAACCAGCTCGACTACCTCACCTCCGAGGTCGACGGCGGCACCCTGGTGCTGGACAGCAAGCCGAACATGCCGGGCGGTGGATCCATCTCCTACGACCTGGTGGTTCCGTCTCTGACCAGTCTGGACGTCAGCGGGTCAGGCAGTGCGACCGGCGACGGGGTGCTGCGCGGAGAGGCCACCGTCACCCTCTCCGGGTCGGGTGATGTCACCCTGACCGGTCTGCAGGTGCCGTCGGTCGCGGTGGGGCTGTCCGGCTCCGGCAAGGTGACGCTCGGCGGCAGCGCTGACACTCAGCAGATCGACATCAGCGGCTCCGGTGACTGCAACGGCAAGGACCTCGGCGCCGGCGACACCGACATCGAGGTCACCGGGTCGGGCAACGCGAACGTGACGGTGACCGGCCGACTGACCGTGTCGATCAGCGGGAGCGGAAACGTGACGTACTTCGGTTCCCCGACGCAGGTGGAGAAGTCGGTGTCGGGCAGCGGCTCAGTGAATCAGGGCTGACCGCCCGTCGACGTCACCATTCCCTGCAGATTCGGTGGAATTCACCACTTGAAGATCTCTTCATATGTTCACACGAATGCAACCGGATCACCGAGATGCAGGTCCAAATGCTGGTAATCGCCGAACGTCAGCCCCAATACCCTCTTGAACTCCGCCGCAACAATGTCGAGCACCTCCTGCGCCATCTCGACCATGGACTTGCCGAAGACAGTCCAGGACTCGACGGTCAGGCTGATGACATACCCGGCAACCGTTGTGGTTTGCGGGACATCGACCGGACCGATCTCGCTGAGGTGCGCGAGGTCGGCATCGATCGGGACGGCGAGATTCGGCGCGGCACTAGTGGCGGTCGTCATGAGATCTCCTTCGAGAAAGGTAGGGTAAACGATGCTAGCCATTTGCGCGGGCAAGTGGCTAATGAGCTAATTGTGTGATCACGCGGACGGACGTCGATGTCCAGCCCCCTGTTTCGTCCGCAACTCGCAAAGGATCATAACCATTTCGCGGCGGCTGTCGATACCAATCGCCGGTTCATTTGAGTGAACGCTGGGGGCTGAGCTCGCCCGCTGCTACCGCGTCGGTGACAACACCCGGCGCATCCGCTGTTCTCCGGTCGCCGCGTCATGCGGCATCGGCGCCCACTCGCCGGTGAGCACGAAATCGAACTGCTGGTACAAGGTCCTGGCGACGTCGTTGCCGTCGGCCACCCAGAGGCTCAGCGCGGGAGCACTCGCGTCGATCGCCCAGTCGAGCACGGCGCGAGTCAGCAGGGTGCCAATCCCGCGGCCCCGGGCAGCGGGCGCGACCCACATTGCGATGAGCTCCGGTTCCGGACCGTCGGGACCGGGCAACCCGGCAGCCAGTCCCACCGCGCCGGTGTCGTCGCGCGCGACGAACCACGCCCCGGCGCGCAGGAACGAGGTCCATTCCTCGCGCCCGAACCGGGCCTCGTCGGCCAGTTGCGACCAGAAGGCTCCGGGAGAGTCGGCGAGTGCGGCCAGCCGGACCACACGCAGGGTCTGCCACTCATCGACCCCGAGGCGATCGATCTGCACTGGCACCTGGCTCGCGGTCATCGCTCGTCATTCTGCGAGGTTTCGCCGGCAGAAGGAAGCCCGTCTTCGGCGCCGGCGCGAGGCCCGACAAGATCATCCGGACGCAGGCGCGCCGGAGCGGAGCCCACCGCTGCCGAGTTCGGCCTTGACCAAATCGATGTCCGCCCAAGGGATTTCCGGCCGCGCCAACCCGCGCCGGTCGAGATAGCGCCGCGCGGTGCCGCGCAGCTCGCGAAAGGCCTTGACCATCGCGACCGGGCCCATCGAGTGCCCGCCCGGGATGAACCGGTCGGGTCGCAGCACCCACCGGTCGCCGTCCCTGCTGAGCTCACCCGCCACCTCGAAGCTGCGCGGGTTCCACAACTTCTCGTCGTGGCTGTGGCACAGCAAGCTGGCCTTCCCAGGCTGCAGGGAGGCGTCCGTGTCGATCCCGAACGACCGGCTCGCGTGATCAACCGTAGGCCGCACCCGCAGCAAAATGGGGCTGCCCTGCCCGTCGAACGCGGTCAGCACCGCACTGACGAACTGCGGCAACCGGTTCACTGCCGACGCGAAGGGATCCTCCATCCCGCGATCACGGCCGCGGGCGACCGAGAGCGGCCCCGATGCCTCGAGCGCCGGGACGGCACGGATGACCGTCGGCGTGATGGTGATCAGCAGTCGCAGGTAGTAGACATCCATCATTCTGCGGGTGATGCCGTACTTGCTGTACGCCACCGAGCTCGGCTGCCGATCGAAGATCCTCTTCCAGAGCTCGCGGGCTGGCAGCACGCTCGTGACGATCTCGTCCGGGCAGGTTGCCTTGCCCTGCACGAGGGCGGCCGGCGCCCCGTCGAGGCCGCTGGCCGTCGGATCGGAGAACAGCAGCGCGACCGCCGGATTCCGCCGGACGTTGAACGCCTTCTGCGGCAACCCGATCGAGGTGGTGATCAGGAAGGTGCCGTCCGGCCGCCGGACGCTGACGGTCGGCCACGCGATCGGCACCCCGCTGCGGGACACCGTGAGGAACTCACAGGTCCGGTAGGCGTCAACGACCGACACCAGGTCTTCGGGAATGGTCACACCCAAGGCTGACAACGCATGCTCCTCGCTCGCCGGAAACTGCTGACTTCGACAGCGTGCGGGCCGCCCCTTGGCGTTCACTGAGTGCCCACTGGACGAGGTCGTTCAGAGGGTCTTCAGCCGGGCTCCGGTTCGGGGTCGCACGCTGGGCGCTCGACACCAGCCGATCCACCCCAGAACCGAGGAACCTCCATGACTCCCCTGACCCCAATCCCGACCCAGGCCCACCAGATCCTGCTGCCCGGTCAGGCCGCCGCGCCCGACGGGCCTATCGACATGGCGCCGATGTACCTCATGCATCACGCGTTTCGCCGCGACCGCGGGATTTCGTTGCCGCGCAGGCGTGACTCCGGTCGAGGACCGGGCGGCATGGCGAGCTCTCGCTGCCCGGTTTGAGTTCTTCGGCGCGGTCCTGCACAAGCACCACACCAGCGAGGACGAGCAGATCTGGCCGCTGCTGCTGCGGCGGGTGGACACCGCCGGCGACGCGCAGGGCCGCGCGACCCTGGACGCCATGGAGGCCGAGCACGCCGAGATCGACCCGCTGCTCACCGCCTGCAGTGAGGGATTTCGGCAACTGGCCGACAGCACCGCACTGCCGGACACCGAGCGGGACGGCGACGCACGGGCGGCCCTCGAGATCCGGCTGGTCGCGACCAGGGAGCGGCTGGACTGCCACCTCGGCCACGAGGAGCGCGACGCGATCGCGCTGATCCAGCGATACCTGACCGCACCGGACTGGCATGCCGTCGACACGAGGATCCAGCAGTCCTACACCTTGCGGGAGTCCCTCGAGGTGCTGCCCTGGGTCCTGCACGAGCTGCCAGCTGGTGGTCGGGAACGGCTGCTCACGCTGCCCGGCGGGAAGGCCCTTGGGGCGGCCTGGCGGATGCTGCTGCGTCCCCGGTTCGAACGGCGTCAGCGTCGGACGTTCCGGTACATCGCCGGTTGACTCGGCCGAACAACAGCCGAACAACAGCCGATCAACAGCCGATCAGCCGCCGATCAGCGGCCGATCCGACTACGGTCAGCAGCCGAGTCAGAAGCCGTGCGTCTGGCGCTGCGTCGCCATCCAGTCCGCCACCAACGGGATCTCCCAGCGTCGGCACAACTCATCGGCGTCGTCGGCATGCCGGGCGGCAACGGTGGGCTCGCCGGCAGCAGCGGCGGCCAGCGCCAGGTACCCGTCGACCGGTCCCAGCGCGACGGCCGCTCCGGCGCAGCACACCCGGCCGGCATAGGGCGCCAGCCAGCGGTAGACACTGGCACCCCGTTTGGCCGCGCCCAGGCCGAGCGATGCCTCGGCAGCCTGGCACTGCTGCTGCAGGGTGAACCAGTCGTCGTGACCGAACTCGACGCCGAACTCCGCGTAATGGGCCAGCGCCTGGTCGTGCTGCCCGGCGCGGAGCATCAGCATCAGCAGGTGCGCGCGCATCGGCAATGGACTCGACTCGACCACCGGTGCGAAGCCGGCCACCACGGAGTCGTCCACCGGAGCCATCGCCATCCGGAGCGCCAGCGCAGCTCCGGCGGGGGTCTCCGTCTGCTGTGCCATTGTGGTGCGTTGCATCAGTGCCAGCGTCTGGGCGAACAATTGCTGGGCGTCCGCGAACCTGCCCTGCATGGCCAACCATGGCACCTCCAGCCAACCCAGCGCGACCAGCGGCGACACCAGGCCGGTGCGGGCGGCCAACTCGCGTGCCAATCGGATCTCCTCCCACATCCGCGGGACGTCGCCGATTTCCTGAGCGACACCGGCCAGGATCGTGCGCGTCACACACTCCTGGCGGGGATCGCCGACCTGCACAGCCGCGTCGACCGACTCGACGGCCCGCCGGTACCTGTCCTCGGCGGTCGCTGCCCGCCAGCTGGCCAGGTGGGCCGCCGTGTTCGCCCAGACCAGGAGCGACGGGTCGGCAAGACGCCGGGCGACCGCGAGTCCCTGTTCGACGAGCGCGTCCCGCTCGCGCGGCGCATCTGCGAAGTACAACTCGACCGCAAGGGCGAGCATCACCCGACATCGCAGCTCGGTATCGGCCGGCGGCAGCCTGCGCAGCGCGTCTCGCAGGGCGGCGAGCAATGGCGGGTGCGTCTGGCCCTGCGGACGGGGCTGCCACACCGACCCGTCGACCGTGCCGACGGCGACCCGGCAACGGTCGAGGTTCCCGTTCGGGCGGCGGCGGCGACCAGCTCGACCTCTCCGATCCGCTCCGCGTGACCGATCGCCGCCATCAAGGCCGCGTCCAAACCCGTGCGGTCACCGGCCCACCGGCGGACATCGGCCTGGGAGAGCACCAGGTCATACCGCTGACGGTCGGTGGCCGTGTGGTCGGAATGTTGAGCCGTGATCGCGGCCTCGAGGAGCTGGTCCGCCTCGTCCCAGGCGTGCAGGCCGGCGGCCTCCTGCGCGGCGGCCGCGGCGGCCCGCCAGGCCCGGGCGGCCTGGCTCGGTCCGGCGGAGAGCCAGTGCCGAGCCGCTTCTGATCGTGCCCGCCCCGGCTCGTCGGCAGGTCCCTGCTCGATCGCCGCGGCCACCGCCGCATGCCGCCGGGCCCGTGCGGATGCGGGAATCGCGTCGTAGACCGCGTCCCGGACCAGCGCATGGGAGAACCGGAACCGCTCGACGTCGTCATCCACGACCAATCCGAGCGCCCGGGCCGGCTCGAGTGCATCGAGGGTCTCCTCGACCGATCGTTGGGTGACGCCGGCCAGCAGCGCAGCGCCGAATTCCCGGCCGATGACGGCTGCGCATCGCTCGGCTGGTCTCCTCCGACAGGACCGACAATCGACCCAGCGACCACGGAAGGGATCTCCCGGCCCTGAAGGTCGGACCGGATCAGTTCTGTGAGAAAGAACGCGTTGCCGTCCGTCCGGTCCCGCAGGTCCGACGCATCCTGCAGCGTCGCCGGCCGCCCAGTACCTGCGGTGATCAATTCCCGGACATCCTCCGGACACAGACCCGCCAGGGCCAGCCGCGAGGCCCGTCGGCGAGCGAGCGACTCACCCCGGGCCGCCAGCGGGCCGGGCGGTTCCGGCAACGCCCGCCGGGACACCGTGATGGCCAGCCGACCGTCGGTGACCGTCTCCGCCAGGTGCCGCAGCAGATTCACCGTCGACGGATCTGCCCAGTGCAGGTCCTCGATCTGCACCAGCAGCGGCCGCTCTGCCGCGGCGCCAAGCAGCCGATCGGCAACCGCCTCCCAGAGACCGAATTGACCGACGTCGGACTCGGCGGGGTCGATACCCGCGCCGTGCACGGTCAGGCCGGGCTCAGCGGTCCGGCCGCTCACCGACGGCGTCGCAGCCGCCGTCACCTCGACCCGCCGGCCTGGTTCGACCGGATGGGACAGATCCACTGCGCGCAGCACCTTCGACCATGGCCAGAGCGGCGGGGCGCCATCTTCCTGCGAGCAGCCGCCCTTGACCACATCGAACCCCCGCTGCTCGGCTTCGACCGCGATCTCCTGCAACAACCTCGATTTGCCGACCCCGGGCTCGCCGATCAGCACTGCGATCGCCGCTCGCCCCGCGGCAGCGGCATCCAGCGTTTGCCGGAGCTCCGCCATCTCGCGAATCCGACCGACCATCGGCCACTGCCGATCGCGCCGCTCGGGCTCATCCGGAGAGACGGGCTCATCCGGAGAGACGGGCTGATCAGGAGAGACGGGCTGATCAGGAGAGACGGGCTGATCAGGAAGAACTGGCGCGACGGGCCGGGTCGCCGCCCCGTCCGACGGTTGGCGCGCCGGATGCTCGATCGGAAGCAGCCCACCTCCGTCAGCCGGCTGCCACCACAACGCATCCGACTGCCGGAGCACCGCGGTCTCCAGTGCCTGCACCGTCGGGCTGGGGTCGACTCCCAGTTCCTCGGCGAGCATCGACCGGATCCTCCGGACCGCGTCGAGCGCGTCGCCCTGCCGTCCCGATCGCACCAGCGCCAGCGCCAGCAACGCCCACATCGATTCGCGCAGCGGATTCGACCGCACCCACAGCGAGAGTTCCTCCGCGACGGCCGATTCCTCACCCAGCGCGATTCTCAGCAAGGCCAGATCCTCGACAGCGACGAGCCGCAGACCGGTCAACCTGGACCGTTCCGCCAGCACCGCATGGTGATCCCCCAGCTCGGCAAACGGTTCCCCTCGCCAGCTGCCCAGCACCCGCTGTAGCGCATCACGCAGGCTTCGAATCGTGCCGACGTCCATGTCGCCCGGCGGGCGCGGCACGCCGGGGCCGGGCCGGCTCAGCCTGCGGTGCACCGCTTGGATCGTCGCCGCGAACTCCCCGACGTCCAGCGCATCGTCGGGGAGTTTCAGCGAATACCCGAGCGTGGACGTGACGACGATGGTCGCCGGCGTGCGCGCGGCCCGGCCCGGCTCCAGCGCCCGGCGCAGGCCCGCGACGTAGGTTTGCAGGGAAGCGGCAACCGCGGCGGGCGGGTCGTCCGCCCACAGCAGCTCGATCAACCGGCCGGGCGGAACCGGCCTGCCGGCATCGAGCGCGAGCGCCGTGAGCAGTGCTCGTTGTTTGGGCGCGCCGAGGTCGATCACGACACTGCCGCGGCGGGCCACGACGGGCCCGAGCACCGCCACCTGCATGCGGACACGGCAATCACGGCCCGTGGCGACCGCCACAACGGATTCGTTGCGGCTGTGGAATCCGGAGCTGACGACCCTTGTCACCCGCGAATCGTCGCCGGAACTGCGCTCGGTGACCGTTCTGACGCCGCAATCTCCTTCAGACGGGCAGCAACCGCGGTGCGGCGTAACCACGTGCGACGGAGAACACTCGTACACTGGGAGTTGCTGGATCGATCCAGGTTTCTCGAATCGCGCCAGCCCATCGCCTCGGCGTTCGCCCAGGCATTCCGGGGCCGATCTGCGTCACCGGACGCCCCGCTCCCCCATCGAGGCGGTCATCCGCCATGGACTCACCAAAGAAGGACTTCCCATCAGCACCAACGAATCTCTCGACGCGGCCGTGGCCACCCACGGCGGTGTCGGCCCGGTCTTCCGTCACGACACCAACCCCACCGCAACCAGCGATCGGCTCCGCGAGCTCTGGCAGGCGGGCGCCCACGACATCACCCTCACCTTCAGCGACGACACCCCGGTGCCGCCGCCTCCTGGTCACAGCGACCGCTGAACCAGGTCGACCACCACGAAGCCGGCCACGATCATGAACCAACAGGCCAATAACCTCCAGTTCGACGCCATCGTCGCCGGGCTCGAGCCGCTCCGCGCCCGACTCCCGGATCGGACGGCCACGCGGGAGCCGGACATCCAACGCATCGCGAGCGCGGTGTTCTGCAGCATCGAGATGGATCCGTCGATTGTCGCCTTCGCGGTGCGCCGGGCCGCGGTGCACTGGGGCGAACCCGAGGACGAGATTGACGTCGCGGTCAGCGCCGCTCTGCTGGCCAGCGCGGCCCGCGTGATGCACGAACTCCGTCCGTCGGACGCACGGTAGTCGCACTCCGCCCGTCGACGACAAGTCGACGGCCGAAGTCGACGGCAAGTCGTCGGCCGAAGTCGACGGCCGAAGTCGACGGCAAGTCGTCGGCCGAAGTCGACGGCCAGGGCGGATCGCCCCGCAGCCGGGATGCCGTCAGTGACCCATTTCCCCCGCCGTGGCCTGGATCCGCGCAAGGCGCTGCGGATTCGGCCAGCGAACCTTCGTCGCCCAGCCCACCTTCTCCAACGCCCAGATGATGCGCGCCGAGATGTCGATCTGCCCGCGCAGCACCCCGTGCCGAGCACAAGTCGGGTCCGCGTGGTGCAGGTTGTGCCAGGATTCGCCGAAGCTCAGGATCGCCAGCGGCCAGAAGTTGGCCGACCGGTCGCGGGCCGAGAACGGCCGCTCGCCGATCATGTGGCAGATCGAGTTCACCGACCAGGTGACGTGGTGCAGCAGCGCCACCCGCACCAGCGAGGCCCAGAAGAACGCCGTCAGCGCACCCCACCACGACCAGGTGACCAGCCCGCCGATGACGGCCGGCGCGCCCAGGGTGATCGCCGTGCAGGCGATGAAATGCTTGTTCACCCGGGCCACGTCGCGGTCGGCGAGCAAGTCCGGCGCGAACCGCTGCTGGTTGGTCATGTCCCGCTCGAACAGCCACCCCATGTGCGCGTGCCAGAAGCCCTTCGCGACGGCCGTCATCGAGGTGCCGTACAACCACGGGGAGTGCGGGTCGCCCTCGCGGTCGGAGAAGGCGTGGTGACGCCGGTGGTCGGCCACCCAGATGATCACCGGGCCCTGCATCGCCATCTGGCCGAGCGCGGCGAGTGCGACCCGAAGTCCGCGGACGGCAGTGAATGCACCGTGGGTGAAATAGCGGTGAAAGCCAACGGTGATGGCCACCCCGGTGACCACATAGAAGGCAACGCCGATGATCAGGTCGGTCCACGTCAGGCCCCATCCCCAGGCCAGCGGAACGGCGGCGATCAGGGCCAGCAGCGGGACGACCGAAAAGAAGTAGACGGTGAACTGCGAGACGGAATCGCGCCGGCCGGTGGTCAGTGGCTTCGGACCCGCGACCGGCGCAACGGGCGCGGCCGAGGGTGGAGGTGAGGGTGGCGCGAGCGGGCGTGCCGGAGCGGAGCGGGCACTTGCGGTTGACATCAGTGGATTCCAGACGCTGAGCAGAGTTGCAGAGATGTCTGGGCGGCGAGCGGTGCTCGCGGAAACGCGGCCCGGTGGGGCGGCGGCACCGGCCCCAGGCCGGCTGTCGGTGTCAGCACTGTCCAGTGCATCGGAGCTTGACCACCCTGTCAACTCTGCCCACAACTCTGCCCACAGACCTGCCCGACTCGCCTGACGTCGAACCGAGGTACGCGGCTCACCGTCGACACCCTGCCGTACCTTCTGCGGCATGGCCACATTGGTGTCGTTCCACGCGCATCCCGACGACGAGTGCATCACCTGCGCGGGGGTGATGCGCAAGGCCGCAGACGAGGGTCACCGGGTCGTGTTGGTCATGGCCACCCGCGGCGAGCACGGCGAGGTGGAGCCGGGATTCCTGGAGGACGGCGAGCAGCTCTCCAGTCGTCGGGTGACCGAGACCCTTCAATCCGCCGGCATTCTCGGTGTTCATCGCACCGAATTCCTCGGATACGTCGACTCGGGCATGATGGGCACTCCGACGAACGACGCCCCCGGGTCGTTCTGGCAGGCGCCGATCGACGAGGCCGCCGAGCGGCTCGCGGAGATCCTGCTCGACGAGCATGCCGATGTGCTCACCGTCTACGACGACAACGGCGGATACGGCCACCCCGACCACATCCAGGTACACCGCGTCGGACTGCGGGCCGCCGAGCTGGCCGGCACGCCCAGGGTGTACCAGCAGACCACGAACCGCGATCACCTCAAGCGCGGCATGGCGACGTTTCGGGAACAGGCCCGCGCTGCCGGAGCCGAGGACACCGCAGGGCCGGACGCCGATTTCGTCGAGACGCTCGGCAAACCGGAAGCGGAGATCACCGCAGCCGTCGATGTCTCGGCGTACATCGGGTATAAGCGCCGGGCCATGCGCGCGCACGCCAGTCAGATCAGCGAGCAATCCTTCTGGCTGACCATGCCCGACGATGCGTTCGGGTACTCGTTCGGCACCGAGTGGTACATCCGCGACGGGCAGGGGCCGGGCATCACCGAGGCGGACCTGATGGCCGGGCTGTGAGCACTGCTCAGATCGACGGCTGAGATCGACCGCGCGATCAGCGGCCCGGTCAGCTCGCCAGGGCGCGCACCGGTTCGGTATCGCCGAGCTTGCGCAAGGTCCGGGCACGGGTCGGCCCGATGCTGCCGGTAGGTATATGCCCAGTCGCCGGCTGATCTGCCGGTAGGGGATGTCGGGGTCGGCGACGGTCAACAGCAACAGCTGCCGATGCCGGGTGGGTAGTTCGGACAGTCCGTCGCGGACCGCCTGCCGCCGCTCCGCGTCGAGCAGGTCGGCGGCAACGTCCCTGCTGTCGATCCCGTCGAGTCGGCGGTCGTCCTGCGGGTCGACCGGTTGGACACGCCGCACGCCGGATAGCACCCGCGTCGCCTCCCGCCGGGTGGTGGTGACGATCCAGCCGGGAAGCGCCCGCGGTTCCCGGAGATCGGCGAGATGCTCGAGGAGGTAGAGCCATACGGTCTGCCGGATGTCGTCCGCGTCCGCCGGTGTCATTCGGAAGGTGCGAACGACCGAGGTGACAAGTGGCGCGAAACGCTCGACCAGCGCGCTCCACGCGCGATGATCGCCGGTGGTCGCGGCCGCGACCAGGGCGGGCAGAGTGTCGGCGGGCGAAGGGCGCTGTTCGGCACCCCGAATGACCTGCCGGTCGATCAACGACGGCGGGTCGATCAACGACGGCGAGTCGATCAACGACGGCGAGTCGATCAACGACGGCGAGTCGATCAACGACTGCGGGTCGATCAACACAGGCGGGCCTTCCGATGTCGGTTCCAACGAGGTCGGATCCCGGTCGGAACCCTCGTCACCATGATTGGTTTTCGACCCCGTGCGGCACATCGGGTGGGTGCCGTGTTCGGCGGCCGGCCAGTACCTCAGAATCCGAGCCCGTCGGTCTGAGGCCGGCTGAGGCCATCCCAGCGACAGCACCTGGGCGGACAACCTTCCCAAATGTCACTCAGCGAGCGGGACGGGCCTGGCACTGGCCGTCACGCTGACGTGTGGGCTGCACCCATGTGCGGCGCCGACGGGAAACGATCACGGACGTTGAGCCCGGTGAAACCCCAAATGGGTGTACCACCTATGTACTTTGGGTGGTCTTGGTCGCGTACCGTCATCATTGTTACATTAGTGGCCACCAAGTCGCCAATACGAGCATGAGCCGAGTTCGACGCCGCAAGGCCAGTGACTGTGAGTGATCACCTGGTTGTAGCGCCTGGACAGTCGGACCGGGATCGGCGTGGGAGTCACGCGCGTCAGGCCGGCGCTGAGCGGACGGCGCTGGCGGCCGGACTGTTGCTGGCTGTCAGCCTGGTGTGCGCTGGATGCGCGTTGCCGGGCTCGACATCCGCCGCGGCCTCGTCCTCGTCGGCCCGGCGGACGCCGCGGCCGACGTCGTTCGGACACATGGGCAGCCGCAGGCAACCCTTGACCCGGTGGCACCGCAGAGCCTCGCCCCGGTGACCAGGGACGGGAGGGGCGCCGGACCGAGGGTGCC
>Ga0208081_1000138_pt1 | contig 17626 bp, 14 predicted proteins | sample NGESurshal092012_6_FD_184479 | JGI IMG/M metagenome (GOLD analysis project Ga0208081, IMG submission 184479) | Arctic peat soil microbial communities from Barrow, Alaska - NGEE Surface sample 415-1 shallow-092012 (SPAdes) | ecosystem: Environmental > Terrestrial > Soil > Wetlands > Peat ...
TCTGCCAATTGAGCTAATGGCGCGTGGCCTGCCGTACGAGCAGGCCGGACACGACTCTACAGGAGCGAGCCCACCAGACCGAACCAGACAGTTCCCCCGGTTCGCCTGACCAGCCCAGGATCGCAAGGTACCGTGAGTAGGGTCACCGCGGACTTGGGGCGCTCGCCCCGTCGAGGAAGGCGGCCCCCATCGATCCAGCAGCGCTCCGGACGGGCCAGGCATGACCGCACACGTCGGCGTGCTCGGGCCGTTCCTCGCGCTGCCCCAGGGCTCCAGCCCGCGCCGCCGCCGCGGCTACCTGGAAAAGGTCTTCGACGCGTTCATCTCGACGGGCTCGATGGACCCCACGCTGCGTCCGATGGTGGCCGAGTCCTGGCGGTTGTCGCTGGCCAGCGGCGTCAGCCCGGACAGCGTGCTGCCCACCGTCGATCTGCTCGACGCCGAACTCGAGGAGTACCGCCGCACCCACCCGCTGGCGGCCGTGATGCCGCTGATCCGCAAGCTGCTGATCGAGGACGCCGAGGACTCCCACGCCATCGTGGCCGTCGCCGACGCGCACGCACGGCTGCTCTGGGTGGAGGGTGATCAGGCTCTGCTCCGCCGAGCCGAGGGAATGAACTGGGTTGCCGGGTCGCGATGGGACGAGCGCTCCGCCGGTACCAACGCCCCGGCCGCGGCCATGCGGCTCGACAAGGCCCTGCAGGTGTTTGCCCGCGAGCATTTCGCCAGCAATGTGGCCGCCTGGTCGTGCACCGCCGCCCCGATCCACGATCCGGTCTCGGGCAGTTTGCTCGGCGCCTTGGACATCACCGGACGCGACGACGTCGCCGCGCCCGCGGTACTGGGCCTGGTCCGGGCGGCCGTCGCCGCTGTCGAATCGGAACTCCGCATCGGCGCCCTCGGCGCGGGCGCCAGGGGCGCCGCCGATATGCGACCGATCGCGTCGGGCTGGCGCTCGACACCTGAGCTCACCCTGTCCGTGCTGGGTCGCGACCGGGCCTGGCTACACACCCCGGGCACCCCGACAGACGTAGAACTGTCGATCCGGCACTCCGAGCTGTTGTTCCTGCTCTCCCAGCACCCGGCCGGCTACACGGCCGACCAGCTGGCCATCGCCTTGCACGAGCGCGACGTCCCCGCCGTGACCGTGCGCGCCGAACTCAGCCGACTCCGCTCGCTGGTCCCCGACCTGCCGCTGCAGGGACGTCCATACCGCGTCACCGGCCTGGTCACCGACGTCAGCAAGGTGCGTGAGCACCTCACTGCGGGCAAGGTTGCGGCTGCCGTCGCTGCCTACCCGGGTCCGACCCTGCCGTCGTCGGTGTCACCGGAAGTGCACGCCGAGCGCGACCGGCTGCACCGCGAAATCCGTTCCGCGGTACTGGGTTCGGCCGACGCGGAGACCGTGCTGCGGTTCGCCAATTCGCCGTGCGGACGGGACGACCTGCTCGTCTGGAGGCACGCCGCCGACCTCGCCGACCCCGCCACCTTGCCCGTGGTCGACGGCCATCTGGCCAGGCTGGAGCGCGAGCAGGGCACCCCGCTCGGGCTGCTGCGTCGCGGCTGAACCGGTCCGCCGGCCGACCCAGGGCGAGCCCCCAGCCTGAGATCGTGACCGCGATCACCGCTGCGCAACGTTCGCGCAACCCCGCGCTTCCTACCGTGCTTGAAGGCGCGGCTCGACGAGGAGTCCGCCCTTCGATCAGGAGGTCGCATTGACGGTCTACGTCCCACCCGGTCAGCCGGGCAGTGTTGTCAGCTACGAGTCCCGCTACGACAACTGGATCGGCGGAGAGCGCGTCGCCCCGGTCAAGGGCCTGTACTTCGAGAACGTGTCGCCGGTCAACGGCCAGCCGTTCTGTGAGGTCGCCCGGTCGACGAAGGAAGACGTCGAGCTCGCGCTGGACGCCGCGCACGAGGCGGCACCGGCCTGGGGCAAGACCTCGGCAGCCGACCGCGCGGTGGTCCTGAACAAGATCGCCGACCGCATCGAGCAGAATCTCGAGAAGATCGCCGTGGCCGAGAGCTGGGACAACGGCAAGCCGGTCCGCGAGACCATCAACGCTGACATCCCCTTGGCCATCGATCATTTCCGCTACTTCGCCGGCGTGATCAGGGCCCAGGAAGGTTCCCTGTCACAGCTGGACGAGGACACCGTCGCCTACCACTTCTACGAGCCGCTGGGTGTCGTCGGGCAGATCATTCCGTGGAACTTCCCGATCCTGATGGCCGTGTGGAAGCTGGCCCCGGCCCTCGCCGCCGGCAACGCGATCGTGCTCAAGCCCGCCGAGCAGACCCCGGCCTCGATCATGTTGCTGATGGACATCATCGGTGATCTGCTGCCCCCGGGTGTGCTGAACATCGTCAACGGCTTCGGTGTGGAATGCGGCAAGCCGCTCGCCTCGTCGAACCGGATCCGCAAGATCGCCTTCACCGGAGAGACCACGACCGGCCGGCTGATCATGCAGTACGCGTCGGAGAACCTGATTCCCGTGACCCTCGAGCTGGGCGGGAAATCGGCCAACGTGTTCTTCGCGGACGTCGCTCGCGAGCGAGATGCGTTCTACGACAAGGCCCTCGAGGGCTTCAACATGTTCGCCTTCAACCAGGGCGAGGTCTGCACCTGTCCGTCCCGAGCGCTGATCCAGAACTCGATGTACTCCGAGTTCATGACCGACGCGATCGCCCGGACCGAAATGATCATCCAGGGCAACCCGCTGGACACCGCCACCCAGATCGGCGCGCAGGCCTCCAACGACCAGCTCGAGAAGATCCTGTCCTACATCGAGATCGGCAAGGCGGAGGGCGCGAAGGTGCTCACCGGCGGTCATCGCGCCGAGATGTCCGGTGACCTGGCGGGCGGCTACTACGTCACGCCGACCGTGTTTCAGGGGGACAACTCGATGCGGATCTTCCAGGAGGAGATCTTCGGGCCGGTCCTCGCGGTGACGTCGTTCGACGATGAGGCCGACGCCCTCAAGATCGCCAACGACACGCTGTACGGCCTCGGGGCCGGTGTGTGGTCGCGGGACAACGCGACCGCCTACCAGATGGGCCGCGGCATCCAGGCCGGTCGGGTCTGGACGAACAACTACCACACCTATCCGGCGCACTCGGCATTCGGCGGCTACAAGCAGTCCGGAATCGGTCGGGAGAATCACAAGATGATGCTGAGCCACTACCAGCAGACCAAGAACCTGCTGGTGTCCTATTCGCAGAACGCCCAAGGCTTCTTCTAAATGCCGGAGGCCACGTCGGGGTCCCCGATCGCCCGGGTCCAGTTGTCCGAGAAGGCGGTCGCCCTGCTCGCCGAACTGACGGAGATCCATGGGCCGTTGATGTTCCACCAGTCGGGCGGCTGCTGTGACGGGTCGTCGCCGATGTGTTATCCGGACGGTGAGTTCCGCATCGGTGCAGTCGATGTCCGGCTCGCCGAGCTGGATGCCGGCCTGCCGCAGCCGATTCCGTTCTGGATGTCGGAATCGCAGTTCGCGTACTGGAGCCACACCCACCTCACGGTGGATGTGGTGCCGGGCCGTGGGAGCGGGTTCAGCGTGGAATCGCCGACCGGGCAACGCTTTCTGATCCGGTCGAGATTGTTCACCGACGAGGAGTCTGAGCAACTCGGCGCCGTCACCCATGGAGGCTGATACGACGAAGCGCGCGACGCTCGACGGGGGCCGCCGCGAAGCTGCCTGACAGTCTGCGGCGAGCCTGACCTTCCGGGGTCCGGTTCGCCGCGGGCCGCTGCCCTTGACGGCGCGGATCAACATCGACCGCACGGACAAACGTGCCGGTTGTGGGACTGGTGGGACGCTTGTGAACGATTTCATCCGCGTCGGCGAAGTTGATCCGCGCCAATCAGGGGAGGCGCAAACGGGTTTCGGGCGGGCGGGGTGGTCTGCTACCTTCGTTGGCATGACATCCCGGTCCATCCCGACCCAGCACCAGAACTGGTGGCGGATCGCCTGACGGCGTTCCGCGATGTCCCCGACTCCGGCCGCCGATGGTGGCCGGTTTTCTTGTGCGCTGCGCACATCGTCGTCGGCTCCCGTCGGTCACCCCGCACCGAAGGAGCACAGCATGACCATCCCCACCGTCACCGCCCGGGCGACCGCCCCTCCCGAGACCATCTCCACCGGGACCGCGTCCCGTCTGCCCGACACCCGCACCGCCGCAGACACTCTCGTCGTTGATGGCCCTACGGACGCCACGTTCCGGAGGGCGCGGCAAATGTCCGAGCGAATCGAGGCGGACCTGCCCGTCGATCCCACCGCCTACCGGGTCGTCACCGGCGACCGACCGACCGGCGACCTGCACCTCGGCCACTACATCGGCACGTTGTCCAACAGGGTGCGGCTGCAGAACGCCGGAGTACCGGTCACTGTGGTGATTGCCGACTACCAGGTGATCACCGACCGGGAACGTCCGGGGCCGCTGCGAGACCGCGCTCGGGCACTGGTCGCCGACTACCTGGCCGCCGGGCTGGATCCGCAACGGACGGCGATCTTCCCGCACTCGGCCGTGCCCGCGCTCAACCAGCTGCTGCTGCCGTTCCTCTCGCTGGTGTCGGTCGCCGAACTGCACCGCAATCCCACCGTGAAGGCCGAATCGCTGGCATCTCGTCGGACGCTCAGCGCGCTGATGCTGACCTACCCGGTCCACCAGGCCGCCGACATCCTTTGCTGCCGAGGCAATCTCGTGCCGGTGGGGAAGGACCAGCTGCCGCACATCGAGCTGGCCAGGGTGATCGCCCGGCGGTTCAACGACCGGTACGGGACGGTGTTCGGCGAGCCCGAGGCGTTGCTGTCCAGCGCGCCGGTGGTGCTCGGCGTGGACGGCGCGAAGATGTCCAAGACCAGGGGCAACACCATCCTGCTGGGCGCGGACGAGGACCAGACCACCGCGGCGATCCGGTCAGCCCGCACGGATGGCTTGCGGCGCATCACCTTCGATCCACCGGCTCGCCCCTCGGTGGCGAACCTGCTGGCCATCGTCGGTGCGTTGTCGGGTCGTGAACCGGCCCGGATCGCCGACGAGATCGGCGACGGGGGAGCGTCCGTGCTCAAGGCACTGGCGGCCGAGGTGATCAACGAGTCGCTGCGAGGGCTACGCGCACGGCGCCGGGAACTGCTGGCCGACCCCGGGTACCTGGACGAGGTGCTGCTCGATGGCACCGCTCGGGCGAGCGCGGCAGCGGCGGAGACGCTGGAGCGGGTCCGGGCGGCGACGGGCATGGACTACTTCAGCGGGTGAGCCCTTCCGGGCGTCGACTCGGCGTCGACGTCAGGACGACGAATCGGCGTGCTGGTCCAGCGCCTGCGGTAGATCGCGCATCCGCCGCAGCGGGCTGAGCAGTACGGGCAGCACGGCAACCAGTTGCCCGGCGACGGAGACCCACAACGCCGTCAGCGCGCCGTAGCGCCCACCGATCAGCGCACCGACGAAGGCCCCGACCGGAATGCTTCCCCACACGATGAAGCGGACGGAGGCATTCATCCGGCCGAGCAACGGGCGTGGGCACACCCGCTGCCGGCCGAGACAGGCAGTGCACCGACGAAGGCACGCCGTGCGATGCCCCTACCCGCGGACAGCGTCCACCGCCCCAAGACCATCCACCCGTTCGAAGATGAACATGTCGGCGTCGGATGGGTGGCCGTCTTTCCAGGGGTTTTCGATGGTCTTGACCCATCGCCATCCGGGCATCATCGATTTCCAATCGGCGAGGTTCCGGTACCGGACGTGCGGGTCGCCGGGGCTGGTCTTCCGGTCTTCGGTAACGAAGATCGCGTAGCGGGTGCCTGCTGCATCGATGGCTTGGACGTGTTGGGTGAGGCGCTCGTCTTCTACGAGATGGAGGATGACGTCCAGTGATAGCACGAGGTCGCCGGTGATGTATCGATTGTTGATGAAGCGGTCGGGGTCCATCCAGAGGAACGACTTGGTGGGGTCGTCGGCGTACTTCTGTTTGCATGTGTCGATAACTGTGCGGGAAACGTCGAGCCCGATGTAGTGGGGGTAGTTGGCGTGGGATAGCTGCGCGCCGTCGCCGCATCCGAATTCGATGACCCGTTGGATGTTATGTTGCTGGACCCATTCGTTGATGTGGTGGGCTTTCCATTCGGCCATGGGTCCGTAGCTTCCGGCGCCGCTGTGGCCGCCGTTGGCGTATCGGCGTTCCCAGTATTCGGTGCTGCCGGTGAATGCGATGCGGTGGGTGAGGCGGGCGATTCGGGTTTTGACCTTGCCGACGATCGTGACTGGTTTCGTTCGTCGAGTGGTTTGGGCCTGCGTCATTCTTTGGTCCCCCTGTCGACCTGCTGGCTATTGCCGCAATGATGGCGTAACTCAGCGCGTTCTTCCGACACCTGATTGTGTAGATCACAGCCCCGTCGTTGCGGTGGGTGTGGGCCGAGCGGTGAGTCCGCACACGGAACGCCCCGACCGACCTGGGAGGGCGACGCCGGCCAAACCTTCGATGTTTCGGTCTGGATGCATCCAATGGTCGAACTCATTGCTGTGTTTGGCGCCCAGGCGCTGGTGAGCGCGGGGGAGCCCGCCGTTCCCGTTGATGATCGGCACAAGTCGATCAGCCGCGCCTCGGCGTTCGATGCTCAGCGTTGTCTCCCTGCCGCCCTGGTCGGGGGCGCGCTCGCGGATGCGGTACGCCGGCGGCGTCCGAGCCAGGGCACGTTCGCGGAGTGATGCCATCAGCCCATCCGGGTGTTGTGTTCCTCGCGGTGCACCCGGACCCGGATCGGGACTGACCTGGGGGAGCGCTGAATGCCCTCGAATCACTCATCAACAACGGACCTGCGGTGATGCTCCAATACGGCAGCAGCATCGACGACGCGAACCAACCGCATGCACCTGCACATCACCGCAGGTCAACCAGGGTGAGCGACGGGACTCGAACCCGCGACAGCCGGCACCACAAGCCGGGGCTCTACCAGCTGAGCTACGCCCACCATGCCCGCGAGTGGGAATTCCACCCCCTGCGGGTCCCGACGAGTGTAACGGATCGCCGAGGTGTCGATGCCCGACCGGGGCGGGCGCCCGTCGCGGGCCCCAGGACGGCGAGCAGCCGCCCGTGACTCCTCACGGTTCAGGACTTCGCTGCGAGTTCGGCGGCCACCGCCTGCGCCTGGTCCGAACTCGGACCGGTGCCGGGCACGAAGACCGTCCTGCGGTAGTAGGCCAGCTCGCGGATGGACTCGGTGATGTCCGCCAGAGCTCGGTGTGCCATCCCCTTGACGGGCTGAGCGAAGTACACCCGTGGATACCAGCGCCGGCAGAGCTCCTTGATGCTCGACACGTCGATCATCCGGTAGTGCAGATGGGCGTCCAGCGTCGGCATGTCGCGGCTGATGAACCCGCGGTCGGTGGCGATGGAGTTGCCCGCCAGTGGCGCCGTCCCAGGGTCTGGGGCGAACTGGCGGATGAATTCCAGGACCATCTGCTCGGCCTGTTCCATCGTCACCGTCGACGCCCGCACCTGTTCGGTCAGCCCGGACCGCTCGTGCATCACCCGGACCACCTCGGGCATGTGCGCCAAGGCCTCGTCGTCGGCGTGGATGACCACGTCGACGCCATCGCCGAGCACGTTCAGGTCGCTGTCGGTGACCAGGGCCGCGATCTCGATCAGCGCGTCGGTCCGCAGATCGAGCCCGGTCATCTCGCAGTCCACCCACACCAATCGGTCGCTCACAGTATCGACAGTAGTCCGGGGGTCCGACAGTGCTGATCATGTCCGGCTGATCATGTCCGGCTGATCATGTCCGGCTGATTATGTCGCGCTGTTCATGTCCGGCTGATCATGTCGATCGTGACGGTCCGACCCCAGGCACCGGCCCGCCGTCGATACGTGTCCTGGGCGGTGAATCGCTCGACCGTGACACAGACTGTCGTCAGACCGGGACGCAGCGTTGCGGACCAGCCGCCCGATGAGGAAGGGGAATCATGACGACTCCGGCGACGACATCACCCGCGGGCGGCTCGGAGACCGCCGCGCAGCGCATCGCGGCCGGGTATGCGACGACCGCAGCCGCCGTCACGCTCGGCTCGGTGGTGGTGGACACCGTTGCCGACCCCACCGCGCTGGTGAAGATCCCGCTGTCGATGTTCAACAGGCACGGCTTGGTGGCCGGAGCGACCGGAACCGGTAAGACCAAGACGTTGCAGGTGATCGCCGAGCAGCTGTCCACCGCCGGCGTCCCGGTGTTCATCCCCGACGTCAAGGGCGATCTCACCGGGCTGTTCGCCCCGGGCGAGCCCGGTGACCGAACCACCCGGCGGGCGGCCGAGACCGGTGACGACTGGGCGCCGGCGGCGTTCCCGGTGGAGTTCCTCAGCCTTGCCGGGCAGGGCGGCGCCGTCCCGGTGCGGGCGACGATCGACTCGTTCGGGCCGATCCTGCTGTCGAAGGTGCTGGGCCTGAACGACACTCAGGAATCCACCCTCGGGCTGATCTTCCACTGGGCCGACCAGCGCACCCTTCCGTTGCTGGACCTGAAGGATCTGCGGGCGGTGATCATGCACCTGACCAGCGACGAGGGCAAGGAAGACCTCCGCGAACTCGGTGGGGTGTCCAAGGCCACCGCCGGAGTGATCTTGCGCGCGGTGACCAATCTGGACGCCCAGGGCGGTGACGCGTTCTTCGGCGAACCCGAGCTCGTGGTCTCCGACCTGATCCGGCTCGCGCCCGACGGCCGCGGGGTGATCAGCCTGCTCGAGGTCTGGAAGCTGCAGACCCGGCCGGTGCTGTTCTCCACGTTCCTGATGTGGCTGCTCGCCGAGCTGTTCGAGGAACTGCCCGAGGTGGGCGACCTGGACAAACCCAAGCTGGTCTTCCTCTTCGACGAGGCACATCTGCTGTTCGCCGACGCGTCCAAGGCGTTCTTGCAGGCTGTGCAGCAGACGGTGAAGCTGATCCGGTCCAAGGGGGTGGGCGTCTTCTTCTGCACGCAGATGCCGACAGACGTGCCCGGACCGGTGCTCTCCCAGCTCGGTGCCCGGATCCAGCATGCCCTGCGCGCCTTCACCCCGGACGACCAGAAGGCGCTGGCCGCGACCGTCAAGACGTACCCGATCACCGAGGACTACAAGCTGTCCACGGCGCTGACCAGCCTCGGCATCGGGGAGGCCATCGTCACCGTGCTGTCCGAGCGGGGCGCCCCGACACCGGTGGCTTGGACCCGGGTTCGGGCGCCGCGCTCGCTGATGGCGCCGGCACCAGCGAACGCTGTCGCCGCGGCGGTCGCGAACTCACCACTCTTCGCGACCTACGGCCAGGCGGTGGACCGGCAATCTGCCTACGAGATGCTCACCGCCAGGGTCGCGCCCACGGCTGCACCCGGCGCGGCTCCCGTCACCATCCCGACCGGCACTGCCCCCGTTCCGGGAACGCCCAGCGCGCCGACGGTCGGCGCCGACGGCTGGCCGTCCCTGGTCCCCGAGCCGTACAACCCGTACCTGGACGAGGTGCCCGCGTCGGTTCCCGCCCCCGTTCCGTCGGGACAGCCGCGCGGGCAGACCGGGCAGGGATCGGGTGGCTTGGGCGAGATGCTCAACAACCCCGTCGTGACGTCCTTCATGAAGTCGCTGGGCACGTCCTTGGGTGGCGCGATGGGTCGGTCGGTGTTCGGCACCCGCAAACGGCGGCGCTGATTGGCGGCTGACTCGCGGCTGAATGGCGGCTGACTGCCCGCGCATGCCGTGGAACGATCACGGAGCACCGGTCGTTGCTTCCAGTACGACCACAGCACGACGGTGGTTGACGGCTGGACCGACGGACCGTCACACAGTGAATGGAAAGGAACGACGAGTGGAGACACTCCTATGGGTCGTGATCATCGCGGCGGTGGTTGTTGCCGCGCTGTACTACATGCGGCAGCGTGGGGCGAGTTCGGCCAGGTCGCTGGAGGATTCGCAGGCCGAGGCTCGCCGCTGGGTGGAGCGGCTCGGCGGGCAGGTCTACTCGCTGGACCCCAAGGACGACCCGGCCGCCAGGCAGGCCCTTGCCGATGCCGCGGAGCGGTTCACCGCCGCCGGCTCGCAGGTCGAGCAGGCCAGATCGGTGCAGCAATACCGGCTCGCACAGCAGACCGCCTACGAAGGCCTGTACTACGTCCGCGCCGCACGGACGTCGCTCGGCATTGACCCCGGTCCCGATCTGCCTGCCATCCCCGGCCAGCAACAGGCGGGCGCGGTCAGCGAGGATCGTCGGGTCAGCGTCGAAGGTCACGAATACGAGGCCTCGCCGCAACCCGGCGTCAATACCCAGCACTACTACCCGGGGGGCATGGTGGCCGGTCGGCCCGTCCCGCGCGGCTGGTATTCCGAACCGTGGTGGAAACCGGCGCTGGTCGCCGGGGCCTGGGGCGTCGGCACCTATCTGGTCGCCTCGACGCTGTTCAGCGGCATGGCGGGGATCGGCTGGGCCGGAGGGTACGACGCCGGGTACGACGCCGGGCAGGCCGACGGCGGAGATGGCGGTGACGGCGGCGGTGGTGACGGTGGTGGTGGTGACGGCGGCGGCGATTTCAGTGGTGGCGGCGATTTCGGCGGCGGTGGCGATTTCGGTGGTGGCGGTGACTTCGGTGGTGGCGGTGACTTCGGCGGCTTCTGACGCCGACGCGATGGGTTGAGAGTCGCAACAGGGCGGGCACCCGAGGTGCCCGCCCTGTGCGCTGCGCATGGGCGCTTCTTGCCTACCCGGACTGCGGTGAACCTGGGAAGTTAGGGTCGATCGGTCCCCAAGGCCCAGCAAGGCCGTCACCCTGACGAACGGACCCTTCGTCATGAGCGAACATCCGGCGGCGCCCGCCGCCGCGGCGAGACCCTGGTACGTCCCGATGACGGCCCGCCGGCCGGACGAAGGCGGCCGCGTGTCCACTCCTCTCGAGTTGCTGTTCGACCTGTGTTTCGTGGTCGCCATCGCTCAGGGTGCTGCCGGGCTCGACCTCGCGATCGTCGAGAACCACGTCGCCAGTGGCGTCGTGCAGTACCTCATGGTGTTCTTCGCCATCTGGTGGGCGTGGATGAACTTCACCTGGTTCGCCTCCGCTTACGACAACGACGACGTGCCCTACCGGCTCACGGTGCTGGTGCAGATCGCCGGATCGCTGGTGATGGCCGCCGGGATCCCGCGGTGGTTCGACGGCGGGGGCAACGTCGTCATCGTGATCGGGTACGTGATCATGCGGTTGGCCATGGTGACCCAATGGATCCGCGCCGCGCGATCGGATCCGCCGCGCCGCCGCACCGACTTGCGGTATGCGGTCGGCGTGTCGCTTGTCCAGCTGTACTGGCTGCTGTTGCTGTGGGCGCCGGTGGGTTTCGCCTACATCGGCTTTGCCATCGGGGTGATCGCCGAACTCGCGGTCCCGGTGATCGCTGAAAGACCCAGCATGACGACGTTCCACCCGCACCACATCGCCGAGCGATACGGTCTGTTCACCGTGATCGTGCTCGGGGAGTCGGTGACGGCCGCGACGCTGGCATTCCAGGGGGCGTTGGATGACACCGACAGCGCGACGCTGATCGGTCTCGCAGTGGCCGGCGTCGTCATCCTGTTCTGCATGTGGTGGGTCTATTTCGACCACGAGGACAACCCGCGGCTGGATTCCCCTCGTTCCGCGTTCATCTGGGGGTACGGCCACTATTTCGTGTTCGCGGCCGCGGCCGCGGTGGGCGCCGGACTGGTGGTCGCTGTGTCCTACCACCGGGAGCTGGCCGAAGGCATCGGTCAGACCCTGGCGAGCACGGCCACGACCGTACCGGTGGCGGTCTACCTGGTTGCAGTTGCCGCGTTGCATGCGCATCCGGGGCGCTCCCGCCTCATCGCCCGGGCGGTGAACGGCGCAGCCGTCCTGGTGGCAGCCACCTCGTTCTTGCCGGCGTCGCTCTATGTCACCGCGGGCGTGCTGGCGGTTCTGGTGTTGGTGCTGATCGTCTCCACCCGCAGCAGAGCGGTCGCCCCCGGGTAGCCGAAGCCGGCGCCCACGATTGCGCTGCGCTACTGAACCGGGTCGGGGGGCTTCGAGGCGAAGAGCTCCCCGTCGAGGACGAGGTGGGAGACATCGCGGATGGCGAGCTGATGCTTGCGCGCATGAGCCCGCAGCCGCTCGAAGGCAGCATCGATCGTGGTGCCATCGCGGCCGGCGAGAAAGCCCTTGGCCTGTTCGATGGTCAACCGGGATTCCAGCGCCGTTTGAAGCTGTTCGGCCCTGGCTTCCGCTTCTTCCTGCGCGCTGCGCCGAATGCTGAGGCGCAGGTTGCAGACCACGCCCCGCACCACCGGGTCGTCGAGCAGATTGGTGAGCGCGGCCTCTGCCCAGGTCCAGCCGCCGGCGTGGCGGAGTCGAAGTTCGAGCGGGGGATGTGCGCCCGGCCGGGCCAGCAGACGTCGCAGGAAACTGCCGAGGGCGATCCGGTCGTCCGGATGGAGCAAGTCGGTGATCGGGCCGCCGATGATGGCGTCATGCTGCCAACCGAAGAGCTGGCGGACGGCGGGACTGGCATAGGTGACAACCGCGTCAGACCGCAGGATCAACGCCGCGTCGGTAGAACGCTCCAGCAGCGGACGCAATGCCGTGCCCAGGTTCGTGGAGACGCCGACGATCCCGATGAGGGTGCCGTCTCGGTAGATGCCGGAGTCGGTGACCAGTGCGGGGAATCTGCTGCCGTCCTTGCGTCGCACCGGAAATCCGCCCGACCACGGCACTCCCTCACGCAATGCCACCATGATGTCGGCGGCGACCTGTTGAGCCACCTCGGGCACCGTGAGTGAGGCGATGTTCCGCCCGATCGCCTCCTGCGGAGTCCATCCATAGAGGTCCTGGGCGGCGGGATTCCAGTAGAGCACCACGCCGTCCAGGTCGGTGGTGATCACTGCCTGGCCGATCGCCGCCAGTTGGTCGGACGGCTCGATTCGCAGCGCCGTACCAGTCTCTGCCATGGCGCTACTCCTCCCGGGTCGCACCCCGATCCGTGATGCCATCGTATTGCCGAATACACCCGCAGAAATCCCCAACTCGGTACCCGTGGGAGAGATTCGTGGTGTGAAATCGGACCTGCTAAATCACTTCAGCCGCGCTCGCAACCTCCTTCCGGCCATCCGGTACGGGCTCGGAAACGCCATGTGCCGCAATGGCTCTCGTAGGCGGGTGGCCAGTGAATGGGGTATTGGCGGACGGTTCGACTGCCGATCGTCGGGTGCTCCACGGCTGGCTGAGCCTCTCAATCCAGACGGTGCCGCCCACCGCACAAGTGGCGAAATGCCGGATTTCCCTGTAATCTTCGTCTCATCGTGTCACCCCGGCCCCCGGTGACAGCCCACCGATTCTCGTTGGTGCGCGGCGTCAGCCCATGATCGCAGTGCTGTCGAATTGTCCAGCGCATGCCAGCGACGCCCTCCGACCCCTTCCCGGGGGCGGTGGTCTCACCCGCGGCCGGTTCCCCCGACGCCGGCCACGGGTGGGCCGATCCGCTCCTGGCGCGCTGGTCGGTGACCGACGGCGGTACCGGCGGGCTTCGTCGTCACAATCTGTCGCGCGTGCGATATCTGCTCGGCGCGAGGAGCGCCGATCGATCGGCTGCCCCTTGCAAGGAAGATGACGATCGCCGCCCACAGTTCGTCGCTACTGTATGTGACGCCAGCGCCACCAGCCGCCCGGAAATCTGGCACAGTCCATAGGAACCCCGTCGCCCTACGACCGATCGGCAGGTAACGCGAACAGACATGATGACCACATCTGACTCGGTCAGCACCGCTGGATCAGCCAACCTCACCGTGATGGGGTCGAGGGCCGTGATCGCCGAATCCGAGACTGCCGTCGATAGCGTCGCTGCGGGAGCGGTGGACCCGAACGACAATGATTCGAACGACAATGATTCCATCAACAACGATTCGAACGACAATGATTCCATCAACAACGATTCGAACGACAATGATTCCATCAACAACGATTCGAACGACAATGATTCGAACGACGCCGAGACCGCGAAGACCTTGTGGGAAGCGCTCATTCAGGCCCGCTCACAGTCGCCGGTGATCAGCGCCGCGGAGGACGCCGTCTTCCGGTTCTACCTACCCCTCGCTCGCGCCACCGCACGCACCTACGCGGGCTGGGCGGTCGACCCGGACCTGGCGGAGCACGCCGCCGAACTCGGCCTGGCGAATGCGGTGCTCGCGTGGCGGCGAGCAGACATCTGCGCCTTCGCCGCGTTCGCGCGCGCCGCAATGATCCGGCAGATGTCCGCCAGTGCGAATGCCAGGGCTCGCCGGCTGCGACCTCCGATTCCCACCCAGGAGGCGTCGGTCACGTGACCGCGACAGCGCGGAACTGAGCCGGCCAGGGCGCTCAAGCCAATTCCAGTCCCCCCGGGCGCGGCAACAGCCGTGCCCGGGGGGTTTGTTCTCTGGGCCTGCGCCCAGCCATCGGGAACGGTGCTGCCATCCTGAGACCGCGATCGCGCGCCCGGCAGGATTCGAACCTGCGACCTGAGGATTAGAAGTCCCCTGCTCTATCCAGCTGAGCTACGAGCGCCTGTGGCGCATCGAGCCTAGCGAATCGGACCCGCCCAACGGTTCGTCACCGGGATTGCAGGCGGGTGTGCCGAGGACCGCGGTGCCCGCGGTGGCTTCGTGCGGGCTCGTCGATCGTTGTTGATAATTTCCTGCCAGGGCTGGGCAGTATCGTGAGCTGCGTGCCCGACGCGACGTCGACGGACGCCGGCGACGCTGTGATGCCTGAACCCAGACCTGATCGTCACGCCGAGCGGACCGTTCAGCCATCCACCGACAGTACTGGCGTCACCGACCGCACGTCTGTCGCCGACACCGCGGCCGCCGCGGCCTCGGGCCAGGTCGATCCAGGGGTGCAGGATGGGTCGGGCCGAACTCCCGACCCCGACGCACGTCGCGACGGGTGGGCGGTGACCTCCATCGTGATCGCCGCCGGCGTGATCGCGGTTTGCGTCGCGGCAGCGCTGGCCGCCGCCGTCCCCTCCCGGACCGAGATCCCCGGCTTGCCCTCCGCCGGCGAGTTCACCGACCTGGCGTTGCCCGCGGTGAAGGCGATCTTCGACGTCGCGGCCGCCGCAACCGTGGGCTGGCTGCTCGCCGCCGCGGCGCTGGTGCCGCCGCAGACATCCGGTGTCCTCGACGTCGGCGGGTACCGGTCGGTCCGCGCCGCCTCGTTGGCCGCGACCGTCTGGTGCGCCGCCTCGCTCGCCTTGATCCCACTGACCCTGTCGGACACCTTGGGCAGGCCGATCGATCAGTCGCTGTCCGCCGATCGGGTGCTGGCCGGCATTTCGGTGCTGGACACCGTCCGGGCCGCGCTGATCGTCGCGGTCATCGCCGCGGTGATCGCGGTGATCGCCAGGATCGTGCTCCGGCCAGGGTGGGCGGGCATCCTGCTGGTCGGTGCATTGCTGGCGCTTGTCGTGCAGGCCAATACCGGGCACTCCACACAGTCCGGCAACCACGACGTCGCCGTGGACACGATGATCTTTCATCTGGCCGGCATCACCATCTGGATAGGCGGGCTCATCGCCTTCGTCGGGTTGGCCCGGCAGCACGTCGCGCACCTCGACGTGATCGCCAAACGGTACTCGACGGTCGCGCTGATCGCGTTCGTCGTGGTCGCGGGCTCGGGGATCGGGAACGCCTGGGTCCGCATCAGCTACCTGCCGGACCTGTGGCTGACGGACTACGGCCGGCTCGTGCTGCTGAAGGCCGGGCTGCTGGTGACGTTGGGATGCATCGGGTTCCTGCACCGCCGCCGCACCCTGCCGGCGATCATCGAGAAGGACAACCGCCGACCGCTGATCCGGCTGGCGGTGGTGGAAGTCGGTGTCATGGCGGCCACGGTCGGGGTCGCTGCCGCGTTGGGCCGCACCGCCACGCCGCCGCCCTCGGCCGCCGCACCCACCGACATCGAACTGGCCCTTGGCTACAACCTGGACGGCCCGCCCACAGTGACCGCCTTGCTGCTCGATTGGCGGTTCGACTGGCTGCTCGGGGTCGCGGTGATCCTTGCCGCGGTGCTGTACGTGATCGGGGTGTCCCGGCTCCGGCGGCGTGGGGATTCCTGGCCGGTCGGGCGGACGGTGGCCTGGCTCGCCGGCTGTCTGATGGTCCTGCTCGCGACCTCGTCCGGGCTGGGCCGTTATGCCGAGGCGCAGTTCTCCATCCACATGATCGCGCACATGACGCTGGGCATGATCGCACCGATCCTGCTGGTACTGGGCGGACCGGTCAGCCTGGCGCTGCGAGTCCTGCCGGCAGCGCGCCGCGGGCAGGTGCCCGGGTTGCGCGAGTCGATCGTCAACGGGCTGCACAGCAAGCCGGCCCGCTTCCTCACCCACCCGCTGGTGGTCTTCCCGTTGTTCGTGGGCTCGTTCTACGCCATCTACTTCACCTCGCTGTTCGAAGTGATGATCACCTCGCACGTCGGTCACCTGGTGATGAACGTGCACTTCCTGATCGTCGGCTACCTGTACTACTGGGTGATCATCGGCGTCGATCCCTCGCCGCGGCGGGTGCAGCCGTTCGTCAAGCTCGCGCTGTTGATCGGCGCGTTGCCGTTCCACGCGTTCTTCGGCCTTGCGCTGATGAACTCCCACCAGGTGCTGGCCGCCGACTACTACACCGGGCTCGGCCTGCCGTGGGTCACCGATCTGGTCGGTGAGCAACGGCTGGGCGGAGCCATCGCCTGGGGTGCCACCGAGTTGCCGATGATCATCGTGATGATCGCGCTGCTGTCCCAGTGGGCGCGGAGCGACGAACGGGAGGCGCGCCGCTCCGACCGGGCGGGCGCGCGCGAGGTCGACGACGAGTTGGACGCCTACAACCGGATGCTCGCCGGGCTGGCCGACCAGGACCGGACAGCTGCTCACCGCGGTGTCCCTGGCATGGGGGTTCCCGCGGGTGGGACGACTGACGGTGGCGCCGAGCCGGACCCGTGATCGTCCGGATCCGCCGCGAGGCGGACGCCGACATCGACGCGGTGCGTGCTGTGCACACCGCGGCCTTCGCGCCCCAAGGTTGGGTGGACGAACCGGTGACCGAAGCGATGCTGGCCGACCAGCTGCGGGTCGACACTGCGTGGGCGTCCAGGTTGACGTTGGTCGCCGAGGTGGACGGTGTGCTGGCCGGCGCGGTGAGCACCAGCTACGGGATCCTTTCCACCGATGCCGCCGTGGTCACCGGCGCGATCTCGGAGATCCCGCTCGCCGCCCCGGGGCCGGTCGGTGTGCATCCGCGCCATCAGGGCCGTGGTGTGGGATCGGCATTGATGCACGCGCTGATCGGTGCGGCCGAGGCGCTCGACGAACCCGCGCTGGTGCTCCTGGGTTCCCCTGATTTCTACGGCCGCTTCGGGTTCGAGCCCGCGTCGAGCGTCGGTATCCAGGCCCCGGAACCGGCCTGGGGTGCACATTTTCAAGTGCTGCCGCTGATCGCGTTCGATCGGTCGATGACTGGTCGGTTCCGGTACGCGGCTCCGTTCGACGGGGTTTGATCGTTCGGCTGTTCAGTGTTTTTCGGTGTCGGCTTGTTCGGTGTCGGCTTGTTCGGTGTCGGCTTGTTCGGTGTCGGCTTGTTCGGTGTCGGCTTGTT
>Ga0208081_1000142_pt1 | contig 17455 bp, 13 predicted proteins | sample NGESurshal092012_6_FD_184479 | JGI IMG/M metagenome (GOLD analysis project Ga0208081, IMG submission 184479) | Arctic peat soil microbial communities from Barrow, Alaska - NGEE Surface sample 415-1 shallow-092012 (SPAdes) | ecosystem: Environmental > Terrestrial > Soil > Wetlands > Peat ...
ATGTGGTGACCCGGCCGATCGCGACGTGGTGAGAGGGCGATCTTCGCGCCGGGGTGTGATCAGCGGTCGCGGCCGCGTGAGAGCAGGTTGAGCTCCTAGCAGCTCCGCGGCCAGCAGGAGCGCTCCGCCGTCGCCATGGTCGTCGCTGGCGGCGACGCGACCAACGACGCGGATGTCGACGCCGGGACCGGTGGCGGGTTCGTGGTGCGGGTTCGTCGGGGTGGAAACGGCATCGCACCGCTCGAGGACCTCCTGATGCTGCTCGACCGCGAGTCCCGCCGCGGCTACGGCAATGCGGCCCGCCACCACGTGGCCCACGACCTCGGCATCAGCGAACGCACCGTCCGCCGCCGCCGCGACCGCACCCTCAACGCCCTGCGCCAAGCCAGTGACGCCTACCTGGCCACCGTCGCCTGATCCCATGCCTTGCTGCACGTGTCGCGGATCGATATCGGCGACCAGAAACCGGGCGGCACGATGCCAGCTGCTCGCGGCAGGTTCGGACCACTCGCCGCCCCAGCGGGCGATCGCGATCGATCTGGCTCGTCGGATCGCGGGGTCGCGCCAGGGACTGGCCGGCCGTTGGAGCCCCGAACGCCGTTCCGCAGGGGATCCTCAAGCGGGACGAATGCACGGGCGGCGGGAGGTCGGCGTGGCGCCGGCATCGTCAACACAAGACGCGGTACTGCTCGTCGTTCGAAGCAGGACGGTGCGATACGGCGGCATGGCGATCGAGCGGTGCCATTGTTGGTTGATGACGATGTGAGGCACCGCTGGAACGCGGGCGGGTCCCTCGACGAGGGTTCACGCCTCGTCAAGGACCCGGTCATCCGCAAGGCTGTCTGCCACTTCCGCTTCCGGGGCTTGCGCTCGGTAGGTGTGCGTGACTTTTCTAGCGGCATACGCGCTGTGCTGTGACTGTCATGCTCGCGATTCGGACGGTCCTGGCGGCGTCGCTCAGCGGCCGGTCCTTGAGTGCATGCCACTCGACGGCTCAGAGAGCGCCGGCGTGATGCCTCAGACGGTGCGGGGTCGCCATGGCTCGTGCTCGTGCGCGAGCCAGACCAGCTCGGGGTCGAGCGCGCGTACCCGCAGCTGGCCTTCGGTTTGCGGCTCGTCGAGTTCGCCGAACCACACTGCTACGTCGCCGCCGACGACGACCGGACGCCCGCCAGTCTCGACCACGACCACCTGAGTGCCGCGTGTGTGGCCCGGCGCCGGGACAAGTCGGAGCCCGGGAAGCAGCTCGAGCTCGCCGTCGACCGGCACGTACCGCACGCCGGGCGCCTCGACCCACTCGCGGATGGTGTAGTCGTCCTCGCTGCGCGCGTCGTCGAGTTCGCGACGCTGCACGTAGATCGGCCTGCCGGCGAAGAGGTGGTTGCCGCCGCAGTGGTCGAAGTGCAGGTGTGTGTTGACGATGATGTCGATGCTGGCGAGATCGACGTTCTGCTCGTTGAGTGGTCGGAGGCGGGGATCGAGGTCGGCCGCCGCCGGGTGCAGCTCCGTTATGCCGGTGTCGACCAGCACGCGCGCATCGGGGTGGTCGATGACGTGGACGTAGACCGGCATCCGCTCGCCCTCGGCGAGCAAGTCGGCTACGAGGACTGGCGTGACGGTGATGGAGGCGGGGGTGTTCATCTCGTACCGACCGTCGCACCGAGCGTGGCGGGCAGGTCGAAGTGCTTGAACACCGCGCGGTCGAAGGTGACGATCTCGGTGACGACCCCGTCCCGCACCCGCAGGACGTCGATGGCCAGCGGTTCGTACGCGGCGTCGCCCGGCTTGCGCACGTAGCCCGCGACCGCGGGCTGACCGTTGGCGCGGGTCATCACGCACCGCATACTGCCGAACGCTTCCGATCCGAACCCGCCGTCGATCCAGCCCTGCACGACCGCGCTTCGGCCGGTCCAGACGCCGGGCGTGGGCGGCATCGAGAAGCGGACGTCCTCGTGCATGAGCGCGGCTAGGCCCTCGGCGTCGACGCGCTCGCTGCACTCGACGTAGCGGGCAAGCAGTTCCCGCTCGACGGCGGTCGCCTCGGCGGCGTGTTGCCATGCCTCGCGGTCCTCGGGCAGGCTCTTTCTCAAGCCCCCCCGCGCGCGCTGCAAAGCTGAGTTCACCGACGCTTCTGTTGTCTCGAGCAGCCGCGCGGTTTCCTTAGCCGAGCAGCCGAGGACGTCGCGCAGCACGAGCACGGCCCGCGGCAGCGGCGCGAGGTGCTGGATCGCGGCGATGAACGCCAGCTCGACGGTCTCCTTAGCGAGCGCCACGTCCTCAGGGCCCTCCCGTCGGTCGGGCAGCTGCTCGAGGAGCTCGTCGGGATAGGGCTGCAGCCACGCGACCTCGCCGCTCGCGCTGGGCCGCCGCGGGCGCTTGTCGAGCGCGTCGAGGCAGGCGTTCGTCGCGATCCGGTACAGCCACGCGCGAACCGACGACCGGCCCTCGTACGTCTCGCGCCGGCGCCACGCGCGCAGGAACGCCTCTTGGACGAGGTCCTCGGCCTCCTCAAACGACCCGAGCAGGCGGTAGCAGTGGACATGCAACTCGCGGCGGTGCGGCTCGACGCGGGCGGCAAAGGCCTGCTCGTCGAGTGGCCGGAGTTCGTCGGTGATGGAGTTCATAGTGTGTGTGACGGCGGGCGGCCCAAGAACTCATCACCAGCGCCATGCAGCATCTCTAGGAGCGTTGCCGCAGTCGACGGTGCTGCATTGCGCAGAGCTTCACAGCGCGACCCTCCGGTACGCCGGCGCAGCGACACCATCATGGGCAGAGCATTGCAGGTCAAGCCGTCCGTCCGACTGGCGCTGCCGCGTTGACGCGCGGATCTGCCCGCCTCGTCGGTATCGCATTGCATGCGAGGAGGCAGGGGGGAGCAGCTAGCCTGCGCCGTCTCGCAAGCCGATGCACAACTGACGCACGGTTACCCGATGAAGGCCGCGGCATCCCAGGTCTTCCAGTTCCTAATTGCGCCGCACATGGGATGGCGTCGGGGCGGGGAGGGGAACTGGTCGAAGCCGCACGCGATACAGAGCGAGTTCGAGGGTCGTCAGCTGGCGGGGTCGTACTGGAACGCGCGCACCTCCTGCGCGCATGGGCAGGCAACCGCGATCTTCGCGGCCCATTCCACTGCCGCCTCGCGGGAGGGCAGCTCGAGCACCGTGTAGCCGCCTTCGAGTTGCTTCGTCTGCGTGTACGTGCCCTCGGTCACGGTCCCATCGCCATCGACCATGACAGGCGGAATGCTCTCGTCGATGCCGCCGCCGAACACCCAGACGCCGGCGTCCTTCGCCTCCTGCACGACCGCGTGCGACGCATCCGAGACTGCCTGCAGGTCCTCGTCGGGAAAGACCATGGCGGCACTCGGGAACGAGATCAGGTACTTCGTCATCGCGTCGATTCCTTCTTCGCGCTACCGGGACCGGACTATCCTCGCCGATGCGGCTGAGCTGGGCATCAGACTCGGTGGTCCCACAGCGAGAGCGGCCCGCTCAGGATCCCTCGTCGGGACGCTCCCCGCGCCACAACCGTGTCGAACAGGGTGCCGAATTCAGCGGCGTGCGACCGTTGGGCGGGATTGGATGCGCCAAGACTGCTCCGCGATGGCGAACGTCCGGCCGGGGGAACGACCTATCGGCCAAGACTGCACTTGACATCGTTCGACCCACGGAGTGGGCTACGTCACGTCCGGCCTGTCACGGAGTGGTAACGGGTCGTGATCGCCAGTTCGGTCGACAACTACCGTGCAAGCGCCGGTCGCCACTCGTGGAAGGCTCGAAATGCGACCAGCGTCTCGCCGGATTCGACCCGCCTATCGCCGGACAATCATCGCCGCGGTGATGCTGTTGATCACCGGCTTGGTCGCCACGCCGGCGCAGGCGGCAGGCAGTGGGCCAACCACTCCATCTCCCGAGCAGGATGCACCTGGCGGGCCCGGCGCGATGTCGCATTTCGACCTCGCCCGCAAGGACTGCCTCGGCACCGCGCGGAACGGCACCTCGAAGGTGTGGTTCACCGTCGCGAACGGTGTCCTATCTGACGTCTACTACCCGACCATCGACAACACCAACAACGAGACGCTGCAGTTCGTCGTCACCGACGGTACGACGTTCACCGACCTGCAGTCGCGTGACATGACCTACCAGGTCAGCGTTCTCGACGATTCCGGCATGTCCTGCCGGGTGACTTCGGCCGCGAAGAGCGGGCTTTACACGTTGACCACCGACTACTTCACCGACCCTCGGCGGGACAGCGTGGTGATCCGCACCCGGCTCAAGGCGTCCAAAGGGAACGCCCGCTATCAGGTCTACGCCCGATTCGACGGCACGATCAACGGCAACGGCGGCGGCGCCACGGAGGAGGTCAATAACGGTGGAGCCGACGACGCCGTCATCGACACCAGCACCGGATCGCCGGTACCGGTCTCGATCGACACGGTGACCACGACCAACGCGGCGAACCGCGACTACGCGACCCCCGTGTACGCGGCGCTGCGGGCCGACCGGCCATTCCTCGCCGCCTCCAGCGGGTTCGCCGGAACCGCCAGCGATGGTCTCCAGCAGCTCGACGTTGACCACCGACTGGCCACGACCTACACGAACGCGACGCACGGCAACGTCGTGCAGACGGCGCAGCTCGACGTTCGTGACGGCCGATCGGCCACCCTGGCGCTGGGCTTCGGGAGCACCCAGGCTGCCGCGGTGGCCACCGCCGGCGCCACCGCGGCGACCAATGCGGACAAGACGCTCGAGAGCTACCAGCGTGGCTGGAAGGCGTACGACAAGCGGTTGATCCAGCCGGCGAGCGGAGGCGGGCTGTCCACCGCCGAGCGCAAGCAGCTGGCCCGCACCTACTACCTGTCTGCGAACGTGCTGAAGGCCAGCGAGGACAAGACGTTCCGGGGCGCCGTGGTCGCGTCACTGGCCAGCCCGTGGGGGCAGGCCGTGCAGGCCGGCGACCCGAACAACACCTACTTCGGTTCCTACCGCGAGGTTTTCGCGCGCGACCTGTACGAGACGTTCACCGGGCTGATCGCCTCCGGTGACGTCGCCACCGCGAAGGACACGGTCCGGTTCCTGTTCGAACGGCAGCAACAGCCCGATGGGTCGATGCCGCGGAACAGCCTGGTGAACGGCAAACTCGCGCCCGATTCATTCGGGGTGCAGCTCGACGAGGTCGCCTACCCGATTCTGATGGCCCGCACCGTCGGGCTGACCGACAACGCGTTCTACCTGGCGCACATCAAGCGGGCCGCCGACTACGTGGTGGCGCACGGCCCGGCGTTCGGGAACGAGCGCTGGGAGGAGCAGGCAGGCTACTCGCCGTCCACCATCGCGGCGGAGATCGCCGGGCTGGTGGCCGCCGGGGTGATCGCCGACCGCAACGGCGACGCCGTCGGCGCGAGGATCTACCGCGGCACCGCCGACCAGTACCAGCGGATGGTCAAGACCTGGACGGTGACGACCAACGGCCCGCTGAGCACCGACCCGTATTTCATCCGGCTGTCCAAGACCGGGGATCCGGACGCGGTGATCACCTACAACCTGGGCAACGGCGGACCGGACGCCGACCAGCGCGCCGTCCTGGATGCCGGCTTCCTCGAATTGCCGCGACTGGGCGTGCTGCCCGCCGACGACCCGACGATCGCCGCCTCGCTGACCCTGGTCGACCGGGTGATCGGTAAGACCACCAGCAGTGGGCAGGGGTTCTACCGGTACGGCGTCGTTGCACCAGGGACCGAGGACGGGTACGGCGACTGCAACGTCGACGACTCGACCTCTTGCACGAGCCAGGGCAAGCCCTGGGCCGGGACGTGCGATCTCACGGGACAGGCCGCGGGTAGCGGCTCCGGCCACCTCTGGCCGGTCCTGGCCGGGGAACGGGCCGAGCACGAGATCGCCACCGGGAACGACCCCAAGGCCGTCACTCTGTGGGGGAGCATGGGCGCCACCGCGTCCGGCGTCGGGTTGATCCCCGAACAGGCCTGGGAGAACGCCGATCTGGCCGCCTCACCCTCCGGCACCGCACCCGAATGCGCGTCGATCGGCTTCCAGAACGGCAAGGCCGCCGGCAGCGCCTCGCCGTTGACCTGGTCCGCCGCCCAGTTCGTCCGGTTGTCCGCGAACATCCGCGCCGGACGGCTCACTGAGCAGCCGGTGGACACCACCCGGCGATACATCAGGCACACCCAGGCCGGGACGGCTCTCACGGTCACCGCGCCGGCCGACAACTCGGTCGTCAACAGCGATCCCGTCACGATCTCCGGCAGCACCGCGCCGAACGCCACAGTGGACGTCGACGCGGTCAACACCGACGGCAACGGTGACGCCGTCGTCGGCACGACAACCGCCGCTGCGGACGGGTCCTTCTCGTTGGAGGTCACGCCGCCGGTCGGCACCGTGACGCTGACCGTCGTCGCGACCGCACCGGACGGGGCGACCGGCTTCGCTCAGCGCACCGTCGTCAACGACGTCGTCCCTGGCACCCTGGTGTTCGACCTCGCCGACCCCGCCGGCGACGACAACGGCCCCGGCACGTACGCCTACCCGACGGCACCCGACTTCAAACCCGGTGCCTACGACCTGCGGGACTTCCAGATCTACGACAACGGCGCCGACGTGATCTTCCGGGTACAGACCTCGGACCTGACGCCGACGTTCACCAGTCCGCTCGGCGCGAAGTTGGTCGATGTCTACGTCTCGTTCCCGCCTCCGCCAACCGCTGCCACGTCGAACGCGGCGTCCTTCCCGACACGCAACTACACCCTGGAGACTCCCTGGAACCGGCTGATCGAGGTGCAGGGCTTCGGGCAGCGCTTCGTCGATGCCGCCGGCACCACGGTGGGTTCCGTCGATATCAAGGCGTCCGCGATCACCCGCTACATCACATTCACCGTGCCGGCATCGGCGCTTGGCGGAACACCCGGTCCGGGTTGGAGCTTCGCTGTCACCCTCACCGGTCAGGACGGCTTCTCCCCGGACCAGGCCCGCGGGTTCGCAGCCACGGCGCAGGACTACGCGTTCGGCGTCTGCACCCCGGCGGCGATGGCCGCCGCGAACGATATCTGCGGCGTGGACCCGGGAACCGTGCCGAAGGCGATCGACATCCTCACCCCGGACGGGGTCTCGCAAACCAGCGCGTTGGATCCGCGGCAACCCCCGGTCGTCGTCCCGAGCGTGGTCCATTGACCGAACCTCGACGCCCTGCCTGTACTACCGCCCCGGACCGGCTGGCGACGTCGGCGACTGGACGGGACACCGACTGCTCGACACCTCCTGTACTGCGGGATGGCGGTCGCTTCGATATCTGCTCTGGCGAAGAGACAAATCCGACGAGACCATCCAGTACTCCTGCAAACCAAGAATCCACCGCTGCCCAGCCGCGAACGTGGAATCTCCCCCGGGATGCCCATTCACCTGCGACAGCCGATCCGTTTGAGGAACCGCCATCGGCACGCCGGCTCGATCCCAATGCCTGCGCTTACATGATCGTTATCGTTCCCGCAGCGGATCGGCATTCGGGACAACCTGGTTGGGCGAACATCGGCCGCAGCCCTTTTGTCGCACCGATTTCCGAGCCAACGGTCAACTGGCAGGGTGCGATGGCGCGATCATTGCCGCCGTTGTCGAACACGCAAACAGCAACATCTTCGCCACGTTTCCCCGAGTTCGGCCCGTGCTGACCCGGGTGCTGCTCGCCGGTTCGGGGCGGGCCGGGTTCGGTTCCCCAACGCATGGGTGCTTTGTGCCGGGACCGGCCCAGCTCCGGTCACTCGAGTGTCCGGGCGATCCCCTAGCGTCCGAACCCACCACCGCGCCGCCGCAATCACTACCCGTAAGCACGCCAGCTGTGTCGTTCGACCGGTCCCGGCCGCAGTCCCGATGGCCGCCGACCGTTCGGTGACGGCGCCTCGTCATCGGCCAGCGGTGCACTCATCGGCCCACTTCGGCGTGAACTGTGAACGGGACGGTGATCACGTCGCCGTTGGCGAGGCGGAACTGCGCCCAGAGCTGGTAGATCCCAGTGGTGGGGAATTCGGCGTGCACGTCGAGTTCGGGGCCGAACGTGGTGCCGGGCAGGGCGAACACCGGCCGTCCGTCGGCGTCGGTGACCTCGGCGTGTTCGTGGGCGAACGTGCGCCCGTCGGCGCGCATGACCACGATGTGGCCGGCGGCGGCGAGGTTGGGCTGCAGGTCGTTGACGGGCCGGCCGGTGGTGGCGTCGGTGAGGGTGTAGTGCAGGTCGGTGACGCCGCCGGTGTGGGCGTCGCCGTCAAGCTGGACGCGGACGCCGTCGACGGTCACGCTGCGCGGGCTTTCGGTGAGGGTGGCCGGGGTCGGCGCGGGGCCGGCGACGGTGATCACCTGCCGGGCGTGCACGTCGGCCATGTGGCCCTGCCGGCGGAACTCGGTGTTGATGATGTAGCTGCCCGCTGTCGGGAAGGTGATCTGGACGGCGAGCTGTCCGGGTTGGCCGGTGGGCTCCGGGTGGATGTGGGCGAAGGTGCCGAGGTCGGCGCGGGTGGCGATGAGGTGCATCCAGGCTTCGTGGCTGCGGGTGAGGTCTTCGACAGGTCTGCCGTTCGAGGTGTCGACGATGGTGGCGACCAGCCGGGTCGGCCGCCCGGGTTGCACGTCGGCGGGCAGGTCGAGGTGGACGTCGAGGCCGGCGTCGGCGGCGTCGATGGCGGGCACGTCGGCGGTCATCATCGCGCTCATCGCCGGGCGCATCGGCATGCCGGTGCCCTGGGCCCAGGCCAGCTGGCCGTTCATGCCGTGCTCGGCGAAGTCCATCCGGGACACCGCGGTCAGCCCGGCGCCCAGGGCGAGGGCGATGACGGCGACGCCGGTCAGGTAGGCGTACTGGCCGACTCGGGTGCGCAACGGCGGGTGCAGGATCTCCGCGGCGGTGGCCGGGCGGTGGAAGCGCCGCAGACGCAGCGCGTTGGTGAGCACGCTGACCGAGCTCATCGCCATCGCCGCGCTGGCCAGCACCGGGTCCAGCAGCAGGCCGTGCCACCAGCACAGGGCTCCGGCGGCGACCGGGATGAGCAGCAGGTTGTAGCCGAAAGCCCAGCCCAGACCCTGTTTCATCGTGGTGACGGTCCGCCGGGACAGGGCGATCGCGGAGACGATGCCGCGCAGGTCGCCGCCGACCAGGGTGATGTCGGAGGCGGCGATCGCGACGTCGGCGCCGGTTCCGATGGCGATACCGACATCGGCTGCGGCCAGGGCGGCGGCGTCGTTGATGCCGTCGCCGGCCATCGCCACGACGTGGCCCTGCTGCTGCAGTTGGCGCACTGTCGCCGCCTTCTCGGCGGGCAGCACCTCGGCGAGCACATGCTCGATGCCGACCTGGGCGGCAATGGCGTGCGCGGTGGCCGTGTTGTCGCCGGTGAGCATCCACACCTGGACGCCAAGTGCCTTCAGCTGGGCGACCGCCTCGGCGGATTCGCGCTTGACGGTGTCGGCGACCGATAGCACCGCGGCCGCGGCCCAGTCGATGGCGGCGAACATCGGTGTCCGCCCGGCTGCGGCCTCGGTGGCCGCGATGGGCTGCAGCGCGGCGATGTCCACGCCGCGGGCGGCCATCAGCGCGGCGTTGCCGACGAGCACGTGCCGGTCGTCGACGGCGGCGTCGATGCCGTGACCGGGGACGGCATCGAAGGACCGCAGCGCAGGAATGTCGAGGTGACGCGCGGCGGCAGCGGCGACGATCGCCTCGCCGACGGGGTGTTCGCTGCCGGTCTCGGCGGCGGCGACCAGGGCCAGGACGTCGTCCTGCGCCCAGCCGCCGGTGGTGGAGATGCTGGTGAGGGCGGGCCGGCCGCGGGTGATGGTGCCGGTCTTGTCCAGCACGACGGCGGTGACCCGGCGGGCGGTCTCTAGGGCGTCGCCGTTGCCGACCAGGATGCCCAGTTCGGCGGCGCGGCCGGTGCCGACCATGACCGCGGTCGGGGTGGCCAACCCGAGCGCACACGGGCAGGCGATGATCAGCACGGCGATGGTCGTGGTGATCGCCATCGTCAGCCGGTCCGTGTCCGGGCCGAGGATCGCCCAGGCGGCGAACGTGGCCGCGGCCAGTCCCAGAACGAGGGGCACGAACCAGGCCGAGACCCGGTCGGCGAGGCGCTGCAGCGGCACCTTCGCGCCCTGCGCGTCCTCGACCAGGCGGACGATCTGGGCGAGCGCCGTGTCAGCGCCGACCGCGGTGGCCCGAAGGACGATGCTGCCGGTGCGGTTGAGGGTGGCGCCGATGACGGTGTCGCCGGTCGTCTTGTCCGCCGGCAGGCTCTCCCCGGTGAGCATGCTCTCGTCCACTGCGGTTGCGCCGTCGGTGACCAGACCGTCGACCGGGACCTTCTCACCGGGGCGGACGCGCACCAGGTCGCCGACGACGACCTGATCGACCGGGACGTCGACCTCGGCGCCGTCGCGCAGCACCTGGGCGGTCTTCGGGGCCAGGCCGACGAGGGCGGTGATCGCCGCGGCGGTCTGCTTCTTCGCCTTCGCCTCCATCCACCGGCCGGCCAGGACGAGCGCGAGGATCACCAGCGAGGTCTCGAAATAGACGTGCAACGGCAGCCCCCACCGCTCGGCGGCAGCCGGCCAGAGGGTGACGAAAGCGCTGTAGGCGTAGGCGACGCCGGTACCCAGCGCGACGAGCGTGTTCATGTTCGTCGAGCGGTGACGCGCGGCGGCCCAGGCAGCGCGGTAGATGTCCGCGCCCGCCCAGAACTGCACGACGGTGGCGACGACGAGGATCGCCGGCATCAACCAGTCCATCGCGTCCAGGTACAGCGGCACATACATCAGCACCATCAGGCCCAGCCCCACAGCGAGGGTCGCCTGCCACTTCCGTTTGAGCGCGGTCAGCTGCGCCTCGCCGTCCCGATCCCGGGTCTCGGGGTCCGCGCCGGTCGCGGCGCGCTCGGCGGCGGGTTGGGCGTCGCGTCGCGGGCTGGCGGTGTAGCCGGCGCGGGTGACCGCGGCGGTCAGCTCGTCGACGCCGATCTGGGCGGGCTGGAACCTGACGGTGGCGGACTCGGTGGCCAGGTTGACCTCGGCGGCAGTCACCCCGGTGACGCGGCGCAGCGCCTTCTCCACCCGGCCGACACACGAGGCGCAGGTCATGCCGCCGATGTCCAGGGTGCAGCTGGCGGTCGCCTCAGTCGCCTCGGTCGGCACGGGTGCGGTCGGCGCGGTGGTCGTCATTGCGGTCTCCTGTTTCGGGTCGCGGGGCTGAGGCTGATCGTTCGTGGTGGCGGGCGCGTTCGGACCGGTGATTTCGCCGGGTTCGCGGCCGGGTTCGCGGCTGGGTCAGTGGCCGGCGGCCACGTCGGCGTGCGCGCCCGGAGGCCAGGCGGCGAGGATCTTGGGCCGCGGGCGGCGCCGAGCCGGCGGTAGAAGCGCTGCGTGTCGACGTTGTCGACCTCCCCCAGCGGATGAGCAGCTGCTCCCGCGCGGCCACGGCCGCGAGGGCGGCCATCAGCTGCCAGCCGATCCGGCGTCGCGGTGGCCGGGGCGGACGTAGAGATCGTCAAGGTTGAGCACGTCACCGCCGGTCCACAGGTGTAGCTGCCGGATGGCGGAGACGTAGCCGATCTGTCGACTACCGCGCTCGCGAGCAGCACCGTCACGTCGGGCCGGTCAACAGCCTGCGCCACTGCTCGAGGTCGACCTGGATGTGCGTGGCCTGATCCTCGAAGTCGGCGATCTCCTCGACCATCGCGACGACTTCGGCGGCGTCGTCCGGGGTGCCCGGCGGATCGTGACCCGGGTGGCGGGGGGCGTGGTGGGGGTGGTCGTGGGGTCGGTGGGCATGCGGAGTCTCCTTGTCGATGACGGTCAAGGGCGGAGGTCCCTGGTGAGGGCGGCGGAGGGTGCGGCGGCGGGTGGTCGGTTCCCGCCGCCGCGGCGGGTGGAGGCGATGCTGTTGCGTCGTCGGCGGCTTCGGGTGGGTCGTCGGCCGGCCTCAGCAGTGGGCGTACTCGTGCGGGCGTAGCAGCATCGCGACGGCCATCGCCGGGAGCATGAGTACGTGGCCCCACAGCATCAGGGCGCCCTCGTCGATGACTTCGAGGCCGAGCGGCACGAACAGCACCAAGAACGGCACGTACATCGCCGCGCCCATCTCCACGATGGGCCGCCAGCGGTGGCCGCGGAACTTCATCCATGCGGACATGGCCACCGTCATGTTCGTCGCCATGATCAGCGCACCGGTGTACGGGTTGTGCATCAGGGCGGCGGCGCCGACGGTGTCGAGGACGAGCATCCACACCGGGTGCAGGACGACCATTCCGACGGCCATCGCCGCGACCATCTCGGCGAAGTGCAGGGCGAACTTCTTGGCGCTGAGCCGATGCTCGGTGGGCGCCGACGTCGCAGGGATCTCGGTGGGCGCAGAGCTCGCGCCCCGGGCGGCAGTGGTGCTGGACATGTCGGGACTCCATAGGGATCGGGTCGGGCGGTGCTCACGGGACGATGGCGTAGCCGGCCTCGTCGACGGCGGCGGCGATGTCGGCGCGGTCGACCGGCTGGCAGGCGGTGACGGTGACCATGCCGGCGGCGAGGTCGACAGTGACCGACTCGACGCCGTCGACGGCGGCGATCTCCTCGGTGACGGCACGCTGGCAGTGCGCGCAGGTCATGCCGGTGACGGTGAAGGTGGTCGAGCCGATGAAGGTGCGGGGCGTGCTGGACAGCATGGGAACTCCTTCGGAAGTGGTGGTGCTCGGGACGAGTGCGGTCGGGAAGAAGAGTCGGTGCGGAGGTGGGTGCCTCACACCGGCGAAATTGCCGGGATTCCCGCCGGGATCGGCCGGTTCAGTGGCTGTGACGCGCACACCGTGGCCGGTAACACCGAGCGCGGCTTGCGGACGGGCTCGACGAACGGGGGAGAATCAGTGCCCGCGGCCGTCATTGGCCGAGGTGAAACGCCTGCGTATTCGGCATCCGCCACGCGGCCACGAGTAGCCAGGTCATCCACACCACGTCCAGGACGAAAGCCGCCACGATGGCGATCGACTCCGTCGGCGAGAACCCCGCGGAGCCGACAACCGTGCCCTGCACCAGATAGGCCAGGCCGGAGAGTCCCATCAGGACGACGACCGGCCGCGGCACCCACGCCGCCCGCACGGCCGCGACCGCGAACAACAGCAAAGCCAGGCCCAGGGCTACGTTCTGGTAGCTGCGCACCCCCCACTCGAGCCAGCGGATTGCCTCCGCGCTGACGAAGTGGGCCGCCTTCTCGGCGTGCGGGGCGCTGACCCACGCCGTCACGGCCTGCTTGAGGGCGACCCCGTCCACGCGGGGAATGGGTCGACTCCCACGCTCGCCGCGGACGCGACCCCTCACACTGGTGAAATCGCCAGTCGGCCGCGTGGTTCATCTCGGTCGTCGCGACGTTCTTGCCGTCAAATCTCATGATCGTTTCCCTTCCGAGGGATCGCGCGTTCAGTCGAGAGGTACCTTCTCAAGGGCGTGGTCGACATCCGCGGCCCGTTCACTTCAGCGGTGTGCCGGTTCGGGCGGCGTCGACGACCGCGGTGATCGCCCTGCTGGACGTGGCGGCGTCGGAGGGGTTGTCGAGCAGTGATTGGTGTTCCGCGCCGGCGACGACCAGGTGGATGCTGTTGCTGGACAGGGCGGCGAGGGTCATTTGCGGGGTGAGCCAACCGGCTTGGGTGTCCACGGACGCGGTGAGGACATACAGCGGTAGGTCGCCGAGGGTGGTCACGGCGCCGGCCTGGGCCATCATGGTCGGGACCTTCGCGAGTTCGTCGCGTTGGCTGCGGGCCTGGCCGGCGGTCGATGAATCGGCGCGCGCCTGCTCCCGCGCCTGGGCGGGCAGCTCGGCGTGGCTTGCCGAGTTGACCAATTGGGTGATTCCGAGACGGGCCAGCCCGGGGAACAACCCTGTTGCGGTGGTGAGCATGTCGTAGATGCCGGGGTAGTCGGGCAGTGAGCTGAACGCGGTGGGCGGGGTGGCGTCCATCAGCACCATCCCGGCGACCTGCTGCGGGTACCGGGCGGCGTAGTCCAGGACGTACAGGCCGCCGAGGGAGTGCCCGACCATCACCAGCGGTCCGGTGACGCCGGCGTGTTCCAGCAGGGTGTGCAGGTCGGTGGCGATCTGATCGCCGTCCTGGGGGGCCGGTGAGGGTTCGCTGCGGCCGCGGCCGGCCCGGTCGTACACGCAGACCCTGGTGTGTTCAGCGACGGTGGGGGCGATCCATCCCCAGGCCGCGGAGGTTTCACCGAGGCCCGGTTCCAGGATGACGGTGGGTTGACCGGATCCGGTGCAGGACAGGTACAGCCGGTGGTCGCCCACATCGATCAGCTGGCCGGGCAACGACTCGGCGGACGCTTGGTTGTTGGACTGCGTCACGGTGTGGTAGCCGCCGCCGACCGCGGCGAGGGCGGTCACAGCGATGACCGGGTACAGCATCCACCGGCCGCCGCGGCGCGGTAGTTGCCGGCGGATCCGGGTGGTGATCCAGGCCAGCAGGCCGAGCAGGGCCGGCGGCCACACCCAGCCGAGCGCGTCCAGGGTCGCGCTGCTCGGGGTGAAGAGAAGCAGCGCCGCACCGCTCACGCCCATCACGGCGGCGGGAACGGCGGCCCACTTCTGCGGTTGGTCGGTGAAGCGGACCGAGAGCGCTAGCAACATGGCCCAACCGAGGGCGAAGCCGAGGAGCACCAGTCCGTCGACCACCGGTTCGGTCCCACCCGCCGAGACGACAACACCGGCGACGGCCGCGGCGAGCCCACCGATCACGCTGACCGCGACGACCACCCGCATCGGCCACCGGATGTGCCGCCGAGGCGCGGCGGCGGGCGTCGGGCCGGTCCTCGCGGGAGGAGCGCCGGCCGGCTCCGCCGCTGGGCCGTCGTGGTGGGTGCTCGTCGTGGTTGGCGGTGCGGCCGGGTCTTGAACGCTGCTCCGGTGCTGGGACATCACGGTCTCCTGATCTCGGAAGTGGGAGCTTGCTGCTGGGCCTGAGTTTTCGGCCGAACGAGTGATGGTCGCGCCGGTGAAATCACCGGGATCAGCGCACCCGGCAGTTCAGGCGGCGGGCACGGCCGCGGGCGCGGGCGTGATGTGCGCAGCGATGTGCTCGGCGTCCGCACCGACGAAGCCGAGCAGCGCCGATCCCCGGGTGTGCTGCCAGGGCAGGCCGAGGAAGTACAGGCCGGGGACCGGGCTGACGCCACGCTGGTGGACCGGTGCGCCGGCGGCATCGATGGCGCCGGTGATGTCGATCAGCGAGTAGTCGGGGCGGTACCCGGTGGCCCACACGATCGCGGCCGGGGTGATGGTGGTGCCGTCGGCGAATGTCACCGTGGTGGCGTCGGCGGCGGTGACCCGGGGGTGCACGGTGATGCCGGTTCGCGCCAGCTGCCGGGTGCTGGTCCCGATGACCAGCTCCCCGCTGTTCCGGAATCGCCGGCCCAGACGGGACTGCGCCGGTGCGGTGATCAGTCTCGTCTCGGTGAGCCACCAGAACAGGTCTCGGCCCAGGACCCGTTGCGGCAGTGCGCGGGTGGCCGATCCGCTGGACAACGCCACGGGTCGGCTCTGATGCAATTCGGTCGCGATCTGCACGCCGGAGTTCGCGGCGCCGACGACGAGGACCGGCCCCGCGGGCAACTGGTCGGGGTTGCGGTACGCGGAGCTGTGCAACTGCGCAATGTGCGGGCCGATCGCTTCCGCGACTGCTGGGATCACCGGGTGCTGGAACGGTCCGGTGGCCACCACAACCTGAGCGGCATGGAAACCCCCGCCGTCGGTGTGCACCGTGAATTCGGCTCCCTCCCGGCAAACGCGGGTGACCCGGGTGCTGTGCCGGATCGGCAGTCCGAACGTGGTGGCGTAGTCGCGGAGGTACTGCGCGGCAGCGTCTTTCGTGGGGTAGCTGTCCGGGTGGCCGGGGAACGGCAGGCCCGGGAGGCCGGAGTACCGGGCCGTTGTGAACAGGGTCAGCGAGTCCCATCGTGACCGCCAGACGTGACCGACCTCAGGGCCGGCGTCCACGATCAGGAAGGTGCGGCCGCGCTGCTGCAGCTGCCGTCCGATCGCCAGGCCGGACTGGCCGGCACCGATCACGATCACATCGAACGGCAAATCGCCGGGTTGCGGGCGGGTCTGCGCGGTGGTGGTCATGGCGGGGCTCCTCGTCGAAGATCGGGAAGACTGGGTGCGCGTGGGTGCTGTGCGGGATCCGTGCGTGGTGCGTGGTTCCAGGCTTGCCGCAGACGGTGTTTCCTCGCGCCGGTGAAATCGCCGGGAGCAGCGGCGAACTGCCGGTCAGCGCCGTCGGCCGGGCCGGTGTGGTCGTTTGGCTTCGGTGGAGGAATGTCAGCGGTGCGCCTACGCTGCCCGGGTGCTGCACGGTCGGGATCGGGAACGGGAGCGCCTCGCGGCCCTGCTGGGTGAGGCCCGCAGCTCCCGGGGTGTTGCGCTGGTGCTCCGCGGCCTGCCCGGCGTTGGAAAGACGACGCTGCTCGCCGATCTGATCCAGCGCGCGGACGGCATGCAGGTGCTGCGGACCCAGGGCATCGAGTCGGAGTCGCCGTTGCCGTTCGCGGCGTTGCAGCGGCTGTTGCGTCCCGTGATGCCGCATGTCGAGCACATTCCCGTGCGGCAGGCCACCGCGCTGCGGGCGGCGTTCGGGGAAACCGACAGCGTGGCCGGCGACCGATTCCTGGTCTTCCTGGCGGCGTTGAGCCTGCTCGCCGAGGCGGCCGGGGACTCGCCGGTGCTGTGTGTCGTCGACGATGCGCATTGGCTGGACGAGGCGTCCGCCGCCGCAGTGCTGTTCGTTGCCCGCAGGCTCGGGCCGGAACGGGTGGCGATGGTGTTCGCGGCCCGTGAGGGTGACCTGCGCCGCTTCGAGAGCGGCGAGTTGCCCGAGTTGGTGGTGGGCGGCATCGACGCGGCCGCAGCGGCCCGGTTGCTCACGGATCAGGCCGGTGTGCCGGTCGCCGACGATGTCCGGGACCGGCTGATGAGGCAGACCGGCGGCAACCCGCTGGGCCTGGTTGAGTTGCCCGGGTCGCTGTCGCCGGGTCAGCTGACCGGTCAGGAGCCGCTACCGGTGGCCCTGCCGTTGACCGAGGGCGTGCAGCGGGTCTTCCTGGACCGTAGCCGACGGCTGTCCGCGGACGCGCAGACACTGCTGTGCGTCGCTGCCGCCGACGATTCGACCAGGGTGAGCGTGGTGCGGCAGGCTGCGGAGCTTCTCGGCGTCGGCCGGGCTGCGTGGACGGAGGCAGAGGAATCCGGTCTGCTGACGATCACCGGGACCGACGTCGGATTCCGTCACCCGCTTGTCCGTTCCGCCGTCTACCAGGGGGCGGCGACCCAGGTTCGCCAGCAGGCACACCGGGTGCTGGCGCAGGTGATGACCAGTGATCTAGACGCGGACCGGCGGGCGTGGCACCTCGCGGCGGCG
>Ga0208081_1000149_pt1 | contig 17132 bp, 15 predicted proteins | sample NGESurshal092012_6_FD_184479 | JGI IMG/M metagenome (GOLD analysis project Ga0208081, IMG submission 184479) | Arctic peat soil microbial communities from Barrow, Alaska - NGEE Surface sample 415-1 shallow-092012 (SPAdes) | ecosystem: Environmental > Terrestrial > Soil > Wetlands > Peat ...
CATCGGCGAGGACGTCGGCCAGTACGGCGGTGCCTTCAAGGTGACCAAGGGCTTCCTGGACAAGTTCGGTCCGCTGCGGGTGGTGGACACGCCCATCGCGGAGACCGGGTTCACCGGCTTGGCCGCCGGGGCGGCGCTGGTCGGGCTGCGACCGGTGGTCGAGTACCAGTTCGCCGACTTCATCTCGTGCGCGTTCGATCCGATCGTCAACGTGCTGGCGAAGCACTACTACCGTACCGGCGATCCGATGCCGGTGACGATGCGGGCACCGTTCGGTGGCCGGTTGCGGGCCGGCCTTGCGGGTGTTCGCCGCCGGCCAGTCCGGTTCGGCAACGACGCCGTCGGGCAATTTCACCCCGTGCGCGCCAGCGTGGTTCACGGTGCGGAAGACCTCGGCGGCGTGCAACAGGGCCTTGGCCGGGATGCAGCCCCGGTGCAGGCAGGTGCCGCCGACCTTCTCCTTCTCCACCAGGGCCACCGTGAGGCCGGCGGACGCGGCGTAGAGCGCCGCGGCGTAGCCACCGGGGCCGCCGCCAAGAACGACGATGTCGTAGTCGGTCATGATCCGGGACCCCTTGATTCCTGGGCGCGAGTGACTGTGGCACAGCGCATCAGGCTCTGGCCACCTTCCGGATGGTGTCCGCGATCTCCGCCGGCTGCGGGATCACAGCGTCCTCCAGCGGCGGACTGGTCGGGGTCGGGGTGTTCTTCGCGCCGATCCGCTTGATCGGCTGGTCCAGGTACCAGAAGGCCTCCTCCTGGATCGTCGCGGCGATCTCCGCGCCGTAGCCCATCCGCATGGCCGCCTCGTGCAGCACGACCGCCCGTGACGTCTTCTTCACGGAGTTGACGATGGTCTCGACATCCAGCGGCACCAGCGTCCTGACGTCGATGACCTCGACCGAGATGCCTTCCTTGTCAAGCTCTTCGGCGATCTCCAGGCCCTGGTGTACGCCGGCCGAATAGGTGATCAGGGTGATGTCGCGGCCTTCCCGGACCACTTTGGCCACCCCGAGCGGGATCGGCTCCATGGTGATCGGGCCGGAGGCCTTGAGCCCCGGGTAGAGGTATTTGTTCTCCAGGTACAGCGTCGGGTTGTTGTCCCGGATCGACGAGATCAGCAGCCCGGCAGCATCTTCCGGCGTCCCCGGCATCACGATCTTGATCCCGGGCACGTGCGCGAAGTAACTCTCCACGCTCTGCGAGTGGCAGGGGCCGGCATCGTCAAGCAATTGCACGGCGGGCTCTCCGGCTTGCTCAAGCGCCGCAAGGTGCAGGTGATCATGGGCGAAGGCACGCTCACCGCCGACGGCGCCGTCTCGGTGGACGGGCAGACGCTCAAGGGCCGAGCGACCATCCTGTGCACCGGTTCCGTGCCGCGCGCGATCCCCGGCATGGACGTCGACGGCGAGCGGATCCTCACCTCCGACCACGCCACCAACAGCACCGCCGACAAGCTCCCGGAGCGGGCAGCGGTGATCGGTGGCGGGGTGATCGGCGCCGAGTTCGCCTCGGTGTACACCGATCTCGGGGTGCAGACGACGCTGCTCGAGGCGATGAACGACGGCGTGCTGCTGATCGGGCCCGACCGCGACGTGGCGAACGTGCTGGCCAAGTCATTGACCAAGCGCGGCACCAAGATCCACGCCGAGGCCAGGGTCGGCAAGCTCGAACGCACCGAGAACGGTGTGGTGGTCCCGTTCGAGACACCGAAGGGCAGCGACAAGATCGAGGTCGAACAGGTGCTGGTCTCGATCGGGCGCCGCCCGGTCACCGAGACCGTCGGCGCCGAGGTGGCCGGGATCACGATCGACCAGCGCGGCTTCTTCGAGGTCGACACGAACACCATGCAGACCTCGCGCCCCGGTGTGTACGCCATCGGCGACTGTGTGGCGACCCCCGGCCTGGCGCACATCGCGTATGCCGAGGCGGTGGTCGCGGTCGACCACATCCTCGGCGAGACCCCGGTTCCGGTGGACTACGGCAAGGTGCCGTGGGTCGTCTACACCTACCCCGAGGTGGCCTGGTCCGGGATGACCGAGGCGCAGGCCAAGGCCGCCGGGCACAACGTCGTCGTGCACAAACATTCCTTCGCCGGCAACGGCCGGGCGATGATCCTGGGCGAGACCGACGGACTGGTCAAGATCGTCGCGGAGAAGGACGGCCCGATCCTCGGTTTTCACCTCGTCGGGCCCTGGGCCAGCGAACTGCTGCACGAGGGATACCTGGCGGTCAACTGGGAGGCATTGCCCAGCGACGTCGGACGGTTGATCCACGCGCACCCGAGCCTCTCGGAGGCGATCGGCGAAACCATGATCACCTTCTCCGGCCGTTCGCTGCACGGCTGAGGAGTTTCAGATCTTCAGGACTCAGCAGCACGCAGTAGCACTCAGCAGTGCACCGCCGCCACCCGCCACACGATCACGGGAGACACTGCATGTCGAACGACGAGTGGGTCGTCACGATGCCCAAGCTGGGCGAGACGGTCACCGAAGGCGAGCTCACCAACTGGTTCAAAGAAGTCGGTGACGCGGTCGCATTCGATGATCCGCTGTTCGAGGTGTCCACCGACAAGGTGGATTCCGAGATCCCCAGCCCCTATGACGGAGTGATCGCCGAGATCCTGGTGTCCTCCGGGGAAACCGTGCCGGTCGGCACACCGCTGGTGCGGATCGCGCCGCCCGGCGGCGCGGCAGCGGGTTCCGGCGGATCGGCGGAGAACCGTTTGCCGTCCTCGTCGCACAAACTGGCGGCGGCAGGTGGCCCGGCGCTCGGTGACCCGGCGGCGCCGCAGATGGGCGGCTCGGAGGGTCCCGCCGACGAGGACGGCCACCTCTCCGCGCCGACCGGCGTGGTGCACGACATCACGATGCCGAAGCTGGGCGAGACCGTCACCGAGGGCACCATCGGCTCCTGGCTGAAGCAGGCCGGCGACACCGTGGAGTTCGACGATCCGCTGTTCGAGGTGTCCACGGACAAGGTGGATTCCGAGATCCCCAGCCCGTACGACGGGGTGCTGCTGGAGATCCTGGTGCAGGCAGGCGAGACTGTTCCGGTAGGCACCCCGCTGGCCCGGATCGGCGAGGCCGGCGCAGCCGCGCCCGCGTCGCCCACAGGGTCGAGCTCCGCGTCCGCCTCGCCGTCGGGTTCCGCGCCGGATGCCGTTTCCGCGCCGGTCACGGCCAACGGGTCGGGGAACGGAGCAGCGCCGGCCGCCCGGACCGGAGGGGTGCTGCTGTCCCCGCTGGTCCGTCGGCTGGTCGCCGAGAGCGATTTGGACGTCGGTGCGATCAATGGCACAGGTGTCGGCGGGCGGATCCGCCGGGAGGATGTGCAGCAGGTCGTCGCGTCCGGTGGAGCGCGTGCCGGTGCGGCGCCGGCCGCCCTGGCCACGGCCCCGGCGCGAACCGTGCCCGTCGCCGCCCCAACCCCCTCGGCGGCTGCAACCACCACGCAGCCGATCCCGGCCGGCACGAACGACCCGCGCGACGAGGTCGTCACACTGTCCCGGATGCGGCTCGCGGTGGCCGGCGGAATGATGGCGTCGCTGGCCAACTCCGCGTCGGTGTGGACCTCCATCGAGGTCGACTTCGACAATGTGGAGAAGGTGCGGCAGAAGCACAAGGACCGCTTCAAGAAGGACACCGGCGCCTCGCTGTCCTACCTGCCGTTCGTGACCCGTGCCACCATCGACGCGCTGCGCGCGTTCCCGACGGTCAACTCCTCGATCGACATCGAGGCCAAAACCATGACGCTGCATCCCTACGTCAACCTCGGTATCGCCGTGGATCTCGACCAGCAGGGCCTGGTGGTGCCGGTCGTCAAGGACGCGGACAGCCTGAACATGCGCGGGGTGGCCAAGCGGATCACCGAACTGGCCGGCGCGGCCCGGGGCAAGAAGCTGGGTGCGGAGGACATGAAGGGCTCGACCTTCACCATCACCAACCCAGGACCGTTCGCCAGCTATGCCTCCTCGCCGATCATCAACCAGCCCAACGTGGCCATCCTGTGCACCGACGGGGTGAAGCGGCGCCCGGTGGCGGTGGGCGATGCGATCGCCATCCACCCGACCGGGATCATCGGGCTGGTCTACGACCATCGCGCGTTCGACGGGTCCACCGCATCGCTGTTCCTGATGCACATCCGCGATTCGCTCGAGCAGCGCAACTGGGAGCCCGAGGTCGGCTGACGTGTCGGCGCGTCGGGAGTCCCGGGCGTCGGAGGCAGAGCCGGTCACGGTGACGGTGGCGCGGCGGGTCGCTGCCGGTCGCGAGGCGGACTTCGAGGATTGGAGCGAGGAACTCACCGCAGTCGCTGCGAACTTCCCGGGGTTCCTCGGTGCCGGTCGGCTGCGTCCCAATAGGGTCGGTGAACCCTGGCACGTGGTTTTCCGGTTCGACAGTGCCCTGCACCTGCAGGACTGGGAGGACTCCGCGGAACGCCAGACACTGCTCGCCGAGGGCGAGCACCTGGTGGAGGCCACCGACATGCATCGGGTCAGCGGCCTGGAGACCTGGTTCTCGCTGCCCGGCCGCACCGCACCGGCACCGCCCAAATGGAAGATGTTCCTGGTTTCGGCCACGGTGTTCTACCTGTTGAACCTCACCCTGTCGCTGATCTACGGCTGGGAACTCGTGGGCTGGCCGTTGCCGCTGCGCATCGTGCTGGTGTCCGTTCCGGTGACAGCGATCGCTACCTGGCTGGTGATGCCGCGGGCGGCCCGGCTGCTGCAGGCCTGGCTGTACGCGCCGGCTCGCCGTCCCTGACCGCCCCTCCGGCGTTGGTCGGATGGCCGGGCACCGATCTCCGGGCCATGCTGCTGATCGACCCTCCGCGCAGCGGGACGAAAGGGCCTGCAATTCGGGGCGTTTCGGCCGTTTCGGCGGCGGCGGGCGAACGCCTACGTTGAGATCAGGACGGCGAGACGGCACCGGAGCGCGACTTCTCCCGCTGGGGATCCCGATGCCGGAAAGTCACATCGAAGCTCGTCGTCCTAGGGGGTTTCGATGTGGCATCGATGGATCGACGCATTTCACAGGTGCGCGACGCTGGCGCTGGCCGTGAGCATTGCGGGCGCTGCGATGGTGACGCTCACGGCTACCGCGAGCTCGGGCACCGCCGTGGCGGCCACGCCAGAGCCAGGCACCCTGGTCACGGTGGCGCCGGACCGCATAGCCGATTCCCGGGTGGGGCTGCAGATCCAGGGCCCGCTCGCCGCCGCGGCGGTAGCGACAGTACAGGTGGCGGGCAAGGGCAACGTGCCTGTTTCCGGGGTCGCCGCCGTTGCGGCCACGGTCACCGCAACGCAGCCACAGGCAGCAGGTTACCTGACGATCTGGCCGTCGAAGATGCCGCAGACCAACACGTCGGTGATGAACTTTCAAGCCGGACAAGACATCTCGGTCACCGTTGTGGTTCCGGTCGGACAGGACGGCGCCATTCAGTTGTTCAACGGTTCACCCGGAACGATGCACGTCATCGTGGACGTGACCGGCTACATCCCCGATGGTGACGCGTCGACCGCCGGCGCACTGGTTCCGGTCCCGCCGGCACGGTTGGCCGACTCCCGAAGTGGCCTGCAAATTCCGGGGGCGGTGCCGCCCGGCGGCACCGTCAGCGTGCAGGTGACCGGCAAGGGTGCAGTGCCGTCGGTCGGCGTGGGCGCCGCCGTGCTGACCCTGATCGCCGCCGATCCTGCCGCCGGCGGATATCTCACGGCGTGGCCGTCCGGGATCCCGCGCACGAACACCTCGGTACTGAACTTCCAGTCCGGGCAGAACATCAGTAACACGGTCATCGTGCCGGTCGGCGCGGACGGCAGTGTTCAGCTCTTCAACGGTGCGTCGGCAACCGTCCAGTTGATCGTCGATGTGACGGCGTACACGTTGGCGGGTGACCCGTTGGCCACCGGCGCGGTGGCGACGGTGCCGCCGGCACGGATCGCCGATTCCCGCACCGGACTGCAGATCCCCGGTGCGATTCCCGCTGGCGGAACCGTTGAGCTGCAGGTTGCCGGCAGAGGAGGCATCCCCGTCGACGGGGTCGCGGCGGTCGTCGGCACGATCACCGTCGTGTCCCCGCAGACCGGCGGCTACCTCTCGGCGTGGCAATCGGGCATCGCCCGGCCCGGCACGTCCAACCTGAACTTCGGCCGTGGGCAGATCATCGCCAACACCGTGATCGTGCCGGTCGGCTCGGCCGCCGTGAACACTGCGGCAGCCGGAAAGATCAAGCTGTTCAACGGGTCCGCGGGCACCGTGCAGCTGATCCTCGACGTGACCGGCTATGCGTTCGCCGCGTCCGCGAACAATCCCGGCCCTGGCACCACACCGGCCCCGCCGAGCACGCCGGCCCCGCCGAGCGAACCACCCCCGCCGTGCACACCGCCGAGCACACCGCCGACCCCGCCGGTCGACCGGACGCCACCGGGCCCGGCGACCGCAGTGGATATCGACGCGTCGACCGCGACAGTCAGCAGCCTGGTCGTGCGCTGGAACAATCCGTCCGACTCCGATCTGACCGGTGTGCTGGTGCGGCGAGCGGCGGGGAACACCGCACCGGCGTCGATCACCAGCGGTGACCTCGTCGCCGATACACCCGCCGGTGCCAGCGAAGTCACCGACTCCCATCTGGTGGCTTCCACCAGCTACTCGTACGCGGTGTTCGCCCACGACGGAGCCGGAAACTACGCGCCGGCGGCAACGGCGATCGGCACCACACGGGCGCCGGCGCCTGCCGCGGTGGGCGTGTGGTCCTGGGGCGCCGGCTATCAAGGAGAGCTGGCCGGCGTCATCGCTGGCAGCGCCGTGCCCGTGCAATCGACAGGCACGGCAACGGCGACCGACGTCGCGGGTGGTGGCCGGACGAGTTACGCGCTGCGCGGGGACGGCACCGTGGTGGCCTGGGGTGCCGGCGGGCAGGGCGCCCTGGGCAACGGTCACACCGACAACTCCGCAGCGCCGGTTCAGGTCTCGGGGCTCAGCGACGTCACCGCCGTCGCCGCCGGATTCGACGTCGGCTACGCGTTGCGCAGGGACGGCACGGTCTGGGCGTGGGGGTACGGATTCAACGGGGCGCTCGGGAACAACGGAACGGCCAACAGCGCGGTGCCCGTTCAGGTCTCGGGGCTGACGAACGTCACCGCCGTGGCCGCCGGTTTCGACACCGGCTATGCGCTGAAGGCCGACGGAACGGTCTGGGCGTGGGGATACGGCAACAACGGCCAGTTGGGCAATGGAAGTTCGGCGAAGAAGCTGGTGCCCGTGCAGGTCTCGGGGCTGAGCAACGTCGCAGGGGTGGCCGGCGGTGGCTGGACGGGCTATGCGCTGCGGCGCGACGGCACGGTCTGGGCCTGGGGCAACGGATCGGAGGGCGAGCTGGGTAACAACGCCACTACCAGTAGCACCTCACCGGTGCAGGTCTCTGGGCTGACGAATGCCACGGCCATCGCCGGCGGGGCCTACACCGGCTACGCCCTGCGTTCCGACGGAACGGTGCGTGCCTGGGGATTCGGCAACGACGGCCAGTTGGGGAACGGCAGCACCACGACAAGCGTCGTGCCGGTCGAGGTGTCGGGTTTGTCGTCGGTGACAGCCATCGCGGCCGGCGGGTGGTCCGGCTACGCGCTGCGGGCCGACGGGTCGGTGTGGGACTGGGGCTACGGCGCTGATGGCGAGCTGGGCAACGCTGCAACCGACGGAAGTGCGTTGCCCGTCCAGGTGTCGGCCCCCGCGCCGGCGGCCGGAATCGCGGCGGGAGCCTTCACCGGCTACGTGCTGATGCGCTAGCGGGACACCGGCAGCCCGAGCAGTCGCGCCGCGTTGTCCCACAGGATCGCCCTGCTGGCGGCGCTGTCCAGGTTGAGGGCGGCCACCGTGTCCAGCGGCGTCCGGTCGCCGAGTTCGAAGGGATGATCGGTACCGAGCATCACGTGCTCGGCACCGACGTCCTCGACCAGTCGGCGGAGCAAGGTCGGGTTGAACACCGCGGTGTCGTAGTACAGCTGGTCGGTGAACTCGCTCGGCGGCAGGGCGGTCGTCCGAGCGACATCCTTGCGTTCCCAACCCATGTCGAGCCGGCCACGCAATGAAGGAAGGCAACCGCCACCGTGAACGAGGCACAGGTTGAGCGGGTAGCGCTCGAGTACCCGGCCGAAGACCAGGCGAGCCACGGATAGTGCCGTCTCCATCGGGTAGCCGACCAGCTGCGGGAGCCAGAAGTCCCGCTGCCGCTGCGGATCCGGAACCCCGCTCGGGTGCAGGAAGACAAAGGTGCCGCGTTCGGACAGCAGCGCCCACAGGTCGTCGTTCACCGGGTCGTCGAGATCGCGGCCGCCGCCGCGGCTGCCGATCGCGATGCCGTCCAACCCGAGATCGTCCAGTGCCCGGCGCGCTTCCTGCGCGGCGCCCGGCCAACCCAGCGGCACCGACCCCAACCCCAACAACCGCTCCGGTGCGTCGTCCACGTACCTGGCCAGTTCCTCGTTGCCCTGGGCGACGATGTCCGTGGCGAAGGCCTCGTCGTCGGCGGTCGAGCAGAACAGGAACGGCGGCAGCGACACAGCGTGCCGGTCCACACCGACCTCGTCCATTTCCGACAGCCGGACGTCGACGTCGTACTGCGAGCGCGCCAGCGGGAGTGGAGCCCGCGGCCCGACACCGCTGACCCGCGGGTCCAGCATCACGATCCCGTCGGGCACCCCGGCGAGGTCGGCGAGTGAACGGTCGGCAAGCCACTGCAGCAACGGCAGCGGCATGGCGTGCGCGTGCACGTCCAGCGCACCGCTACCGGACGAGGTGGCTGCGACGGCCGGGCCGGTTGTCGCACTGGTGATCGCCATCGCGCCTCCTTCAGGTCTGTTCCGCCGGCAGTCGTCCGGCGGACCCGGACCGCTGTGCAGACGCCTTGCTCACGGCCATTGTTCCCGGGCGGTCGTTCACCGATCCCCGCTGTCGCGGTACCACTCTCACGTCCGCCGGGCCGATGTCACCAGGGACTCTCACTGGTCGGAAGAAGCGCTGCCCGCGATGTGCCTCGTCCGCAGACATGGCAACCTGCGGTGGATGCCGCCGGCCCATCCGCGGCAGATCCGGCCAGTGTTCGACGTCGACGCCGCAGGGCGCCGGCAGGGAGGGTCGTGTCCCGATGAGTTGGTATCAGATGCACCGCGCAGTTTATGACTGGGTCAGAGCCGGAGAGGTCAACAGCGACGCGGGGGGCGACGGGCGAGCGACGTTCGACGTCGGTGTGTACGACTTGTCGCCCGAGGAACGCAAGGCCTTCGACAATCAGGACATCGCCGCGTTCTATCAGCTGGGATTGCATGAGGTGTTGATCAACCGCTACGCCCGAGCCTGCGGTTTCTCCCGCGAGGACTATCGCAAGGCGCTGGAACCCTATGGCAAGAAGGAAGAAAGGAAGGGCCGGTGGCAGAAATAGTCCTCGCCTACTGCTCGTCGCATGCCCCGATGATGTCCTCGCAGCGGGAAGCGGCATCCGAGGAGCAGCGCAAGAACTTCTTCGGCGCCTTGGACTTCCTCAAGCAGGAGGCAGTCGACCGCGGTGTGCAGGCCGTCGTGGTGCTCTCGAACGAGCACTACACGAATTTCTTCCTGGAGAATTTCCCGCAATACTGCATCGGGCTGGGGGAGAAGAACTGGGGACCGACGGAGGAGTGGCTGCCGATCGACAAGGTGTGGATTCCTGGGCATCCGGGCCTGGCCAACCACATCGCGCAGTACACCCTGGATCACGGCTTCGACCCGGCGTTCTCGCATCTGCTCGAATTGGATCACGGAATCATGACCGTGTACTTCGAGCTGGACAACGACATGAAGCTCCCGCTGGTACCGATCGTGCAGAACTGTGCGGTACCGCCGCTGGTGCCGGTGCGGCGAGCCTACGAATTCGGTAAGGCGCTGGGTGACGCGATCAGGTCCTACGACGGGCTGGAGCGGGTCGCCGTGGTCGGCGCGGGCGGCTTGTCTCACTGGATCGGCAATCCTCGGGTCGGCGACATCAACGAGGAGTTCGACCGGTGGTTCCTCGAGGTCCTGGAAAGCGGTGATCTCGAGCAGGTGCTCGACATGCCGAACGAGGAGATCGAGTTGGCCGGGAACGGAAATCACGAAATGCGCAGCTGGCTGGCGGTCGCTGGCGCGGTGTCCGCCACCCAGCCGAAGGCAACCAAGCTCGCCTATGAGGCCGTGTACCCGTGGATCACCGGGATGGCCGTCGCCCAATGGGAAACCGGGCTGGGGGAAACGGGGCTGGCGGAAACGAACGGAACCGCGGCGACCGCCGCCGCGGAGCAACGAGAGGAGTCCCTCGCATGACCCTTCCTGATGTCAGTGCCGACCTCGAGGCGACCGCAAAGCGGGTGCAGGAGTTGGCCGACCAGGTCGCGGCCAAGGCCAAGGAAGACGGCCTGTCCTGGCTCGAGGGCTACGAGAAGGTGCTGAAGAACCTGCTCGACCTCGAAGAGGAAGCCGCGAAGAAATCCGGAGTTGATTGGGCGACCACGCTGGCGACCGCGCATGCGAATTTCGTCCGGGAAACCTCTGAGGTGTTCTTCCAGAGCCTGAGCAAGCAGCTCAAGAGCTGATCGGTTTCCCGCACTGGCGCAGTAACGCGTGGACCGGGCGCGGGTGAAGTCATCCGCGCTCGGGAATGTAGATGGCACAGATGGTTTCGATGATCAGCAGCTCGAGGAGACGCCCATGATCAGCGGCAAGACGACGCTCATCGCGCATGTGGGGTTCCCCACCTTCGCGTTCAAATCGCCGATGATCTACAACCCGTGGTTCGAGAAGAACGACATCGACGCGGTTGTCGTGCCCCTGGGCGTGAAGCCCGAGGAGTATCGGGCGATCTTCCCGTTGCTGTTCAAGATGACCAACATCCGGGGCGCGTTGGTCACGATGCCGCACAAGGTGGTCACCACCGAGTTGGTCGACGAGTTGACGCCGATCGCGCAGGTTGCGGGCGCCGCCAATGCCGTGCTGGTGCGCGAGGACGGTTCCCTGCTGGGCGACCAGTTCGACGGTGCCGGCTTCGCGCGCGGTGTGGCCCGCAAGGGTTTCGGTGCCAAGGGCAAGCGGGCGCTGGTGGTCGGCAACGGCGGGGTCGGGTCACCGATCGCGGCCTCCCTGGTCGCCGACGGACTGGCCGGCATCGGCCTGTTCGACCCCTTCATCCAGGCATCCGAGGCGCTGGCCGGGCGACTGGCTCAGCACTATCCCGATGTCGAGGTCACTGTCGGGTCCAAGGATCCCGAAGGTTACGACCTCGTGGTGAACGCCACCCCGCTGGGTATGAAGGACGACGACCCACTCCCGATGGACGTCGACCGCATCGCGCCGACCACATTCGTCGCTGACGTGGTGATGAAGCAGACCATCACGCCGTTCCTGCAGGCCGCCATCGACCGGGGGTGCCCCATCCAGGTGGGTCAGGACATGCTGTACGAGCAGATCCCCGCGTATCTGGAGTTCTTCGGCTACGGCAGCCCGACGCCCGACGAGCTCCGGGCCGTCTCGCAGATTCCCGACTGATACGTGACACCGATCTGGCGGTGGCTCCTGGCGATGGGTGGCAGCGCCTTCGTGCTGCTGTCCGGCGCCGTCGTGCTGTACGCCGGAGGGGACAGTAATCTGCGCCCGCTGGGGTGGCTGCTGATCGCCATCGGCGCGCTGGCCCTCGCGGTGAACACCGTGATGCGCGACAGGTTTCTGTGATGCGCTGGGGGCTGGCCGGTGGCAGCGACATCGCTGCCACCAGGATGATCCCGGCGATGCGCGCGCTCGGCCAACCGGTCAGTGCGGTGGCCAGCAGCAGTCTCGAGCGTGCCGAGGCGTTCGCCGCGACGCATTCCATTCCTGCCGCTGTCCCCGATGTTCGGCAGCTGGTGGCGCGTGAGGACGTGGACGCCGTCTACATCAGCACCGTCAACCGCCTGCATGGCGAGCACACCCTGCTCGCGGCCGCAGCGGGCAAGCACGTGCTGTGCGAGAAGCCGGTCGCCATGGACCTCGCGGAGGCCTGGTCCATGGTGCGGGCCTGCGAGGCTGCCGGGGTGGTCTTCGGTGTCAACCATCACCTGCCCGCGCACACTACGCACGCGGAGATTCGCCGGCTCGTCGCCGACGGTGCCGTCGGCCGGCCGATGTCGGTCCGGGTGTTCTTCGCCTTCGAACTTGCCGAGCGACTGCGGGGCTGGCGGCTCACCGACGCCGACCTCGGCGGACCGATCCTCGATCTGATGCCGCACGTCGCGTCGGTGGTGAACAAGCTGGTCGGGCTGCCACTGGATGCTTCCGCGATGGCCGTCCGGCAAGGAATGTGGGCACCCGGCCTGGAGGGTGACGCGGAAGACCGTGCGATGTCGGTCGTCCGGTACACCGGTGATGTGCCGGGGGATGTGCTCAGCCAGACCGACCTCGGCTGGACCACGCCGTATGCCAGGAACGGCCTGGAGGTGCACGGCACCGAAGGCTCACTGGTCGCGACCAACGTCATGCGTGCCGATCCGGGTGGATCGGTCACGCTGCAGGATTCCGCGGGGGTGCGGGAGATCGCTTTCACCGAGCACCGCGATGCCTATGAGGCCCCGCTGGAGGCCTTCGCCCGTGCGGTCGGCGGCGGCGGCGATCCTTCGATCAGCGGTCTTGAGGCGCTGCACGCCCTGGCGGTGACGCTTGCCGTCAAACAGGCGGGGGTGACCGGCCGGACCGTGCCGATCGATCTCGAGCCGCCGGGCTGGCGGCCACCGAACTGACCCGCGGGTTTCACGCACCGTGCTGACATCGGGCCGCCAGCTCACCAATGTGCCGATCGATCCGGTGGGACCAACTCCTACCCGGGATTTCCGTGCGGGAAGTCTGCGACATGAATGCTCCTTATTCCTGCGCATCATCCTGATGAGCGGTGGATTAGCGTTGTTCGCCTTGGGCAGCCGTGCCGGCCGGTGCCGACTGAGACACAAATGTGATGCCGCCCAGCGGAAATCGCCGATCCTCTCGTTGACCTGGCCAAACCGTCGCGGTGCACTGATCCCAGCCGCCGCAAGCCAGGCCGGGGCAACCCAGACGAGGAGAACTCATGCAAGACGAAATCGTGCGAGCCCCCGGGCTCGCACGAACCGACTGAGCACGCGAAAACTCCGAAGAAGGCCGCGGCCAGCGGTTGGATCGGCAGTGCGCTCGAGTACTACGACTTCTTCATCTACGCGCAGGCCGCCGCCCTTGTCTTCCCGACCATCTTCTTCCCGTCGGACAACCCTCAGGTCGGCATCGTCGCGTCGTTCGCCACCTTCGGTGTCGGCTACGTGGCGCGGCCCATCGGCGCGTTCGTGCTCGGCCACTGGGGGGACACCCACGGCCGGAAGACGGTGCTGGTCCTGTGCATGCTGTTGATGGGTGGATCGACGTTCGCCGTCGCGCTGCTGCCCACCTACAGCGCGATCGGGATCTGGGCGCCGGTCCTGCTGGTCGCGCTGCGGTTGATCCAGGGCTTCGCGGTCGGTGGCGAGATCTCCGGCGCCAGCGCGATGATCTTGGAACACTCACCGTTCGGCCGCCGAGGGTACTTCGCCAGCTTCACCCTGCAGGGTGTGCAGGCCGGCCAGATCATCGCCGCCGCGGTCTTCCTGCCGTTGTCCGCGATCATGTCGAAGGAAGCCTTCGAGTCCTGGGGCTGGCGCATCCCGTTCCTGCTCAGCGCGCTGGTGGTCGTCGCCGGTTACGTCATTCGCCGCCGGGTGGACGAGACGCCAGCATTCCAGGAGGAATCGGAGCACGGCGAGGTTCCTAGTGCCCCGATCGTGATGGCCGTCCGGGAGAACGGCACCGACATGCTCCGGGTGATCTGCATGGCGCTGATGAACGCCATCCCCACCGCGGTGACGGTGTTGGGTGCCACGTACGCGACAGCCGCCGGCTACGGCATCGGATTGACCACCACGAACTATCTGTGGATCTCGGTGTCGGGCAACATCGTCGCGGTGATCCTGATCCCGTTCGTCGGCAACCTGACGGACAAGATCGGTCGTCGACCGGTGATGATCGTCGGCTGTCTCGGGTCCGGGATCCTGGCGTTCCCCTACCTCTACTTCGTCAGCCAGGGCAACCTGATGATGGCGTTCCTGTTCGCGATCCTGATGTGGGGTGTCGTCTACCAGGGCTACAACGCGGTTTTCCCGTCGTTCTACCAGGAACTGTTCCCGACCAAGACCCGGGTCTCCGCGTTCGCCGTCTCGCAGAACATCGGCACGCTGATCACCGCATTCCTGCCGACCATCTACGCGGCGATCGTCGGCCCGACCCCCGGCGCCTGTGTCGTCGACAAGAAGTTCGCTCCGGACGTCGTCGTCAACGGACAGACCTGCCGTGCGTTGGCGGATTCGATCGAATCCAGCGTCATCTGGACGGTCGGCGGCATCACCTTCGGGTTGGCCATCATTGCGGCCATCTCGGCCTTCTCCGCCCGCGAGACCTTCCGCATCCACCTCAACGACCTCGGCAACAAGAACGCCGTGCCGATTCCCCGCGAGGAGTACGAGCGGATCCGGAGCACCGGGGTGGACGTGCCGGTTTGAGCGTGAACTGAAAGTACCTGAGACTCTGTGTCAAGGGCGGCCGGTCGACCTCCGTCGACCGGCCGTTCCGTGTCTTATCCGAGTCTGATCCGCCTTTGTCAGCACATCGCCACCGTCGGCGAGAAAAGGGAGCCATGACCTCGATCACCGTGCTCAACGGCCCGAACCTGAACCTGCTCGGCACCCGCAAACCCGAGGTGTACGGATACACGACGCTGGCCGACGTCGAAGTGCTCTGCACCGAGCAGGCCTTGAAACTGGGTCTCGAGCTGAAATTCCTGCAGTCCAACTACGAAGGCCAATTGATCGAGTGGATCCACGAACTCGGCCCGGCATTCAAGTCGGGTGAATCGATCGGGGTGGTGTACAACCCCGGCGCGCACACCCACTACTCGTATGCCATTCGCGACGCCATCGAGGCGGCGCAGGTGCCGGTGATCGAACTGCACATCTCGAATGTGCATGCCCGCGAGGAGTTCCGGCACCACTCGGTGGTCTCGCCCGTCGCGCGGGGGATCGTGGTCGGATTCGGAGTTCCCGGCTACTCGCTGGCGATCCGCGGCCTGTACGAACTGCATGAGGCGGAAATCAAGCACCGGCAGAAACCCGGCGTGCGGACATGAGCGTGCGGCTGGCGGTGGCGGGTGCTGGGCTCATCGGGCAGCGGCACATCGAGGAGATCGACGCGAGCCCGTCCGCCACCCTGGCCACCCTGGCCGCCATCGTCGACCCGTTCCCGGCCGCCGCCGAGGTCGCGGCGAAGTTCTCCGTCCCGCTGTGCTCGTCGCTGGCGGAGCTGTTCGTGCGGGACAAGCCGGACGGCGTCATACTGGCGACGCCGAACCAGTTGCACCGCTGGCCCATCAGATCGAGCACTTCGCCGCCGTCATCCGCGGTCAGCAGCGACCGATCTGCAGCGGCCGCGACGGGCTCAAGACCCTCCTGGTGGTCGACGCCGTCATCCAGGCGGCGCGGACCGGCCAGCCGGTGGACATTCCTACCTGACCGGGCGCCCCTGACCGTTCGCCTCAGCGCGGAGGTGCCCCTTTGAGGCGCGGATCAACTTCGTCGGCGCGGATAAAGTACCCCCGAAATGTGAGGGGTGGGGAGCGAGTCAACCCGTTCATCCGCGCCCGGAAATGAGACTGTCGGCGGCCGTAGGCGCTTTGAACGACAGCACTTGGGTCATCGGGCGGTTGTCTGACTCCGGCCTGTCGGGTGCTCGATTCGTGGGGTGAGATTCCACGCCGCTTGCCGGTCTGACCGCGGTCAACGGCATCCAGAGCGGGGTTCAACCAGTCCCTTGCCAAGCGGAATGACGGGTAAGTGATTACGAGTCATCAGCTGCGATTTCGGTGTCGCGCCGTGAATGACTCTCAACCGGATTTCGGCCGGTGGGGCTTGGTGGTGGGTGGGGTCGCCCGACGTGTCCGTCCTGGATGACGTGTTGGAGGGTTTCGTAGGCGTTGTAGGTGGGTCTGCCGAGTGACCGGTAGGTATTGGCGGCTCTCTTGAGGTAGGTGTCGACGGTGGAGGTGGCCGCTGGTGGCTCGAGCAGTTTGCCGATGTCATACCGGCCGACTCCCTGGGCGAGGAGTTCGAAGACCTGTCGTTCGCGGGGGGCCAGGTGCCCCACCAGGGTGGGATCGGTGAGCAGGGCGTGCGCGAGCCGGCTGGACACGGCAAGTTCACCGGTGCGTGCGGTCCGGATGGCCTGGATCAGTTGGGATTCTGGGTCTGATTTCAGGACCAGCCCGACCGCGCCCGCGGCGACGGCGCGACGGACCGGTACCGGGCGTACTTCCGCGGTGAGGATCAGTACTTGTGGGCCGGCCTGAAGGATGGTGTGCACGTTGTGGGCTGGGTCGGATTCCTCGTCCGCCTGGGGGACGCCCAGATCGAGGTCTAGCAGGACGACATCCGCTGCTGCGCCGCCGTTGTCGAGCATTTCGGCGACGCTACCGGCGGTGGTGATGACGGTGATCCAGGGGGCGAGTTCCCGCAGGGTCCACAGGATCCCCTTCAGCACGTATGGGTGGTCATCAACGGCGGCCAGGCGTAGAGGCAGGTCCGTGGACTCCCGCGTTGCGGGAATCTCTGACTCCGGGGTTGTCACCGGGTTGAGCCAACCGTGCGGGCGGATTGTTGGACAGTCCCCTGTTGTGGTGACATCTCGGCAGTGACGGTGAGTCGGACCAGCAGGAACCTTGACCCGTCGACCACGCCGGCGGCGGCAGCGTGGGCGATGGACCGCAGTTCTTGGCCCGTCGGTGCTGGCGTTACGAACAGGCTCGCGGATACCTCGCCCGGTGCTCGGGAGATGGACAGGACTGTCCGGACGGGCGGGGCGTCTTCCAGCGCGGCGGTGAGCAGCCGGGAGATCAGATCGGCGGGAAGCTGACCCGCGGCCTCGGGCCGGCATTGATCACGACCTGCTGGCCGCTAGTGTCCCGCGTCGGAGTTTCGTTCTCTATGTGCTAGACTTTGATCATGATGGGACGGCCAAAGGCGTTGTTGGAGTTGACATCTGACGAGAGGG
>Ga0208081_1000152_pt1 | contig 17060 bp, 16 predicted proteins | sample NGESurshal092012_6_FD_184479 | JGI IMG/M metagenome (GOLD analysis project Ga0208081, IMG submission 184479) | Arctic peat soil microbial communities from Barrow, Alaska - NGEE Surface sample 415-1 shallow-092012 (SPAdes) | ecosystem: Environmental > Terrestrial > Soil > Wetlands > Peat ...
TCTCCACACCTTTGACGGTGCGGGTTTCGGTGGCCTGGATGAGTGCCGCCCCGTGATGGGGGTAGACAACGGTTTCTCCGACGTTGAAAACCATGAGTGTTCAAGACCCCTTTCGCTGAACCCATCTTACCACGTTTCGCGCTGGGTCGGTGCTGTTGTCGCAGGTCAGGGCCTATGGTCCCACTTGACAAACCCTGACGGCGCGTGCTCAGGCAGGTCAGCGGCAAGGTCAGCGCCGGGTCAGGCCCGGTCAGGGCCGGGTGTGTGCAGGATCTGTTCCCGATCAAGTCCGGGTCCAAACGGCCCCGGACAGAAGACGGAGGGCACGCGGACGGTCAACACCGGGTCGCCTGCGTTGGCGCGCCCGGCGCGCACGTCACCGGGTACGCCAGCTAACCTCACTGCAGGATTGCGCCGCTCGCGGCACTGCGGGCGCGGTGCGACCCATCGACTCGCCTAGTTGCCTCAGCAGTTGCCGAGAAACGCAGTGCCGAGAAACGCAGTGCCCAGCGACGCCGTGCCGAGAAACGCAGCGCCGAGAACGCAATGCCGAGAACGCAATGCCGAGAACGAGTTGCCGAGAAGAGGGGAACCGCCGTGTCCCGCACCGCCCGCCTCCCGCGCCGGGTGCTCTTTCCCGCAGCGTTGGTCTTCGCCGCGGCCTGTCTGACGCTGAGCGGCTGCGCCGCCGGTCAGATCTCCCAGACCGCCGACCAGGTCGCCGCGATCGACGGCGCCAACGGCGCCGTCGGCGACATCACCGTGCTCAACGCGCGTTTGGCCCCGACGGAGGGAAACGGCTACGCCGAGGGGTCGAACGGACGCCTGCTGCTGTGGATCTCCAACAGCGGCCTGTCCGCGGACACGCTGGACCAGGTCAGTACCCCCGCAGCCGACTCGGTCCGCATCGTCGGCGACGCCAGCATCCCGGGGCAGTACCTGGCAGACCTGAGTTCGCTGACCGGCACCAGGGTGGTCGTCACCAACTTCACCCAGGACGTCCCGTACGGTCAGTCCATTCCCGTGACGTTCTCCTTCGAAAACGCCGGCACGCTGAACCTGGACATCCCGATCGAGATCCCCAGCGAGCGCGGCGGCGACCGCCCGACGGCGGAGATCCAGCCGCCACACCCGACCCCGTTGTGGGAAGAGTCTCCCGGCGGTGAGGCCGCCGGTGCGGCGGCCGAGTCCTCCGCAGCCGCGACCGCCACCACCACCACGACCACGAACGGCTGAGCTACCCGCCCCTCGACTCGTCAGCCCCGGCGGCGCGGCGCAGGGACTGACTGTCGGTCCCCCGCTCTAGGGTTCGGCCCATGAGATCCACTCCCGTCACCAAGGCGGCCAGAACCACCCGGTCGGCGCCGAGCCTTGGTTACCAGTGCGGCGAGTGCGGTCATCCCGCCACCAAGTGGCACGGCCGCTGTCCCGAGTGCCAAGCGTGGGGAACGTTGCTGGAGGCCGGTCCGGCCAAGGTTGCGCTGCGCCGGGTGTCTCCGGGCGCGGTCACCACACCGGCCGCTCGGATCGACCAGGTGTCCGCTGAACTCGTCGGGCCGCGACCGAGCGGGCTCGGCGAACTCGACCGGGTGCTCGGCGGGGGTCTTGTCCCCGGTGGGGTCGTCTTGCTGGCCGGTGAACCAGGGGTGGGTAAGTCGACATTGCTGCTCTCGACGGCCAGGGCGTGGGCGGCCGGCGGGCAGGGTCGGGTGCTGATCGTCACCGGCGAGGAGTCGGTGCCCCAGGTCCGCCGCCGCGCCGACCGGATGGGCGCGCTGCACCCCGACATCTTCCTGGCGGCGGAGAACGAGCTCGGAGCGGTGCTGGGTCATCTTGACCAGGTTCGGCCAACGCTGGTCATCGTCGACTCGGTACAGACCATCTCCACCGCCGAGGTCGAGGGCAGCGCCGGCGGGGTGAGTCAGGTGCGGGCCGTCGCGGCGGCGCTCACCGCGGCGGCCAAGGAGCGGGACATCGCCTGCGTGCTGGTCGGCCATGTCACCAAGGACGGCGCGATCGCCGGACCGCGGGTGCTCGAGCACCTTGTCGACGTGGTCCTGCACTTCGAGGGCGAACGCCATTCCAGCCTCAGGTTGATCCGCGGCGTGAAGAACCGCTACGGGCCATCGGACGAGGTGGGCTGCTTCCAGATGGTGCCGGACGGGATCGTGGGTCTAGCCGATCCGTCCGGGCTGTTCCTGTCCGCCAGAGGTGCGCCGGTGCCCGGCACCTGCGCCACCGTGACCATGCAGGGCAGGCGCGCGCTCCCGGTCGAAGTGCAGAGCCTGATCGCCCCCGCCGGCGGGGAGATCAGCCGCAGGACCGTGTCCGGACTGGACTCGGCTCGCACCGCCATGGTGCTGGCGGTGCTGCAGCGGTGGGGCGGCGTCGCACTGGCCGGGCAGGACGTGCTCGCCGCGACGATCGGCGGGGCCAAGATGATCGAGCCGGCCGCCGATCTACCGCTGGCGCTGGCGGTTTGGTCTTCGGCGCGGGACATCCCGCTGGCTCGTGGCCTTGTGGTGATGGGCGAACTCGGGTTGTCCGCCGAGGTGCGTCCGATCACCGGTGTCGACCGTCGACTGATGGAGGCAAGCCGGCTGGGTTTCGATCACGCCGTGGTGCCCACCGGATCGGTCACGGAGCGGCCCAAGGGGATGCGGGTCGACGAGGTATCCAATCTGGGCGATGCGTTCAGATCACTCGGAAACGACGATGGGGTGGTCCAATGGCTGCGCCGACGCAAATAGGGGTAACGGGAGTAGGTCGGCCCGGTCGGCACCGATCCGGCCCGGGACCCGGCTGACCCTCGCCGGGCCGGTCTGTCATCTGGGCGGTCCTAGACTGGGCGCGATCGGCTGACAGGGGAGGTCAGGATGGAGGATCGCACGAGCGTCGCTGCGCAGCGTGCCGTCCTGGCCCGGGTGGCCCCCGGAACGCCGTTGCGCGAGGGGCTGGAGAGGATCCTGCGCGGCCGGACCGGGGCGTTGATCGTGCTCGGCTTCGACCAGGGCGTGGAAGAGCTGTGTGACGGCGGTTTTCGGCTGGACGTCGAGTTCTCCTCGACCCGCCTGCGTGAGCTCTGCAAGATGGACGGTGCGGTCGTGCTGACCGACGACGGCACCCGGATCCTGCGGGCGAACGTCCAATTGACCCCGGATTCGACCATCCCGACGGTGGAATCGGGCACCAGGCACCGGACGGCGGAACGGACGGGGCTGCAGACCGGCCACCCGGTGATCGCCGTCAGCCATTCGATGTCGATCATCAGCCTGTACTTCGGCGGCCGGCGGCACGTCGTCGCAGACCCACCGACCATCCTCGGCCGCGCCAATCAGGCGCTGGCCACGCTGCAGCGCTACAAGTTCCGGTTGGACGAGGTGGCCAGGGCGCTGTCCGCGCTGGAGATCGAGGACTTCGCGACGTTGCGGGACGCCATGACGGTGCTGCAACGGCTGCTGATGGTCCGCCGGATCGCCGACGAACTGACCAGCAACGTGGTCGAACTCGGCACCGACGGCAGGCTGCTCGGTCTGCAGCTGGAGGAGATGCTCAGCGGCACACAGGGTCTGGCCGAGTTGCTGATCGGCGACTACCTGCCTGGCGAGGAGAACCCGGAGCGGGTCGACGAGATCGCGGTGGCGCTGGACGATCTCGACGAGGTCGACCTGCTGGATCTGACGTCCGTCGCACGGACGCTGGGCTTGCCGACTCAATCGGACGCGCTCGACGCGCCGGTCAGTCCGCGCGGGCATCGGCTGCTTGCCGGTATCCCGCGGCTGCCACCGGCCGTGCTGGATCGGCTGATCGCCCACTTCGGCAATCTGCAAGGGCTGCTGGCAGCCACCGCTGCGGATCTGCAGGAGGTCGAGGGGGTCGGCGAGGCGCGTGCCCGGGTCGTGCGTGAGGGATTGTCACGGCTCGCCGAATCGTCGATCGTCGACAGGTACGGCTCGGCGCTGTAGCCGCCGGGGCGCAGCACCTGGCGTGTCCGGTGCCGGGCTTTGTGGCGATCTCGACGCTCACGCTGCTCACGACCCTTACGCTGCTTACGCTGCTTACGCTGCCGGAGCCAACCCCGTGCTGCAGCAAGAGCAACGCTCGGGCACGAGAGCATCGTGCGAGTACCGGGCGCCGATCAGCCCGTGACGGTGAACGGCGCGGGCGAGCTGGACAACCCGCCGAGCTGCCCGATCACCGTGTAATCGCCGGCAGGGATCGCGACGCGTTCGCCGGTGCACCCGGGCGCGGACGTGGTGCCGGACCATTTGATCGTGTACTGGAGCTGCTGACCTGGCGTCAGCTCCCTGACCTCGGTGCCGGTGCCGGGGAAGCAGTCCGCGGTCGAGAAGATCCTGCTGCCATCGGCGCCGAACACGGTGAATGTCTGAAGCGAACCCGACACATCGCGTTGGCAGACCTGGGTCCCAATGTTGGTCACGGTGAGCAGCAGCCGGGGCTGATCGCCCACCGCAAAGGCCGGTGCGGACGGCGCCGCGGTCACGGAGACATCCGCGTCGGCGCACAGCAGCTTGCCCTGCGCGTCATACGACGGCGGGGGTGGAACGGGGGCGGGCGGCGGAGCGGCGGCCGGGGCCTCCGGCGTGGCAGCGGTCGCCTCCGGAGTGGCAGCGGGAGCAGCGGCAGCCGGCTCGGAAGCGGCGGGCGCTGCTGCTGCTGCTGCGGGAGCGGACGCGGCTGCACTGGCTTCGGCCGGGGACGATGCGATTCCCGAGCCGGTGGCAGAGCCAGCCGCCGGTGATCCGCTGCCTGATGCGGACGGCGACACCGAGCCGGACAACGCGGACGAATGTGTCGGCACCGGAGAGATGGCGGTGGACGCGGCCAGTTCGCCGGTCAGGGTGGGCGCGGCTGAGCCGGCGACGTTCACCGCCGCATCGGAAACCGCGGCGGACCGGGAGGACCGGGTCGCCAGGAACCACACCATGCCGATCAGTACAGCGACCGCGAGCACAATTGCCGCGACTCTGCGAACCCAGTAGACCTTCGGCGTCTGCGGGCCAACGGGGTGCATCACGTCAGCGACGGTAGTCTCGGGTTTCGCCATTCTTGGGAGCAACGCCGAGGAGCACAGTGTGACGGCCATCGACGATCTACTCGGACGGAACCTGGCGGCAGCCGAATACCACCCGGTCGGGATGGGTCCCGTGCCCACGCTGGAGATCGCGCTGGTGATGTGCATGGACGCCCGGATCGACGGTCATGCCGCCTTCCGGCTGAACCTTGGTGAGGTGCACCTGCTGCGCAACGCCGGCGGTGTGGTCACCGACGACGTGATCAGATCGCTGTCGATCTCTCAGCACGCGCTCGGCACCCGGGAGATCATGATCATCCACCACACCGACTGCGGCTTGGCGCGCCTGGAGGAGGACAAGTTCCGGGCCCATCTGGCGACCTTTGCCGGGTACCGCCCGACCTGGTCGGTGCAGGCGTTCAAGGACCCGCATGATTCGGTCCGCGAATCCCTGCGCAGGATCAGGGATTCACCGTTCCTGCTGCATCACGACGCGGTCCGCGGGTTCATCTTCGACGTGAACACCGGACTGCTGGAAGAGGTGTTCGTGGACGGCGACAATCCCACCGGTCAGCTTGATCCCGCCGCGACACCCCCGCCCGCCGGGTCGGCGCGGACCGTTGTCGCGGACGCGATCGCCGCTGACTCGGGGGCCGCCGGTGCCGGCCACTGAGCTTGCGGCGCAACCAGATCAAGGCCGTTCCCGGCTGACACGCGCACCCGCAATCGGCCCACGAACCGCGCCGTCCACGGCCCGCTCGTCGGCACTGGACGCCGACCTGCTGCTGAATTTCTTCACCGAACGCGGTCGTAACCTGCCGTGGCGCGAACCAGCGGCGACGCCGTGGGCGGTGCTGGTCAGCGAGATCATGCTGCAGCAGACGCCGGTCAACCGGGTACTGCCGGTCTACCGGGAATGGATGACGCGCTGGCCGGGGCCGGCTGCCCTGGCCGCAGACTCCCCCGCCGACGCGATCCGGATGTGGGGTCGGCTCGGTTATCCGCGGCGCGCACTGCGGCTGCATGCAGCGGCCACGATGATCGCCGCCGAATGCTCCGGCGAGGTCCCGGACACCGTCGAGAACCTCTTGCGGCTACCGGGAATCGGCGAGTACACCGCGCGTGCGGTCGCCGCTTTCGCCTTCGGCCGGCGAACTCCGGTGGTGGACACCAACGTTCGGCGGGTGCTGTCCCGGGTGGTCCGCGGTCTGGACGAACCACGAGAGCCGGCCACCGCGGCCGACCGCGCTGACATGGCTACCCTGCTGCCGACGGAACCGGCCACCGCAGCCCGGTTCTCGGCCGCGGTGATGGAGCTGGGTGCGCTGGTCTGTTCGGCGCGGTCCCCGGATTGCGTTTCCTGCCCGCTGGCCGACCGCTGCCGGTGGCGGCTGGCCGGATCGCAGCCGGGGCTCCCGCGTCGAGCGGTGCAGACCTGGCATGGCACCGACCGGCAGGTCCGCGGCCGGATGATGGCGGCATTGCGGGCAAGCCAGGGTCCGGTCCATGACGACACGCTGGCGGAACTGTCCACCGACGCCGAGCAGGGGCACCGCTGCCTGGCCTCGCTGCTCGTCGACGGCCTCGCGGTCCACGCCGGCGCCGGTCACATCGCGCTGCCGGATTGAGCGCCGGTGGTCGATTGCCTGCTCTGCCATCCCGCTGCCGCCGACGCCGCGTTCGACCGGGTTCGGTTGTGGGAGGACGACCTCTGGCGACTCTCGGCGGTGCTTCGCGGTCCGATACCGGGTTTCGCGCACCTGGAGCCGCTGCGGCACATCCCGTTCGTCACCGACCTGGACGGCGCCGAGGCCGCGACGTTCGGCCCGGTACTCGCCCGCGTCACCGATGCACTGCGGGTGGCGGCGGACGCCGAGAGGACCTACGTCTATGTCTTCGGTGATCACGTCCCGCACTTCCACGTCAACCTGGCCCCGCACCGAGCCGGTGACGCGCTGCGCGGCGGGCCGGGGCTGCTCGATCCCAACGCCCCCGACGCGGCCCTCACGGCTCATCAGGCCGTGGCAGCGGCAGCGCGGGTCGCACTCGCCTGACACGGCTCGCCTGACAGGGCTCCTCTGACAGGGACAGGGATTCCACGGGGAAGAACGACTCCGGCCCGCCCTCCTCGAACGGAGCGCGGGCCGGTGGTCTTGTCGGGGCGGCTGCCCCGCGCCGAGCGAGCTCAGACGGTGGCCTCGCCCGCGTCTGTGGCCAGACCGGCGGCCACCACCTCGGGAACCACCGACGGCTTGGGCTCGCCCCGGAAGGTGAATTCCATGTCCTTGCCCTCGCCCGTCACGTCCACCAGGATGATCTCGCCGGGCCGGATCTCGTCGAAGAGGATCTTCTCCGAGAGCTTGTCCTCGATCTCCCGCTGGATCGTGCGACGCAGGGGCCGCGCGCCCAGCACGGGGTCGAACCCGCGCTCGCCGAGCAGTGCCTTCGCGGCCGTCGTCACCTCCAGCCCCATGTCCTTGTTCTTCAGCGCACCCTCGACCCGCTTGAGCATCAGGTCGACCATGCGGTGGATCTCCTCGGTCGTGAGCTGGTGGAACACCACGACGTCGTCGATACGGTTGAGGAACTCGGGACGGAAGTGCCGCTTGAGCTCGTCGTTGACCTTCTGCTTCATCCGCTCGTAGGTCGACTCCGCGTCGTTGCCCTGGGCGAAGCCCAACGACACCGACTTGGAGATGTCCTGCGTGCCCAGGTTCGAGGTGAACACGATGACGGTGTTCTTGAAGTCCACCGTCCGGCCCTGACCATCGGTCAGCCGGCCATCTTCCAGCACCTGCAGCAGCGTGTTGTAGATGTCCTGGTGGGCCTTCTCGATCTCGTCGAACAGCACCACCGAGAACGGCTTGCGCCGCACCTTCTCGGTCAGCTGGCCGCCCTCTTCGTAGCCGACGTACCCGGGAGGGGCACCGAACAGCCGCGACGCGGTGTACCGGTCGTGGAACTCGCCCATGTCGACCTGGATCAGCGCATCCTCGTCACCGAACAGGAACTCGGCAAGGGCCTTGGTCAGCTCGGTCTTCCCGACACCGGACGGGCCGGCGAAGATGAACGACCCGGACGGACGCTTGGGGTCCTTCAGGCCGGCGCGGGTACGCCGGATCGCCTGGGACACCGCCTTGACCGCCTGGTCCTGGCCGATGATCCGCTTGTGCAGCTCATCTTCCATCCGCAGCAGCCGGGTGGTCTCCTCCTCGGTGAGCTTGAAGACCGGGATGCCCGTCCAGTTGGCCAAAACCTCGGCGATCTGCTCGTCGTCGACCTCGGACACCACGTCCAGGTCGCCGTCTTTCCAGGCCTTTTCCCGCTCGGACTTGCGGGCCAGCAACTGCTTCTCCGAATCACGGAGCGCGGCGGCCTTCTCGAAGTCCTGCGAGTCGATCGCCGATTCCTTGTCCCGGCGAACGGCGGCGAGCTTCTCGTCGAAGTCACGCAGGTCCGGCGGCGCGGTCATCCGGCGGATGCGCATCCGGGCGCCGGCCTCGTCGATCAGGTCGATCGCCTTGTCCGGCAGGTAACGGTCGCTGATGTACCGGTCGGCCAGGGTGGCCGCGGCGACCAGCGCGTCGTCGGTGATGGTGATCCGGTGGTGCGCCTCGTAACGGTCCCGCAGACCCTTGAGGATCTCGATGGTGTGCGCCACGTTCGGCTCACCGACCTGGATCGGCTGGAAACGGCGCTCGAGAGCTGCGTCCTTCTCCACGTACTTGCGGTACTCGTCCAGGGTGGTCGCACCGATGGTCTGCAGTTCACCACGGGCCAGCATCGGCTTGAGGATCGACGCCGCATCGATCGCGCCCTCGGCGGCTCCGGCACCAACCAGGGTGTGGATCTCGTCGATGAACATGATGATGTCGCCGCGGGTGCGGATCTCCTTGAGCACCTTCTTCAGGCGCTCCTCGAAATCACCGCGGTAGCGGGAACCGGCGACCAGGCTGCCGAGGTCGAGGGTGTAGAGGTGCTTGTCCTTGAGCGTCTGCGGCACGTCGCCGCGGATGATCGCCTGGGCCAGGCCCTCGACGACCGCGGTCTTGCCGACGCCGGGCTCACCGATCAGCACCGGGTTGTTCTTGGTGCGGCGGGAGAGCACCTGCATCACCCGCTCGATCTCCTTCTCCCGGCCGATGACCGGGTCCAGCTTGCCCTCCCGGGCCGACTGGGTGAGGTTCCGACCGAACTGGTCGAGCACCAGCGAGGTCGACGGGGTGCCCTCGGAGCGCCCGCCCTCGGCGGCGGCGGTCTCCTTGCCCTGGTAGCCGGAGAGCAGCTGCAGGACCTGCTGGCGGACCCTGTTCAGGTCGGCGCCCAGCTTCACCAACACCTGCGCGGCGACGCCCTCGCCCTCGCGGATCAGCCCGAGCAGGATGTGCTCGGTGCCGATGTAGTTGTGGCCGAGCTGCAGCGCCTCGCGCAGGCTCAGCTCCAGCACCTTCTTGGCGCGCGGAGTGAAGGGGATGTGCCCGGACGGCGACTGCTGCCCCTGGCCGATGATCTCCTCGACCTGGGCGCGCACGCCCTCCAGCGCGATCCCCAGGGATTCCAGGGCCTTCGCGGCGACGCCCTCACCCTCGTGGATGAGGCCGAGCAGGATGTGCTCGGTGCCGATGTAGTTGTGGTTGAGCATCCTGGCTTCTTCTTGCGCCAGGACGACCACGCGCCGCGCTCTGTCGGTGAACCGTTCGAACATGTGCACTCCTTACGGGCGTGCGCTGCGTTGTGGTCTGAGGTGGTTGCCGATCCGTACTGCTGATCCGTACTGCTGAGCATTGATGAACACCGCAGTCGATGCCGGAGAACTGCTTCATCCCGTGCAACCGCCCGCCCCCGACGGACCAACGAGAAGGCACCGGACCGGAGGACAGCGGATGGTTCACTGTAGTCGGCCGATGCCGGACCCCGGTGGAGTCGCGGACCGGTGACGACACTGCGCACCGTGCCGTCACTGCTGTCCAACGCTGCCCGAGCGGGTCTCGTTCCGCCAGATCAGTGGGTACGCCGTGGGCGAACAGTCAGTCATGGCTGGCCGACTGTAGGCGACTGTGGACGGGCGGTGACCGTGCTGCCGAACGCTCCACGGACCCGCTCCGGCGGATTACCCGATCGATTTCACTCTTTCGTGCTGCAAACGCCTCCGATTCGTGCTGCAAACGCCTCCGACCCCCGCCAATGGCAGGGGTCGGAGATCGATGGACCGGCGATCGGCCGGTCACCGGAACTACTGCTCAGCGTGCGCGATCGGCCGAGCCTGAATCTCAGCTCAATGCGCTCTCAGCTCAGTGAGCGGCTTCGAAAGCCTGCTGAACCGCGGCGGAGAGCCGTCCGCGCTCGGAGACCTCGTAGCCGTTCGCCCGGGCCCACTCCCGGATCGCGGCGGTCTGCTCACGGTCGGGAGCGGTGCGCGACCCGCGCGGGGCCTTTGCCGCCTTGACCGCCTTCGGCCGTCCCGGGCCGCGGCGACCGCCGTCGACCCGACGGGCGCTGGCCACGTAACCGGCAAGCGCGTCACGCAGCTTGCCGGCGTTCTTCTCAGTCAGGTCGATCTCGTACGACGCCCCGTCAAGCGCGAACGAAAGGGGTTCCGCGCCCTCGGAACCGTCGAGATCGTCCACTACCAAGACGGTGGTCCTCGTTGCCATACCAGTCCTCCTGTGTGCGCCCAAAGGCCATTGTTTTGCCGGCCCCAGAATAGTGCCGGTTCCGCTTCTCCTCCACCATAACCTGCCATTGTCGCGGCGGGTTCCAGACCCGCCCGAAACGCCTCTTCGAAGCCTCCGCAAAATAGCACCGCAGCAACGGAGCGAAGACCCCGACACGCACTTCCGGCGAGGGCCGAAACACCGTTGGGCCGTCAAATGCCGCAAAACGCCCGGGTGGCCATTCTCCGCGGGAGGTGTTCGGCCCGAACGGGGTCAGTCCCCGGGACGCACAAACGGAAACAGGATCGTCTCGCGGATCCCCAAACCCGTCAGCGCCATCAGCAATCTGTCGATGCCCATCCCCATGCCGCCGGCCGGTGGCATTCCGTACTCCATGGCCCGCAGGAAGTCCTCGTCCAGAACCATCGCTTCGACATCACCCATCCCGGCAAAGCGGGCCTGATCCACGAAACGCATCCGCTGGACCACCGGATCGACAAGTTCGGAGTATGCGGTCGCCGTTTCAATCCCGCGGATGTACAGATCCCACTTCTCCGCCAATCCTGGGCTATCTCGATGTTCCCGGGTCAGCGGCGACGTCTCGGCCGGGAAATCCCTGACGAAGGTCGGCGCCACCAAGTGCGGCACCACCAACTCGTCGAACAATTCCTCGGCCAGTTTGCCGGGTCCGTAGTGCGGGGCGACCGGCACGCCGACCCGGTCGGCCACCTCACGCAACCGGGACATCGGGGTGTGCACGGTGATCTCTTCGCCGGCCGCCTGCGACAGCGCGCCGAACAACGTCACCGATCCCCAGTTCCCGCCGAGATCGAACTCGGAGCCGTCCGCGTGCACCGCCAGGGTCGATCCGTAGACGGCGATGGTGGCCTGCTGCACCAGGGTTCGGGTGAGCTCGGCCATCCCGTTGTAGTCGCTGTAGGCCTCGTAGGCCTCCAGCGTGGCGAACTCCGGGGAATGCGAGGAGTCGGCTCCCTCGTTGCGGAAGCTGCGGTTGATCTCGAAGACCCGCTCGATTCCACCCACCACGGCGCGCTTGAGGTACAGCTCGGGCGCAATCCGCAGGTACAGGTCCATGTCCATGGCATTCATATGGGTGACGAAAGGCCGCGCTGCGGCCCCGCCGTGCAGGATCTGGAGCATCGGGGTTTCCACCTCGAGGAAATCCCGGTCGTACAGCGTCGATCGCAATGAGCGATTCACCGCGCTACGCACCTGGACGGTCCGCCTGGCCTGCGGCCGGACGATCAGGTCCACATAACGCTGGCGGACCCTGCTTTCCTCCGACAGCGGTTTGTGTGCGACCGGTAAGGGCCGGAGCGCCTTGGCGGTGATCGCCCAGGAATCGGCCAGCACCGACAGCTCACCCCGCCGGGAGGTGATCACCGAACCGTGCACGAACAGATGGTCCCCGAGGTCGACATCGGCCTTGAATGCCGCGAGCGATTCCGCGCCGACCCCGTTCAGCGACACCATGACCTGCAATTCGCTGCCCGTTTCCCCGGCACCGCCTTCGCGCAGCGTCGCGAAACACAATTTCCCGGAGTTGCGCAGGAAGATGACCCGTCCCGTGACGCCCGCAACTTGACCCGTGTCGGTGTCCGGCGGCAGATCCGGATACGCCGACCGCAGGGCGGCAAGCGAGGTCGTCCGTTCGACGCCGACCGGATACGGTTCGATCCCGCTGTCGAGCAGTCGCTGACGCTTTTCCCGGCGCACCCGCAACTGTTCAGGAATGGCATCCGTCACATCATTGGGGGGTTTTTCGGGGTCAGTGCTGGAGCCGGCACCGCGCACAGCACCGCTCGGTCGCGGCGTGGCAGCAGATGCGGAGGGAGACGTGGGGCCAGAAAGGTCGCCGGGAGTGTCATTGCCCTCACCGGCGGTGGATGGGGTCGGTCTGGGCGTCACGGGTGGCTAGCCTACTTGCCGCATTCCCGACGCCGAGCCGCGCAGCGTGCGCTGCCACGGCTTTCGTGTGCATTCGAGCAAACCGATCAGCCGGGCCGGGTCACAATGATCAGGGTCACAATGTTGATGTGCCGACACCGGAGCCACCCGCGACTCGCGGCTGGACCCGTGAGCTGGCCGGGTCTTTCCAGACCGCTGCGTCCGGCTACGCACGGTTCCGTCCCGGCTACCCGCCGGCCGCGGTGGGTGCCGCGCTCCCCCCGGATGCCCATCGGGTCCTCGACCTCGCCGCCGGTACCGGGAAACTCACCGAGGCCCTGGTCGATCGGGGGTTGGACGTCGTCGCGGTCGAGCCGCTTCCCGGCATGCTGGCCGAACTCGCATGGCGGTTCCCGTCGGTCACCGCTGTGCTCGGGTCGGCGGAGGCGATCCCGTTGCGGGGCGGCCTCTTCGACGCCGTCGTGGTGGGCCAGGCCTTTCACTGGTTCGACCACGAACGGGCGCTGCGTGAGATGGCCAGGGTGCTGCGGCCCGGTGGGACGTTGTCCCTGCTGTGGAACCACGACGACGAGACCGATCCGTTGGTCAGGGCGATCGAGGCGGAACTGAACCGGATCGGCCGACCCGGCGGCGGTACCAGCGGCCGCGGCCGACGGGACGCCGGACCGTCATCGGGATGCCCACCGCCGCCGTTCGGCGGCCATCCGGCCTTCACCGACCCGGTGCTGATCATGATCAGATGGATGCGTCGCACCACCGTCGAGGACCTGGTGGGCCTGCAGCAGACCTACTCGTACGTCATCGGTGCGGACCAGCAAGCCCGCGACGACCTGGCCGTTGCCGTCCGGGGCCATGCCCGACGGCGCAGTGGCACCGACGACGGCGAGCTGGCCATCCCGGTGATCTGTGAGGTCTGGCGGTCCACATGTCGCTGACCGGTGACACTGAGGACGCTGTCGACGCTGTCGACGCTGTGGACGCCAGGGAGGCGGGTGAGGTGGCCGAACACCTGCCGGTGCTGCCGGCGACGGCTTGGCGAGCCGCGGCGACCCGGCACGCCGAACGCGTACGAACCCTCACCGAGGGGCACGCGGCCCGGGCGAGTGCCGGCCGGCACCATCCGGTCGAGGACTTCCTGTTCAGCTATTACTCGCTCCGCCCCGGGCAGCTGCGGCGCTGGTATCCGGGTGCGGAGGTGGCGCTGGCCGACGCCTCGGAGCGCGCCGGCTGGCGGTTCCACCGCGCCGTCGGCGGGTCGACCGGAGCCCCGACGGTGGCCGTGGATCTCGGGGGTTTCACGGCCGCGCGCGGCGCGCAGCTGGACTTCACCGTCCGGATGCTGTCGGCCACCTCCGCGGCGCCTGGCCAGTTCGGCTGCTTCGGGCTGCACGAGTGGGCGATGGTGTACCGGCAGGGCGCCGACGAACGCCGGCATGCGTCGTGGGGGCTGCGTCTCGGGCCGACCGGCACCGACGAGGTGGTGCGCGAGCACCAGATCCGGTGCACCCATTACGACGCGTTCCGGTTCTTCACCCAGGATGCGCGGCCACGCAACACCGTGCGGCCGAACCTGGATTCCCGCCTGGCCATGGAACAGCCCGGGTGCCTGCATGCCGGGATGGACGTCTACAAGTGGGCCTACAAGATGATCCCGGTGGTGCCCAGCGAGTTGCTGCTGGACTGCTTCGAGCTGGCCAGGTCGATCCGCGAGCTGGACATGCGGGCCTCGCCCTACGACCTGTCCGCGCTCGGATACCCGCCGGTGGCCATCGAGACAGCCGAGGGCAAGGCCGAATACGTTGCCGCGCAACGCGAGTTCGGACAGGCCGCGCAACTGCTGCGCGGACGACTGCTGGCGGTGCTGCGGCGGGTGAGCTGACCAGACTGGCTGACCAGATTGGCTGACCCAGCCGGCGGCTCAGTCCTGGTCCGGCGCCCGGCAGCAGTACTCCAGGTACAGCGCGCCGCCCATCATCACGACCGCCCCGACCAGGCCGATGATCCCGGTCAACCCGTCCGATTGGGCGGCGGGCAGCAACGTCCAGGACGGCAGCACATAGACCAACAGCCCCACCCAGAGCCCGGCCAGGGCCGCGCCTGCCAGCGAGGTGGCCTTGGCGGCCATCACCGCGCGGGCGGCGGTGAGCGGCGGCACCGGCGGCCTGGTCCGCGCCGCGCCGCGGGGATGCTCCGGCGGACGGATGCGGCTGCGCAGCCCGCGGCCGGCGATCGCCTCGCCGATCCCGAGGAGCGCGGCGGCCGCCCCGGCGAACCGCGGCAGCGGCGGCATCCGCTGATAGTTCAGCCGCACCAAGGTATATCCGACGACCGCGGCCACCAGCGCGACGGCAATCAGATCCTGGGGACGGGTGATGCCCATCCGCTGCCGCGGGTCAACGGACATGGCCCGCCCTGGTGATGCCGCCGACGTCCATGGCCGCGATCAGGTCGGCGATGGGTCCGGCGCCGGGCAGGTCCGCGGTGGGATCGATCTCGGCCCAGGGCACCAGCACGAAGGCGCGCTCCGCCGCCCGCGGGTGCGGCAGGGTCAACACGGGATCGGCGCTGACGACAGGCTTGCGATGCACCTCGACGGTGATCACGTCCGCGTCCAGTGTTCGCGGCCCCCAGCGCACCGACCGTTCCCGACCGGCGGCCTGCTCCAGCTCCTGGCACCGGGCCAGCCAGCCCTGCGCGTCCACCGTGTCGTCCTCGACGATGACGGCGATGTTGTAGAAGTCGTCCTGCGGCACCGGCCCCCAGGGCGGCGTGCGGTAGATCCGGGAGACTGCCCTGACCGACTTGCCGAGGCTGGCGACCGCCTGCTGCAGGTGCGTCCGTCGGTCGCCGACATTGGACCCGAGTGACAGCACCGCGCGGCTCACCTGTCCGCTCCCGGGCTCGCGGCCGGGCTCGCGGCCGGTTGACGGCCGTGACCGGACTTCACCGAGCGGCGGACCGTCACGCTCACGTCCGTGAAGGTCAGCGGGATCGGTGCGAACGGCTTGTGCACGGTGACCTCGGCCGCATACACCGGGTACCTCGCCATCAGCGTCTCCACGATCTCGCCGGCCACCGCCTCGATCAGGTCGCGCGGCGGCCCGGCGATGATGCCGGCGGCGAGCTCGGCGAGCTCCCCGTAGTGCACGGTTTCGGTCAGCTCGTCGGTGGCCACCGCCCGGGTGAGGTCGAGCCAGATGGTCACGTCGACGACGAATTCCTGGCCGTCGCGCTTCTCGTGCTCGAAAACCCCGTGGTGTCCGAAGACGGTGAGGCCGGTCAGCCTGATGCGATCAGCCACCGGTCACCGCCGCCGGCATCCCGTCCGCTGCCGGGGTGGATTCGTCCGTGGTCGGCACAGTGCTCGACCGGTGGTCGGTCCAGCCGCTCCCGTCGGCCCGGAGCAACCGTCGCCGCGGGCCCCGCCCGCTTACCGCAGCGGCCACCCTGACGGCGTCCAGCGACGGTTCCGCCTCGTGCACCCGCACGCCCCACACGCCGGCCGCCGCAGCCAGCGCCGAGATCGCCGTGGTCGCGGATTCCCGGCCATCGGCCGGACGCAACCCGCGCTCGTCGGACAGCAGAGCCCCCAGGAACCTCTTGCGGGACGCCCCGATCAGCACCGGGAATCCCCAGCCGGAATCGCCGATCGCTCCGGTGAGCCGGGGCAGGGCACGCAGCAGCGCCCAGTTGTGGGCGGCGGTCTTGGCGAACCCCAGCCCGGGATCGAGCACCAGCAGTGACTCGTCCACGCCGGCCGCGACGGCTGCCGCGACCCGGTCCAGCAGTTCTGCGCTCACCTCGGCCACCACGTCGTCGTATCGGGCCAGCGCGTCCATGTCGGCGCTGGGCCCGCGCCAGTGCATCAGGATCCACGGCACGCCGGCATCCGCGACCGCGGCGCCCATCTCCGGATCGGCCAGCCCTCCGGACACGTCGTTGACGATCACTGCACCGGCCCGGACCGCCGCCTCGGCGACCGCCGCGCGGGTGGTGTCCACGCTGCAAGCGATGTCAGCGCTGGTCAATTCTGAGATCACCGGAACGACCCGCTCGACCTCGACGTCCACCGGCACCCGCCCGGCGCCCGGCCGGGTCGATTCGCCGCCGACATCGACGATATCCACGCCGGAGGCGGCCAGCGCCCGGCCGCGCGCGATGGCGGTCGCAGGCTCCAGAAAGCGGCCGCCGTCGGAAAAGGAGTCGGGCGTGACGTTCAGGACCCCCATCACCACAGCACGATCTGTCACAGCGCGATCTGTCACAGCACGATCTGTCACGGGGCGATCCATCGCGGAGCGATCCGTCGCGGAGCGATCCGTCGCGGAGCGATCCGTCGCGGAGCGATACGTCGCGGAGCGATCCATCACCGGACGGATCACCGTCCCGTGATCAGACTCATCGCCTCGGCGCGCGTCCGGGCCTGCGACTGGAAGATCCCG